>Ga0066639_10004805_pt1 | contig 11459 bp, 15 predicted proteins | sample CryGeyCG2114_010_2_FD_59504 | JGI IMG/M metagenome (GOLD analysis project Ga0066639, IMG submission 59504) | Groundwater microbial communities from aquifer - Crystal Geyser CG10_big_fil_rev_8/21/14_0.10 | ecosystem: Environmental > Aquatic > Deep subsurface > Groundwater | place: USA: Utah... | reverse complement strand
TGGTTCTTCAGCGCCTTCATATACAATTGGGAAATATAGTTATGGCTTGGACTTTGATGGTCTTAATGATTACGTTGCTCTAGCAGATACTAATTTTCCTACTGGTTCAGACCCCAGGTCTATTTCTGTTTGGATCAAGGCTGATGTTTTTGATGTTGGGAGCGCCATTTTTACTTATGGAACAGAATTATCGACTCAGCGGTTTGAACTTGGGACTAGGGATACTGATAGTGGTTGGTTAATTGTGGGTGCTAATGGAGGGGCCTATGGAACCAGTGATATTCCCAGTACTGGCCAATGGGTGCATTTAGTTGCTATTTTTGAAGGTTCAAATATTAGTGGTGCCAGGCTTTTTATTAATGGAATAGAGAAAACATTAAGCTTGCAAGCAGGTAGTAATGTGGTAGTTAACACAACTTCAAATGGAGCCGCTCAAATAGGAACCAAAATTGCCCGGGACAGTAGTTTCTTTGATGGCCAAATTGACGATCTTCGGGTTTTTAACTATGTTTTAACTAGCCAGCAGATTAAAACCTTGTATAATTATGGAGCGGTTAAGTTTGACTAAAAAAAGATTATAATTATTATATATTTGAAATAAATGAAATTTAAAATAAAGCTTAGAAAAGAATATTTGTTTTTTATAATTGGTTTACTGCCTTCTTTATTTATTTACATCTACTATTTTTCTAAAGGTAAGCCAATCTTTGTTTCTCAGTCTAAAAACAGTTTGTTTGACCCGGTTTTAGGTTTACCCGGAGAAGCTCAGTTACCGGAGGTGATTTTAGACCAGAGTCAGTTAAAACTTAAAGATGAAGCTTTGGTAGAAATAGAAAAAAGCCCTAAATTAAAGATTATTTCCGCTAAGGCTTTGCCAGTGGTTGAACAAGTTGAAGGAGGGGAGAACAAGGTGACCGGAATTAGAGTCGTGGGTGAGTTTCAAAATCAGGGGCAGGAAACAGTTTTAGAAGTTAAACCAATTGTTAAGTTTTATGAAAAGGGTACTTTAGTGGCCACTAAAATTGCTAATTGGGCTTCAGGTTACCAATTTTTGCCTTTATCTTCTGGGGAGCGAAGCATTTTTGATATTCTGATTCCTAATCCACCCCAGAGCGAACACATTAGTACAAATATGAGGATTATGGAAACAGATAAGAGCGGGGAAGAAGGAGTGGATTTAAAAGTTAAAGATAAAGGTTTTGAAGAAGAAAGTATTGAAAGGGGAGAAGAAAAAATGGCCTATTTTAAATTTACCGGAAAACTTTTTAATCCCCATGATTATTCAGTTGAAAATCCCGGGATTATGGTTTGGCTAAAAGATGATCAGGGGCAAATAATTGCTTCCAGTTACAAGATTTTTGAAGCCGAATTAATCGAATCAAACCAGGAAATAGAAGTAAGTACTCTTTTAATTCCTTTTGATCCTGGTTCAGGTAAAGTTTTCTCCCATGAAGTTAGGACTTACGGGGAAAAATTGTAAAAAATCTTTAAGGCAAAATTAGAAAAGTTATTTTAATTAAACTGGCCCTTGACATAATTTACAATTAGTATATAAAATGTATTGATTATGAATCAAGTCCAAAATCTAAAAAAACTCAGCCGTTTGAGCTATTTTGATAAAAATACCCTGGCTCAGTTTATAGAGCTTTCTGATAATTCTTTATATGCGGCTATAAATCGTTGGGTAAAAAATGGGAAAATAATCCAGCTTAAAAAAGGATTCTATGTGACCGGTGACTATCTTGACAAAATGCCTGAAAAAGAAAAATATCTTGAATTTATTGCTAATAAGCTAAAATTTCCTTCTTATTTAAGTTTAGAATATGTTTTACAAAAATATAGCGTCTTATCAGAATCGATATTTTCCCTTACTTCAGTTACTTTAAAGTCAAAAAGGGTCTTTAGAAACAAACTGGGAGTTTTTATTTATAGAGGTATTAGTAAAAACCTATTCCTGGGCTACACTATTAAAAAAAAGAATGAGTTTGAAATAAAAGAAGCCACTAAGGCAAAAGCCTTATTTGATTATTTATATTTAAAGCTTTTTAGAGTAAGGGTTTTTAATAAAGAAAAAATGGACTCTTTTAGATTAAATCTTTTTGGATTTACTCCTAAAGATAAAAAAGAATTTATAGATTATTGCCGATTAACAAAGATTAAAAAATATCAAATCTTGCCCAGGCTGTTGTTTAAATGATGATTTACCAAGAATTAGAAAAAATAGTCCAACAAGAGCGATTAAAACAAACTTCATTGTTTTATCTTCGTAGCTTGTTAAAGGAATATTTACAAGTTTATGTTCTTTATTTTATTTATACATCTAAAAAATATAATCATAACTTAATTTTTACCGGTGGAACATGCCTGCGTCACTTTTATAATTTACCCAGACTTTCTGAAGACATAGACTTTGATTATTTAAAACAATTTGAAACGGCTAGTCTACAAAAAGATTTAGAGAACTTTTTTGTAAAAACTCAAAAATACAGTGAGATTAAAACTTCTTTGAAGCAAAAAGGCAGGCAAATTCTGCTAAAATTTCCTGTTTTGTATCATTTAGGTCTAGCTCAACCCAGTGAGAGCAATTTTTTATATGTTAAAATTGACTTGTCAAAAAACCTTTCTAAGTATCATTCACTGATTGTTAGTTCAAAAAGTAAATATGGTTTTAATTTTGCTGTTAGACATTATGATTTACCTGATCTGCTAGCTGGTAAAATTCACGCCATTTTAAAAAGAAGGCTTTTAAACGGAAGAGAGGATAGGGTTAGCGTTAAGGGCCGGGACTATTATGATCTTTTGTGGTTTTTAAAGAAAGGCGTCAAGCCAAATATAAAAAGACTTTCAGATCTATTAGGGAAAGCAGTTGGCTTAAAAGATATAGAAAAAGAGTTGGATTACAAAGTAAAACAGGTATCAACCAGCCTAAAAAGTGATTTTGAGGCAGACTTAATTCCTTTTTTGCCTAATTCAAGCGTTATTCCAGGTTATGTAAAAAATTATCAGGAAGAATATTTACGTTATAAAGCCAATTCATTTTCTAATATGGTAACCTTGATGTTAAGGTGTAGGAAGTGCGGTAAGAAATTTAGTTCCGGAATATTAATCTCTAAAGAAAGTTTTAAGAACAGCAAATTTAAAAACAACCTTCATGTTTGTCCTTTTTGCGGCTTTGAAAATTTAAGTAGCCAAACAGACTATTTTTTAAAATAAATTAGTTAGCAAGATAGAAAATTTCATTAAAGGTAAAAATAATTTAATGGTTAATAGATAATATATAAAATTGAATATTATTGACAACCAAAATTATTTTTTAAAGCTAGTTTATTTTAACTCTACTTGAGCGCCAGCTTCTTCTAGTTTTTTCTTAGCTTCCTGGGCTTCTTCTTTTTTAACTCCAGTTAAAAGCTCTTTAGGAGCCGCTTCCACTAGTTCTTTGGCTTCTTTTAAACCTAGGTCTGGTTTTACTTCTCGAACGGCTTTAATAACACTAATTTTATTCGCTCCACTAGAGGCTAAAATAACATTAAATTCAGATTTTTCTTCTGCTTCACCCAAAGCGGCTTTATCTCCACTAGGAACAGCCCCGGCAGCAGCCATGGCGACTGGAGTAGCGGCAGAAACTCCAAATTTGTCTTCTAAGGCTTTAACTAATTCAGCTAGTTCTAAAACACTTAAACTTTCTACCTGGTCAATGAGTTTGGCTAAAACAGGAGAAGTTTTAACTTCTTTTTTAGCAGTTTTAGCTTCTTTTTCTTTAGTTTGAGATTTATTTTCATTTTTGTCAGTCATTAATTTTCACCTCCTTAGTTAGTTTTTTCTTTTTTTTCTTTAATTGCTTTTAAAACATAAGCTAAACTGTTTAAATTAGCTTTTAGAACATAAACTAGAGAAAAAATAGGGGATTTTAAAGTCGCCACTAATTTAGCTTGAAGCTCTGGCTGGCTGGGTAATTTAGCTAAATCAATTACTTTTTCTTTTTCCAGTAAGTCTTTTGCTAGATAGCCGGCCTTAATCTTGGGTAAATCATTTTTTAAAGAGAATTCATATAAGGTTTTAAGAGGAGAAATTTCATCTTCAAAAGAGAGAAGGAGAGCGGTTGGTCCAGTTAAAGGACAATCTTCAGTCTTATAATCAAGTTCTTTTAAGGCAATCTTTAGTAAAGTGTTTTTAATAACTTGGAGCTGGCCCCCAGCTTCAATTACTTGGTTTCTTAAATCATTAATCTGGTCTACTTTAAGGCCTAAATAGTCTACTAAAATTACTGACTTAGCCTTTTTAAGATCTTTCCTGACTTCTTCAACCTGATTAATATTTTTTTTACTTGGCATTTTATTTATATATTTAGAAATAGATTGCTAATATTTGTTGCTAAAAAATGTTTATAAAAATAGCGCTTTGAGGAGCGCTTTAATAAGTTATTTTAGCTTTTATTAATTAGCGTTTCCTCGGTAGGCTTTATTTTTATACCTACGGTCTTTGAAAACACTAATATTTTATCTAATTAAAGATAGACTGTCAAGCAAGTCATTATTAGGTTTAAAAAAGAGGAAAGGGAAATTAGATTTTTTATAATCTTTGATTCTTTATTTAAGGTTGACTTTAATTCCCGGAGAGTGAGTGGAGCAGATAGAAACCTTTTCAATTTTTCCAGGAGTAACAGTTTTTATTAAACATTCAAAATTTTGAAGGATTTTTTTAGGTCCAAAAGAGATTTTTCCAATTCGAAGGTGAATTAAAGGTGCTTTAGGCTCAGTTTTTATTTGAGTGGTGCCTGCTTCCATCTTTTTTTTCAATTCTTCTGGTTTTTCGGAAATAGTATTTGTTTTTGGACTAGGCACTAAACCTTTTGGTCCTAATATTTTAGCTACCCGAGCAATTTTAGGCATCATTTGGGGGCTGGCAATTAAAACATCAAAATTAATTTTTCCCTGGCTAATTTGTTCAACCAAAAGATCATTAGCAATTACAATCCGCTGTTTTTTACCGGTTCCGTGAGGAAAAGATATTGTTCCGCTGTACTTTTCTTCTCTTAAGTTTAAATGAACTTCAACAGTTTCATCCATTTTAGAATTTGATAAGGAGCAAAGAAGCTCAATCGCTTCATTGGGAGGATAAAGTTTAGTTTTATCTATTTTGGCTTTTAGTGCCTCATATCTTTTAGATCTTTTTTTCGCTTTTCTTTTCTTGGCTTTTTTCCCTTTTTTAGGCTCTTTTTCTGGTTTGATTTCTTCTTTATCTAGTTTTTCCCTGGCTTCTAATTTCTTTAAAGCTTGGGCTGAAACATCAGTTAACCGGCCTTGGGCTTTGCCACTTTTAGCAATCTGCCTTTTTTCTTTTTTTTCTTCTTTGGAAAGATCAATAGATTTTATTTTTTTTTGTCCCATTTTATTTTATTTCCACTCCCATTGAGCGAGCGCTGCCCGCCACAATTTTTTTAGCGGCTTCTAAATCTTTGGTATTGAAGTCAGCCATTTTTTCTAAAGCGATTTCTTCTAAATCTTTTTGACTTAAAGTCCCGGCCTTAACTCGACCTGGCTCTTTGCTACCATTTTTTATACTAAGTTTACTTTTGATATATTGTGATACTGGAGGTTTCTTAAGAATAAAATCAAAAGTCCGGTCTTCATAAATCTTAACTTCAGCCGGAACAACCCCCTTCATGTCTTTAGTTTTAGCATTGTATTGCTGGCAAAATTCCATAATATTAACTCCGTGTTGGCCTAAAGCCGGTCCAATTGGGGGAGCGGGATTAGCTTTACCGGCGGTAATATTAAGCTTTAAAATTGTTTTTACTTTTTTAGCCATTGTTTTTATTATTGTGTTTCTGGGTTTATTTTATTATTATGGTTCTGGGTTTATTGGTTGGTTTGGGTTTTTTGCGTCAGCTTTTAGAGCCGGCCTTAAGATTTCCATGGCCACCAATTCCCTGCTTACCAAATCAGCGCTTTCGGGCGTTAACCCAAAATTAGTTAATAAAGCTTCAGCTTGAGTAAGTTGAAATTCATTTAGTTTTTCCCAAGCTGTTGGTTTTTCTTTTTTTTCCGCTGGATTCATTTTTCTCCTTTAAATTTTAGAAACCTGTAAAAAATCTAGTTCCACTGGTGTTTCCCGGCCAAAAATAGAAACCAGGACTGAGATTTTGCCTTTTTCTTCATCAATTTTATCAATCGTACCTAAAAAGTTGGCAAATGGGCCTTCAATGATTTTAACCGCTTCTCCAGTAGAAAAGCTAGTTTTGTATTTAGGTGCTTCCATGGCCATGAATTTTAAGATGGCTTCAACTTCTTTTTCCGCTAAAGGAGTCGGTTTATTGCCGGTGCCGACAAAACCGGTAATGCCTGAAGTGGTGTGAACCGTTAACCAGGCATCATCACTTAAAACCATTTTAACCAATAAATACCCAGGAAAGACTTTTTCCGCAATATCAATCTTAGCTCCTTTGGAAATTTTAATTTTGTTTTGAGTCGGAATTAAAATCTCTAGAATATTATCGGTTAAGCCCATACTTTCCACTCTTTGTTTTAACATCGCCGCTACCTTGTTTTCATGACCGGAGTAGGTGTGAACGACATACCAATGAGCTTTAAGACTAGTAGATTCATTAATAATAATATGATTATTATTAATCTCAGGGGGATTTAGTTCTTCTTTTATTTCCGCTTTTTGAGCGGTTTTAGGAGATTTAGCCTCTTTTTTAGGGGCTTTAACTTCTTTTACAGAATTTTTAATTGCTTTTTTTAATTCTTTTTTATTTTTTTTCATCTTAGTTTTACTAAGTTTTCAGTTAGTTTGGTAAAGATAAAGTCTAAAGAACTGATAAACAAACTTAAAGCCGTGCTAACTAAAATAACTAAGCTGGTCATTTTAATGACTTCATTTTTAGTCGGCCATTTAACCCGCCTAAGTTCAGCCTTAACTTCTATTAAATATTTAATTGGTGAACCTGATAATTTAGGCATAGAAACATTAGGCATGTCCATGAGGAAATATTGTATCATAAAATTTGTTTTTAGTAAAAGGATTTGTTTTTTTTAACTTGACAGCAAAAGTTTTAAAGAGATAGAATAGGGCATATGAAGAAAATAACTAAGGCAGTAATTGCGGTTGCCGGGTATGGCACCCGGTTTCTTCCGGCCACTAAAAACCAACCCAAAGAAATGCTGCCAATTATTGATAAGCCCATTGTCCAGTATTTAGTGGAAGAGGCCGTTGCTTCAGGTATAAAAGACATAATTTTAGTTACCCGTTTTGGTCAATCAAGTTTGGAAAATCATTTTGATACTAATATGGAACTTGAGATTCAACTTGAAAAAAACGGTAAAAAAGAAGCTCTAGAAAAGGTTCAGCGGACTTATCGGATGGCTAATTTTATCTATATTAGGCAGGGGAGACATTTACCTTATGGCAATGCCACCCCGCTTTTATGCATTCACAATGTCATTAACCGGGATGAACCGTTTGTCTATATGTTTGGGGATGATTTAGTTAAAGGGAAGATTCCCTGTGTTAAACAGCTAATGAATGTTTATTATAAAGAGAATCCAGCGGCCGTTATTGCGGTTCAGGAAACGGCTAAAGAAGAAATTGAGAGATATGGGGTAGTTAAATACAAAAAAGGGACTAAAATTAATCAGATTGATCAAGTTTTAGAAAAAATGCCGGCTTCTAGAGCGCCTTCAAGTATGGCTCAGTTTGGCCGCTTTATTTTCACCCCTAAGGTTTTAAGAATTGCTCGAGAGCATTTTGAGTCAGGTAAGTTTGGGAAAGACAATGAGCTTTGGGTGGCAGATTTATTAAATGAACTGGCTAAAAAGGAAAAAGTCATTGCTCAGCCAATCAAAGGTAAGTGGATGACGACCGGTGATCCTTTAAGATATATGAAAACCATGGTTGAATTTGCTTTAGATAGAGAAGACATTGGAGCTGAGTTTTCCAAGTATTTAAAAGAACTTAATCTTTCTTAAAAACCCCATGAAAATTAGAAAAGCAGTTATTCCGGCCGCCGGCATAGGCACCCGGTTTCTTCCTTGGACTAAATCCATGCCTAAAGAAATGCTGCCCATTGTTGATAAACCTGTCATCCAATATGTAGTGGAAGAATGTGTTAACTCCGGCATCAAAGAAATTATCATTGTTTATTCTCAGGAAAAAGAAGCTATTAAAGAATATTTTTCAGAAAATAAAAAATTTGAAGAAAAACTGAAACAACAGGGGAAAATAGATAGAATTTTCTCAGTACAAAATTTACTCAAAAAAGCAAAAATTACTTTTATTCTCCAAACTGGTCCTTATGGAAATGCGACCCCAATTTTAGCGTCGGAAAAAGTTATTGGTAAAGAACCGTTTGCTGTTTTGTGGGGTGACCAGTTTATTTGGGCAAAACCGGAAAGGTTAAAACAATGCCTTTCAATTTTTGAAAAATTTAAAAATCCGGTGATTGCCGGAATTAGGGTGGGAAAAATAGAAACCAGAAATAGAGGGATGTGTCAGACGAAGCCTTTAACTGCCAGGACCCATATTTTAGAAAAAATTTGGGAAAAACCAGGACCTGAAAAAGCCCCTTCTGATTTAGCAGCCTATGGAACTTATCTGCTAACTCCAGATATTTTTCCTCTGTTAAAAAAAATAAAACCAACAAGAGATGGAGAATATTGGTTGGTAGATGCAATTAATCTTTTAGCTAGAAAAAGAAGAGTTTTAGTTCACGAACTTTCCAATGCTAAGTTATATGACGCCGGCACTAAATTAAATTACCATAAGACAGTTATAGATTTTATGTTTAAGGATAAAGAAATTGGCCAGAAGATGAAGGATTATTTAAAAGGAAAAAAACTGGTTTAAACTTCAATCTTAATCTGGTAAAAATGGCAGTTTTATTCAAGCTTTAAAAAAAATAGGAAAAGAGACTATTTTTTAATGTTCTCTTATTTTTTTCTTTTTTTTAAGGTGAGCTAAATTATTAGAATTTTTTGCGATGTTATTAACCTGAAAAAAGTTTTTTTAAAAAAGTTCTGCTTAACATCTACTTTAAAATACTTTTACAGTAGTTCTAGATATAAAAGAACCTATGTAAAAATGCCTAGGTTTTAAGAGTAAAAATTAGAAATTAAATTAATGCCTAAATCTGCCCCTAAACTTCTTTCCATCGGCCAGGCAGCCGGCCTGTTTAATCTTCCTTTAGTCAGGTCACGAGAAAAATAGCTAAAGCGCTAAAAAAAACTTGCTCTGGGAGAAAAACAAATCTCGGTTTTTTTATTTTAGAGATTTTTTAATATCAGTCACGATTTCATCTAATTTAAAATCTACTTTGGTGTAGCATTTTTTAACCCCTAGCTTAAGATATATTTGAATTTTTTCAGGTGAGACAGTGTTGGAAACGACAAATATGGGCAGATTTTTCCAGGCAGACCCTTTTTGTTTTAGTTTGGTTACAAAGTCCAAACCGTTTTCTTTGCCATACAAATAGTGATCAAGCCAAACAAAATCAATTTTAACTCCTTTTTTCAGATATTCGAGGCCTTGGTTTACTGATCTGGCGGTGATGGTCTCAAAACCATTTTTTTCACAACTAGATTTAATCACTTCCCAAAGCGGTTTCTCGTCTTCTAGTATTAATCCTATTTTTTTTTGCGTTTTCATCTTAATTTCTTTCCTTTTTTTTATTTAAACCATTTTTTATAGGGATAGTGACATAAAAAGTGGTTCCCTTATTAATTTTTGATTTAAACGAAACTTGCCCTTTCATTATTTTAACAACGGCTTTTAAAATATACAGGCCTAGTCCGATACCTTCTGGTTCCTTTTCCTTGGCATTATTACCCCTAAAGAATCGATTAAAGATGTTTTTCTGGTCGTTTTCAGGAATACCAATGCCGGAATCAGCTATGCTAATAATTAGATTACTGCCTTGGTGTTTGATTTTAAAGTCTATTTTGCCCTTTTTTAATGAGTATTTGATGGCATTAGAAAACAGGTTTTGAAGAATAATTGTTAGCTGTTTAGGGTCTACCATAAGTTTAGGAATATTTTTGCCATAAGTTTCTTTTATCTCAAGATTTTTATCTTTTATTTTTAGCTTTTCTTCATTGATAATTGTTTTTGCTAAAGCAACCACGTTGACCGATTTTTTTTCAAACTCAGTTATGCCCATTTCGATCCGGGAAATACTTAAAAGAACATTAATTAAAGAAACCATTCTTTGACTGGCTTGGTATATTTCATTTAAATATTCTAATTGTTTTTTGTTTAAAGAACCGATGTCTTCTGAAAGGAGTAGTTCAATATACCAGTTAATAGTGGCAAACGGTGTTCGCAGTTGGTGAGAAACCAAAGAAGCAAATTCTGTTTTTGCTATATCAGACTCTTTTTCTTTAGAAATATCTCTGAAAGTTTCAACGGCGCCGACTATTTTTTTATTAAGAGTAATGGGATTGATGACACTGCTAACCGGAAATTTGCTTTTATCCTTGCGGAAATAATAAAAAGGCTCGCTTAGGTCAGCGACCACTTTTTGTCCGCCTAAAACTTTAGTGATAATTCTTTCTTTAAAAGCAACAGCATTTCCTCGTTTGTCTTCTCTGGGAAGAATTTTAATTATCGATTTATTTAATACTTCTTTTGATGTCCAGCCCGTAATTTCCTCAAAGGCTCTATTGACATAATCAATTTTTCCGCCTTTATCTACATCAACGATGACAATTAGGCCTTCACCAATTGAACTAATAACAGCATCGTCCCTAATTTTTCGTTTTATTATTTCTGCCGCATCTAACTGATTAGAATATTTTTTCTTTTTTTTCACTTGCCCCTCAGGACTTATTTATCTAAAGAGGTGGGTCTCTCCTAATATTATTAAAAACATTATTTCAGAAATTGTCGAGGGGGAGGGGACTTTAACGGGAAACTTGGATGGTTTCACTTAGTTCGGCTGAGCAGGCTTTGACAGTGATAATATTATTGCTGTCGGCCACAACTGAGTATTTAGTTGTTTCTTCTGTGCCATCTTTAGGGTCAACAGGCATAGATTTTAGATATTTTTCTAAAGTTGTCGATAGGTCGAGACAAATGGGGTCAGCCTCAGCACAGCTGGTTCCGCCTGAACTGCAGGTTCCCAGCTGTTTTTCAGTGGTCGAAATTCCAGAAGGCAGACTGCCGTCATTATCGACAATATATTCATGAATAGCGGTTAAAATAGAGTTTACATCTCCCCAGCGGCGCGAATTTCGGGCATCGGCAAATCTGGTTACCGGATCAAGAGCTACCAGGACAACGGTAGCCAAAACAGAAATAATAGAAATTACTAAAAGAAGTTCTATCAGGGTAAAACCCTTATTGATATTATTGTTTTTTCTCATCTAATTAAGACTGATCGGTTATTATTGACAATTTAAAAAAAAACAATTTAATTCTTGTCCGTTTTCAGTATAGCATCAAATTGGATATTACTGTCAATAGTT
>Ga0066639_10004803_pt1 | contig 11465 bp, 13 predicted proteins | sample CryGeyCG2114_010_2_FD_59504 | JGI IMG/M metagenome (GOLD analysis project Ga0066639, IMG submission 59504) | Groundwater microbial communities from aquifer - Crystal Geyser CG10_big_fil_rev_8/21/14_0.10 | ecosystem: Environmental > Aquatic > Deep subsurface > Groundwater | place: USA: Utah... | reverse complement strand
GATAGAGCGTCTGGTTGCGGTCCAGGAGGCCACAGGTTCAAATCCTGTCGGGCGCACCATGTAAAGACGTGCTTATGCACGTCTACGTGGAACGCCACGGAATTCACATTGCAAAAGCCAGGATGAGATAGGCTGCGCCACGTGGCGAGCAAAGCAGGGCAAAGGCTCATTGCGTCCAGCCCACCTTCGTCCCTCGACTTCGCTCGGGACTACGGCGGGCATAGGATCTTGCGATTCGCAACGTCACTCCGATCCTTGCTCATCTGCAATTCACCTATGGGGCTATAGCTCAGCTGGCTAGAGCGCTTGCATGGCATGCAAGAGGTCGAGGGTTCAAATCCCTCTAGCTCCACCAAAAAAATCTATCTTCCACTTCATTGCATTCATCTCTACGCTACAATGGACGTAGACTTCACACTCACCAATGAAAGTTACCTTCCTTCTTGGCTCCAAATCTGACGAAGGCTATGCGCAAAAGATTGCTGATCTGCTCAGTGAATTTGGCGTACCATCGGAAATTATTGTGTCATCGGCTCACAAGGTGCCCGAAAAGGTAGTGGAGCACATAGCGAACATCAATGCCGATCCGCAGCCGCAAGTGGTCATTACCGTTGTGGGAATGAGTAACGGGCTCGGCGGAGTGGTAGCCGGGAGCTGCATTCACCCTGTTGTGAATTGTCCACCTATTGAAAAGCTGGATGAGTACATGGTGGACCTGCACTCCAGCTTGCGTATGCCTTCCGATGTCCCCGTGATGACGGTGCTCAATCCCAAGAATGCGGCACTGGCCGCCGTGAAGATCCTCGCAGAAACAGATGAGGGTTTGCAGCAGAAGGTGCGGGACCGTATCGCGGATGTGAAAGCAAAGTATTAATTGATCATTGTTTCTCTCAGAACTGATACCGGTATGTGGTATGTTGTATGTGGTATATGGGAACTCCTTCCCTACATACTGCATACCATATACAACATACGCATTCTATGAACATCACCCTTCCCGTCCTCCAAGAAAAACTCAAAGCCTGGGACGGCTGCGCGCTCTGTAAAACAGCAAATCCTGTTCTTGGTGAGGGGAATGCAAACGCAAAGATTATGTTTATAGGTGAGGCACCGGGACAGCGGGAAGACGAACAGGGGCGCCCGTTTGTGGGACCTGCGGGAAAGTTCCTCAATGAGTTACTGGAATCCATAGAACTCAGGCGTGAGGACGTGTACATCAGCAATGTGGTGAAGTACCGCCCACCCGAAAACCGGGATCCCACAGACGAAGAGAAGGAACAGTGCATGCCCTGGCTCAAAATGGAAATTGCCATTCTAAAACCCAAAGTGATTGTGCCGCTCGGGCGCCACGCACTCGGTCACTTTTTCCCGAAACTCGGAATGACACAGGCGCACGGAAAACCACAGAAGCTAAAGGATATTGCCATTTTCCCTATTTACCACCCCGCTGCCGCTCTGCACAACGGCAGCTTCCGGCAGGCTCTGTACGATGACTTTGCTGCTCTGAAAGCATTTTTGGATGCTGCGGCGTAACACACCCCTTTATGCCCAATCTTCTTTTTGGCATTAGTCTTGCGGCGCTCTTCTCCACCACATCCTTACTCATTGTGCTTCTGCGTGTGAGTCCGCTCACCGCACCATTGCAGGCCGTACCTGCGTTTTTTGTAAGCCTGTTTCTGACCGTTGGAACGCTGGGAGCTCTGCTCCTGTTCGGGCTGTGGAAACTCCTCCCCTTCCATACCTGGGATATGGGAAAAATGCTTTCCATCTCGCTCAGGCAGGGAATATTTCTTGCCTGTGCCACAGTCATTCTTGTGCTCTTTCACTTGCTGCAACTCCTAAACTGGTGGATAGGACTTATGATCTACGGCGTTTTTTTCTTTATTGAATTGGCACTGGACCATTAGATTCAGCACAAAAAAGAAGGTACCATATTTTTAGATGGCTGACACACCACTATCACCGAAACTCATAGAAGAGACTCTCCAAGAAATTCTTGACATGAAAGACGAGGAGCAGCTCGCCTTGTGCGAACACAAATACTTTGGACGCAAAGACGGATGGATGACAGTGGAGATGAAAAAAATAAAGGATCTGCCAGCAGAAGAACGTAAGGAGAAGGCGAAGGGTTTGAACACATTCAAGTCCAAAATTCTGGAAGCCATTGCAGCGCGCCGGGAACAGCTCTCTGCCCCGGATGCCGATGTGCTGCAGAAAGAAACCGTGGACTTTTCGCTCAATCTCCCAAAACGGGAACAGGGGCACCTCCACCTCGTGCATGAGTTTATTGCACAGGTGGAAGAGGTATTTGGTCGTATGGGTTTTGATGTAATGTACAGCACGGAAGTGGAATCGGAAGACCTCAACTTTACACAGCTCAACTTTCCGGTGAACCATCCTTCCCGGGATGCCCAGGATACTTTCTGGATCAAAGGCACAACGGGCAAAGAAAGAAAACTTCTGCGCACCCATACTTCCCCGGGCCAAATTCGCTACATGCGCTCACACAAACCACCGTTTAGAGCAGTGTTTCCGGGTAAAGTGTACCGAAAGGACGCAGACGCCACGCATTCTCCCATGTTCCACCAATTTGAGGGATTGATGATTGGGGAACACATTACACTTGCAAACATGAAGGCAATTATGGTCACTGCTATTCGCGAACTCATTTCCAAGGATGCCGAGTTTCGCTTCCGTACCGGATTCTTCCCCTTTGTAGAACCGGGTCTGGAAGTGGATGTGCGCTGGCGCAGCGAAGAGCAGCAAACGAAAGAAGGCACATGGCTGGAAATTGTGGGTTGTGGCATGGTGCACCCCAATGTTCTGAAAAACTGCAATATAGATCCGGAAAAATGGCAGGGATTCGCCTTTGGGTTTGGTATAGACCGCATGGTGATGATCAGACACCAAATCCCGAGTATTCGCTCACTCTTCCCGGGAGATCTGAGGTTTTTGAAACAGTTCTAGGAAGCTGAGAGTCTCGCGTGCCAGTTCTGTGGATCTTCCGTAAACTCGCCCACAAGAGCCGCCTCCTCCTGCGTCAGTCTCCCCTGCTCTACCGCTACTTCGAGTAATGTTGTGAGGCCGGAAAGCGGGTGTAGTTTTACGGACGCCTGCTGGGCCTTTTCCACGGAGGAAAGCATTTCATACGTGAAGATAGCCACCACATCGGTCACTGTCGCCCCGCCTTCTTCCCGTAGAGCCTCCACAGAAGAGATGGCACTTCCGCCTGTGGAAAGCAGGTCTTCAATGAGGACGACATCTTTTCCTTTTTGCAAATCTCCTTCTATGCGCTTTTTCTGCCCGTGCTCCTTTGCTTTGGAACGGACATAGACCAAAGGCAGATTCATTTTTTGTGCTACAAGAGCAGCCCAGCCAATGGCGGCTGTTGCTGTACCGGCAATAACATCCGGCTCTACCTGCAATGCCTTTACCCTACTCACCAGCGCATCAACCACAAAGTTGCGCGCTTCAGGATGGCTGTAAATCATGCGGTTATCGCAGTAGATCGGCGACTTCATACCACTTGTCCATGTGAACGGAGGATCGAGGGAAAGCGCTACGGCACCAATGTCTGTAAGGAGTTCCGCTATCCGTTTACCGTGTGGCATGGGAGGCGCGTGGAATGAAGATAGAAACATCTTGACGTTACCACGACAGACGAGGAAGCTGCAATTCCATGTTGGATGAATCCACTCAGAAGCACCTCCGGGAGCTCATGCGCCTCTTTTTGGAAGAGAACACCAAGTTGAACCTCTCTGCCCTACGAACCGAAGATGAATGCTGGAATGGGAATGTGTTGGATTCGGTGGGGAATGGGGTTTTGCTACCTCTGGAGAAAACCTCCATCCCCCAACCCCTTCCTCCAGAGGAGGAAGGGGAGCTTATTGAGAGAACAAAAAAATGTAAGCCAAGAAATACATTGTTCTTTGCCCGGGAAATGAGAAAAGATCCTACAGATGCAGAATTATTCTTGTGGGAACACATACGCCACAATCAGTTAGGAGTCCAATTCCGTAGACAATTCATCTATGAAGGATCTATTTTTGACTTCTATTGTCCTGAACTCAGGTTGGCTATAGAAGTAGATGGAGGTATTCATTTGTCAAAAGACCAAAGAAAAGAAGACAAAGAGCGTGATGCATTTTTTAGAGAGGAACATCAAATAGAAACATTACGTTTTACCAATCAAGAAGTCGAAGAAAATATCAGCAACGCACTAAGTAGAATAGAACAATACATACACAAACATTCCCCTCCTCCTCTGGAGGAGGGGTTAGGGGTGGAGGTACACAAGAACAACAGACACCAGACTCTTTTAGACCTCGGCACTGGTGGCGGCTTTCCTTTGCTTCCTCTCGCCATGTGTCACCCCGAAATACAGTGTACGGGGATGGACTCCACACAGAAGAAGATAGATGCTGTACAGCGAATAGTGGATGGTCTCGGCTTGCAAAATGTTTCTCTCCTCTGCGGTCGCGCCGAGGAACTCGGGCGCGACCCGCAGCACCGCGAGCAGTACGACATTGTCACTGTTCGCGGTGTAGCACCATTCAATGTACTTCTGGAATACGCTTCACCCTTTGCAAAACCCAAAGGACACATTCTCTGCTGGAAGAGTATGAAGGTGGAACAGGAGCTCCAAGATGCGCTCCCTGCAAGCACAGAACTCTCCTGCCGGCTGGTTGAGCACATTCCTTACACGCTCCCTGGTAAATGGGGCATGCGGCAGATTGTTGTATTTGAGAAACAAGGACCACTGAGTAAAACCTATCCCCGGAAGACGGGTGTACCGAAGAAAAACCCACTTCTCTAATGCGGCACACCTTTCTTGTCACCTCATGAAAAGCCATGAGCTATACTGTAATCGGTGCCTAAACCCTACACCCCCAACGACGCCTGGAGCAGAAAAGCCGCTGCCGAAGGCTACCGTGCACGGAGTGTCTATAAACTACAGGAACTGGATCAGAAGTTTGGCCTTTTAAAAAAGGGAATAACCGTACTCGACCTGGGTGCCGCACCAGGGAGCTGGCTACAGTACACACGCAAAAAAATTGGCTCCGGCGGCACCTGCATAGGCATAGACCTGCAGAAAATTGCCCCTATAGATGGTGTGGATTTGCTGTATCGGGCAGATATAACCGATATGGATGCCATACGGAAGATACTCACACATGCAAACAGACGCACCGTTGATGTTGTTCTTTCCGATCTTGCACCAAATACAAGTGGCATAAAGGATGTGGATCAATGGAAGTCCATCGAACTTTCGGAGGCTGTGGTTGCCATAGCGGAAGAATTCCTAAAACCGAACGGATGGTGTGTACTCAAAGTACTCCGGGGTGCAGACTTTGATGATTTTTACAGAACACTCAAGGCACAATGGAAGAACATAAAACTCCAGCATGCCAAAGCCAGCAGGGACAGGAGTCGGGAAATCTATATCGTCATGAGGAAGTCCGAGCGCGGTAACGCGGTAACGCGGTAAAGGAAAGTATCCTACTGCGCTACAACCTACTGCCCTTTCGGACAACAACAAGTTTTATGCATGTGCCACATTCATGTAGAATTGACTCCATGCTCGTGCTGAAAAACGTCAGCAAAGTGTATGGACGCAATAAAGTCTTAAATGGCATTTCTTTTCGCGTAGATCCAAAAGAATTTGTGTGCATTACCGGACCCAGCGGTGCCGGAAAATCCACACTCCTGCACCTGATGATTGGAGCAGAACTGGCAAATGCCGGTTCAGTGGCTGTAGACGGTGTAGATCTGCATGTACTCCCCCCTACCATCCTGCAACTCTTTCGACGCCGGATAGGTGTGGTCTTTCAGGATTTCAAGTTGCTCTGGGAGAGAACCGTAGCAGAAAATGTCGCCTTTCCGCTGGAAGTGGCAGGTGCACCCGACGATGTCATAGAAAAACGCGTGAAAGAAGTACTGAAAGAAATGAGGCTCACGCGCCGTGCACACACCATGGCTAACGCTCTTTCCGGTGGAGAAAAAGCCCGTACAGCCATCGCGAGAGCCATCGTCCATAAACCCATCATGCTCTTTGCAGATGAACCTACAGGCAACCTGGATCCCGGACAAACCCAGATGGTACTGGATCTCTTTAAGCAAATTCACAAACAGGGAACGACCATCGTTCTCGCCACACACGAGGTGGATATTGTGGATACTCTCCAAACACGCGTTATACGCCTGGAAGACGGAGCAATTGTGCGTGACAGCATTGGTGGTTACCGCAAAGGAAAGTCCGCATCACAAGCAAAAGAACCAACGCATGCAAAGCATGAAATTTTTGATGAGGAACAGGAAAGGAAAGTAAAAATTACAGCGAAGAATGTATAGCCAGTGGTCAGTGATCAGTGGTCAGTAAGGACAAAGATGGCTGACCATGAACGCTTTGTACAAAACAACACTCATCATCTCCGCTACTTATGCATCTGTCACAACATCCACCGGATCTTTCTTTGTTTCCGGAATTTCTTTCTTTGTGTCCGGAACAAATGGCTTTTCCTCTTTAGGTGATTCCTTCTCGGGAAAGAACCGAATGAGCAAAATGGCAATGGCAAGATAAAAAACCATCTCCGGGAAAAGGGTCGTCAGTGTCATTTGTGCACGGGCAAGCACGACGACATCCGTAAGAAAGAGTGAAAAATTCGCAATAATGAGCAGAAGGATCATCGCCGCGTTCTTCAGTGGATGTAAAAATGCAAGAAAGGACCCTATGGCGAGTGCAATCATAAGAGAACCAAAGCCCATCGCAAGGAACAGGTGCATATTATCCAGTGCCACCGCTCCATACATGCGACTCAGAGAAGCAGGATCCAATAGGAAGATGTACGCAAAAGAGAGCGTCATAGCAAAGTGCACAAGCAGAGTTGCCCGCAGAGGACGGAACGTGGATCGCATGGAACGCATGGTAGCGTGAGTGGAAGCCAAACGCGAGTGATCATTTTCGTTCCTCGTTTACTCGTTCGCTCGTTACTCGTCGATACTGCACAGAAACGAGCAACGTAGAAACGAGCAACGAAAACTCGTTTAACACTCTGTGTACAAACAAAACTCAGGTACACTAACGACATGACCACCTACAAGGACTCCGGCGTCAACGTTGCCTCCGGCGATGCCGCTTCTAAAGCAGCCTATACACATGCAGCAGCAACATTTGCGAGCCGAAAGGGTATGGTGGGTGAACCGGTACTGGAAGAGGACGGCTACGCAGGATTTTTGGATATGGGCGACTACGCACTGGTGATGAGTGACGACAGCACGGGAACCAAAATTGATCTTGCGGATCACATGAAGAAGTTCGATACGCTGGGCTACGACCTGCTCGCCATGGTGGCAGATGATGTGGTGTGCACCGGTGCGGAAGTGGTGGCCGTGAGTAACTGTCTGGATGTGCCGAAGGTGGATGAGCACATGGTCGATGCACTGCTCTCCGGCCTCTCCAAAGCCTGCACGGAACAGAAAATTGTGATTCCTGCAGGAGAAATAGCCGAAGTGCCCGGCGCCGTAAACCGTGGCGTGTGGAGTGCAACGGCGCTCGGCGTGGTACAGAAAGAAAAGATTATTAAACCCGAAACCATCGAAGTGGGTGATGTGGTCATAGCACTTCAGTCCCATGTTGCACGTTCCAACGGTTTTTCACTCATACGCAAGATTCTCTCCGATGCATTTGGCGAAGACTGGCACAACAAGGAGTGGAAGCAGGGAATGAGCTGGGGTGAAGTCATGCTTTCCCCAAGTATTGTGTACCACAGCGCCATTCTTTCCCTTACAGGAAGATACGGCGAGGAGCGAAATGTGAATGTGAAAGGCATTGCGCATATTACCGGGGGCGGCATTCCTTCTAAGTTCCGCCGGATCCTCAGGAAATCCGGCCTAGGTGCGCGGCTGACGGATCTGTGGCCGCCGCACGAAGCACTCAGAGATCTTATTGCCCTTGGCGAGGTACCCATCGAAGAAGCCTACCGCACATGGAACATGGGAAACGGCATGCTCCTCGTTGTAGCACCAAAGGATGTGGATGCATCAATTTCTGCTTTGAAGAATGAAGGGATAGAGGCAAAGAAGGCCGGAGAGATCACAAAGGATGCAACGATTGTTGTGGAGGGGTTTGATGGGGAGGAGCTGAGATTTTCGTAACCCATCTTTTCGGCATCTTTCTTCTCAGAATTTGTTACTGGTTGCTTGTTGCTGGTTGCTGGTTGCTTGTTTTCAAGCAAAAACCAAGCGAGTAACAAGTAACCAGCAACGAGTAACATAAAATATTGACAAACCAAAAAATCTGCGTACTCTATGCTCACATGCATCAGAGGACTCTTGCCCTCGGCCTCCTAACCCTTCCTGCCCTGAGCAGAGTCGAAGGGCTCCTTACGGCGGAAGGACGGCTGCATGCATAAAACATAATCTGTAAAACGTATGAGCCCTCCTTCCCAGAAACGGAGGGGTTTTTGTATTTCCTAACTACTTTTCAAATCATGGCACCAGAAACCACCACAGACGAAGACAGAGTACGTATCTTCGATACCACCTTACGGGACGGGGAGCAGTCACCGGGCTGTACTATGGATGAGGAGACAAAAATTCAGATAGCCCGCTCTCTTGCAGATTTAAATGTCGATATTATTGAAGCAGGATTCCCTATAGCCAGTCCCGGCGATTTTAATGCGGTGAAAAGAATTGCAACGGAAATACGCGGACCGATCATTGCAGGACTTGCACGTTGTCTACCGGAAGACATAACAAGGGCAGGAAAAGCTACGGCTCTAGCTGAAAAAAGACGCATCCATGTCTTCATTGGAACAAGCCCTGTTCACCGCGAAGAAAAATTACATATGACTGTAATACAAATTATTGATGCATTGGTACGCAGCATAAAACAAGCACTCACATTCACAACGGACGTAGAATTCTCACCGGAAGATGCAGGACGTACAGAGGACGACGTACTCAAACAAGTCGTAGCTGCAGCACTCAGTGCTGGAGCACGGACTGTCAATATTCCCGACACCGTCGGCTACTGCTGGCCAGGAGAATATGGGGATAAAATAGCTATGGTACGTGCGGTCGCGGATTCCGAAGGTGGTAAAGATGCAATAGTGAGTGTGCACTGTCACAACGACTTAGGTCTTGCCGTGGCGAACAGTATTGCAGGTATGCAACATGGAGCAAGGCAAGTGGAATGCAGCATAAATGGTATTGGGGAACGGTCTGGCAACGCATCGTTGGAAGAAATTGTTATGGCACTTCGAACGAGAAAAGATGCATTCGGTCTGTACACGGGCATAGAAACCAAACGCCTACTTGCTATAAGCCAACAAGTAGCACATGCAACATTTCCCATTCAGCGAAACAAAGCCATTGTGGGAGATAATGCTTTTGCACACGAAGCCGGCATTCACCAAGACGGCATGCTGAAAGCGCGATCAACATATGAAATTATGAGACCGGAAGATGTAGGACGAGATGGTTCCACGTTGGTGCTGGGGAAACATTCCGGTATGAGTGCGGTCGCTGACCGCTTCAAACAATTCGAACTTCCCTACAAAAAAAATGACCATGCAGTATTTAGTAAAATTTTCAAAGCAGTGGCCGACAGCAAGGCAATGAACAACAAGTACGTGACAGATGATGAACTATTGCAGGACGTCTACTTCCCTGCTGTGGTAAAAATGATGGGTACATTCATTACAAAGGTGCAAGTAACCGATAAGGTGAATGGTAGGATTGCAGTCATCTTACATACAAAGGATGGAACGCAAATAGAAGGAGTGGCTTCCGATGAGGAAGAAGGCGAAATAGATGCCATAATGAATGGCATGCGGAAAATAATTCCTAATGTCGAAATTCCGCGCGACGGATTTAAGACAGGCATGGAAGGGAAAGGATCTAACGCCACAGCGGTATCCACTTTTACGATCCAGAACGACTACGCTGTCACACAGAGCGCAGCACACAAAAACACCCAGACTGCGGAACGTCAGGCTCTCATTAAGACGTTCAACGCCCTCTACGCCACCGAAAAGTACAAAGAACTGATAGCAGAAGCACAAGAATAATTGACATCTCCCCTCTTTCTTGTACTCTAATCACGTTATGCAACTCGCAAGCACCAAGACAATGCAGATGAAGAAGACCTCCCCCAAACGGAAGGGCAACTGCTAGCGCATAACCTCTTAACTTCAGACTTCTAGCCTCCCTTCCGAAGGGAGGCTTTTTGTTACTCTTTCCTTTTTGCATCATGGAAGAACTGCCTACCACCCATTCCCCCGTAACAGAAACACCTGAAAACCAGGATGACATTCCTGCGCACATACTCGACAGTATAGATAGCTTCCGGGGGCAGTACATTTTCTCTGTGCTGCTACCGCAGGGAAACTCCAGAGATCAAATAAGCAAGATGATTAAGGCAAGCAGAGCGGCCCGTGCGATCCTGTATATACACTGCTCTCCTCCTGCTCCCACATTTTCCCTTACCTTTCAAACATGGCGTGATGAACGCGCCATAGTAGACGCACACATTACGGAGGCACGGGAAGCGCTAAAAGCATTGGGGCATCGCATAGAATGGGAATGTGAACTATCTCTCTTACCACACCAGAGAGATGTCTATTCTGCTTTACCTGTAGCCGAAAAAGAAGATTGAAATATTTTACAGAATACCCAATTTACCTAAAACTCTCCCGCGGCAGATCCTTTACTCCATCGGAAAGGATAGACATGCAAAAATGGCTTATTGGACTGGCTTTGGCTTTTGCTTTTTGGTTTGTCATGCAGGCAAACAATCAAGCAGACCAAGCCAGCTTCATTCTGTTCGCCTTGGGAGTCCTGCTTGTAAGCGGGATGATCATCATGAGAGCCGATCTAAGAAAAGGAGATAAGCTTTCAGGAAGCGGTTACGCTTTCCTGATCTTGATCCTTGTATCATTCGGCGCCATGTTTAAGATACCTTCAGTCCACATGGGTGGAATGAAGGTGTTCTCTAAGGTGGATACATCAGAAGTGGAAAGGACTTTTTCGAACACCGGTTCGAAGAAGAAAAACAGATGGTGGATCCCCGGATCCCTGTCTGTTGAAACGCAGAGTGAGAAACCAATCACTCAGTCTGATACGGAGATTCCTGTTTTCAAAATGCAGGGAGAAGAGGTCGTTCCGGATGACCTCTTGCCCTCACTAAAACAGGAAACAGAAAACCGATAAGGACCTGCATGTCTGACCTCAAACGCCTCATGTGAGGGCTTCCGGTCGAAACCGGAAACATACCCCTCATGTTCGGATCTGCCAATTGCGGCCATATCGGAAGGTATGGTCGCTTTTTAGCTGCTTCTCTACACTTCTAGAAGCTAGAATTACGTTTTAGATGTGAGACACGCTCTTTGCCGTATAGAAAATTCAGGGCATGTGGACATTTTTGCAGGCTGAAATAAGGACTTTTGCGCTTGGTAGAGCTGAGA
>Ga0066639_10004798_pt1 | contig 11470 bp, 9 predicted proteins | sample CryGeyCG2114_010_2_FD_59504 | JGI IMG/M metagenome (GOLD analysis project Ga0066639, IMG submission 59504) | Groundwater microbial communities from aquifer - Crystal Geyser CG10_big_fil_rev_8/21/14_0.10 | ecosystem: Environmental > Aquatic > Deep subsurface > Groundwater | place: USA: Utah... | reverse complement strand
TAGGTGAAGTTGCAAGTTCAAGATCTCTAGCGGCTGCTCCTATTGCTCAACAGTATAAAGTTCCGATGATTACTCCTAGTTCTACCAATCCAAAAGTAACAGAAGTGGGTGACTATATTTTTAGAGTATGTTTTATCGACCCTTTTCAAGGCACCGTGATGGCAAAATTTGCATTTGAAAATTTAAAGAAAAAAACAGTGGCCATCATGAAAGATGTAAAATCAGATTATAGTGTTGGGCTCTCACAATTTTTTACTGAGACGTATGAGAAGCTTGGAGGAAAAGTAGTGGCTGAACAAACCTACGTTGCTGGCGATATTGATTTTAAAGCACAATTGACCTCTATTAAGTCGCTCAATCCTGAAGCTATTTTTATCCCAGGCTATTATACAGAAGTCGGCTTAATTGCACGTCAAGCAAAAGAGCTTGGAATGAATGTTCCACTTTTAGGTGGAGATGGTTGGGATAGTTCAAAATTGTATGAGATTGGCAAAGACGCGGTTGTTGGGTCTTACTTTAGTAATCACTATACAACAGACACAGATGATCCTTCCGCAAAGACGTTCATTAGTGCTTTTACGAGAGAATATGGAGAAGCTCCAGATGGTTTGGCAGCGATGGGTTATGATGCGGCTAAAATTTTAGTCGATGCTCTTAATCGCGCTGAAGCTCTTACTCAAGACAGTTTGCGTATCGCACTTTCACAAACGAGTGGATATCAAGGTGTGACTGGAAAAATTACCATTAACGAAAAACGCAATGCTGATAAATCTGCAGTTGTTGTTCAAGTTAAAGGTGACAAAAATGCATATGTCACAACAATTAATCCTTAATTTATTAGGAAACTACTAAAGAGTGGAAGAGTTTTTTCAACATTTAATCAATGGTGTTAGCTTAGGGTCAATTTATGCGTTGATTGCCCTGGGCTACACCATGGTTTATGGAATCTTGCAGTTAATTAATTTCGCTCATTCTGATGTTTATATGGTCGGAGCGTTTTTAGGTTTTTATACTGCAAGGTGGTTACATATTTCCGATAGCCCAGGTTACGGAAGTTTTTTTATTGTTTTAGTGAGCGCAATGGCAGGGTGTTCACTGCTTGGTTATTTGATCGAGCGCTTCGCGTATAGACGATTAAGAAACGCACCTAAAATTAATTCACTCATTACGGCCATTGGGATGAGTTTATTTTTAGAATACTCTGGGCAAATTATTTTTGGTGCTACTCCTCAGAGATTTCCAGATATTTTACAAAACGGAATTGTTTTTTCTCTAGGTGAGGTTCGAGTCACAACTTTTGATGCAACCATTATAATGACGAGCTTGTGCTTAATGTTTATTTTACGGCACATTATTCAAAACACTAAGCTTGGAAAAGCAATGCGTGCAACGAGTTACAATGACAAATGGGCAAGTCTAATGGGCATTCCTGTTGATACGATCATTAGTATGACTTTTGTGATTGGTTCGGCACTTGCGGCAGCAGGCGGTATTTTGGTCGGCATGAAGTACCCAAAAATTGAGCCACTCATGGGAGTGATGATTGGTCTTAAAGCTTTTGTTGCAGCTGTTTTAGGTGGAATTGGAAATATTGCGGGAGCAGTACTTGGTGGACTAATTATGGGTTTAGCCGAGGAATTTGTTGTTGGATATCTTTCTAGTACTTATCGAGATGCTTTAGCATTTGGAATTTTAATTATTATTTTACTTTTTAAGCCAGCAGGGCTTTTAGGAAAATACACTGTTGAAAAGGTTTAATGCGAAATCACATGGAGAAATTTTTAAGTGAATCAAAATAAAGCATCAAAACTTTTACCTTTAGTATTTGTAGGGTTGTTTTTTGCATTAGATATTGGTTTTGATTCTGCGTTTAATCCCTATATTCAAACATTAGTCATTTATAGTTGTGTAAATATTATTTTATCCGTCAGTTTAAATCTTGTGAATGGATTTACAGGACAGTTTTCAATTGGGCATGCAGGTTTTATGGCTGCAGGTGCTTATATGAGCGCCTTTTTAACGATGCAGTTTCCTGGTTGGATGGGAGATGGATTTCAGGGCTTTCAGTTGCTTCTTCATACAATCGCTGGTGGTTGTGCTGCGGCTTTAGCAGGCTATGCGGTTGGACTTCCAAGTCTTAGACTTAAAGGAGATTACCTTGCAATTGTGACTTTGGGCTTTGGTGAAATTATTAGAGTTTTGCTTTTAAATATTGATGCAGTCGGTGGCGCAAGGGGTATGTATGGGATTACAAAACAAACGACGTTTTTTTCTGCAATAACCTGGGCCTATTTTACAATTCTTCTTGTTTCGCGTTTAGTGAAATCAACGCATGGACGTGCTTTTCTATCTGTTAGAGAAGATGAAATTGCAGCAGAAGCAATGGGTATTGATACAACAAAGTACAAGGTGAAGGCTTTTGTGATCAGCTCTTTTTTAGCGGGTGTCGCGGGAAGTTTATTTGCGCATTACTTAAGTTATCTCAATCCAAGCACTTTTGGATTTATGAAGAGCATTGATGTTGTTGTTATGGTTGTCTTGGGAGGAATGGGAAGTATTAGTGGAAGTGTTGTTGCAGCAATATTACTTACTCTGCTTCCAGAGTTTTTAAGGGGACTTCAACAATATACTCAGATTGATTTTAGGATGGTCATCTATTCATTAGTATTGATCGTGTTGATGCTAACTAGACCACAAGGTATTTTTGGATCAAAAGAATTTAGTGATATTTATCGGGAGTTAAAAAAGAAGTATGCCAAACGTACTGCTTGATGCAAAAAAAGTAACCATCCGGTTTGGTGGACTTGTTGCTGTTTCAGATTTTAATTTACAGTTAAAGTCAAATGAGATTGTAGGTCTTATTGGCCCTAATGGTGCAGGAAAGACAACGGTTTTCAATTTATTGACCGCTGTCTATCAGCCCAGCGAAGGGGAGATTTATTTTTTAGGTCAACCCACAGTAGGCCTTAAACCGTTTGAACTTTCGATGAGAGGGGTTTCTCGAACTTTTCAAAATATTAGATTGTTTAAAGAGCTAACCGTTCTTGATAATATTAGAGTCGCTTCACATCAGCATACACATTATTCGATAGTTGATTCTTTTTTTCTTACAAAAAAAATGGCTGAGGAAGAAAAAGAAATAAAGGAAAAAGCTTTTGAACTTTTAAAAATATTTAAATTAGAAAATCGTGCTTATGAACTTGCGGGCTCACTCCCTTATGGTCAACAAAGGAGATTAGAAATTTTGCGTGCTCTTGCTACTTGTCCAAAGGTGGTGATGTTAGATGAGCCTGCAGCGGGAATGAACCACTCAGAGACTCATGATTTGATGGAAACGATTCATTCTATTAGAGATCGATTTAAAGTAACCGTTTTACTGATTGAACATGACATGAAACTCGTGATGGGTATTTGTGAAAGAATTTTAGTTTTGGACCATGGGGTTACCATTAGCGAAGGTGAGCCAGATAAAGTCAAAAATGATAAAAAAGTTATTGAAGCCTATTTGGGAACATCACTGACTGAAGATACAGCGGAGGGAGGTGTTTAATGAAAAATGGCCACCCTCCAATGCTTGAAGTGAAAAATTTAAAAGTAAAATATGGAAATATCGAAGCTCTTAAAAAAATAGACTTTGAAGTCTATCAAGGCGAAATTATTTCCCTCATTGGGTGTAATGGAGCAGGCAAAAGCACTACTTTGCGAACCATCAGTGGGCTTTTAAAACCAGTTGCAGGATCTATAAGGTTTTTTAATTTAGAAATTTCAAAATTAAAACCTCACCTTATCGTCGAGCGTGGCTTGGTTCAGTCTCCTGAGGGACGTGGAATCTTTGCAAACCTAACTGTGCTCGAAAATTTAGAAGTAGGCGCCTATACTCGCAAAGACTCAAAGGAAATTATTCAACAAGATCTTGAACATGTTTTTACTCTTTTTCCGCGCATTAAAGAAAGATTAAAGCAAGTTGCAGGTACATTGTCTGGAGGAGAGCAGCAAATGCTTGCCATTTCTAGGTCGCTAATGGCAAAGCCAAAACTTTTACTATTAGATGAACCAAGTTTAGGACTTGCTCCACAGATTGTAGAAGTTATTTTTCAGATTATTAAAAAGATTAACCAAGAAGGTGTCACTATATTGCTTGTAGAACAAAATGCACATCAGGCATTAAGTGTTTCTCATAGAGGCTATGTAGTTGAGACAGGTGAGATTGTTTTAACGGGAGAGGGAAAATCTTTGCTTAAAGATCCAAAAGTAAAAGAAGCTTATTTAGGTGGATAAAATTCATTTAAAATTCAATAACCTAAATCTCGTAGATTTCTTTATCTTTCGGTAATGGGTGATTAATCTCTTTACCTAAGTCTTTTAAAAACCGAATCATACGGTCTGCTCTAATTTTTGCCTCAGCTTTTCCGCCTTCAGTGTTCATTAGCTTTGGTATTTTTAAAAGTTTATTAAAGAAGTGATCGATCATGAATTTTAAATCATTAAGCTCACGGTTTGTAGCCCATGGGTCTTCGGGATTAAAAAAATCAGACTGAAGCAAGGATCCAGTTGCAAATACACGCATTAAACCGATAGCTCCAATGGACTCTAGTCTATCGGCATCTTGTAAGCATTCTCCCAAAAAGGAACGAGGAGTGGCTCCTCTGCTAAAGCTATGGTCCTCAATGGCTTCACATATTAATTTTACTTGTTCTTTGCTAAATTCTAACTCCTCCAAAAGAGGTTTAGCCCAGGCTGCACATAGTGTGCTTGCTTTTTTACGATCAGGTGAGTTTTTAGGGACATTAATCACATCATGCATTAAGGCTGCTGCAATGAGCACCTCAAGGTCGAGCTTTACTGGTGTTTTACTTTGAGAGGTTTCAGAAAAGCGTAAACTCATTAGAGCAACTCGCAACAAGTGAAAGTAATCGTGAGAGGAATCCTTTTGTGAAGATTTTGTTGACTCTAATTTTACTTTTTCTTTAATGGTTTTAAGCCGATTAGAGTTTGAAATAAAATCGATAAGTTCGTTATAGTTAGTGGGTGACATAGGACTTAAATGTGTATCACATTTTAAACGGAACTGTCATTGGTTGAGTTTAAGATTTGATCAATTTCTTTTTGATCAACTTGAACATTGAGTGTTTTATTTTGTGTATAGGAAACTTTTTTTGTTTTTTTAATTTTTTTAACATTTTTACAAAGTGTGTAGTCCACTTCTGTTTTGCCCCATTCTCGTCCACCATTAAAAAAAACAGTTAGTTTGGCTGCCTCAAGCAATGTTGTCAGTGGGACAGTTTTTTTGGGTGGAACTAAAATGATTGTATGTGAACTTGGTCTACCTCTTAAGTGCATCCAAACGTCATTTCCTTTTGCAACTTTGAAGGTGAGATTTAAGTTTTCATCGCTGTTTCTTCCAATGAGTATTAATAAACCATCGCATGAGGTAAAGGCACGTCCTGGGTAAGTGGCTTTTAAGGTGACAGATTTTTCGTCAATGAGTCCAAGAGATTTTTCTAATTTTTCTAACTCTAAAAACCCAGTGAGGGAGGGGATAGATTCTAAGATTTTTTTATTTTTTAATATTTCAGTGTTTATGGATTTTAATTGAGAGTTGCTTTCACTTAATTTTTTTTCGTGACGTTTAGCTCTTGAATAAAATTTTTCAACCTGAGCTTGAGGGGTGAGTTTGGGATCACAAAAAATCGTCATTTTGATATCATTTTCATAATTAAACACTTCACGCTCATTTTTGTGATTTAAGATGTGAGGTAAATGTAGTTCTGCCTTAAGGTAATCAGCCCATTTTTTAAAGGGAGGGTCTGTATCTAAATGCGAAAGCGTTTCTTTTAGTTTTTTCTCGGTTTTTTTTAATTTTGCTAATGAAGAATTAAGGTAAGAAGTTATTTTTTGTTTTTTATTTTGTATAGATTCGTTGATGAGAGATCTTTCTATGTCTTCAACGTAGCGAGTGTATTGATTAAAGTACTCACTTCGAATTTCAAATGCTTTTTTAGACTGTGAAGGTTCTAAAAATTTGTATGCATCAACTTTTTTTAAATCATTTACCTTAGAGTGTGCGTAAATGAGGTGAGAGTTCGTTTCGATGAGGGCCGCGTGTGTTGCTGCGGGGATTAAGCACAGTACTAAGCTTTTTTGATGGGTGAAATCGATAACAATGAAGCGATCTTCTGGGAGTGATCGTATTTTTAGGATTTTAAGTCCCTTTAAATGTTGGGAAAGGCTTAAGGCAAAAGCGCTCAGTGTAGCTCCTTTTGATTTTTTGAATCCCGCATTTTCATAATACAAAAAATATGGGGACTGTGGTCTTGCGCTCAAAATAAGGCTTCCGGAGCTGCTTGGAGAGGAAAGGCGCAATACCCACTCATTTTTAAGAAATCCACTCTCGGATTGAAGATTTTCACGAATAAAAACAGTCTCAACGGAAAGACCGCTTAATTTAGTATGTAGATGATCTACAAAATGATTTATTTCTTTCCAGTTTAAATGTGAGACCATTCTAAGGTATACTACCACTTTTTAAAGAGCACTTGGAGATCAAAATGAGTATGAAAAAATATCCGATTTGGGCCTTGAAATCCAAAAATGAAAAACGTTTTAAGCAAGGCCACCCATGGGTTTTTTCAAATGAGTTGAGTCAAACTCCAAAAGGAATCGAACCCGGAGACCCAATAGAGCTAAGGGATGCTGGAGGTGAGTTTTTAGCTTATGGATTTGGTAATCCTCACTCATTAATCGCATTTCGGGCAGTAACGCGACAAAAAGATGAGCGAGATATTTTTGCTCCTACGTTTATTCAAAAAACTCTAGCTCAAGCTTTGAAGCTTAGAGAGTCTCAAGGGTATCTTCATGCGAGTTTTAGATGGATCTTTGGAGAGGCCGATGGATTGCCTGGTTTGATTTTAGATCGTTATTTAACGACAGATGATAAAAATGTGTTTGTGATGCAAGCTCAAACAGCTGGGGCTCAAAAAATGATCTCCTCCATTGTAGAAGTTTTGAGCCAAGAGTCTAAAACGTTTTTTGGAGCTTCTTCTTTTACATTGATTTTAAAAAACAATGCTTCTTCCCGAAAGTTAGAAGGTTTAGAGGTCATGCATGAAGCAGAAGTTCTTAAAAAAGAAGAAGGATTAAATATTACTGATCTTGAGGTTTGGTTAAAATCCTCTCATCAAAAAGAAGGTAAATTACCTTTAAGTGCAGATTTTTTAAAAGGACAAAAGACGGGTTTATTTTTAGATCAAAGTTATAATATTGAACTTTTTTTAAGTCGCTTTCAGTTTAAAAAGCAAAACATAAAAATATTAGATTTATGCTCGTATGTTGGACATTGGTCGGCACAACTTGGTAAAGGACTTTCTCATTTAAAACCAGAGGTGACTCTCTGTGATGCTTCAGAGCAGGCTTTGTCCTTTGCTAAAAGAAATTTAAAAAAGTTAAATATCGAGTGTATCACTAAAAAAATGGATGTGCTTACTGAAATCAATCAACTTAAAGAGGCGAGTTACGATATAGTGATTTGTGATCCTCCCGCACTGATTAAGGGCCGAAAAAACATCCCTCAAGGGAAAAAAGCTTACTTTAAACTCAATCAAAGTGCGATGAAGTTATTGACTCCTTATGGAGTTTTAGTGAGCTGCTCGTGCTCAGGGATTTTGGAAGAAAAAGAATTTGAAACATTAATGCAACAAGCGGCACTTTCAACTAAAATGGCATTTAGTTTTGTTGCTCGTGGAGGTCAATCAGGCGATCATCCACTATTACTCGAATTTCCAGAGGGTCGTTATTTAAAGTGTTTGATGGGAGTGAAGCGAGATTAATCAATGGCTCATTATCAGGAACGTCCATTTAAGTTGCATTTACCTTTTCAGCCAACAGGGGATCAACCGCAGGCTATTGAAAAGTTAACTGCTGGAATTATTAATCAAAAAAAAGAGCAAGTCCTTCTAGGCGTAACTGGATCTGGTAAAACTTTTACAATGGCAAATGTTATTGCTAAGATCAATCGACCCACACTCGTTTTGTGTCACAATAAAACATTGGCTGCTCAGCTTTTTTCCGAATTTAGAGAGTTTTTTCCAGACAATGCGGTTGAATACTTTGTCAGCTATTATGATTATTACCAGCCTGAAGCTTACATTCCTCAAACCGATACTTATATTGAAAAAGATTCACAAATTAATGACGAAATCGATAAACTTAGACATTCAGCAACGCGTTCATTATTAGAGCGTAAGGATGTGATTATCGTTTCTTCTGTGTCGTGTATTTATGGTTTAGGTTCGCCTGAAGCTTACGAAGGACTTTTGCTGTACTTAGAGGAAGGTCGAGAAATCAAGCGGCAAGAAATGTTAAAAAAATTAGTGGAAATTCAGTATAAGCGTAATGATGTTGATTTTCATCGCGGTACGTTTAGGGTGCGAGGGGATGTGGTCGAAATTTTTCCAGCTTATGAAGAAGAGCGCGCTTTAAGAATTGAATTTTTTGGAGATGAAATAGAGTCCATTTGTGAATTTGATCCTTTGAGGGGAGTTAAGCTGCAGAAAATTTCAAGATTTACTTTGTATCCAGCAAGCCATTATGTGACTACGATTGAAAATCGTAAACGTGCAATTGAAACGATTCGAACAGAGCTCAGAGAGCGATTGCAAGAGTTAGACTCACTCGAAAAGAAACTCGAATCTCAACGATTAGCTCAGCGTACATTATTTGATTTAGAGATGTTAGAAGAGTTAGGTTTTTGTCAGGGTATTGAAAATTCCTCAAGGCATTTGACAGGCAGAAAACCAGGAGAGGCTCCACCGACACTACTTGAATATTTTCCTAAAAAAGATTGGCTACTTGTTGTGGACGAAAGTCATGTCACCGTTCCACAAATTGGAGGAATGTACCGAGGGGATCGCGCTCGAAAAATGAATTTAGTGGAACACGGGTTTCGGCTTCCTTCTGCATTAGATAATCGGCCCCTAAATTTTGAAGAATGGGAAAAGCATATTCATCAAGTCGTATTTGTTTCTGCTACTCCAGGAGAGTATGAACGCATTAAAACAAGAGGGGAGTTTGTTGAGCAAGTTATCCGACCGACAGGGTTATTGGATCCTGTTGTCGAGGTTAGGCCTGCACAGTCTCAAGTAGATGACTTATTGTCTGAGATTAATATTCGAGTTCAAAAGTCAGAACGCGTATTAGTGACGACACTGACTAAGAAACTTGCTGAAGACTTAACGCGTTTTTATCAACAAAAAGGAGTGAAGGTAAAATACTTGCACTCTGATATTGAAACATTAGAGCGGATTGAAATTATCCGAGATCTTAGACTTGGAACTTTCGATGTTTTAGTTGGAATCAATCTTTTAAGAGAGGGTCTTGATTTACCGGAAGTCTCTTTAGTTGGAATACTGGATGCGGATAAAGAAGGGTTTTTAAGAAGTGAAAGGTCTTTGATTCAGACGATAGGACGCGCGGCTCGAAACTCAGAAGGTAAAGTCATTTTGTATGCGGATAAAATCACTCGTAGTATGGAAGCTGCAATCAGTGAGACTAATCGGCGTAGAGTAATTCAAGAAGCTTACAATGATGAGCATGGGATTACCCCTAAAACGATTCAAAAAGCGATCGCAGCTCCTATTTTACCAGAGGATGAATTTGGAGATACTGTTTCACGAGGAAAGCTCTCTAAACAGGCTCAAACCGCACTTCTTGCAAAGCGAGCGCTTAGAACGGGCTCTGGATCAGGCCACGGAAAAAGTATTTGGAGTGAACCTGTTGCTAACAATGATCATCTTAATGAAGTTGAAGTTTTAGGAAAAATAAGAAACCTTTGTGGAGATTACTATACACATGCTGGAGAAATTGATTCTGCTATTTCAAAAATGCAAAATCAAATGCGCACTTTTGCTAAAGAATTAAAATTTGAAGACGCTGCAGACCTAAGAGATCGAGTAAGGCAATTAAAGCCATTAGCGTTAAGAGTAAAGTAATTTATTATTCGCAAGCGTAGATTTTAAAATAAAAATCAAACCCAGTAGTTAATGGAGTCCACACAGATCCCCCGTAACTTTTAGCGGCTCCAGAAGGAAAGGGATCACCTACTGCTCCTTCCCAAGATAAAGCAGGATCTCCTGCTGGTGTGGATTTTGAGAGAGCAATCCAATAAGTACTTCCGCCTGAGATTGTATTATTTGTAGAAAACGTAAAACTATAATCCATATAAGATGCACTATTAATAACGTTTTGTGTATCACTCGTTGAAATAGCAGAGCCTGGTGAGCCTGAAACATCGCTGTATAACTCCATCTTCATGGTTGTAGAGGTAGAAGTGTTTTTTAACTTAACAGCAACAAAAGAAAGGGTAATAGCATTTGAGGGTGAAAAGCTTTGGGCTAAATAGTAGACAGCATTGTAATCGCTATAAGATCCGTTAGTTATTTGGTTATCGTAGAGAGTGCTTGTTGGGCAAGATGAACTATTGCAGTTAAGCTGTCGATTGGATTGATTAGAAGCTGTATCGTATGCATTTGTAATATTCACTGCGGTTTCAGTAAACAAGTCCGTAATTGTTCTTCCGACTTCATAGTAACTAGCACCAGTATCGTTTTTATTTTCACCAATAGATTGACTTGAAGAGCAAACGGTACCGCCAGAATCAGTAATCCCAACATACTGAATTATCCGCGACTTCCCTGCGGGAACTACAAGCTCAATTGTGTTTGAACCAGTACCTGTTAAGGGTTTTGAAGTTACCCCTGGGTATGAACAATAAGAGCTACCAGAATAAAGATTAGATAAAATAGATGCCGTATCTTCTTTATCATCAATATCTTTAATACCAGGGCCCATGATATTAACGCCAAAACAATTAAAACCAGAATACGAGGTAGGAGGGGTTGAGCTTAATAAAAAAGACTCTATCAAGTTTTGTTTAAACTGAGTTGGATTTTTTACATCAATGTAAACTTTTATATCTTCCGAACTGCTTGGGACAAGCGAGCAACTTGAATTGAGTAAAAATAAACTAAAAACTAATAATCTAAAATTCATTTAAAACAATTATCACTAGCAATTTTAAAAACATCAAGAGGTTAATCGCAGCTGTATAACTGAAAAGCAAAGTCACCTGTTACAGTTGAAGGGGGTGACCAGTTAGGGCCACTCCAAGAAAGTGCTTCACCGCTTGCGTAAGAATCTGACGCATCTCCATAAACAAGAGGGTTAGTCGTAAAAGTCGCATTTGCACTTAAAACCATCCAGTAGGTGGTTCCTCCGGTTAACGTCGGATTAGAGTCAAAGAAAAAAGAATACTCTGTCGCTGTACTTGAGTTTACTGTGGCTGCCGAGTCAGCAGTATAGAGTAGAGATAAAGGCTCTGATGGAGAACCATTGTCTGAATAAATTTCTAACTTTACGGATTCTGATCCAGTGGGGACTGATAGTGTCATGACAACTTCATCTAATGAAAAGCCTG
>Ga0066639_10004797_pt1 | contig 11473 bp, 13 predicted proteins | sample CryGeyCG2114_010_2_FD_59504 | JGI IMG/M metagenome (GOLD analysis project Ga0066639, IMG submission 59504) | Groundwater microbial communities from aquifer - Crystal Geyser CG10_big_fil_rev_8/21/14_0.10 | ecosystem: Environmental > Aquatic > Deep subsurface > Groundwater | place: USA: Utah... | reverse complement strand
TATAGTCGCGCGCGCCGAGTCATCTGGATTGGCTTTGTCATGAATCTCTTGATGGTCCTTACATTTTGGATTGTTGGTATCTTGCCGTCTGCATCAGACTGGGGATTGCAATCGTCCTACAATGCGATTCTCGGTGTCGTGCCACGGATCGTCTTGGGAAGTTTGTGCGCGTATGTGATTGGAGAATTCTTGAATAGTTTTGTACTGGCAAAAATGAAAATCCGAAGTGGTGGAAAAAAATTGTGGCAACGAGCAATCGGATCAACGATTGTCGGACAATTTTTTGATACCACGGTCTTTTTGTTCATTGCATTTGCCGGCGTCCTCCAATGGGATTTGCTGTGGGTAATTTGGTATACCAATTATATCTTCAAAATCGCAGTGGAAATCATTCTCCTCCCTGCCACCTACCGTGTCGTGGCGTGGCTCAAGATAAAAGAAGCTGAAGACTTCTTTGATACATCAACTAATTTTAATCCGCTGGCAAAATCATAAATCTCGTATGAATTGGAGTAGCACCTTATAAAGGTGCTCGGGGGCGGTCTCTGCACGATTGGCACGCCTCAGTGAGGCGCTATTCCTAAAGCAGACCGAAGTCAAAATTTTTTGTACAAGTCAAGAATGTAGCAAAACAACATAGTTCTTGACTTTTTTATTTTATGAGAGTACTCTGATATGCAACATGCAACGGGAGTGGTCATGCTTCAAAAAATTTTCGCGGCACTAGTAGTGCCGCGACCCTCTCACACCATGCCGGCGCCTTCGCCGACATGGTTCACTCGGGCGCTCCGGCGCCCCAAGATTGAGAGTGGGCGTCCTCGCCCACGCCCGAACCGTCGCCACGGTCGCGACTTCCGTGGCTGATCTGCAGGGCCCCCGGGCCTAGCAGATCAAAGGTGGCGGGCAAATACATACGCACGCTCAAAACTGCCCGCCACTGATATGTGCCTGACACGTTCGGACACAGATAGGAGGTTTCGGGCAGTTTTGTTTTTTCTCCCACTATGAATCACATCACCATCATTTCTATAGGAAAATTAAAAGAATCATACTGGAAAGATGCAGAACAAGAATATCTGAAACGTCTTTCTGCGTTTGCAAAAGTGGAAATAAAAGAACTCAAAGAAGAATCTTTTTCTGAAAAAGACAAACCAGAAATTATCAAGCAGAAAGAAGCAAACAACATCAAAAAAGCCCTCCCAAAGGAAAGCTTTCTTGTTGTGCTAGATAAAGAAGGAAAGCAATGGAGTTCAGAACAATTCTCACACCAAATGAACCATTCATCTATTCAACTATTCAACCACCTGACCTTCATCATCGGTGGTCCACTCGGGCTCCACGACTCCATTCTCTCAATGGCAAATCTCAAATTCTCACTTTCAAATCTCACCTTCACCCACCAGATGGCACGCGTCATTTTGGAAGAACAAATCTACCGCGCCTACATGATCACGCACAACCGTGCATATCATTATTGACTTTTTCTTTCCTTTGATTTACACTTTTGTGCATCGCACAACCACGGAGGTAGCGATGAAAAACCGTTCGCTCGGCGAAAGCCGAGCATTTGTTCTTTTCTTTCAACCTGACCGCGACGACGTTCGCGAACTCGCGGTCGTACTTCGTGGCCTCTCGGAGGTCGCTTCCGACCAGATGTGGGAAGTGTTGGACAAACGCTTCCCACCTGCAGAACGTCCCACGTGCCCTGGGCGAGGGCGTCTGCTCGTGCAGTCGGGAAATCTCCGATTGTGCTTTTCGGCAGAGCCCTATCCCACCTTCACGGTGGGGCCCGTCAAGGGCAAGGGCTAACGCGCTAGTCCGCCCTGCGACGGCGCGGTGAGCATAGCTCCCGCGCCGTCGCCCCCCCCAAAAAAAACCACAAAACGCCCAAAGGCGTTTTTATGTTTTAACAACAATCTATGTCTCGACCCGCATATTGACAGGATCCTCTCGCCTTTGGACGGAGTCCGTCCCAATGGCGGACCGTCCAGAGGCGGGATGTTACGTGTTACGTGTTATGTGTCTCGTGTTCCATGTTTCATGCTACATACTACATGATAATCATCGCATCCCCAAAACTATAAAACCGATACCCCTCTTCCACCGCTTTTTTATAACACACAAGCATATATTCCCTATCTCCTGCAAAGGCAGAAACGAGCATCAGCAATGTGGACTTTGGTAAATGGAAATTTGTTATCATGGCATCCACAATCTGAAACTTGAAACCTGGTAAGATAAAAAGATTGATGTTGCCCGTGTACTCACGTAACACAAAACACGTATCACGTAACAATTCATCATCACCGCTGTTATGTGTTATGTGATATGTGTTACGTGATAACAACGCAATCCCTTCCAACGTCCGCACCGTCGTCGTACCCACAGCAATCACTCGTCGCCCCTCGGACTTCGCACGATTCACCGCATCCGCGGTTTCCTGACTCACTTCCACCCACTCACTATGCATGGTGTGGTCTTCTACTCGTTCTGATTTGACTGGAAGAAACGTGCCGAGTCCGACATGCAATGTTACTTCTGCAAACTCCACACCCTTTGTTTTCAACTTCTCAATAAGCTCCGGTGTAAAATGAAATCCTGCGGTCGGCGCCGCGACTGATCCTTCATCTTTTGCATACACGGTCTGGTATATGTCAAGCTCATGTGGTTCATCTTTGACATACGGCGGAATGGGAATATGTCCATACTGATTTGCTTTTGCACGCACCGTTTCTGCATCATCTGCAAACTGAACGAGAATCGTTCCATCTTTTTCTTTTACCATCACCTCACACTCAAAATAACGTCTCCTCTCCTTGATAAGGAGAGGGTCAGGGTGAGGTTCAAACACCACCCGCATCCCACATTCCACATGTCTCCCTGGCTTTGCCAATACTTTCCATACCCCTTCGTTTTCCATGGGGCGAATGAGAAAAATCTCCACCGGTTTGGTATGATCACGAAGCACATCGCCATCTGATGAAAGAAGTTGCCCAAACAATCGTGCTTTGAACACTTTTGAATTATTCCACACAACAAGATCTCCTTTTTTCAAATGCTCAACAATATCAAAAAAATGTTGATGTTCAATCTCCAGACTTCCCGTATCAAGTTTCTTATTTCTTCTTACCACCATGAGTCGTGACTGATCCCGTTGCACTAATGGAAACTGGGCTATCCGTTCTTGTGGAAGAGAATAATCAAAGTCTTTGGTATGCATAAAGAATGATTGACAAATAAAAGGTACTGCGATATGCTATTTTTTAGACCAATTCGCGCTTCATTGGGGTGAAGTGCCACAACAGGGAGAAAAGCGTGGAAATTTCACAAAACTTAATCCGCAAAATGGAGCGGATACTTCAACATGGGGGCATCGATGTAACGCCGAACGGACAGTTCGACGAACATCTGCTTTTCAGGCTTCAAATCCTCTCAGAACAAGAGGGGAAAAATGCGGAATTGGCGCGCAAGGCGCTGGTTACCCGCATGTGTAGATTGGGATTCGTCAGGGTCGCCGTGGAGGTGGCGACCTTCAACGATGTCCTTCAGGCGCTGAAGGATCGGTGGAACCGTATCCAACGCCAGCGCCTGCATAACATGGGGAAGTAATCAGGGAGGGAAACCCGGGGCGCCCCAACGCCCCGGTTTCCGAATTCTACACTCAAAAACTATTTTCAATCCACTTCTGCCACCAAACAGTTTTTTTATATCACATCAATTTTAGAAATAAACCCCAACATTGGTCGGGATCTCGCCTGTGGGCTCGACAACTCTACAACTACCCCTAAATCTCGCCTGTGTATTCACCAACATCAACAACCTTACCAACCTCGACAACCTTACCAACATCAACAACAACCTCAATCCCGCAAATACCTCCCCACATTCCCATTATGCTCATCCAATGTTTTTCCATACACCACTTCACCGGTATCCAGCGTGGTCAAGAAATACCAATCTGAATTTTTTTCAGGATAGATGGTCGCCATGATAGACAGAAGTGATGGATTGCTAATTGGCCCGGGTGGAAGTCCTCGCCACTTGTAGGTATTCCACGGATTATCTCCATTTCTCTCAACTTGTGTGGTGAAGACATCCCCTCTTTTCCCAGTAAAATAATGAATGGATGAATCAACATTCAATCCCATGCCGGCATCTGTCCGTCGCCAGAGAATGTCCGCGACCTTTGCTCTGTCTGTGTCATGCAAGACTTCTCGCTCCACAATACTCGCCACAGTCAAAACATCATGAACCGTCCGCCCATTCTTTGCAATATCCGCATACATCTGATCCGTAAACTGCGCGTCGCGCGCGCGGACAAGTTTTTCAATAATCTCTTCTGTTGTCGCGTCTTCAAAAATGCGATAGGTATCTGGACGAAGATATCCTTCCAAACTGATAGTGTTTGGCTTGTCTTGTAAAACCCGAACTGGTGGATCAAACATCATCTGCGTCATGTCTGCGTGAACTATCGCCGGTGTGCCAACGAGTGAAAAAAACTCGGCTTCGCTATCAGGATGTTCTGAAACCAAATACACGGCGACCTGTCGCAGATCCCAACCCGGCACAATGGTAATCTGTCGCTCTTCTTTTGAAAGAGACGCGCACAACGCATCGGCAATACGCGCGATGGTCACCGGTGGATCCACGGTAAACTGTCCGGGTTGAATCAATCTATCAATCTTTTTGAACGCGACATATCTGCGAAAGAGATTCGGATTTTTGATATACCCTTGCCGAATCAAATCATTCGTGATGTCTGCCACAGTATCTCCTTGCGATACGTGAAAGATGGCGGGTTTGTTGATTGTTGTTTCAACATATATCTTGTTGTATACAATCAAAAAAACAAGGACAGTGACAGCCCCTAGAACAACAAAAATGAATGTACTTCTTCTCATATTTCATTTTACAATCAACTTCTCCGTAGCAAGCTGGCGGAGTATAAAAAGGAACAATGCTTCAACTCGTCGCAGAGCTACGTGGGATCTCGCCTGTCACCGCCTCAGCGGGATCCTCACGCCTCTGGACGGAGTCCGTCTGAATGGCGGACCGTCTCAAGAGCGGGACGGGCTCACCAACATCAACAAAAACATCAACAACCTTACCAACCTCGACAACCTTAACAACCTAAAACAACTACAAATGTTCCCCTAATCCCTGCGCATCCAACGTGTCAAGCAAGCGTTTGACATCCGGCACCGCGTCTTTTGCACACACCAAGAGGGCATCTTTGGTATTCACGACCACAATCCCATCAAGTCCGACCGTCGCCACCAATTTCTCAGGCTCTTCATTGTGCACGAGACAATCTCGCGTGTCTTGCACCACCACGTTGCCCATCGTATGATTGTCTTCGATTGTTCTGGTCAATGCCTCCTTGAGAGCATAAAGTGTACCCGGATCGCTCCACCCCATATCCACCCGCAACACAACAGCTCGTGATGGATCAATTTTTTCAAGAATCGCCGTATCAAAATGAAGTGCTTCGAGTTTGGGATATTCAGTTGCAATCGTTTCTTCATCGTCTACCATGTGTGAAAGTGATGCAAACATTTCCGGTTGAAATTGTTGGTACAGCCCGAGGACAAAATCAATATCAAAGACAAAGTACCCAGGATTCCAAAGCCATTCACCACTGGCAAATAATCTCTCACAAAGTGCTATATCAGGCCGATATTTCCACCCGACAAACGAAAAAAGTCCTTCCTGAATATTCGCTCCCACATGAATCCACCCAAGATTGTGATTTGCAAACCGCGGGGTCTCACCGAGAAACACGAATCGATTGGGATCCATATCAATCAGCGTCTCTGCCTGATGGAGCGCGTCAACAAATCGATCAGGATGATCCATAAAATGATCAGACCAAAGCACTGCGACTGTGCCATGCACATTGGTTTGTTTCAACCGAAGAAGTGTGAGTCCAATCGCTGCAGCAAGATCCCTTTTTGCTGGCTCAGCAAAAATATGATGTTCAGGCAATGCTGGCAATTGCTCACGGACAAGAGACACATACTGATCATTGGTCGATACAAAAATATGGTCACTGCCAAATCCTTTGATACGGTCAAACGCCATTTGGAGTGTGGATTGGTTGTCTTTCAATTTCTCAAATTGTTTTGGTGATCGTTTTCGAGACAATGGCCACAATCGGGTTCCTGTCCCACCGGCAAAAATAATGAGATTCATAAAAACGAAGTAATGATTGGAACAATACTATAACCTGCAAAAGAGAAAGACGCAAGCGAAACAATAATACCAACGATCAAACCCCCCACCACATCGCGTGGATAATGAACCCCAACATACACGCGAGCACACGCGATAAGTGTGGCGATAACACCAGCCAGTGATCCAATCCAACCCCCAAATAATAACAACGCGGAACACGCCAACCCTACCGAGATGGCCGTGTGATCGGATGGAAATGATTTGAATGTCTGAAATGTTGGCACCAATTGCGTAATTGATGGAAGCTCTGCATGAGGACGAGCGTGATGAAACACGAGTCCAATGGTCCAATCAATCACCAAAACACACACTGCCATGACACCAAACACCGCCATACCAAGCAATAGACGATTCTGTATTATCGAAACAAACAAAAGTAGGACAACAAACACATAGATAAGCCATCGCGCAGAAAATTTCATTACTCCATCCATACGCGGATGGTTTCCTGCGTACGCATTGATGGAGAGAAAAAGTCTGTGACTCCACGAAAGACGCATAGAAAAAAATTATGTCATCCACTGTCTCGCCATAGTATACAGGATATACTTGAATGGTGAAAACACGACATCAACGACCGATGCGTAAGAATGAGGGTTTCCACCAAATCCTGCTTTGTATCGGGTGACGCCGGTGAGTGGGTGATCCGCACGCCACGACAATCCGTGAAATGATGTTTCTACCGTTCCTTCTGTCGACTCTGGCGCAATCCCCCAAAAATCGTATTCAGTATTGCCAAATTGTTTTGCCAGCTGAATTCCACGCCATTGCAATAGATACGGAGCCATGACCTGTCGATGAATATTTGCGGAAGCACCATGCAAATACGTACACCGCCCACCAAATGCGACATAGATATGTGATGCAATAGGCATGTCTTGATACCACGCGGTGAGTTGATGACAGAGTGGAGAGCGAAGCATCGTTTCATAATATGTATGGTCATGAGTACGAAATGCATCCCTCTCTGCTGTCTCTTGATTGAGATCGAGAAAAATACGAGAGTCCTTTCCCTCACGAATGACCACACCTTTTTTTTCTGCCAGGCGAATATTATACCGTGTCTTTTGGTGCATCTGCGCGAGCAAATCTTGTTCAGACTTCTGCAAATCCAACAATAAGGTACGCGAAGGTTGACGATGATGTGTCACTTTGTGTTTTGAGGTCATCGGCAAAGCAGGATTCCATGGTTCAACGCGCGCAAAGACATATCCCAATGATTTGATATAGGTCAATACCGTGTCGGTAATATCAGCGCGCTGGTTTTGCATTCGCGGAATATACACATACGACATGCCAAGCGGAAGTTTATGAATAATCCCCTGCACTTGAGTGGAAACAACCCCATTCTCCTTCACCTGAAGGCGGAGCATCTCTTTTCCCGTAGACTGTTGAAACACACCCCAGCCCCACGACTGCAGAAATTCCCGATGATTCTGTTCAGAAAGCCAGGTATCCCACTGCTGTTGATTTTCACAAAGCTCTATCTCCATAGGTTCTGTATCATAGCGAAAATTGGAAGTCTTTGCAACGGGTCTTGGAAAACGCTTGATTTTTTTTCAGACTTCTAGTATAGTGTTCACGATAACCTATCTAATATCTCTCTATGGGAACTCCCACACAACGACACCCAAGTCGACGAAAAGGAAATCGCCGTGTCCATCAGACACTGACCAAACTCCAAGTAACGGTAGACGCAGACGGACACGCCGCTCGTCCACACCAAGCCAGCCCGACATCAGGCACCTACAAAGGACGCCAAGTGATCGATGTGGAAAAACGACGAGTACGCAGACTTCGAAAAGTAAAGAAGATTTCCTAATCTCAATCCTATGTCTCACCGGCATCTCGCGCGCTCCATTGTCATGCAGACCCTCTACCAATGGGATTTTCGTGGCAAGCCGAGCGCTGTTTTGCCGGCAATGATTGCACAGAATCTTGAAGAGTTTGGTGTGGGACTGGACGGTGAAGATGAATATATCGCCGACACGACGAATGGCGTTGTTGATCATTTGGAAAAGATTGACGCACTGATTGTTCAGTATGCGACCAACTGGCCAATGAACCATATCAGTTTGGTGGATCGCAACATTTTGCGCATTGGCATATATGAAATCTGTTTTAGTAATAGCGTCCCCGCAAAAGTGGCCATCAATGAAGCGATTGAGTTGGCAAAAAATTACGGTGGTCCATCAAGTGGAAAATTTGTCAACGGCGTCCTCGGCGCTTTGTACAAAGATGAGACACACGGTACCGAGACCACAGTATAACACATACATTTTATTTATTTCCGTTATATCAAATTTACCTGATTCTCCACAACACGCATGTTCTGGAGTCCAATGAGGTGAATTGGACCGGCCAACCATACTATGTCAACATCTGCATACGAAGAAAAAAACTTTGCCTCACTTGAGGAAAAAATCGGCATCTCATTTACCAACAAAGACCTACTCGTCCAAGCGCTCGTACATCGTTCATTTCTTAATGAAAACAGAGACTTTGGTCTTTTTCATAATGAACGACTTGAGTTTCTCGGTGATGCAGTGCTGGAACTGATTGTCACAGAATTCTTGTTTGAACATTATTTGAACCCCGAAGGTGAATTGACCAACTGGCGTGCCGCGCTGGTCAACGCAGACATGTGCGCGCAAATTGCGACAGATATTGACCTTGAGCCATACCTCTTTTTGTCTCACGGCGAGTCAAAAGACGAAGGGACAAAAGCGCGACGATATATTCTGGCAAATGTCGTGGAAGCTGTCATAGGCGCCATCTATATTGATCAGGGATGGGATATGACAAAACAATTTGTCCTCAGATGGATTGTAAGCAAATTGGGAGAAGTGTTGGATCTCGGTCTGTGGATGGACCCAAAATCACGATTCCAAGAATCTGCACAAGAATTGCTCGGTATCACTCCAACCTATCGGGTGGTGCGAGAAGATGGCCCAGATCACGAAAAAAACTTTGTCGTCGGTGTGTATTTGGACAAAGAAAAAATTGCAGAAGGTGCTGGTGGAAGCAAACAGGAAGCACAGGTCATGGCCGCAGAAGAAGCGCTGAAAGTCAAAAAATGGAAAGGCCCGAAAGTAACAATCATCGAACGCGCACCAGATGATCCGATTGGGTAAACACCAATGAAAAAATATTCTCCATTCACATGGATCGGTAGCTCAGCTGGTAGAGCAGTGGCCTCTTAAGCCAACGGTCCTGGGTTCGATCCCCAGCCGATCCACAGTGTCATGGGTTTTAGGGAGCGAAGCGAACATAAGGGAACACTAATCCCGCAGTCTTGCGGGACTAACCCCGCTACATAGCGGGGCGATCCCCAGCCGGCCCACCGTTCGACTCGTCCTTCGTTTTGACTCAGTCCTCGCTCACCGTAAACCTTTGCTTCTAAAAAAGTATGGTTGCTGAAACGAGACGAACGTACTGAGCGGAACGCAGTGAAGTCGAAGTACCACACACAAAGCGCTCTTGTAGTTCAACGGATAGAATGACGGTCTTCGGAACCGTAGATGGGGGTTCGATTCCCTCCAGGAGCACAAAAATACACCGCATTCATGCGGTGTATTTTTGTGGTTATCGTGTATCTTCTCTTACTTTATTGGGAAAGCAATATCTCATCCCCCACATGGTAAATTTGTTGCCCAGTAATAGTATCGGTTGCTTTGAATGTCACTTTTGATGTGAGATTGGTTTGTGTTGGATTTTCCTTATTAATGATAATCGGGAATTGAAGCCCGAGCACGTCCACGCTCACCGGCATCGTATCAATACGCCACACAAGATGCTTTTGTGCGCCACCATCATACGTAATCTTGCCGGCTGGCACGGCGATATCTGACTCACGAACGGTGATGTCGCCAAACAAGTCTGCACTCATTTCAATATCCTTGAGCTCATGCAGGGTATTCGACAATAGCCATGTAACGGTGTGGACTTTTTTTCCATCACTATTGGATGAAACATTATCACTCACATCGAGTATGGTATCGCTATTGAGTGTCAGCGCAATCGGGGTACTGACCATCGTCTGTATGTCTCCGCTCCCATAGGTTATATCAGCTACTGCTTGAATGAGCGTTCCTTGATAGACCAACAGATCTTCTTGACTGGCATTTTTTATTGGCACACGAATATCGAGATTGATGACCTCACCCGGATCGATCTGACGTAAATCTTTCACTTCTCTGCGTGTCCATGTAATGGTTCCACGTCGAACTTGTTCATTTATTTGTTCACCAATCACCGATCCGTCTGCGTTGTCCTCAAGTTTGGCCCAATCAATAATACTTTTCCGACCATCAGATGGCGCATCAAGACCCAAACGAACAGAGACATCGGTGAGTGCTTCTTTTCCATCATTATGAATGGCCACAGTCATATTCAACATATCTCCGGGTTGAACCGCCACATCCCGCTGGCTCCCATTGATTGCCAAATCCACACGCGCATCATTGCTCAAAAAATCCACGGTCTGTTCTGCCGATGCAATGATATACCCATCCCCACGCACCACGCCATCCTTAAATACCACCACATGTGCGCGGATTGATGACGTAACCGTGTCCGCAAAGACACCACTCACAGTAATTTCTTTTGTATCGATCAACTCCCCAATCGTCCACTGGTACGGCTCCAATGCGTCTGATGACGGATTACTTTTTTGTTTTCGAAATCCTGTATCATCAAGAATAACCGCGAGCGACAACGGGGTAGCTACCGCAATGTCCTGAAACGCTCGCACCGTTATCGTATATGTCTGTTCTGCACCACGAACCGCATGCGCGTCACCGCCAATGACAATTTCAACCGGCGATGCACCGGCATCGACTATCAATGAGGTAATTTTTTGAAATTCAGAACTGAAATTTTCAGGTGTATAATTCAAAAAAACTCGGAATGATTGCTTCTCGCCGAATGTACCAAACATTGTGCCATCAATATCAATGTACCCATTATCCCCACCCTGAATGGTTCCTATATCCCATTCATCATGTTGGTCATTGGTCGGCGATTTTGTGGCATCAACAAAGACAAATCCCTCAGGATACCGCACCTGCAACACAACATGATTGAGTGCGGTCGCTTGGCCATTTCGGTAGCGTATACGATAGCGAACACGGTTGCCCACAGTGTAGATCTCATCACCAGTCATAGAAAACGTCACATCATCTTCAGAAAATGTTGATGCGGGTTGGAAAATAAAAAAACCTGCCCACGCGATTGACCC
>Ga0066639_10004796_pt1 | contig 11474 bp, 6 predicted proteins | sample CryGeyCG2114_010_2_FD_59504 | JGI IMG/M metagenome (GOLD analysis project Ga0066639, IMG submission 59504) | Groundwater microbial communities from aquifer - Crystal Geyser CG10_big_fil_rev_8/21/14_0.10 | ecosystem: Environmental > Aquatic > Deep subsurface > Groundwater | place: USA: Utah... | reverse complement strand
TGCAGGAGGTGTTTGTGAAAATGCATAACGATGGGCTCGTTTATCGCGGTCATCGCATCGTCAACTGGGACCCGATTATGCAGACAACGGTCGCGGACGATGAGATTGAATACGTGGAGACAAAAACACCATTCTATACATTCCAGTATGGACCATTTCAAATTGGAACTGCGCGTCCCGAGACAAAATTTGGCGACAAGTATGTAGTCATGCATCCTGATGACAAACGGTATAAAAAATATAAGCACGGCGACACCTTTGAATGCGAATGGATAAACGGAAAAATTACCGCGACCGTCATAAAAGACGAAGCAATCGATCCGGAATTTGGAACAGGTGTCATGACCATCACTCCATGGCACGATGCCACTGACTTCGGCATTGCCGAACGGCACAATCTGGATAAAGAACAGATCATTGATTTTGAGGGTAAGCTGCTCGCTATTGCTGACGAGTTTGAAGGGATGGCCATTGAAGAGGCGCGCGATAAGATCGTCGAAAAGCTCGACAAAAAGGGCCTAGTGGCAGCCATTGATGAAGAGTACGTAAACAAAATCGCGGTGAACTATCGCGGCGGAGCAACCATCGAACCACAGATAAAAGAACAGTGGTTTGTAAGCGTCGATGCGCCTGCGCGCGAGTGGAAAGGTAAAAAACGATCGCTCAAAGAAATAAGTCTTGATGTTATACGATCCAACGATACTGATATCGTTCCTGACCGATTTAAAAAGACCTATTTTCATTGGATGGAAAATTTGCACGACTGGTGCATCTCCCGTCAGATTTGGTTTGGGCACCGGATACCGGTGTGGCGCAAGAAGCTCAAAAAACCAGTTGAGATCACCTACTTTGCACACGGCACCACCACAGACAACGAACAGGATAAAGCATCGGGACACGCTGATATTACACTGTCTGAGCTCGGCATCAAGCAATCACATGAGCTCAAAGCGACACTGAAAGGCGAGACATTTGATGCAATATTCTGCTCTGACCTAAAACGAGCCATTGATTCGGCTGATATTGTGTTTGGTCCAGGAGCTATTCAAGATAAACGATTGCGAGAAGCTGATTATGGCGCTCTGACACAAACAGATAGCAAAAAAATAGAAAAAAACGAGAAACAGTATATTAATACGCCTTTCCCCGAAGGCGAAAGCTATAAAGACGTTGAAAAACGAATGCAGGATCTTCTTTCGGATATCGCGGAAAAATATCAAGGTAAAAAAATAGCGATTGTCACGCACAAAGCGCCGCAGTTTGCATTGGAGGTTCTCTTAAATGGAAAATCATGGAAACAGGCAATGGATCAAGACTGGCGAAAGGAAAAAGCATGGCAGCCGGGTTGGAATTATACACTGTCTCATCTCAAACAAGTCAGTGTAGAAAAACCAAAAAGTGTAGGTTGGACACAAGACCCGGACACGCTCGACACCTGGTTCTCAAGCGCCATGTGGACATTTTCAACATTGCTCGACAAGCCAAAAAAGAACGACACCATCGAAACGTGGATCGCGCGCAACCAAAAAAAAGGGACAGACTTGTCTTTATTCCACCCAACGAGCGTGCTCGAAACCGCCTACGAGATCCTGTTCTTCTGGGTGGCGCGCATGATCATGATGACCACCTATGTGGTCGGCGAAATACCTTTCAAAATAATCTACCTGCATGGGCTGGTGCGCGACAAATCAGGACGAAAGATGAGCAAAACGCTGGATAACGGGATTGACCCGCTTGATATGATCGAAGCATATGGAACTGACGCGCTCAGGCTTTCTTTGGTGATCGGCACCACGCCCGGCAATGACACGCGCATGTATGAGGAAAAAATCGCGGGTTACCGGAACTTCGTGAACAAAATCTGGAACATCGCGCGATTTATCCTCATGAACAACGCAGAATCAATGTCCAATGTGCCATCGCGAGCCGAGGATGCTCCCGAAGCGAAGCGATCTGATCAACCCCGGCAAAAAGACGAGCAACATCATGATGAGTTGGTTGCGTTGTATGATGGAATATTGTCCGGGTCTGACAGCGCCCTTGCCGACCAATGGATTACCGCGAAACTGCAACAACTCGTGGCGGATGTGGACATGCATTTTGAGAAGTATGAATTCTCGATTGCTGGCGAAAAAATATATACGTTCCTCTGGCACGATCTCGCTGATTGGTATCTTGAGATCGCAAAAACACAAAAAACAAACATCGCGCCAATGATACTGCTTGATGCCATTAAACTGTTGCACCCCTTCACGCCGTTCGTTACCGAGGAAATATACCAGCGCATGAAGGATGCGAACGTCATCAATAGCCCCGACGAGCTTTTGGCCGCGTCCGCATGGCCGTCCGCTATAAAGATGTCCCGCGAGAGTTTCTCTGTTAATCATATCTTGCAAAATTTCAGCGTACTGCAGGACCTCATCACCACGTTGCGTGACTTGCGCGCGCAGTATAACCTTCCTTATTCGCAACAGCTCGAAGCCGCGGTCGCGACCCGAAAGCACAAAGACCTTCTGCAAGAGCATGAGATTGTTATTGAGCGCATGACCAAAGTGCGCATCCAGGTGCTTCCCTCAAAACCGGCAAACGAGGATCAATATATCAGGGCGCACGCGCCGTCGTTTGATGTCTATCTAAAAATCGATGCTGAAGAAAAACGGAAACAGGAGGTGCGTCTTGCAACAGAGCGTGAAAAATTGGATCAGTACATCGCATCACTGACCAAAAAGTTGGACAATAAACAATTTATGAAAAACGCGCCAAAAGATGTGGTGGAATCAGAGAAGAAAAAACTGGAAGACGCAGTACAAAAAAGAAAAAAAATAACATAATCAATCATAATGCAAATCCCCCATCGTGTATAGTTGATGGGGGATTTTGTTAGTGCGGACGGCGCTTATCACCATTCTTTTTTGACGAAGAAGGAGGGTCATAATCAGCCCTTTCAAAAGATGTACTGATAAAATGACGAACAAAGAGCCGTCGAACGCTGTTTTTATGGCCACGACGCGACCATAAAAACATACAAAGAGCGCACGCAATGATAACAATTCCAAGAACCACCAACACCTGATCCATGAACATCTCCTTAAAGAGATTGCCCACTTCAAAAAAAACACCCCCTTAACAGGTCTACTCCCATGACAGAAAAAAGTAAAGACAAAAAAACCTTTTTTAGTAAAAAAGTTAAGTACGCAATTCGCGGCTTCTCTACTCTTCGGTCACGCGGAACACTTCTTCAATAGTTGTAATGCCATCAAGCGCCTTCAGGATGCCATCCTGCACCATGCTCACCATGCCCTCTTTCTGCGTTATCTCCTTTATATCATGCTCCGAGACCTGGCCCGCAAGGATCATTTTTTCTATCTCTGCTGTCATGATGAATACTTCATAAATACCGCTTCTGCCTTTGTACCCTTTGTCGCACTGGTCACACCCCGCACCTCGATAGAATTTCAACTCTTTGGTCTTATCAACCGCAAAACCGGAATTCTCGGGAATAGAGCCAATGACATTCATCACACGCGTCAATGCCTGATTGTCGAGCTCCACTTCCTCTTTGCACTTCTCGCAGATCTTTCGCACAAGTCGCTGCCCAATGACCGCGTTTATCGCGGGGGCGAGCAAAAACGGCTTCACCCCCATTGAGAGAAATCGCGGAATAGCCCCGGACGCATCGTTCGTGTGAAGCGTGGACAGCACAAGATGGCCGGTCAGCGCCGCGTTGATCGCAACATCCGCGGTTTCAAGATCGCGAATCTCACCCACCATGACAATATCAGGATCCTGACGAAGAATAGAACGCAGACCCTTTGCGAAATCGTAATCCCCGGATTTGTCGATCTGGCTTTGATTGACCCCGGCCAGTTTATACTCGACAGGATCCTCAAGAGTTATAATTTTGGTTTCTTCGTCATTAAGCTTATTGAGAATCGCGTAGAGCGTGGTCGTTTTACCGCTGCCGGTCGGCCCAGTGGTCAAAATCATGCCGTTCGGCCGTTCGATTTCTCGCTTCAAATCCATGAACGATTTTCCGCGAAGTCCGAGATCCTCAAATTCAAGACCTACGGACGAGGAGCGAAGAAGTCGCATAACCACACTCTCGCCATAAGAGGTTGGCAGCGTGGATACGCGAATATCAAGCTTATCATCAGGGAGCTCAATGCTGATGCGGCCGTCCTGCGGTCGGGTTGAGATATTCAACTTCAGTTTAGAAAGCAGCTTAATGCGCGAAATCACCTGCTTCCACATATCACGGTCAAGTTCAGCCATATCGTGCAACACGCCATCTATGCGGAACCGAAGCTTGATGCCAGCCTCTTCCGCTTCAATATGCACATCAGAGACATCTGATTGAACCGCGGCCGCGAGTATAATCGTGATAACATCAGTGAGAGGAATATCTTTGATCTTTTTTGAAAGATTGCCGAGATCAGCAACATCTTTTTCATAACGTTTCAGATCATCCGCGGTGATGGATACCGTCTTGGTGATCGACTTTTTTTTGGGAATACGCGAGTGTTCTTCAAGCGCTTTTTTATAACTCGCCTCTGAGATCAAATAGAGCGTACCGAACGCGTGAAATTCTTTTGCCAGCTCAGACAGGCGCGCGCGAACCGCATCCGTCGGTTCAACAGCTGCCATTAAAAGCTGCCCGTTATAATTCAAAAATACAGCGGAGCGCAGCTTTTCCATCTCTGTTTGTTTCATCAAAGCGAGCGCCTCTCGATCAATCGTTGTTTTATGAAAATCAACATACGGCATATTGATCGATCGTGCGTGCGCCTCGGTCTTGCGCTCTTTTGATTCAATGTCGATCTCTCCCATCTTTTCGTCGAGGGATTCAGAAACAGATTCCTTCTCATGCGTATCAGGATCCTTGCGCACTGGTTGGCTTTGTTTCGGAAGCAAGTCTTCGATTGAGGGATTATCTTGGGACATATATGGAAAGTATATCGAGAACGGGCGGATAATACAACAAAATAATCCTCCACTTACTAGGAGGGGGCAGGAGGGGGTTTGAGAAACAACGGAAATATTCACACTAATTATCTACAATGCCCCCAAAAAAAACTCTCCCCTGCTCTTCTCTGAGAGGGATACATGTGCCGCGACTAGCCGTTGTACAGCCGCTGTTTTATCAAATGAATATCCTGTCGGACGCGCTCTTCGTTGTCGATGTCGCGGCGTATTTTCGCATATGCGTGCATTGCCGTTGTGTGATCGCGCCCACCGAGCTCCTGCCCAATTGTCGGATACGACGAATCAAGCTCTTCACGCATCAAAAACATGGCAATCTGCCGCGGCCCGACCAATTCTTTGCGGCGCGATTGTCCGATGAGCTCATCGTGCGAAATGTCAAAGTATTCAGCAACGATCTTCAAAAGCTCGCGGCTCGTCACTCCACCCTTCTTTTGATTCACTGTAATGGACGAGACGACGCTCTTCGCGTTCTCGAGATCGGGTTCGGAATTATTCAATTCGCAATACGCCAGCAGCTTATTAAGGGCCCCTTCAAGCTCGCGGACATTGCTTTGTACATTACTCGCAATATATCGAAGCACCTCATCAGAAAGACGAACCTCGCGCTCCTGGCTTTTTGTCTGCAAAATCGCCATGCGCGTCTCAAGGTCGGGAGTAGCAATATCAACGATCATGCCCCACTCAAACCGGCTAATGAGGCGCTCCTCGAGCGCTGGAATCGCCTTTGGTGGACGATCAGACGTCAGCACAATCTGCTTCCCCGCATCACGAAGCGCGTTGAATGTATGGAAAAATTCCTCCTGCGTCTGCTCCTTGCCGCCAATAAACTGAATGTCATCAATGAGCAGAAGATCAACGAGTCGATACTTGTTCTTGAACGTATCCGTCCTTCCTGATTTCACAGAGCCGACGTAATCATTAGTAAACTGCTCGCTTGTGGCATACATAAGCTTGAGTCCCTGATTCGCGCGCATGAGGTCATTGCCTACTGCTTGCAGAAGGTGTGTCTTCCCCAGGCCCACGCCGCCATACAAAAAAAGAGGGTTGTATTTGCGGCCCGGCTCTTTTGCCACGCGGACCGATGCCGCGTACGCGAGTTCGTTATTCTTTCCAACAATGAAACTTGAAAAAATGTATCGGGGATTCAAACTATTATGGGACTGGGTCGCAAACGGTACCGCCACCCGCTTATCAGAGAAAGACACCTGATTCGCATCTTCGGAAACGCTACTACCACCCTCTAGCGAATGCAGTTGTTCAGGAACAGAGAATGCGGGGCTGATGGCATCCACCTTTTTACTTGCTTCGACACGATACTCAACATAGTGGATTTTATTCTCGGTGATCTTCTGCAAAATGTTGATGATCGACTTGTGGTATTTGTTCTCAAGCCACGCTTTGGTGAAATTATTAGGTACGGCGACGGTCACTCTGTCTTCCTTCCACTCGAAGATAAACGTATTGCGAAACCACGTCGTAAAGTGAACTTTACTGACGCTCAATTCAAGCTCTCCGAGGGTGGCTTGCCAAAGTTGTTCGCTATTCATAAAATCCCGGCGAATTACAAATATAATCCAAATGTACAAATCGTATCAACGGCTGGTCGCGATATAGAAGTACGCTTCTGATAATGCATAATGCATCGATTTAGCAATTTGTGAATTTGTAGTCAGATTTGTAATTCGCGAACCGAAGACGATTACTACTATATCACAAACTCACCTTGTGTAAAACGCGAGAGCATATGAACAACGTGTGAGTAAGGTGGGGACAATTATAATTAACCTCTCCGTGCGTAAAAAACACAAAAATCGCGCCCCGCCTTGCCAAATTAATGATTATTCACTATACTACGACCGTCTAAACACTAACGAACTGAACGGTATGTCAGTCCAAGCAAAACGCCGAACTTCCTCACAAAAAAAACGCAGAGCATCGCACTTTGCGCTCAAAAAGACGCACATAACGCAATGCGCAGCGTGCGGCGCCGATGCACTTTCGCATCGAGTATGCGCATCATGTGGAGCTTACCCGAAGAAGAAGGCAGGTAGCGCACAAAAAGAGAGCAAGAAAAAAAAATAGCACGTACTATCATATGTCGAACCGTCACCTTGCGCGCACAGTCGCGCTTCAAAGTCTCTATGAATGGGATTTTCGCGGCGCGCGAGAAGGAGACATCCTAGAAATTGTAAAACGCAATTTCAGCAATCTTGCGGCGGGATTGCCTGATCAGGATTTTGTATTAGGTCTTATCACTGGCGTTGCGAAACATCGTGAAAGCATAGATAAAACAATCGTCGCCTACGCCCCGGAATGGCCGCTTGAGCAGATCACGACTGTTGATCGAAATGTACTGCGCATCGGCATCTATGAGCTGACCATCGATCCGGCCATCCCTCCAAAAGTAGCCATAAACGAAGCCATTGAACTTGCAAAATCGTTCGGCGGCGTATCAAGCGGAAAATTTATAAATGGCGTGCTTGGTTCCATATACAAAGATATGGTGAGTGAAAAACACCCAAAAGTGCTGCAAGAGGAACAATCCCAAAAAACAAACAAAGAAGAAAAGGGGGAGGAACAGCATTAATCAATTATCATGAGGCCATAAAGCCTTAGAGCCATAAACCGGCATATTCAGTTGCTATGGCTCTACGGCTCTACGGCTAATAGCTTTATGAAAGAAATTTCCGGCCTTGAGAACACTATTGATATAGTGTTCAAGAACAAGAAACTGCTCCAACAAGCGCTTGTTCATCGCTCATACCTCAACGAAAACCCATCGTTCGAGCTTGACCACAACGAACGTCTTGAATTTCTCGGAGACGCTGTTCTCGAATTGGTGGTTACTGAAAATCTGTATAACAGTTTTCCTAATCCCGAAGGCGAGTTGACCAACTGGCGCGCGGCGCTCGTAAATTCAGTCAACCTTGCCGCTGTTGCGCGAGAAATGGATCTTGAATCATACCTTTACCTCTCTCGAGGCGAAAGCAAAGATAATAACACCAAAGCTCGCAACTACATCCTTGCCAATGCGCTTGAGTCGGTCATCGGATCCGTGTATCTTGACCAAGGATATGACGTATCAGAACGATTCATCAAGCAATGGATGTTCTCAAAATTGCCGACCATCCTTGAAAAAGAACTCTACTTGGACGCCAAGACGAAATTTCAAGAAGCGGCGCAAGATAAAGTAGGGGTTACCCCAACCTACAATGTATTAAAAGAGACAGGGCCTGACCACAAAAAAGAGTTCACTGTAGGAGCCTATCTTGAGACAGAAGAGATTGCTCGCGGAACAGGAACATCAAAGCAGGAAGCCGAAACAGATGCGGCAAAGAACGCGCTGAAAGAAAAAGGGTGGAATTAAAACATTCAAAGAACCAATAAAAAAAGAAAACAGGGCGCTATTCCCTGTTTTCTTTTTTATCAACCCCAATTCTCGACATAAACAATCTATGATACAATTACCCACGTCGAAATAATACCACTACAACAATCATGTATTTGGAAAAACTGGAAATTCAGGGTTTTAAATCGTTTGCCAGTAAAACGTCACTCTCTTTTCCAAAAAGAAAAGCAAACACAAGCCCGGGCATAGCCGCGATCGTCGGACCGAATGGAAGCGGAAAATCAAACGTAGCCGATGCTGTTCGCTGGGTGCTTGGCGAACAGAGCATCAAACTCCTGCGCGGTAAACGCGCGGAGGATGTTATCTTTTCCGGTTCGGACAAAAAAGCGCGACTGGGATTCGCTGAGGCGACTCTCTATTTGAATAACGAAGACGGCAAATCGCACGTTGATTACAAGAACATTGAGGTCAGGCGACGCGTATATCGAGACGGCAACAGCGAATATTACATAAACGGATCAAAAGTCCGGCTTGTTGACGTTCAGCTGCTTCTTGCGCAGGCAAACTTCGGACAACGAACATACAGCGTCATTGGACAAGGCATGGTTGACTCCATCCTCTCGTCCACCCCGCAGGAACGAAAGAATTTCTTTGACGAAGCAACCGGCGTAAAGCAGTATCAGATCAAAAAAGAGCAAGCCCTGAATAAAATAACAACGACAGAAGAAAATCTCGTGCAGGCAGGCAGCCTGTTGCGGGAGATAACGCCGCGATTGCGAAGCCTCGAGCGGCAGATGAAGCGTCTCGAAAAAAGAGAAGCACTCGAGATCGAAATGCGAGAATTGCAAAAAAGATACTATGGCAATCTATGGATGAAAAACACGAGCCAACACAGGCTGCTGACAGACGAGCGAAAAAAAATAGGGCATGAACATCTTGAAATAACCAAAAAACTCTCCGAACTGAACGGCAAGTTGGAGAAACTCGAAAAGGAGCAAAAAAAAGGAGACACAACGACGGCAGAAGCGGCGCAGCGCGCATACCACAATGCATTAGAACAGAAGAACGAAGCTGTCATAAAACTTGAGACAATCAGACGAGAGATAGAGATCATCAAAAAAAACAAGCCTGCCGCGAGCGGATCAATAAACTACCGTCTGCTTGCGGATACCCTACAACAACAGATCAAACTGTTGCACGATGTTGAAAAAGCGCAAACGCTCGAGGCATTGGATGCCATTCGAATACAAGCGAAAGCATTACGAGAGAAGCTAGAATCTGCTCGCTCCACCGAACCAAAGGAAGACGATTCACAACTACGCGCGCTTATTGAAAATACTAAAAAAGCTGAACACGCCGTACATAAAACAGAGGAAGCAATTAAGGCTTCACGCGAAGCGCTCGCTCGTCTAGAGCGCCAAAAGACGCAGGCAACAAGCGGGCTTTTTGATATTCAGAGAAACTATCAAAAACTGCAGCAGCAATTAAACAAGATATCCGGAGGAAAGAATACTATTGAGGTAGACCTCGCGCGCATCGAAGCACACCGAGAGGACCTGGCAAATGAAATTAAAAAAGAAGCGCCGGAATCATTGCACAGTGCTATAAAAAATTACACCGATCACGAACAACAAAAAGACCTCTGGCCAGATATTGCGCGCATTAAACACGAACTTGAAATGATCGGCGGCATTGATCCTGAGATAGACAATGAGTTCACGGAGACAAAAGAGCGACACGAATTTCTCTCATCCCAAGTTGCCGACCTCGAAATCGCGCTGGCAAAAACAAAACAAGCGATCAAAGAGCTTGATACGATAATAGATAAAGAATTTGATCGTGCGTTCTCTGTTATTGAAAAAGGGTTTGCCGAGTATTTTGGCATACTGTTCAATGGAGGAAAGGCAAAACTGGAACTGCACCGCGAGAATGAGTTAGACGCACTATCAGAAGAGGTCGCCGCAACGCTTACCGACGACGAACGCGAAGAACTCGCAACCCGTTTTCGAATGGGTATCACTATCAAAGCATCGCCACCGAACAAAAAAGTCGGATCTATCAGCATGCTATCGGGCGGAGAGCGCGCGCTAACGTCCATCGCGCTCATCTGCGCCATAATCAAAGCGAACCCTTCTCCGTTCGTGGTTCTTGATGAAGTCGACGCAGCACTTGATGAAGCGAACAGCGTCCGATTTAGTGAAATTCTTGAGCGCTTGGCCCGCATCACGCAATTTGTCGCGATCACCCACAACAGGGCCACCATGGAAAAGGCGAGCATTCTCTACGGAGTGACTATGGGCGACGATGGGGTCAGTAAACTCTTGTCAGTGGATTTAGAAAAGGCCATTCAAAACACAAAAACTCCTAATTGACCTAATTTCTAAATAAAGCGCGATCTTCCAAGCCCTAATACCTAGCATACTTAGTCATTAGGGTTTATTTAGGTTAATTAGATATTAGAGCAATTAAAAAATTAACACTTGACACCTCTCATAAAATACGTTACTATCTAGCCTATTGAATTAACTGATGAATTAACTGAAACTATGTTAGCAATCCGCCTCCAACGCATGGGAAAGAAAAACCGACCGTTCTACCGGCTGGTTGTTTCTGAAAAAACGAAAGACATGTACGGCGACCACAAAGAAATTCTTGGCCACTATGATCCCGTTGCCCAGCCAAAAGTGATAGAGCTGAAGGAAGATCGCATCAAGTACTGGGTCTCGGTCGGCGCGCAACCCTCTCCAACCGTACACAACCTCTTAGTGTCGCAAAAACTTCTCACCGAGAAAAAGATAAAGGCGTGGAATCCAAAGAAAAAAGAATCCGCTGCCGCTGAAAAGCAGGCATCGCCAACAGCGCCCGTTGCCACCGAGGAAACAAAAGCACAGGCCTAACACCTATATTCAAAAGCAGCCTTTCTACACATGATAGAGATTGGCTGCTTTTTAGATTAAAAATATTTGTTGACTTTTCAGTGCGCTGTGCCATACTATAGTACGTGTTTACTAACGGCGCTTCGCAGACAGGTTTGGTCACCTGCAGTAGCCGAAGGACAGTCACGGTAAACCGATCTCTATAGAAGCCATTAACCCATTAATGTAAATCAGTATGGCAGAACAAGACCAAGCGTTTGTCGAAT
>Ga0066639_10004790_pt1 | contig 11481 bp, 7 predicted proteins | sample CryGeyCG2114_010_2_FD_59504 | JGI IMG/M metagenome (GOLD analysis project Ga0066639, IMG submission 59504) | Groundwater microbial communities from aquifer - Crystal Geyser CG10_big_fil_rev_8/21/14_0.10 | ecosystem: Environmental > Aquatic > Deep subsurface > Groundwater | place: USA: Utah... | reverse complement strand
GATATGCAAAACCACAGCGTTAACTACAGAGGGGGGACATTTCTATTTTGGAATGACAGAGGATTTTTGAAAAAATAGATTTTTGTTGTTTTTGATACGTTTAGCTTCATGTTATAATCTATCTATGCTCAATGCTAAAGATATTATAGACAGATACATCTCATTTTTCGAAAAACGCGGGCACAAACGCATCGCCAATGCTCCTCTCGTGCCCTTAAACGACCCTTCAACACTATTCACAAGTTCCGGCATGCAGCCTCTGGTCCCCTATCTTCTCGGTGAAATTCATCCTCAAGGAACAAGGCTTGTAAACGTACAAAACGCACTTCGTGCTCAGGACTTTGATGAGGTTGGCAACAATCGCCATACGACATTTTTCAGAATGCTAGGAAACTGGAGCTTAGGAGATTACTTCAAGGAAGAACAAATTCCCTGGTTTTTTGAATTTCTGACTGATAAAAAAATCGGTCTTGGACTTGATCCTGAAAAACTTTACGTGACTGTTTTTATCGGTGATGAAAAAAACAACATTCCAAAAGACAGTGTGTCAGCTGACATCTGGAAAACAGTCTTTACCAAAGCAAACCTCAATGCCAAAGAAGTTGAAATGGGATCTGAAGAAGAAGCTTCTGAAAAAGGGATGCAAGACGGAAGAATCTTTTATTGCGACGCGACGAAAAATTGGTGGTCACGTGCTGGCACTCCTGAAAATATGCCTCCGGGCGAACCCGGTGGGCCTGATACCGAAGTATTTTATGATTTCGGGACACCACATGATCCGAAGTTTGGCAAGCATTGTCACCCAAACTGTGACTGCGGCAGATTTATGGAAATCGGCAATTCTGTTTTTATGCAGTATATAAAAAATCAAGATGGTACATTCTCTCATCTTCCCAACCAAAACGTCGACTTTGGAGCGGGACTTGAGAGATATTTGGCAGCCAGCAATGATAATCCCGATATGTTCCAAACAAATCTCTTCTTTCCAATTATCCAGAAGATTGAAAAAGAGACGAATAAAAGATATTCAGATCTTGCAGCTGAAATGAGGATCATTACCGGCCATCTCTCAGCTACTGTGTTTATTATCGCAGCAGGCATCAGTCCATCAAACCGAGAACAGGGATATATTCTGCGTCGTTCAATTCGGCGCGCTCTTGATGGTTTTTATAAACTCGATGGCAGCGATCTCACACCGATTATTGAAGCTGTCGTCAATCAATACAAAGACACAGATCCAGAGCTGGTAGAAAAATTTGAAGATATCAAACTCACGATTATTGAAGAAGAACAAATATACGAAAAAGCCCGAACCGGAGCGAAGAAAAGTATTGAGAAAGAACTAAAAAAACAAGGTGTTGAAATAGGAGATGAGCTCAAAGGAACTGTTGAAATCCCAGCAGAACTTGCCTTCAGGGCAGTCACATCCTATGGTCTAGGTCCGACACAACTGCAAAGTTTGGGCTATACTTTTGACGAACAAGCTTTTGCAGATCACATGAAGGCACACCAAAAAGTGTCGCGCGCTGGGATGGATAAAAAATTCAGAGGGGGCCTGGCAGATCACAATACACGTACAATTATAGGTCACACGGCAACACATCTTCTCCATCAAGCACTTCGTGATGTGCTAGGGAATCACGTCCATCAAACAGGATCAAATATTACAACAGAAAGAATCAGATTTGATTTTAACTACGATCAAAAACTCACTGATGAGCAAATCAAACAGGTTGAAGACATCGTGAACGGAAAAATCAAAGAGAATCTCCCTGTACATTTTGAACTCATTGAGACTAAAAAAGCACACAAACTGGGCGCAATTGGACTATTTATGGATACCTATGGCGACAAATCGAAAATTTACTTTATTGGTCCAGCAAAAAAGGATCCAAAAAGAAAACCATATTCAATAGAATTCTGTGGGGGACCACACGTCGAATTTACAGGAGTCCTTAAATCCTTTAAGATAATAAAACAGGAGAACCTCGGAAATAACCAGAAGAGGTTGTATTCTGTTGTAGGAAGCTAAAAATTGCTCTATTGTTGTATTGCTTCATTGTTGACCTCACCCTGACCCTCTCCTAAGAGGAGAGGGAAAATAACAATGAAACAATCGAACAATGTAACAATGAATTAATTATGAAGCTGCCCAATCTTCCATTTTTACAGAATAAAAAGAGTGCAGAATATCTTCTTGTCCTTCTTCTTCGACAGGAGAAGGCAAACGCTGTCATTATTGAAAAATCCAACTCCTCTATCAAGATTCTCAACCAGCATGAAGAATTTTTCTCTTCAAATCTTGAGGATGCACCAAATGAAGAGTGGCTTGATATTCTCGATACTGCAATCTCACGCGCTGAAGAAACACTCCCTCCCAATATTGAAACGCACCAGACCGTCTTTGGACTCCCCAACTACTGGGTAGAAGACAAACAAATAAAAAAAGAATATCTTTCAAAACTCAAACATGCATCTTCGGAACTCGATCTTAAACCAATAGGGTTTATTGAAATTCCTGAAGCAATCATCCATGAGATTGCAGAAAAAGAAGGAGCCCCAGTGTCTGCCCTCATCATTGAAATAGGAAAACATCATGTTGTCGTATCACTTTCAAGAGCAGGAAGAATTCTTGATACAAAGTCACGAAGTATTTCAGAAACACCAGTCGGAACAGTTGATGAACTTTTGAAAACATTTCAAGTCGAAGTGCTCCCCTCGCGCTTAATTATTTATAACGGTGATCAAATAGATGGACTTTCTCAAGCATTTACAACACACCAGTTTAGTAGAAGCATTCCGTTTCTTCATATGCCAAATGTCACAATCCTTGACAAAGGATTTGATGTTCAAGCTGTTGTAAAAGGCGCTGCAGAGCAACTCGGCGTATCACTTGCAGGTACGTTTTCTGGCACGTCTTCTCCGCAGATGAAAACGCTCTCAACAGGTCACAAACCAGCCCCACAAACAACAGAAACGATACAAAATGGAGCTGAAGGGTTAACCAAAGCATCTGCAGAGGAACTTGGTTTTGTCATTGGGAAAGACATTAGTGACATTCCAGAAGAAGAAACTAAGGAAGCAAAAGACCCAGACATACAAACCGAAGTTAACACTACACATGAAGTGCAAGACGATGTCAAGGATCCGGAAAGTGAGATTTTACAACACGTCGAACAAGAAACTGATTTCAAAACAGAAGACAACGATGAGTCACCATTTCCAAAAAAGACTGCTCATAGCAATATGCAAGAACCAAACTTTGACGTACCCCAAGATGAACCCATGCAGACAAGTGGAAGAAAAAAATTTGCATTTCCTCATATTTCATTTCCCCTGACACTCCCTGTACTCTCACGTTTTTTCCCCGGAAATCACAGGCTTCCAAATAAACTGTTTTTACTTATCCCTTTTGTCTTGATCCTCCTTATCGCAGGAGTGTTTCTCTATATAACAATGGTAAAAGCAACGATTGAAGTAACCGTCCGTCCAGAAATTGCAGAAGATGAAGTTGATATAGTTTTCACAACAACAGGACCAAGTGATTTCTCAGAGAATATTCTTCAAGCAAAAACGACAACCCTCAAACTGTCTGGAAAATCGACGACAAACGCTACAGGAGAAGAAGAGATCGGAGAAAAAGCAACTGGAACTGTTACTATTTTTAATAGCTCCACATCCAAAAAAGAACTTCCTGAAGGAACAGTAATTACATCGTCAAATGACCTTGATTTTGCACTTGATAAAATCGTTATTATTGCATCAGCGTCTGGGGATATCTTCGCTGGAATACAATCTGGAACGGCAAAAGTCCCTGTCACTGCGTCTGGTATTGGAAAAGAATACAACATACCATCTGGAACTACGTTCACAATCGGATCTGATAGTACACTTGGCGCACGAAATGAGGAAGCATTTTCAGGTGGTTCAAAAGAAGAAGTAACAGTCGTCTCCAAAAATGATATTGCAAAACTCACAAAAGACCTCCCTAACTCTCTTCAAAAAACAGCTGAAGATCAGCTAAGTCAAAGACTAGGCAAACGAGAGGTACTCCTTACGGCATATACAGAATTTACACCGAGCGATAAAGCGTTCAGTGCGACTGAAGGAGACGAGGCTGATACGGTGACACTAGAATCTGTTGTAGAATTTACAGGTGTTTTTTATGATAATAGCGAACTTATTGAGTTTACCAAGTCGCGAATCAAACAAGAGTTTGCTCAAGACCTCACTGTAGACGAATCAGGTATTCGAAATACATTATCTGATATTGAAGAAAACGATGAAAATGAATATTCAGCAAGTCTTGCAATCGAGGCAGACCTCTTGCCAAAAATTGATATTGAAAAACTCAAGGAGGAATTTAAAGGGAAATCATTTGATGAGGTTAACAGGCAGTTTGAACGCTTACCACAAGTCATTAATACTCACATTAGCTTGTTTCCTCCAGTTCCTTTCCTTCCTCAGATCATGCCACGCCGGTCTGAGAATATTGAAATTATCGTAACGACAAATGAGTAAATATTATTACACAAAGACAAACGCTGCTCTTAAGCGGAAAGTCTTTCGTCTATTTGGCCTTGTGATCGCGCTTACTGGTATGGTCAGCATGACGTATTTCTCATTTCCTATTCTCTCGTATTATATTTATCTGAAAGATGTGTATGCGCAAACGACATTTACGACACCAATTCCTCAAACAACAGTTCTCACTAATCCATCACTCGTGAGTCTCATCAATGCTTCAACAACACAGTTGTCAGGAACTGATTTTACTAATGCTAAAAATTGGTTTCCGAACTATTCTCCTGAACAGACAGCTCCACGAGTCAGTCACTACACGCTCTCTATTCCCAAACTCAAAATAACTGATGCGTATGTTTCAACCATTGATTATAATGTAGGATCTCATCTCATTAATTATGGTGGCACTGCAGTGCCACCCGAAAAAGGGAATGCAGTCGTCTTTGGCCATTCAACACTTCCTCAGTTTTTTAACCCTAATGATTACAAAACAATTTTTGCGAGACTTCATACTCTCAAAACTGACGATACAATCGTAGTACGAGCAAATAACAAAGACTACACGTATCGCGTTATTAGTATGTATGTTGTTGAGCCAAACGATTTTAGTCCCCTCACACAAAAGTATGACGCAAGCTATCTTACGCTTATTACGTGTACACCGCCGGGAACAATTTGGCAAAGACTTGTTGTGAAAGCAAAACTTGAAGAAAAATAATAAATATGGTTGATATGAATATGGCCATATGGTTACTATAGTTGTATGGTTAGAAATCTTATTTTCCTACCAAACCATAGTAGCTATATAGCTATCTAACTATATTGTCTTATGCAGCCACCAAACCCTATTATTGTATTTCTAAAAAAAATCTGGCCTACAGTGTATCGAATCATCAATAGTTTTTTTTATTTTCTCATTACTCTTATTAAAAAGATTATTACACTTTCAATAAAACAGATTAAAAACTAACACATGACGAAAAATCATCTTGCTCTCTCTGCTATTCGCAAAAAACTTGTCGGAAAAAAACTCACCTACAAAGAAATCTATGCAATCATGGATGAAATCGCAAACAAGAAGCTTGACGACGTTCTCACAACATATTTTGCTGCATCTGGGTATTCTGAAGGGTTTTCAAATCAAGAACTTTATTTTCTTACAAAAGCGATGGTTGAAACTGGCGAAAAGCTTTCATTTAAAGGGATTGTTGCAGATAAACATTCAATTGGAGGACTCCCAGGAACGAGAACGACACTTATCGTTGTTCCAGTTGTCGCGGCAGCAGGATTTACGATTCCCAAAAGCTCAAGTCGGGCAATCACAACACCTGGAGGAACTGCAGATGATATGGAGGTACTTGCGAATGTTTCATTTACCAAAGATCAAATCTATGAAATTGTGAAAAAAACGAACGGCTGTATTGTCTGGGGAGGAAGTGTCAATATTGCTCCTGCAGACGATATTATTATTCGGGTTGAGAAGCCACTTTTGTTTGAAAGTTTTGATAAAATTCTTGTTTCAATCATGGCAAAAAAAATTGCGTTTGGCTCCAATCACGTTGTGATAGATTTGCCATATGGAAAAACAGTAAAAGCTCACTCGCTTAAAGACGCAGAAATTCTCAAGAAAAAATTCGATTATCTTGCAAAAAAATTTAATATAAAGCTTCGCTGTCTTATCCATAAAACCGACCAGCCATTTGGCAGAGGAATAGGGCCTGTTTTGGAAACACGTGAGGCAATACGAGTTCTGCAGCAAAAGAAAAATAGACCGCTTGATCTTGAAATTCGCTCTCTTAATCTCGCGTCAAACCTTCTGGATATCTGCCTTGAGGATTCTTCAAAAACTCTTCGATCGCAGATTAAAAAGAATTTTGGCAATGCTTTTGGATGGGCAACTGAAATTTTACAATCAGGACAAGCGTTTGATAAAATGCAGGAAATCATAAAAGCACAAGGAGGAGACCCAAACATTGATAGTGAAGAGTTACAGCCTGGAAAACATTCTTACAAAATAAAGGCAAAACGGTCAGGAAGAGTAAAAGGAATTCATAGTAAAAATGCAACGGTTATCACAAAACTCCTTGGAGCACCAGATATCAAACAAGCAGGAATCTATTTTGAAAAACAAATCGGAGATAAAGTAGAAAAAGGAGATGTTTTGTACACACTCTATACGACCAAAATACACAATTTGAAAGAAGCCAAGGATACTGTTTTGAATTTTCCAATTGTTGAATATGTATAACGTATGAAAAAACTAGTCATTTTCCTCGTTCTCATCGTCATCGCAATAGGTGTTATCGCGTTATGGTATCAACATGGCTTACAACCGGCAGATCCTGCAGATACATCTGAAAAAAGCTTTGTTATTCCACGAGGGCAACCTCTGAGAGAAATCGCAAATGATCTTAAGGAAGAGAAACTTATTAATGATCCAGTTGTCTTCTTTTTATTAGTAAAACAAAAAAAACTTGATCAAAAAATTCAGGCTGGGAACTTTCTGCTTTCACCGTCCATGAGTGCGCCAGAAATAGCTGAGATGCTCACAAAGGGAGTGCTAGATGTATGGGTTACTATTCCAGAAGGAAAACGGTCAGAAGAAGTAGCAGAAATACTTAAGGAATCTATTCCGTCCTATGTCGATTCATGGGAAAATGAACTTGTGCTACATGAAGGCTATCTCTTCCCTGACACGTATCTGATTCCTCTTGACGGGACAATTGATCAGATTGTCCAAATCATGCGCACAAATTTTGATAATAAATACGACCTCCTTAACACATCAAATACTTCATATTCTCAAGATGAAATCGTCACAATCGCATCACTTATTGAACGTGAAGCCAAACATGATGAAGACCGTCCTCTCATCGCATCAGTTATCGAAAACAGGCTCGACCTTGGGATGGCTCTTCAAATTGACGCGACGATTCAATATGCCAAAGGTGTTTCTGGCAACTGGTGGGCTCCCGTTACAGTGTCTGAATATCAGTCCGTCAGGTCTCCCTACAATACGTATCTTCGGCCTGGGCTACCACCAGGACCGATAGCAAATCCAGGTATTGATGCCTTAGAAGCAGCAGTGAGCCCTGCAAGTACTGACTATCTCTACTACATCGCAGACCAAAACGGTATCAACCGCTACGCCTCAACACTTGAGGGACACAATGAGAACATTGAAAGATACGTATTATAAAAACAACATCGCGTTTCTTTTCCTAGGATGGGAGAGAAGATTTAAAAGTGACTAATTTTTCCTGATGCCTTTGAAGAATCGTCTTTTTGAGTCTTTTTTTGTAGGTTCTTCATCATCTATCTCTTCTTCAACTACTTCTTTAGACTTCACACCATTTTTTGCTTTTGGAGCCTCTTTCGGCTCTTCAACATATTCATCTTCATCTATCATAACCTCAAGCGTATCCATTCGCCTTCGAAGTTCTGAGATACTATCAAGGCCTTCTTCCGTGAGAGCTTTTACCATTTGCCTACCTCTCTTCGTAGTAAACAGAAGTGCCAGGGCAAACCCCAAGATGAGCCCTACAAGAAGGCCATTAAAAAAGTGCCCCTGGTGTTCTTTGTGATGATTATGTGGTTTTGGTTCTGGTGTCATCATCTTTTTCTCCTCGCTTACTAAATGCTTTAAGCCCGATTTTGAGAGCTTTTGCAACAAGTGTTCCCGTTGACACACCGGATACAAGCGTAGAAACTGAAGCGATTGGGCCTGAGACACTTTCTGTGATGTTATTTGTCGTATCAAGAACCTTATTTGCTTTTTTGACAGTACCTCGAAGGTCTTTGAGAATAAAATATACTTGGACTCCTAAAATAACAAGAAGCATTGTCAAAATGACAATAACAAGAAGTAACACAAGTTGGACAGTATCGATCATAAATCTACCATAACGAAATTATGCACCGGTGTCAAGAAAGGATATGTAATAAAGATATGTGAGTTAGGAAAGTAGTTCAGAAGACTCGGACCTGCCTGCCGGCAGACAGGAAACTCAGTAAGCCGGATTATCGGAGAAATCGGAGTATCAGAAATCCTCTGATTAACTGAGTAAACATCTGAGTGTTCTGAATTCTTACTGTACCGTAATCTCTCTCCGAACCGTTGTTTCTTTGCCAAGTCTATGCTTTGCAGTTACGGTAATTATACTCTGTCCTTCAAATAATGATATTTTTCTCATAAACTCACCATCTTCTGAAACTGGGGTAGGTTTATCATTTACATATACTATGACATTAGGATCTGTATGTCCTGATACAGTCACATCTTGTGCAACAACCTGACCATCAGTAGGTTGTGTAAGCGTGAGAGGCGGTGAAATAATCGCATATCGGTATTGGAATGCAATATATCCAGAAAGCAGTAGAAAAAGAATCAGCACTAAAAAAACAGCTTGATGAACTCTAACCCCGCCAAAAATGATAGACTTATGACGAGACAATCCCTCAGGCAAAACCCTATAATATTTCTTTTCATCAAACTCCCGCCGAAACATTGCAATTGTTTCTCTCTTGGGAAGACCGAGGTATTCGATATAGTTACTTACAAACCCAAATGCATATGCACTTGAAGGCAGCTTGTGATACTCACCTTTCTCAATAGCCTCAAGAAACGACTCTTTAATTTTTGTCGATTTTGCAACCTCAGAGAGACTCAGTCCTTTTTCTTGTCTTTTTTCTTTTAGTTTTTGCCCAATACGAACCATATTATTGAAAAATCCGAAATTCGAATACCTGCCTGCCGGCAGGCAGGGTCGAAGTTCGAAACAATTTCAAAATTTCAAATGATCAAAATGTTTTAAAAAATTGTATTTGGAGTTTTAGGATTTGTTTCGGATTTCGAATTTCGTGCTTCAAATTTTGACTTGTCACTGCTCTTGCATTTGGGAAAGGAACTCCTCAGCATTTCTCACCAGCACTTCACGAGGCTTTGAACCTTCTGCAGGACCAACGATTCCTAATTCTTCAAGCTGATCAAGCATTCTCGCAGCACGAGAATATCCGATCGAAAGTTTTCGCTGTAAAAAGGATGCGGATGCTGTATTAAACTGACAGACAATTCGAATTGCTTCTTCAAGCTGAGCATCTTTTCCATCAGCACCTTGTGAAACATTCCCTCCCGAACCTTTTTTAAGAGGTAGTGGCTGTGTCAAAACTTCTTCTGTATACTCAACAGGAATTCCTTTCGATTTGAGATAATCAACAGTTTTTTTTACTTCTTTTTCAGATATAAACGCACCCTGAATACGGGTTGGTTTTGCCTGATCTGGAGGAGTATACAACATATCTCCTCTCCCTAAAAGCTTTTCAGCACCCGGAGTATCTAAAATGACTCGAGAATCAATCATCGATGATACGTTAAATGCGATACGGGTTGGAATATTGGCTTTGATAAGACCAGTAATAACATTAACAGATGGTCGCTGCGTGGCAATAACAAGATGAATGCCTGTTGCACGAGCCATCTGCGCAATTCGGGCGATGGCATCCTCAACTTCAACTGGGGCAAACATCATAAGGTCAGCAAGCTCATCAATAATAATAACGATATACGGAAGAGCTTGGAATCCAGAAAGTTCATTGTACCCATCAATATTTCTCACACCACGTTCAGCAAACAACTTGTAACGTCTATCCATCTCTCCCATTGCCCATTTCAGGGCTGATAAAATCTTTTCTGGCTCAACAATAACAGGTGTCAGAAGATGTGGAATGCCATTATAAGCTGTAAATTCGACACGTTTTGGATCGACTAAAATAAGCTTCACTTCTTGTGGTGACGACCTATAGAGCAAGGATGAAATAAAAGCATTAATAAGTACTGATTTTCCTGATCCAGTAGTACCTGCGACGAGCACGTGAGGCATTTTTGAAATGTCTGCGACCACAGGTGCCCCTGAGACATCAAGTCCCATGGATACAGTCAGCTTAGATTTTGCTTTTTGCATAGTTTCTGATGAGAGAAGTTGCCTGAGTGTCACAACCTCAAGTGATCTATTAGGAATTTCAATTCCTACGAGGTTTCTTCCTGGAATAGGAGCTTCAATACGAATCTGCCCAGTAGGAGCTTCCGTTGCAAGCGCCAGGTCATTTGCAAGGGATGTTATTTTAGAGACCTTCGTTCCAAGTGACAACTCAAGCGCATACTGCGTAACAGCAGGCCCAAGATTTACCTCAACGACACGCGCATCAACACCGAAACTTTGAAGCGTTTTCTCAATAATTGACGCAATCTTTTTAATATCTCCACGATCTGCTTTCTGACCAGGCGCTTCATTAAGAAGTGTGAGTGATGGATACTCCCAGATCCCACTTCCTGACAGCGCGTTTGAAACAAGCTTTTCAGACAGCAACTCTGGATCTTTTTTGTTTTGAGGAGGTTGGGGTGTTGGTCTATTTTGCTGAATAAGAAAATCCTTTGATGACCCTCCTTTGATCATAATTTCTCTATCCTTATCAAACGCCGAAGAATTATCTTTTTTTGCAAAAAGAGACGTAGGCACAAGTTTCATCACCGTTTTAATAGCAAGCGATAGACCTTGCATAACTTCATCAAGGGAGGTATCAAAAAAGACAATGATACCAATCACAAGTCCAGCAAGAAATACCAGATTCGCACCAGCAAGCGAAAGAATTTCAGACAACACTTGAGAAAGCTCAAGTCCCACAGTTCCTGCTTTTGAAAGGCCAAGAAGTGTTACAAACATGAGCGCAAAGCCGATAGCGACATTTGGACGTGAAACAAACATCTTCAAGTGCAAAAAATACATACCTATAAAAAAGAGGAGAAGTGGAAAAAGAAATGACAAACCGCCAAACGACTCTCTCAAAAACGTATAAATGAGAACAAATGAATCACCAGAACCAGTGTATGAGAATACCGACATGAGACTTATGAGGAGAAATGAAACGCCAAAAATCGTATAAATTGTATTTTTCTTCAGT
>Ga0066639_10004785_pt1 | contig 11493 bp, 12 predicted proteins | sample CryGeyCG2114_010_2_FD_59504 | JGI IMG/M metagenome (GOLD analysis project Ga0066639, IMG submission 59504) | Groundwater microbial communities from aquifer - Crystal Geyser CG10_big_fil_rev_8/21/14_0.10 | ecosystem: Environmental > Aquatic > Deep subsurface > Groundwater | place: USA: Utah... | reverse complement strand
CCAAAGTGCAGTTGACCAACAAAAACGCATCGTTTCCCACCTCAGAAAAAGCCTCAGGATACCTGTCAACAATCTTCTGAATTTCATTGGCTCTTTTTTTTGCCAATTGAGCAATCTTATCAATCTCAACTTTCATCAAACGATACTTCATTGGCATTTGTTGCGGTTCAAATTGAACCAAATCCAACTGAACATCTGGCAAAACCGTTGCCACGACTACCGGCTGAGCCACAACAGATTTTTTTACTGCTGGCGTTACAACTGACTTACGACCAGATACTTGATAAACAGTTTTGACTGGAGCACTTCGAATCTGAGTCGTAGTGGCTTTTACCGAAGCGGTAACGGGACTGGGCTTATAACTTCCAACACTTCTTTTCGTGCTCTTTTGATCAGACTCGTTAAAACTTTCAAACACTTTAGCAATTGCTACAATCAACAATGTAATCAAGGTAATCACCAGAATCACTGGCGAAAGAAGACCAACAAAAACCAATTTAATCACATCACCCACGTCGTCAAAATCATCCCAATCATGGCCATCCCAAAATGCATCTTGCCACTTGTCACGCCAACTGCCCAACAACCACCAAGCGAAACAGCCAATACTATATAGTAATCCGACAGCCGCCGCAAAGGCAAACACGCCACCAATACCAATCCCGATATACATCAAAACCGTACCAACGGCTGACAAAACAGCTGAGACTGCTTCCACAACCGCATTTACAATCGCCATTATAATCCAGCCAACAACCAAAGAACCCAAAATGGCTCCGCCAATGTCTTCACCATCAGCCGAATATATCATTTTGTCCTCCTTTTGTTTGCTATCTTTCTTTTACCACAAAAACAAAAATTTTTCAAGTATCAAAAAAAGCGAATGTTATTCGCTTACATCTGAATCCCAGCATAAATTTCCTTCAATCTGGAAACTTTGATGGCGATCTCATCATCATTACGCATTCTATCAATAATGTCTGCACAGGCACACCCCGGAGTAAAGGTACTCATATGCATCAACCAAGCTTGTAAAATAGCCGGCACATCTCTGATTGCTTGTTGAGACTTCTGAGCCAACCCCTCAATTTCATCCTCAGCCACTTTCTTGTCAGCATTACGATCCAGAAAGGCTCTATCATTCGGCGTAATCTGGTCCAATTGGTCTGCAAACTCTCCATTCATTCGGTACAGGTTCGGTAAAGAACCTTCAACCATTTCCTCACCTTTAAGAAGAAAATCATTGAAAGCCGCCGGCAATCTCTGAGCCTGCTTCTTGATATCTATCATTCTATCTTTGGCTTGCTTCAAAATCCGCTTGTACTCATTGGCTGTAATACGGAAAGCGGTCTTCTTGGTCGGGTTCAATGCCACCGGATTGGTATCAACGGGAATAGACGCCGCTTGGTATCTGGCTTCTGCCCGCTCATTAGCCAAACGCCTGGCCTGCAGCCTGACAGCTCGCTCACGATCAGCTTCTTTTTTCTCAGCCTCATGCAATTTTCGTTCACGACTGACATTAATAACCCAAACGACCAACAGATACACCAACCCAATAACCACTGCAGCCGCCGCTCCAAATGCCACAATTAACAAAACCATCTTCATAATATTTAAAATGGCTTGTACAATTGCTCCGACAATTGCCACCACAACCAGCAAGCCACATAGTGCACCTGCAAGATCATCCATAACAGCCTCCTGCCTTATTTGCCCCGAAGTCATGCGGGATCCCAGAAATTCAACTGGAAGGCATGTACTTCATGGTTTGATATCTAATTTTAAAATTGTAAAGATACTACCATTAAACTTTGTTAAAAAACTAAAATATATTTTGTAAATTTTTCATTATTTAAACTTACATTCACCAACCAAATAGCCAACCCCAAAAGGTGATTCGTAACTTAGCACTTGAAAATCATAATTCATATTTTTAATTACTCCCAGTAGCATCAAAATCGGTCTCAATCCACACTCCTGCGCATCATTCAAGGTTTCATTATCAAACTGTAGCATCTGATCAACTTTTTGTTGTTTCAAATATTGAATCACTTTTTTATCAAATTCGCGAGCCTTGGGAGAAAAACCGGCCGGGGCTTTTTTTGTCAACTTGTGACTAAGGTCAGCGGATGCAATTATTGCCACTCTTTTATTGTCAGAAAAAATCGCTTCTTTCAACGCTTCGCCAAAAGCTATGTGTTGTTCAAAATCTAACAGTGATGAATTGACCGGAATAATCTTGAAGTCTTTATAATTTTGTCCAAGTAAAAACAATGGGATGCCGATACCATAATCCAAAACCGGTTCAGATTTTAAGATCAAAGGAAGTGTGGTTTCGACTCGTTCACGAAATTTATTAATCAAACCAATATCACCAGAAAATTTCATTCTGGTTTCAAAATCACCAAAATCTTCAAAATTCAAATCATACTCTGGCAACGTATTGATGGTAAAAGCATCAGGATACACATCACCGTGAGGTGAAAAGACAATCACCGTATCCGGCTTTTGTGCTTCAAATTCTCTCATCAAAATATCCAAAGCCTTTTGCGTCTTTTGTAATTTTTCTACATTGTCTTTTCCCACACTGGGTATAATTAGTGGGGGATGCGGTACAACCGCAGCAAATACAACCATATATAACATTAATGAATCATGAATTACGTAATCAAACGGCTAATCGTTTAACTTACAACCTTAATCCTCTTTAAATGATAAGTCCACACTTTGACCAATTGGCAACACGTCGAGAGACCCAGCAGATACTTCATGGATATCAGCCCAGGCATAACCCAACTTCTCAAAAACGTCACCGGAAACAATCGGTCTCTTGGTTCCAGCCGATACCACATACACAATTGGCGCGTCTAAACTCTTTAGTAACGTTCCTTCCTGATATTTTATCATAGCACCATCATCAAATTTTTCAAGCTCAATCGGATCCACTGGAATAACTCGATAATTCGCGTAATTTATACGCATAATTTCTATTGCAATCAATGGATGTTTCTCTCCATTTTGCACGAAATACACCGCTCCTGACTCATTATTTTGCAATAATGCCCCCATTGGATAAGCACTTTTCATCGTAATTTCTGTCCCGAGCTCATAACTATCAAGATCTCCACTCTGAACATCAATCAATTCTAACGGATTAAAGCCCAAAGATCTAAACGTTTCCATTGAATCAATATGCTTGATCGTATCGTTTACTAACAAATAGATAGCTCCATTAGATTCTTTTAACAAAGAATAATTGGGATATTTGATTGGCGCTCCAACCTCATACTTTTCCAATTCTTCATTAGTCACTGTCAAAATTCTTTTTGGATCATATCTCGAAATCAACGACGACATACTGACAAAAGCCCGCTTTTCACCAAACTGAATAAGCCAAACGGTTGATGAATCATATGACTTTAACAATGAACCGTCTGGATAATATTGTTTAAACCATCGCTGCCAAATTTTCCAGAACAAATAATTACCGTGAATGTGGGGTGTATAACTGTACAAATTGGCTGTAGCCTGTGACAGTGGTGTGACGTCTTGACCATCAATTAGATAATTTTGCCCCACCGTTTTATAAGCAGTAGGATTTTCACTATACCACCTAAGTCTTGCCATGGACTTGTCAACCTGAGTTGCAAAACCTTTATAAATCAATAACAGCGGATCGTTCATGCTACAACTGTCACAAACAGCATACCCCATGGCCCAATCGATTTGCTTTGGCGTTGGGTTGGGATCTTCGACTAAACTCTGTTCTTTTTGCAACATGACCAAAATTACTTTTGGATTCACTCCCTGACGCTTGGCCGTCGCTTCGATAATCGCCGCTGATGACTTAATCACACCATCAACATCCGGCAAATTTAATGTAGCCAAATATGAATTTTTTAATTCTAAAAATTTTTGGATCTCCGCTAGCGTCATGGCCGATGAATCATACATCTGTTGATCAGAAATTATCAGATGACGATTAAATTCAACAGCTTTGGTAGTATAATAGGGGATAAACGACCCCATTACAACAAAAATACCAGTAATCACAGCTACTATTCTTTTTCTCATAAATGTATTTGATTTCATTTAAATTATACCACATGTCATTCGTAATGCGTAACACTACTGAATTTTCGTAAAAATCATTACATTTTGGCATCGTTTCCAGAGTTACTATTACAAAAAACTACCAGTTTTACTGATAGTTCATTTTCCTCTCACCCGCTTACCCTTCTTTACCCTCTTAACCTTCCTTTCTTTTCTATCATTCTGATAATATTTATCTGTCTGATCATTTGTACCAGCCAGATCATCTACACCACTCTGATCATTTGTACCATTATCATCATTTAATCCCTTCAAAGTCTTATACATTTTGTCAAAGATCTCGACTGAATTAACCATAAGCAAAGAAACAGCAGTCTTGACTGCACCTATTTCCAAATTATCAAAGACTGTACCTGTAATCATATTTTTTACCACTTCCACCTGAGCAATTACCTGCAAAATCGCAGCCGACAATTCACGGAACAAGTCGTAATCTCCACTTTGCAAATTCAAACTAACAACCAGATCATTATATTCACCGATCATGCCATTCAAAAGATCAACTCGATGACTAAGAATAGCTGTATTCACCTTTTGCAGAGAAGAATTGCGGCGTACAGAGATGGTTTTTTATAATCCTTGATCATGATCACCACAACAATACGTTCCGGATCGATGACAAATTCACCACCAACTATCGCCGAAATAAAACCAACCGCACCGGCCACAACCAGCACCATAAAAATCACCGTCAAGATATATGGTTGATTACTCTGATTTTGCCGCAATCGAATCAGTTTCAAGTTTTCCTTGTCGACATCAGAAATCGAAAAATCCAACAGCTTTAAAGTCGAAAATTTCATTCAACTTCCGCCTACCGTGTAGTGATAATACAATGGTAGCCTCAATAATTAAATCTACACAAAAAATCTTTTACTATCAATAAAAAAACCATCGATATTATCGATAGTTAAGCTTGCGTCGCCAATAATTCACCCAATTTTACATTTACAAGTCTCATGTCTTGCAGCATTGTGCCCCGAAGCAACCCAATCCAATCAACCACATATTCTGGTTCTAATCTTCGAAGTTGTAACATAGTCAACGCACTCAAAAAGTCTTCTGTTTCTGAAAACATAAGGGTCAAATTCATAAAAACATTCGTCATCACTGACAGTTTTGCTTCATCTAAATCTGTTTCAGTAAAGACCCGATTAAAAATCTTAATCCTATATGAAAATCTCATGAACTGCTGAATAAACTTAGCTTCATCCACATCATACTGGGTATAAAGCCGTTTCATTCTTTTATCAGCATAAATAGCTCGAAACATCATAATCCCACCAACAAGAACTCCACAAATGACTAAAACACCGAGTGTAACATATTCCCATGCAGGTACCAGTGAGTTATTGTGCTCACCAAAAAGAAACACAAAACCACCAAATAATAAGCCCAGCAACAGCAAGCCAATCAAAAAGACCTCCAACCAAGTGACCGTTGTCTCTGGATTAAACTGCACCAATTTAGCATTTTTTGACTTTTCAACCGTAGTCCACGTCTGTGGCCATTCGGTCAATGGTGTCAATCTCATATTACCTCCTGGGTGGTTGACTGGAGAACGATGAAGTATAACAACAATACATTTTTTGTCAATATAAAAAATGCCATAAATCATGACATTTTTTATTATTAAATTTATTTCCCAAATTTCACTTTCTTGTCAGTAAAATCAACTTTTACTTTCTTTTTAATCTTGCCCTCGATAATCTGAAGGGCTAGGGGATCAAGTATTTTATTTTGAATCAATCGCTTCAATGGCCGAGCCCCATAGGCCGGGTCATATCCTTCGACCGCCAACATATCCTTGAGTTGATCTGTAAATTCAATATTCAATTCCTTTTCTTTTAACCGTTTAGCGACTTTTGCCAGTTGCAAATCAACAATTTTACGAATATCATCGCGACTAAGGGCATCAAACATAATAATCTCATCTATTCGATTCAAAAACTCCGGTTTCAACTGTTCTTGAAGCAATTTCATAATTCGTTCACGAACATCATCCGCTTTCTGAATTTCTGTTTTTTCTTCACCGAATCCGAGTGAAGACTTGGTTGATGAACTGAGAATTAAATCACTACCAATATTACTGGTCATGATAATGATGGTATTTTTAAAATTAACTTTTCTTCCTTTAGCGTCGGTCAACTGGCCATCATCTAGCATTTGAAGCAATGAATTAAACACTTCTGGGTGAGCCTTTTCGATTTCATCAAATAAAATCACTGAATATGGCTTTCGCCTCACTTGTTCAGTCAGTTGTCCACCCTCTTCATAACCAACATATCCAGGAGGGGATCCAATAAATTTCGAAACAGCGTGCTTTTCCATATATTCACTCATGTCAACCCGTATAATCGCTTCTTCGTCATCAAACATAAATTCAGCCAAGGCTTTAGCCAATTCCGTCTTACCCACACCGGTTGGCCCCATAAATAAAAATGATCCGATGGGCTTATTTTCTTCTGACAAACCGGCTCGAGATCGTCTCAAAGCGTTCGAGACTGAACCAATCGCCGGTTTTTGACCGATAACTCTACCAGCCAACACGTCTTCTGCCTTAGCCAATCGTTCAGATTCAGTTTGAAGCATTTTGACAACTGGAATTCCAGTCCATTTTGACAACACGTCAGCAATATCTTCCTCATCCACTTCTTCCTTCAAAATTTGCTTTCCTCGCGGACCGGTTTGCAATTTACGTAATTTTTCTCGGCTCGAAATTATTTTTTTCTCCAAAGCTGGTATCTTACCGTAACGAATCTCAGCCACCTTATCAAATTCAGATTGTCGTTCAAGAATTTCTGCCTCTTGTTTCAATTTATCAACTTCTTTTTGTCCTTCTTGCATTGAGGTGATAATTTCCTTCTCTTTGTTCCAATGCAATTCAAGCTCTTTAGTTTTTTCTTTTATCTCAGCGATTTCTTTTTTAATATCAAGTAATCTATTTTTTGCTTTGGTTGTTTTTTCCTTCTCCAAAGCACTTTTTTCAATTTCAAGTTTCATTAAAGACCTCTTGGCTTGATCCAATTCTGTTGGCATACTATTCAATTCAATTCGAAGAGCGGATGTGGCTTCGTCAATGAGGTCAATTGCTTTATCCGGTAAAAATCTTTCGGTAATATACCGATCAGACAACTTGGCCGCCATAACAATCGCATCATCTGTAATTCTAACACCGTGATGAATTTCATATTTTTCTTTAATCCCTCTCAAAATTGCAATCGTATCTTCAACATTGGGTTCTTCAATTTTAACTGGTTGAAACCGACGTTCAAGAGCCGAATCTTTTTCAATATATTTTTGGTATTCTTTGATTGTCGTCGCACCCACACAACGAAGTTCACCTCGCGCCAAAGCCGGTTTCAGCATATTTGAAGCATCAATCGCTCCTTCGGTCGCACCAGCTCCAACAATTGTATGCAGCTCATCAATAAAAATAATGTACTTATCACCAGAGGCTTTAATTTCTTTCAGAACCGACTTTAATCGATCTTCGAATTCACCTCGAAATTTTGCCCCTGCAATCAAAGATCCAATATCAATAGACAACACTTCTTTATTTTTCAAATTTTCAGGCACGTCACCAGAAACAATTCGTTGTGCCAAACCTTCTACGACCGCTGTTTTACCTGTTCCTGGTTCCCCAATCAATACCGGATTATTTTTGGTTCGTCGTGACAAAACCTGCAAAATCCTTCGAATCTCTTCATCTCGACCAATGATCGGGTCCAATTTTTCTTGTCTGGCCATATCGGTCAAATTAACCGCATACTTTTCAAGCGCCTGATACTTCGCTTCAGGTTCTCGCGAATCTACCTTCTGAGCTCCCCGCAGTTTTTTGAGTTCATCCAGTACCACCTTTTCATCAATCGCATAATATTCCATTATCTTTTTCATTGATGATTCAATGCTGAGTAACGCCAAAAATAAATGCTCTGTGCTGACATAATCGTCACCCATCTTTTTAGCCATTTTTTCTGAAGTAACCAAAACAAAATTCATTTCAGCGGTTACCATCACTTGTCCATTAGTGACATTTTCTACCACCGATTTTGGAATTTGTTTCAAAAATAAATCAACCTCATTCATTAAACCGAGAATGTCAATTTCAAGATTTTTTAAAAGTACAGTTACAATACTTTGATCCTGATCAAGTAGGGCATAAAGTAAATGAGACACGTCTACTTGAGCGTGTTTCAATTCAAAAGTCAAAGCTTGAGCAGCTTGTAACGCTTCTTGTGACTTGGTGGTAAACTTATTGATATCCATATTGTATAAATTTATATATTATTAGCAGTCAATCAACGTGAGTGCTAAATCAATTATAACCCAATACCAGACCATGTCAAGTCAAACAAAAAACTAGTGAATTACACTAGTAGTACTAAAGATGAAGTAACCATCATTTCTTCAGGGATAAATTAAAACCGCTTCTTCGCCAAACTCAGCATACAAACAAAGCTCCATCATATTTGCACACAACTTCGACAGAAAATCAATCAACAAATCTAAATTAGAAAAATCACGCCCGCCATCATTTTTCACCGGACAAATAAATGACACTCTATATCCGATATGAACATCTGAATGAAGCTTACCATCGTGATCCTTCCATTCACCATGAAAGGTCGTGCCCATAAGTGTAAACGCACCATGATTTTTCGATAAAAACTTCCGAACCATTTGATCTGGTGTTTTACCATTACACCCGAAGTTATTATCATCAACCTTGAACTTTGGCAATAATATCAAAGCTGGCCGACCAATTCTTTCAATCTTCGGATGAACCCACGACATATCATCCTCCTATTGTTGTTGTTCCTAATTTTTAACAAATATATCATTTATTTTATTTTTTGTCAAGTGTTTCAATTAAACGCTGAAATTACATCCAAGTCAAAGAGCTCGCGTATTAAGCCAGCTCTTTTGTTGTTGTCAGTGCATGTCCTGTGCCAAATGAAGCCATTTGGCCAGAGACAATGCTGACCTGGGATCACGTTGCAACCTTTTTGCTGCGGCACAACGATTCTCCTCAAGGCGTTCCGAAGACAATACCTTCCGGAAGCCAGGACAGAGTTTCTGATTTCGCGACCATGTGCACCTAGCATAATGGACGCAATTCAGACACGGCAAATATTCTCCCCTGAGCATAACAGACTCCTTTCCGGCTCAGGTTAGCAAACAGTATGGACACCTGTTTATATATACATTATACTAAAGTCCACCTCAAATCACAATCAATAAATGTTGAAGTTATCAAATAATTAATATATACTATAACCAACAATATTACCTATGACAAAAGCAATCACAATTCTGGGCAGCAAAATTCACAACCTGTCTCGAATCGAACTATTAGAAACACTTGCTGGTTTCTTACATCAAGAAGAACTAAAATTAATCTTTACCCCCAATCCGGAAATCTGCCTACAAGCTCATAGAAATAATGAATACCAAAACATTTTAAACCGATCAAACTTGAACTTGCCCGATGGCTTTGGTCTCAAAATTGGCGCATTTCTATCAGGAGAAAAAATTAATCATCGACACACCGGTTCAGATATAACCAAACATTTGTTGCAAGTTGCCAATGATAAAAAATTGACCATTTTTGTGATCAACCACCCCAATTCACTGTCCACACTAAAAGAGATCAAAGACTCAGTGTCAAGCACATACCCAAACCTTAAACTTCATGGATACAAAATAGGGGAGATAACAGAGGGGTTAATTGAACATCTACAGACCACCAAACCTGACATAATCTTCACCACTCACGGAGCTCCAACTCAAGAAAAATTACTTGATGAACTACGAATACAAAAAATTCCAGCCAAAATCGGTATCGGAGTCGGTGGCAGCTTTGATTTTTTGACCGGCAAACAAACTCGAGCGCCGCAAGCACTTCGCTCGCTTGGCCTGGAGTGGCTCTTTCGCTTAATCAAACAACCCAAACGAATCAACCGCATTGTCAACGCGGTAATCATCTTCCCATTAACGTGTTTAAAACACTCAAAAGACAGAACCATCTCATCATAGGTCAATTTGTTGTAACAATAAACATACAATATTATATAAATAATAGTATGATAAAAAAATATCGCCCAAATGTTCTCGCCGTGGTCACCAAAGATGACAAAATTTTAATTCAACACAATCCTCGATTCGATCATTGGCAACTCCCTCAAGGGGGGATTGATGCCGGTGAAACCGCCGAACAAGCAGTCATTCGCGAAGCTTCAGAAGAACTGGGTGTTGATGCAAAATTTTTGTCAATCAAACACCAACTGGAACAAACTCACCGCTATGACTGGCCGGACCACACCTTAAAAAAAGATTATTATAAAAAAGAAGGCTATATTGGCCAAGAGCAAACCATATTCATCTTAAACTTTAACGGCACAGACTCTGACTTTCATTTAGAAAAAAGTCACGAAGCCGACCAGATAAAATGGGTAAACAAAGATGAACTGAAAAAAGTCATTCACCCACGTCGCCATGGTTCTCTAGATATTATTTTAAAACACATCTAACCTTACAAAACAACTCAACACTGATTATCATTTACAAAAATTTCTCAACCGTTTCAACTATAACTTTGTAAATAAAACTTATACCTTTTTAAGAATAAAAAGACAGACTCTAATTAAAGTCTGTTTTATGATACTCGAATAAATCTCCGGCCATCTGTACTCATGCTAATGGATGGTGACAAGGAGATTCTAGTGTCCTTGTGTTCTTTCTTGACCATCAGACATATTTCCATATCACCAGACACATAATCTCGATAAACCATAGAATGGTCATCAGAATCAAATTCAATTTTCCCTACATCCGACCACTTGACCTTATCCAATTTAATAAAACCAATATATCCATCATATTCCTGGCTATATTTGGAATAGGGCACTGCAATTAATACCGCAACCTTCAAATCATCAACCGTCATCTGCACGAAATAAACCAACCCAACCGTTTTCAAAATTTGCACAGAGAAAGGAATACGATCAAAGTCCTGACACTGACTTGGACTTGACACAATACTTTGCACCAGCTTCATATCAATGGCGCCAATGTCGCTCGACAATCTAGGAACCATGAACACCAGGCGTCTGTCTCGAGCCGAAAAAATTTCGGCGATATCAAAGCCATCAACACCTTGGTGGAACTTCATTTGTCTCGATAGTAGATCCCGCCAGAAGTCATCGGTGACTCTAAAAAAACGACCAGGCTCACATTTTTCTTTAGACATGGTCACCTCCGAGAAAGTACGTGCATTGATAGAGTCTCAATCTGCGCCTCCCAGCAGATGATTGCTCTGTTAGTGAAATAGCTCTATTTTTATCATACAATCAAGATAGCCTAAAGTCAATAAACATC
>Ga0066639_10004783_pt1 | contig 11495 bp, 8 predicted proteins | sample CryGeyCG2114_010_2_FD_59504 | JGI IMG/M metagenome (GOLD analysis project Ga0066639, IMG submission 59504) | Groundwater microbial communities from aquifer - Crystal Geyser CG10_big_fil_rev_8/21/14_0.10 | ecosystem: Environmental > Aquatic > Deep subsurface > Groundwater | place: USA: Utah... | reverse complement strand
TAATTCCTCGAACAAAATCTTTTTTCAATTTAAATTCATTTCTATATGGATAGTCAAAGCGGATGATCATTGCTTCATTGTTTAACAATTGTTCTCCCTGATATTTTGTTTCACCATAAATGGAAATTGGTCTTGGGATACTTTTTTCTGAATAAGGTGGATTGTTACCATCAAAAACGAACCCAGTAGATATATATATCATTTTTTTCTTTTTATGGGTGACGATTTCAAAGATGTTTTGAGTTCCTAGTACATTCACACCATTCGCGGTTTTTTTATTATTTTCAGCAGCGTCAACATTTGTAAATGCAGCCAGATGTAGAAAAATATCGAAATCAATTGAATTTAATACAGAAGCAACTTTATTTTTATCAGTGATATCCATGTGTTTTTGTAAGATGGGAATAAATTGGATTTTATCTTGCAATAACTCGATTATTCGTGAACCAACCATGCCATCCCCACCAGTTAATGCAATTTTAACCATATTGTTGCTTATAATAATTTAAATAGGCCCCTGTTTTAATTCGTTTCCACCATTCTTGATTATTTTTATACCAAAGAATCGTTTTTTGTAGTGCATCAGCAAAGGAGTGTTTGGGTTTCCATTCTAACTCACTTGTTGTTTGACTCCAATCAATCGCATATCGTCTGTCGTGTCCAGGGCGATCTTTTACAAAATGTATGAGGGTTTTATCCTTTTTCATTTCGTCAAGTATTTGATATATTACTTCAATATTTGAAATATCTTTTGTAAGTCCACCAACTAAATAGGTACTTCCAACTTTCCCTTTATGAAGTATGACATCAATGGCTTCACAGTGATCTTCTACATAGAGCCAGTCCCGAACGTATAATCCATCCCCATAAATTGGGATATATTTATTTTCCAATACATTTGTTATTACTAGTGATATAAACTTTTCAGGAAATTGGTATGGACCAAAATTGTTAGAACAGTTTGAAATAGTATAAGGAAGGTTGTAAGTGGTGCCATACGCGCGAACAAGATGGTCGGATGATGCTTTTGATGCAGAATAAGGACTATGCGGGTTATAGGGAGAATCCAGATGAAATTTATCTTGAGAATTCAATTCTAACGCACCGAAAACCTCATCGGTCGAAATATGATGAAAACGTTTAACTTTATTTTTCAATGCAGCTTCAAGCAATGTATAAGTACCAACGATATTTGTTTGGATAAAAGGTGATGCGTTTTGGATTGAACGGTCTACATGTGATTCAGCGGCAAAATGAACAATAATATCTATATTGCGAGTTAACGAATTAACGAGTTGTGAATTACATATATCTCCATGGACAAATTCATAGTTTGGATTATTTTCAACACTTATTAAATTCTCAAGATTTCCTGCATAAGTAAGCAAATCCAAATTAACAATTGAGTCATTTGGGTATTGTTTTAGCCAATATAAAATAAAATTTGAGCCAATAAAACCTGCTCCTCCTGTAACAAGTAGTTTCATATTTTATTATTTTAACAAAATATTAACTGTATTTTAGTCATTATTTCTTGACAGAGTTTTTCAATCGATCAAGGTATGGTTTATTTATTAAGTTTTCAAGAATTTGCCAACGTTTTTCTTTGATAGAATGTGAAACCGTGTTTTTGAGTTTTTTTGTTGCCGAGGTCATGGGGCGCATAGAATATTGGGCTATGTAAGCTTTTTCAAACATGACTTTTTTACATAGTTCTACAGTATTTTGGAATTCTTTTTCAGTTTCTCCACAAAATCCAACAATAATATCGGTTGTTATTTTGACATTTGAAATGTGAGTTTTGAGTTTATTAATTAACTCAATGTATTCATCACTCGTATACCATCTATTCATGCGTTTGAGAACATTCGTGTCGCCCGACTGTACTGGAAGATGGATTGTTCGGGAAATATTGTTATTTTGATAGATAACTTCAATTAATTCATCAGAGAAATCCCAAGGATTTGAAGAGATAAATTCAACTTTTTTAAATCCCATTTGTGCTACCTCGTTGAGTAAATGAGGAAATAATGTGGGGATACGATATCTTCCCAAATGTTTCACATAGACTGGTTTTACATTTGACTTCATTGCTGAATTTGAAAGAATTAAATCAGATCCGTATGAGTTTACATTTTGTCCAATCAGGACAATATTTTTATATCCTTTTTGTTTTACATCCTTACATTCTTGTATGATTTCATTATATGGTCGACTAATTTCTTTTCCCCTTGTGTACGGAACAACGCAATATGTACAGTAGTTATTACATCCACTCGATATTGGGATAAGGGCGGTGTCTGCAGAACTCCTTTGTGGTGCGGTGTCAAAACCAATTTCTTCAATTGGCATGAATTCATCTACGATGGAAAGCTTTGTTCGTAGTCGTTTTAGAAATTTTCCTGTTTTATCTTTATATGCCATCCCTACAAGACAACCCGTCAGTATTATTTTAAGATTTTTTTTTGTTGTTTTTAATTTAGAAAGATTGTTGATAAGTCCGTATATTCGATTTTCTGCTGATTCGCGGATCATGCACGTGTTTATGATAATAACATCTGCTTTTTGTTCTGTTTTTGATTCTTTAATTCCTCTTTTGCCAAAAATGGTCTTTATTCTTTCAGAATCGGCAGCGTTTTGTGAACATCCAAATGTTTTTATAAAATATTTCATATGTTATTCGTTTTTTTCATTTTATCGATAATTAAAATGAAGAGAAGGAGAATTAATGCGATAGTAATAAATGCAATCATTTTTTCAATACCCTTTAAAAGGAGACTAGCAATTCCTAAAATAAAAGTAATGAACCAATAAAAAAAAGCTATTCTTCTTTTTCCCCATCCAATTTCAAGCAGTTTGTGATGGAAATGTCCCCAACTCGCTTTAAAAGGTGAAGCACCCCTTTTAACGCGTTTTAGAATCATATAGAGAGCATCAATCATAGGAATTGATAAAATGAGAAAAGACGTACCAATTTTGCCAAATGAAAGAATAGATAGAATTCCAAGTAAAAAACCAGCTAAAGCTCCCCCTCCGTAACCAGGCATAATTTTTTGAGGATAGTAATTAAACGGAAGAAATCCAAAATAAGCACCTGAAACAATAAATGCGAATATCATAACCATTTGGGCTGAGATATCATGTGCAGTAAACCTTTGTGATAAAAGTCCTAAAAATAAAGCAGCGATTGCAACAAACCCAGGAAGCTGACCATCTACACCCTTACTCCAGTTAATCATATTTGTTGTCCACGACAGCCAAAAAATTGCAAGAAGATCGGCAAAAGGAAGCAATGTGTGTTTATAGCCAAAAAGGAAAAAGGAGATTTTCCATTGATCAAGATGTATTACTCCTCCAAATGGGTTTGAGACATATGGTATACCAAGTCCAAATCCAATGACAATAATGGAAATTACTATATTTCCAATAAATCGCCAATAGGGTGATAAATCAAAATAATCGTCTAATAAACCGATAATAACCAACAAAGCACTGGATAAAAGAATGCCAAATACTATTTTATTTATAGGTAAGAAAATGATAGTTGTTAATAATATGGTCAAGTAAAGTGAAAATCCACCAGCGCGAGGAATTATTCCTTTATGAGTATGTGCGGGGTGTGTTCGTTTTTTCGAATCAGTTACTAACTTTAATTTTTTAGCAATAATTATTGTTGGAAAAACAAGTATATACGATATAAAAATGGCAGTTAAAAAAGATATCACGGGGCTCATAAGGTTATCAGTAGCGTAATTTTTACGAAAATAAAAGTAAAGGATAAAACTATTAAGAAGTTAGCTACTTGAAGAGTACGGGAAATAAATTCATTTGCAGGGAAGAATTTCTTAATAACAAAGTAATTAATAAAAATAAAAATATTCATACAAATAGGTATGATAAAAATCATCCACCATTCTCCAACCTGGTCTTCCCCCACTTGTTTTGAATAGAAGAGAGGAATTTGCGGAGGCACGTAAGATTTTTGTAAAAAAAACACTCCCAACATGATTATATTAGATATAATTACAAGCAAATTCATGCTTACATTATATCATTTTTGTGATATTATATTTCCATGACATGATATATTTATTCCCTTAATAACTTCTCATTACTAATGAATTAAACTTACATGATAGATTCAAAAATTTTACACTTAATTTTAAAAGAAGAAAAAAGACAGGAAGAAACCCTTATGATGATACCTTCGGAGAATTATGCTTCTCAATCCGTTATGAACGCATTAGGATCTATTTTTACTGATAAATATTCTGAAGGGTACGCCAATAAACGTTATTATCAGGGACAGAGATTCTCCGATGAATTAGAAACTCTTTGTATTGATAGAGCTAAAAAACTTTTTAAAGTACCCTTTGTTAATGTACAACCATATTCAGGTTCACCTGCTAATGCAGCGGTATATTTCGCTTTATTAAGCCCTCAGGATACGATAATGGGGCTTTCTCTTCCGAGTGGAGGACATCTAACTCATGGAGTGCCCAGCATTACTTTTTCTGGTAAGTTTTTTCACAGTGTTCAATATGAAGTGGGTAAAGACGGCTTTATTGATTATGACGCAGTTGAAAAGCTTGTATTAAAGGAGAGGCCAAAACTGATTATTACCGGTACTACTCATTATTCTCGTAAACTTGATTTTCAACGTTTTGCACAGATAGCAGAGAAAGTGGATGCATATGTAGTGGCTGATATGTCTCATGTTATTGGACTCATAGTAGCAGGTGCGTACCCCAATCCTATTCCGTATGTTGATGTGGTTACAACAACGACCCACAAGACTCTTCGTGGTCCACGGGGTGCGATTATCATGGTTACTGAAAAAGGATTGAAAAAAGATCCAGAAATGGGAAATAAGATAAATAAAGCGGTTTTTCCGGGTCTCCAAGGAGGTCCACATATGAATACTATTGCTGCAATTGCAGTAGCCCTTCAGGAAGCAAGTAAACCCAGTTTTACCGTATATGGTAAACAAATCGTTAAGAATGCAAAAGTATTATCCGAGGAGTTAGTAAAAAAGGGGTATGAATTGTTAAGTGGCGGAACTGACAGTCATGTAATGGTGGTTGATTTGCGAAATATTGGCATATTGGGTAATACTGCAGCGGAGGGACTTGAAGCAGCAGGAATGATTTTAAATAGAAACACAGTTCCTTTTGATACTAATCCTCCCTATTTTCCATCTGGAATTAGGCTTGGAACACCAGGATTGACAAGTCGAGGATTAAAAGAAAAACACATGAAAATGATAGCTGCATGGATTGATCGGGTTTTGAAGGCATTAATTTTGTCTAAAAAACAATTAAAAACTAACGATACTCTTGAAAGAAAAAAAGAAATAAGAAAAAAAATTGTTGATATGGCAAAAGAATTAAAATTAGTAAATAAAGAGGTTAAATTTCTTTGTAAACAATTTCCCATAAAAAAGGAGTATTAATCCAATGCTTGAATAGTAAAGCTTAAGTCATCTTTAAGAATAAAAGCGCGTTTCGGATATAGAGGGAGCGATTGGGTTATATTATTGGGTGAAATTAAAACTTTTCCAATATACCAAGGTAATCCTTCATATGTTTTTCCATAAATATATACTTGTTTATCGTTAATATAATATTGTAAAGGATGAAAATTAAATTCGTGGGTTACATATACAACATCCTGAGGATGGATTAACGCCTTGATTATTTTTGCTACACTTCTAATATTTGCTTTTGTTCTGGAATGTATTTGTATTTGTGCAAAGCTCAGTGAAACGGTTAACAATATTGCAAATAATAGTATCTCAGTGTTTTTTTTTGTTTTTGGAAATAAATAAGAAAATAATAAAAGTAGACCTATAGTACTAAAGATTAAGTAACGAGGTAAAAAAATAGATTTTATAAAAGAAATACAAAGGACAAAAAGAGGAATAAAAAAACTCCAGATAAATAGCAAAAGAATTATGGATTTATTTTTATTATTGTGTATCGTTTTTGATATAGTAGACGCAGTAACTATGCTAATAATGATTATTAACATTATTGATATGGGAGTTAACAGTGGATTTTTGGACCAGAAATCCCATTCAAACCCAGTTAATATAATTGCTGGAAGTTGAATGAAAGTTAATAAGTTCGGTTTAGTTATCCAAAACGTACTATTGATAAGTGGTTTATTAGTAAGAACAAAAATGACCCAAGGAAGCATAAAGAGACAAGAAATAGAGATTGATTGAATGAGTTTTTTTTTGTTCAACTCTCTACTATGGTTGATAGCTAAAAAGGTTATTTGACTTAATAAAACGAAAACCATAAAATAGTGAGTAAGCAGGCCAAGAATTGTATTAATTGTGTGCAGCTTATAATTTCGTTTTACAAAAAAATAGTAAGAAGATAGTGTAAAAAACACGAACATAGAATACATTCTTACTTCAAAAGCATAATAATGAAGTACAGGATTTATGAGAAACAAAAATAAGTATAGGATAGAACGACGGGTAGAGTAATGAAATACATGGTGTAAAAAAAGATAGAACATATAAGCAGTTAGACTAAAAAAGATTAATGAAAGTGATCTAAGTGCTACCTCAGAGTTTCCAAATAGCTTTATCCAGTAATGGAGAAGAAGATAAAATAGAGGGGGGTTAGAGTCTTTTGCTGTAAGTACAAGAATATCCCCAATATTTTTTTGCGCTAGTAAAGAAGAGAATGCTTCATCTCTCCAGATACTTTGTGCGAAAAAAACGAGGGGAGTTTTTGTAAAGAAAAATAAGAAAATTGAATTCATTTATATTTAATTTTAATATATGTTTATACTGATAACTGAGATTTATGTTTTTTCAGTCACCTTATAATTAATTTTTTTACCTGTTATCATGCGTGTGTGTGACTCAAGAGCAGGGAGTGACGAAAGAAAAAAAGAGATAAAGGGAAGAAAATACCACTGAATAAAAATAAAAGGTAAATTAATAAGACGAGTATGTACATTAATTTTTTGTCTGATTTTAATATCTAGAAAAATATAAACGAGAATCATTGTAGTCGACAATGTCAGAATTAAACCGGAAAGTTGTGGCAAGAGAAACCCTAATACAGTTCGTTTAAAGGCAGGATTAATAAGTGGAGGAATAGAGGCACTAATTGTTAATATGAAAAAAGAGGTAGGCCACAGTAAGTGATTTTCTATAAGATAGAAAATTTTTTTCAACTTGGGAAACAATTTAATATGAGGAGTAACAAAAAGTTTTTTAAGAGAATAACCTATATCTGTTACCCCCCAAGCCCATCGTCTTTCTTGATCGTATCGGTTTAGAAAAGTTTTAATCATATTTCCCGAGTAAACAGCATCTCCGCTTACAATGGTATAAAGCGGTATGGTTTTTACCTTTTCACCAAAAGTAAAAAATGCTTGAAAATAAATATGCCAATCTTCAGGAATGACATCTACATCCCAGTAATTAACCCTAGTTAGAAGCAGAAGATTTGTTGAATATGTAGATATTTGTATTAGTTTATTTTTTTGAGACAGAAATGCAATTCGTAAAATTGAAGAGAGTGTTGCTTGAATTCGAATAAAAAAAGGCAATTTCCAAAAATTATTATACAAAACAACAGGAGCCCAATAAAAATGAAAGTTTCTATCATCATCCTTTAAGAAAGTATATGTTAAATAAGAAAAATAGGGTCGAGAAAATTGACTATCTGCGTCACAGATAGTTATTAAGATGTTTTCTTTTTTCCATTTCATCTTTTCAACAAACTGGGTGAGTTTTTTTGCCGCGTGAGTTTGATTACTTGCTTTTCCAGCAACTTCGTTTGATGATAACTCATGAAAAGAAAAAAGAATATGTTCAAAAAAATGAGAATACTTTCTTTTTATTGCATCTCCCTTTTTAAACGCATCTATTTCCCGTTTTTCGAAAGCCAATACTAATGATATTTTTTTAAACGGGTAATCACTTTCTGTAATAATACGGACAGTGTTTTCCATTTTATCTAAAGATTCTTTATAATTTGGAATAATGATAAAATGATGTATTTGAGAAGTTTTTTTCAATGCTTGTACATATTTACTATAAGGAACTTTTTCATTTTCCGTGATTAGCTTGTATGAGAGAGTAGAAAAATATACAGTACGAACACAGGAATAAAAAAAATATAAATCAAAGGCAATAATAAAATAAGCAACCATCGCGGGGTGAAAAGGAGATATCCAAACAGGCATAGTTATAATAAACCAGGATAATAGGGGAATGAATATCTCAAAGGTTCTATTGATGAATTTTGATTTGACAACAAAGTCAGACATGTTCTCATTATACTCTATATGATTATAAAGAACTGAGGAGATAATTATAGAATTTACTGTATTAATCATGAAATCTACGCTATTTAATAGCTTATATAAACAACTAAATCTTGAGCAAAAAAGAGCTGTCGATTGCATAGAGGGATCTGTTATGGTGATTGCCGGGCCGGGAACAGGAAAAACTCAGATTCTGACACTTCGTATAGCAAATATTCTCATTAAAACCCAATCTAATCCTGAAAATATTCTTGTGTTGACGTTCACTGAATCTGCAGCTTATGAAATGAGAAAACGGTTGGTTGAAATTATTGGGAGTGTTGGATATAGAGTTCAGATAAATACGTTTCATGGTTTTTGTAATGAACTTATTCAAAAAAACTCAGATCAATTTTCACGTCTTATTAACGCAAAGAGTATTGAAGAACTTGAACAATTTCAAATTATAGAAATGATAATAAATGAAAATAATCTTTCTCATTTAAAACCAATAAATGCGCCACTGTATTTTGTTAAACCGATTCTTGAAGCAATAAATCAATTAAAAAAAGAAGGAATTGGCGCAGATCAATTAGCAAAAGGATTAGAAAATCAAAAAAAAGAACTCGATTTAATAACCGATCTTATTCATGATAAAGGTATATATAAGGGAAAAATGAAGGGCAAATATCATGGCTTATTTACACAGTTAAAAAGAAATACTGAACTTATAAGTGTTTATCGATTATATGAGGAAGAATTAAAAAAGCGGAATAAATATGATTTTAACGATATGCTTCTTGAGGTCATTGATAATTTTGAAGAGAATGAAGAATTTTTGCTTGAAATACAGGAATTATTTCAATATTTTCTTATTGATGAACATCAGGATACCAATGCGGCACAAAATATAATTATTCGACTTTTATGTGGGTATTATAAGAATCCTAATCTATTTATTGTCGGCGATGAAAAACAAGCAATATATCGATTTCAAGGAGCATCGCTAGAAAATTTTCTGTATTTTAAAAATCTTTATAAAGAAGCGATTCTTATTAATCTTGATCAAAATTATCGATCAACCCAATCTATTCTTGACGGTGCCGGAAGTCTCATAACACATACTTCAAAGGATCGGATATTATCAAACTCAAATCTCATATCTCAAAAAAAACATAAAGAATTCCCGATTCAAATCGCACATTTTAATCAGTATTACGCAGAGTATTATTATTTAGCTGATGAAATTCAAAACAAAATAAAACAAGGAGTACCTCTTCGAGAAATTGTAATTCTTATTCGAAATAACAAAGACAGGCTGCCTTTAATAGATGCGATTCAAAAGAAGAAAATTCCCTTTGTCATAGATTCATCTGAAAATATTTTTGAGGATCTATTTATTCAAAAACTTATTTCCATATTTCATTGTTTACTTTTTTATGGTGAAGACAAATGGCTCATTGAAACTATGCACATTAATACGTTTGCTGTTCATCCATTTGATATTTATCAACTCATGTATAAAGCAATAACAGCGAAAGTATCAGTTTGGAAGATATGTCTTGACGATACATTGACTTCAGAAATTTTGTTTCAAAATAAAAAAGCAATTAATACATTAATAACATTATTAACAAAGTGGAATGAGAAGGCAATGAATGACAGCTTTGACAACGTATTTATAGATATTTTGAATCAATCAGGGTTACTTCACGCAATTTTAAAAGATAAAAATTCTATTTCAATTCTGCGAAAGGTGACAATACTTTATAACGAAATAAAAAAAGGAGTATCTGCAAACCATTTATACAAGTTGAAAGATTTCATCGCATATTATAATTTACTGTCACAACATGATGTTACTTTAAGAAACTCTCATATTTCAATATTTCAAAATGGTGTTCGTATTATGACAGCTCATAGAGCCAAAGGTTTGGAATTTGATTATGTGTACATTATAAATGCGTTTAACGGTCATTGGGGAAATAAAAGAAATAAGAATAATTTGTTCCAACTTCCTTGGAAATACTTATCCATTGTATATGATCCTCACATAAAGGAAGAGGAGAATGAAGATGAGCGAAGACTTTTTTATGTTGCTCTGACTCGAGCTCGAAAAGAAGTATTGATCAGTTATTCCGATTCTTCAATAGAGGGGAAAGAACAGACTGTTTCTCAGTTTATTACAGAAATCGACAGTGTTTTAAAACAAGAACGTGATGTTTCAAAGTTTGAAAAGGAATTTAATGTTAAACCAGAAATAATTCTTTTGGAAAACCCACTTATAACTAAGGAGGAAAAAGATTTGTTGTACGTAAAAAATAAAGATTTTTTTTGGGATATATTTACCTTTCGAGGACTTTCAGTGAGTGGTTTGAACAATTACATTAAGTGTCCTTGGCGATATTTTTTTCGAAATCTTCTTCAGTTGCCAGATGTTAAAAGTATGAGCATGATTTTTGGATCCGCAATCCATGGTGCTTTAAATAAATATTTAATCGCACTGAGAGATAGTAAGGTAGATTTTGATTATATCTTAAAAGAATATAAACAAACCTTGTCAAAACAACCATTAAACGAGAAGGAGCTTGGTGAGCTGATGAAAAAAGGAGAATCAGTATTAAAGGGTTATTATAAAGAGAAAGCAATGTGGTGGGATAAAGATCTTGGAAGTGAAGTTGAAATAAAGGGAATTCGTTTTGACGACGGCATTTTTCTTAACGGAAAAATTGATATGATTGAAAAAATTGACAAATCAGGAAGGGTTACTGTATATGATTTTAAAACAGGAAAACCAAAAACAAGAAATTATATTGAAGGAAAACTAAATACAGCAAGCGGTGATTATAAGAGACAATTAGTCTTTTATAAATTATTATTGGAACGATTTAAAAAGGATAAGCATAGATTTAAAGTTGAAAAAGGGGTTATTGAATTTATTGAACCGGATGAAAAAGGTACATTTCATTCTGAACTCTTTGTGATTTCTCAAGATGAAGTTGTTGAGCTTGAAAAACTCATAAGACGGGTTGGAAACGAAATAAAAAATTTATCTTTTTGGGAAAAAAAATGTGAAGACAAAAATTGTTCATATTGTAAAATGAGGAGTTATTTAGAAGGGTAATAATTATTTATTTTTTTTGTGATGGATTTTTTGATGATGTGTTATTGAATGAGTGCTCTTATTATAATGAGCCTCAAATACTCCTGTTATTTGGAAT
>Ga0066639_10004782_pt1 | contig 11499 bp, 11 predicted proteins | sample CryGeyCG2114_010_2_FD_59504 | JGI IMG/M metagenome (GOLD analysis project Ga0066639, IMG submission 59504) | Groundwater microbial communities from aquifer - Crystal Geyser CG10_big_fil_rev_8/21/14_0.10 | ecosystem: Environmental > Aquatic > Deep subsurface > Groundwater | place: USA: Utah... | reverse complement strand
CTTTTTTAAGGACTTCTTTCTTAAGCACATGCGGTGTACTAACTTTCCCCATACTAGGAAACTCTTGGTGTGGTATCGCTTTTATTGTCGTCGTCCCTGTTTCTGTCTTGATAGATATGTTTTCTCCTTTTTTCTCTAAAGTTACCTTTTCTCCACGACTAGATTGAAGTGTGTGGAGAAGAACTTGAGCAGGAACAGCAACTATCCCCTCCTCTTCTACCTGTGCAGAAACAGTTACTCGTGCGCTCGTCTCGAGATTTGTTGCTTGAAGCACTATCCCGGTCTTTTTTACTTCTATATAGATACAAGAAAGAACGGGTAGAGATTCTTTTTTACCAACCACACCCTCAATGAGGGCAATATTTTCTGCTAATCGTTTTAGTACACACGAACATTTCATAAGATATTTTTATTTAAATTGTTTTTAGTAGTTAATGATGTGGATAGGTGTATAACTAATCATTTTTGTTTGCTACAAACAATAAGTAGAGGTAGTGCCATGTGAGTAAGTGTGGGGATATTGATGTAGTTATAAACAATAGTTTTATTTTTTTGAAAAATAGTGTGCATAACAGTACTCTTATCCACGTATCTTACAGTCTTTATACAAATGTTCTCCACACACTATCCCCTATGAATTGAGGATAGTGCGTAGCTGATCTAGTTCTTGTTCGAGTACACTATCTCTCTTTAACTGCTCTTTTATCTTTTCGCAGGAGTGAATAACGGTAGTATGATCGCGACCCCCAAGTTTTTCACCAATACTTGGGTATGAAACCCCGTACTCTTCACGAAGAATATACATAACCATTTGTCGTGGTTTTACAACTTCTTTCTTTCTTGTTTTGTCGTAAATAGTTTGAGCCTCTATTTCATAATACTGAGAAACCTTCTTTACCACTTGCTCCACAGATGTATTTTTCTGTGGACGCACGCTGTTTTTGATTATACTCCGCACATCTTGTTCTGTGATGGTACGACCATCAAGTTGTGTCTTGCATATAATCGCATTTAATACCCCTTCAATCTCACGAATATTTCCCGGCATGTGCTCAGCGATAAAATCAACAACAGAATCCTCGAGAGAGAAATTTAAAGAGGCCATTTTTGTACGTATAATTGCAAGGCGAGACTCAAAATCTACTTCAGTGATCTCAGCAGTCATTCCAGCACTAAAACGGCCTTTTAACCGGTCTTCAAACCCGGGGAGAAGTGAGGGATGTGTATCTGACGAGAAGACGATCTGCTTGTTGTTGTCGTAAAGAGCGTTAAAAAGATGGAAAAGCTCCTCTTGAGTCTTTTGGGCGTCAGCGAGAAATTGGATATCGTCCATAATAAGCACGTCGTACTGCCGGTATTGGGTTTTGATACTGTCGATACGCCCGGAACGAATTGATTCAACTAAATCATTCCTAAATCGTTCTGATGTGACATAAAAAACCTTTTTGTTTTGGTGTGTCTTTTTAAAATGGTTCCCAACAGCTTGAATAAGATGTGTTTTTCCACGTCCCGTCTTCCCATAAATAAAAAGAGGGTTATAAGAAAGCCCTGGATTTTCCATAATTGCCTGTGTTGCAGCATGGGCGAGCTGATTAAAAGGACCCACAATAAAGGTGTCAAAAGTATACCGAGGGTTTAAATTATCACGCTTATCGATATACATTTCCTGCATAGGTATCGTCGCCGCGGCACGTGCTGATGTTTGTTTTTGTGGAGTTTTAGACGGTACTCGCTGCACGATGTAATCAACAGAACGTACAGTTTCATCAGTACTTCGTAGAGCCTTGAGAATGAGCTTGTGGTGTTTTTCGCGCAACCATTCTTTTACAATTTTACTTGGCACAGCAATAAATACCTCACCACCTTCCCGGCGACTTATACCAGTGTTACGAAACCACGTACGGAAGCTTGCTTGCGATATCCCCAATTCGATTTGTACGAGTGCGTTCTGCCAAAGCTCTTGTTCGGTCATTGAAGAAAAGCTTTGCATAATAGCGATCATTATAGACCCTGCACATTAAAAGTACACAACAAACAAAATACTCTTTAAACAAACACACGTGGGGAAAAGTCTGTGGAGAACATGTGGGTAGTATTTTTTGCACTCAAAGATCTTGTGTTCTTGTGATTTTTAAGGTAAGGTATGCGCCATGAAGCGAACGTACCAGCCAAAAAAGCGAAAACGTGCTAAGACACACGGTTTTCTTTCACGTAGCGCCACTCCTACAGGGCGCAAGGTACTCCAGCGCCGCCGTCGCCGTGGGCGCGCTGCACTCACCGTTTAACGGTATACTTAAACTCATGCCCCGTAAATATCGGCTCGGAACCGAAGAAATAAAGGAATTGAGCGAATCAAAATCCTTCAAAATTGCGCATACTCCGCACTTTTCCCTTAAATTCCAAGAAAGACCCGAAGGCGGCAGTAAGTTTGCTGTTGTGGTACCAAAAAAAGCAACAAAAAGCGCAGTTGCAAGAAATAAAATAAAGAGGCGCGGAAGGGATGTTATTCGTGAAATGATCCCTGACCTACCCTCCCCTATCAACGCGGTTTTATATGCTAAAAAAGGAGCAGACACAATAACGTTTAAAGAAACAAGAAATGAGATAGCATCACTGCTCACATAAGACAACTTCTTGGCGATAGACGCTTATCAATGTATACTCGCCCGTATGGAAACACACGAAACAAAAGCTCAAATGCTCGTACCAATGGTAGTCGAAAAGACCTCCCAAGGTGAGCGTGCGTATGATATCTTTTCCCGCCTTCTCAAAGAAAGGATTATTTTTCTCGGAGGACCTATCGGGAACGAAACCGCTAATCTAGTTGTTGCGCAACTACTATTTCTTGAATCAGAAGACCCAAAAAAGGATATCTCTTTCTACATAAACTCCCCTGGGGGGTCAGTCACTGCGACACTCGCAATGATTGATACCATGAACCACATCAAACCTGACGTTTCTACCGTATGTGTCGGTATGGCAGCCTCAGGAGGCGCATGGCTCCTCTCAAGTGGTGCTAAGGGTAAGCGCTTCGCCCTCCCTAATGCTGAAGTTATGATCCACCAACCACTCGGTGGTGCGGAAGGACAGGCAACAGATATTGCAATTACCGCAAAACACATCATGCAAACAAAAGACCGATTGGTCAAAATGATGGCAAAAAACACCGGGCAAGACGTAAAAAAGGTTGAACAAGACGTTGAGCGTGACTTCTTTATGACTGCTGATGAGGCAAAGAAGTACGGTGTCATTGACAAAGTCCTCTCCTAAGCCCGGAAGGGCGATGATTGCCTTACGATAAAGCCGTGGTACACTGCGAGTACACAGATTTATTTTAAAACGTGTTTGTAATTAAGCACACAAGCGACATGACGAGTAAAAAACCATTGTATTTAAAGGATGAAATGGCACTATTTCACATAGTGAGCCGTTAGGCTTGCACACTCGACATGACGCACGTGCATTGTGCGTATGTCATTAAAAATACTTTTAGCCCTTCTTGCGGTAGCGGGGCTCGTCGGTATCAGCATTGGGTACTTCCTAAGAATAATCATTTCTTTAGGAAAGAGGGGTTCGATGGAGCTTGAATTCAAGCAGAAAATGCTTGAAGCACAAGAGGAGGCGGGGAAGATTCTAGAAGGAGCAGAAAAAGAAGGTAAGAAAAAAGCAGAGGAGCTTACCAAAGAAGCAAAAGAGCGCGAAAAAGACCTCAAGAAGACTGAGGATCGTTTGGTGCGCCGAGAAGAACTGCTGGATAAGCGCCAGGGAGACATAGATTCTGAGTCAGAGCAGATCAAAAAGAAAGTTGAAGAAGTAAAACGAGTCCGCGAACGTGTAGATGAACTTATTGCACAGGAAGAGAAAAAACTCGAACAATTAAGCGAATTATCTGCAGAAGAAGCGAAAAAACAGCTTCTAGAAATGATCGAGGAGAAATATGAGGAGGATATGGTGACGAGGATCAATAAGCTTGAAAACACAGGAAAAGAACAAATAGAAAAAAGAGCGCGAGAAATTCTCACCACAGCCATACATCGTGTAGGTAATTCAATGAGTGCTGAGGTTCTCTCAACAACCGTACAACTTCCAAATGACGAAATAAAAGGGAAAATTATTGGCAAGGAAGGGCGAAATATACGTGCGTTTGAGAGAGCCACTGGTGTGGATGTTATTGTTGACGAAACGCCAGGTACCATCACCATCTCTTCATTTGATCCGATACGAAGACAAATAGCACGCGTTTCCCTTGAAAACCTTATTATTGATGGGCGTATTCAACCGGTACGTATTGAGGAAGTGGTACAGAAAGCAGAGCAAGAAATCGGTACCATCATTAAAAAGAAAGGAGAAGAAGCCGCATTTGAGGCTAAGGTCACCAACCTTGATCCTAAGCTACTCGTCATTCTTGGGCGACTCTATTTCCGTACGAGTTACGGACAGAATGTACTTGCCCACTCGGTGGAAATGGCACATGTTGCAGCTATTCTTGCGGAAGAGCTTGGTGCAGATGTAGCGGTTGCACGCGCCGGGGCGCTCTTACACGACATAGGTAAGGCGATGGATCATGAGGTTCCTGGGACGCACGTCGAGATAGGAAGACGCATTCTACAAAAATTCAAGGTTGATGAGAGGGTCATACGTGCAATGGAGGCACACCATGAAGAATATCCGTACTCAACAACCGAGTCGTATATCGTACAAGTGGCGGACGCGGTCTCAGGTGGACGCCCTGGAGCGCGGAGAGATTCCGTTGAACAATATATTAAACGTCTCGAAGACCTTGAAAACATTGCAAACAAGAAACCCGGAGTAGTAAAGAGTTTTGCAATCGCTGCGGGCCGTGAGGTACGTATCTTTGTGAGGCCAGAAGAGATAAGTGACCTCGATGCTCATAAATTAGCGAGAGATATAGCAAAACAAGTTGAGGAAGAACTCCAGTACCCTGGAGAAATAAAGGTCCATGTCATTCGTGAGACTCGCGCGATTGAGTATGCGCGATAAGGAGCGCTCACGCAGTTTCCTGTATGTTACGCGCTGCGACGAACGTCGTATAGTTGAATTTAAAGTCCTGAATACCACCCTCAAGTATCTCAAGGCCGTACATATCAGCACAGATTGCAGGGGCAATAACTGCTGTTGTGGCGGGGATAGCTCCCTCCCCCAGGTCCTTGGCTGCCTGAGCCGTGTCTGCGTACTCCTTTAGCTCGACTGTCGGCCAGTGGCGCTTTGTGTACATACGACACTGCTTAAGCGCTTGATCATGTGAACTGATGGTGGTGATCTCCGAAGGCTTAACCCCTGGACGTACGAGAAGATTATGGTGCACTTCAATTTCAAAAAGACGCTCAATAGAAAAAACATGACCAGCCATGGCGTGCACAGCTTCAATAACACCGCCGCCATTCGAGTTTTCTATCGGAAAAATAGCAATATCAATATCTCCCTTCTCTAAAGAGGTGAGCACATTTTCGACGCTCACTAAGTAAGAAAAGGGTGTTTCTTGGCTTATATTCAAGTGTTTTGCCTGATAGCGCCGAGCGGCCTCTTCGGAGAAGCTTCCTTGTGCACCTGAGATTCCAATACGCATCCGAATATTGTACATAACACAAGGGTTTTTGCTATATGAGAAAAACAAAACTCAAAGAAACCTTGCCAAATAAGGACTTGTGTCTTGTACCCAAAGACCCATTGACAGAAGACCTATGTTTTTCAACAATTAACCGATAAGACCTTGGTCGAGTGTTTATCACACGTAATTGTTTTCACCATTATGAACAAAGCTGATCTCATTGACCACGTAGCAGGCGCATGTGGATGCACGAAGGCAGACGCAGAGCGCATGCTCGAATCCGTATTTGGCGCAATCGTAGACGCAATGAAAAAAGGAGACGAAGTATCAATTGCTGGTTTCGGTAAGTTTGTTGCTAAGATGCGTGCTGCGCGCGAAGGGCGTAACCCACGCACTGGCGAGGCCGTAAAGATCCCTGCAATGAAAGTACCTAAATTCAGTGCATCGAAGACGTTGAAAGACGCGGTTAGATAAACCTCGCTTTTTAAAGTAACAAAGAACCGGCTATGCCGGTTCTTTGTTTTTTTCAGACTCTGAGATTCTTTTCTTAGGAGGCTGTGGCTTCTTGGTAGGATCTACCAAAAAACCGCCCAAGTCTTTGCGGCCGACAATCATGCGGAAACGCATATGAGAACGGTCATCGCAGGAAGCGATGGTCTTTATTTCCTTACCGCGGATCCGCAGCACAAGATCAACAGTATCGCGAATTTTAAATGCATCATGTACCCCACTCCGGACACGCACCTTTTTTTCGTGATGTTCAAGTCCGAGTGCATCAACTAAAGAACTATCAATTGACGTTCGGTATGCACCAGTATCAATTTTTGCGGTGATGACCTTACGTTTTTTGGGACCAACCAACGTCACCTTCTCTGTAATACCAAGAATTTTGTCTTCCCCGGTCTTACTAACCAATTTCTTTTCCGCGAACAGTTTTTTAGCAATCTCAACTCCCTGCTCTGGAGTATCAACATCAATTCCCTCAATGCGGTCGAGGCGTGTGTGAAGAGATGTGCGGTTTGCGCGCTGTATGGTAAGACCAGGACGCGCATTTACTTCAAGAACAAGCGGACCATGGCGTTTGTCGAACACAATATCAATACCTGAGAAACCGAGCCCCACAGCCTTTGAAGCACGTACTGCTATCGAGAGCACTTCGTCCCATTGAGGGATTTTAATACCATGTACTTTGGTTTTTGTGCCGGGTACCATTGTTACGTATTGGTTGTTGTAGACACCATGCGTTGTTATCCCGGTGCGCATATCTATGCCAATACCAATGCCACCAAGGTGAAGGTTTGCACGACCACCAGAGTAAATAGTCGGAAGGCGAAGCATTGCCATCACTGGCACGTTGCCATACACGATGACGCGTACATCTGGAACGCCTTTCGCACCAATTTTTCGGAATGTTTCTGTAGGGATGACGCGCTCTTCGATGATGGCTGTGTCTGGGACAAAACCAATTGAATGGGCACCATCAAGAATGTCGAATGCCGTTGCTTCGACATCTCCAATACTTACAATCTCACCTGAAGACTTCCCTTCCTGTCCGTCCCACCCACGTACGATCATAATTCCCTCGCCTCCGTAGCCGTGTGCTGGTTTAAGCACGAAGCTTTTGGGAAGCGCGGACCAGTCGAAGGAACGTACTTCAGAAAGGCGCGCTAATGTGCCAAGAAGAGATGGAGTCGGAATAGAATGTTTGAGAAGGCGCCTTTTTGTACGCAGCTTGTCGTCAGCACGATCTTTTGGACCACGTTTGTTAAGGGGTCGTATGAAAAGAAAGTTGCGGGCATTCATGCCGAGCATGTATTTGCTAACAGCCATATGAGATTATGCGTGGTAGTAGAAACGGAAGTATTCAGAAAGACGAAGCCCAAAGTAACGACCCATAAGAATATTGAGAGGGATTGTCAAAAAGACTAGCTCTGGGTAGACGAGTACTGCGTCACGAACTGCGGGTGTGGTGGCGAGGAAGAACCCAAAAAGACCGAGTAGAATCGTTGATGTTGTAATGATGAGTGTCTCACGAGCACTGCTGCGCATCTGGACATTTACAATGGAGTCCCCCAAGAGTGCGAGAATAATAACCGGAAAGATGGAGAGTTCACGCACACCAGGAATATTAAAGATTAGGGCAAAAGTAAGCGCGGCAAACACAAAAAGAGAAAGAAAGAGCATGGTTACAGAGCGCTTCGGTAAGTACATAATGCGCGCATGCTTAAGAGCGACACGCGAGACAAGCGATGCGGCAACAGTTGCCCCTAAGATAACGAGGCCAAGTGTTACGCCAAGAGCCACAAACGTGTATGCAAGGGCGATAGGCACGAGCATTTCGAGGCTGGGGATGCCAACAATTACACGGGTAAAGGTAATAATGGTTGCAAGAATTGGAAGAAGAAGTACGAGTACAACAGTATTTGAAGGAATGCCCATTGCTACCGCCGTCTGTATCCAGTAGGCAACAATAGATATGAGGGAGAATGATTCAACCGGGCGCGCCGCAAATATACCGCCGTTTTGGTCATCTTGCTTTGGGTCAACCAAATCAGGGTTTCCCTCCAGGAGAAGTCCGGTAACACTTGTTGAAGAGGTGCTCAATGCCTGTGGGTCTATGGTTTGTGCGTGGGTCGAGACGGGAGATGTCAGTAGATAGAGGAAAAGTACGAGCCCGACAAACGTAAGTAGCCGAAAGCGAAATGAGAACATAGTTACTTCATCCTACAATAAAGAAAGAAAAGGTCTACTGCTAGAGTATGTGTTGTCGGTGCGGGTGCGGGGAATCGAACCCCGATCTACTGCTTGGAAGGCAGTCATTTTACCACTAAACTACACCCGCGTACCCGCCATCGTACCAGAATGTCAGCAAAAAGCACCTTAGTTGTGCGTTTACCCTCTCCGCGTATGATGAACTGATGAAGTACACACACCAGGTATTACTCGCTGTGTTCTTGGGGGCGTTCATTTTATTTGGCGCTATTCCCGCGGTTTCTGAGCTCACTGTATCTGATGCACACCTTGCGCTGGTCTCTGTTAGTCAAGAAGAGCAACATACAGAGAGCACCAAAGAAGACATGGCGGTAGTCCAAAGAAAAGTAGAGGATGTGGCAGAAGAGGTAGTGCTTCAAAAAGATGCATACGAACAAAAAAAAGAAGAGCCCACTATCGTCGAGGAGCCCCAAGTCAGCTACCCACACCCACCACTGCCTTTTGATGCGATTAACCTCAGCACACGAGCTGCAATAGTTAATATTTTTTGTACGGGAGCGCTTGCTCCTATAAGCGCCTCAGGTGTCTTGATTGATGAACGAGGCATTATACTCACCAACGCACACGTGGGGCAGTTTTTCCTACTTTCGGAAGACCCGCGCATACGGCTCTCATGCGAAATTCGCACCGGTGCTCCCGCGCGGGCTACATACACCGCAGAGTTATTGGCCATATCACCTGATTGGGTAACGGAGCATGCTCAGGACATCACCAAAGCACATCCTGAGGGTACTGGTGAGCATGATTGGGCACTTCTGAGTATCACAGGGCGTACAGATGGACAGGTGCTAGAAAAAAGTTTTCCATCCGTCCCAGTGGACGTAAGGCAGGGCGCCGTGCTCTTGGATGACGAGGTGCTTCTCGCTGCATACCCGGCTGGTTTTGTCGGCGGTGTGACGGCACAATACGCACTCTACCCAGCTTCCACAGTTGCTGTGGCGCAAAAACTCTTCACTTTTAGCGAGGGAATCGTTGACCTGGTATCAATAGGAGGTGTCATTGTTGCGCAAGGGGGGTCATCAGGTGGTCCAATGATTAACCACTGGGGTTACCTGACTGGTATTATCACTACGTCAAGTAGTGGAGAATCAACAGAGGAGCGAGATTTGCGTGCAGTGACAACCAGCCACATTGATACAAGCATGCGCTCTGCTCTCGGATACGGACTTCCTGAGCTTATCGCAGGTAACCCTCGGGAGTATGCCGAGGCATTTAGAAAAAATCGTGCCCCGACGCTTGCCGACTTACTTGTGGGGAGCCTCTAGTAGTTGACTTTAGGTACATTAAGAGTACAACAAACAAAGGCCACAATCAGGTGGCGTATATACGACAGGAGAACAGGCATGACTACTGATTTTGTTCGTGAACCACTTGTTAAGCTCGGGTCTGTACGAAAGACTCCCGATTACGATTATTTGCAATTCTTCTACGGCATTCTCTTAGTGCTCGCCATGACGGCAGTACTGGGATGGGCGTGGGGGGATGGGTATTTCCAGATGGCATATGAGAGCATTGGAATGCCATTTATGCTGATATTTGGCGGAATCATGTTCTTTGGAATGGGATACGGCTTAGTGCAAATGTGGCAATATGCCTCCGCACTCAACCGCGTCAAAAACCACGAGCTCGATTCCGAAGAAGTGGAATCTCTCTTCGGCACTGCGCAGTTCAAGGGTGTGCACGTGGCAGAGCTCGAACAAATCATTCGGGACACACTCTGGAGAAAAACGGATTCTCTCGACTATGCTGCGCGCCTTGCGTTTCAGTTTGGCTTTTTCGGTACACTGATCGGTCTGGTGATGGTCTTTCACGCCGCGCAAGAAATAAAAACCGCGGAAACTGCTCTCGGGAAAATACCGGAAATGGCCGCGGCGTTTAAGTTTGCCTTCGGCACCTCAGTTGTTGGTTTCATGGTGCAGCTCCCTGTTCGTCAGATGTTTCGACTTGCACGGAATGCCGCGATGACACTTGAGAGCAAGATGATTCGTCTTTTGCACGAACAAACAAAGGAGAATCAAGTATGAATGCGCACCGAAAATGGAAATCTGAATCAGACGATGCGGAAACGACCCTCTTCTCACAGGATGTACTTCTCGCGGGTTTTGGAGCGGTGGCCTTCATGTTTATGTTGCTGCTTACGCTCATCAACAAACCCGGCTTGAAAGAAGCCTCAAGCGCATCTTTGCCCGGCAACATAATCATCGAATCCTACTGGGACCAGGTAAATCCAGGTACCGGAAAATGTTTCGATGTCGATGTCGATCTTTGGGTTATGGGGCCTGACAAACAGCCCATCGGATACTCAAACAAAGGAGGCAAATACTACGACTTGCTTCGTGATGACCTGGGCTGTCGCAGTAAGGATGACCCAGTAAATTATGAGATTACAACAAGTCGCGGTGTCATACCCGGCTTTCACTGTGTAAACCTGCATCTTTATGCGAATCGTGCAGCAGTGTTACCAGTAAAAGTGAAGCTCACTGTTAAGGTGGTGCAGGGCAATCCTGGTGAGTCTGCCACGAAAGGAGGATCGGACCCCGTTATTGTCTCAGACGTCTTACTTAAGAGTGAGGGAGAAGAGCGTAACGCCTTCTGCTTCGCGCTTGATGAGTCCGGGACATACGACCCTAAACAGACCATCACGTCTCAGTTTGTGCGGCTGCGAAGCCCCAAAGGATAAAGGAGAAAAACATGACATGGCTTCTTGACCTATTAGGACAGCCGACCGTGCTCCCTCATGGGTTTACGGTCAATGCGCTACACGCGCTCGTTGTACTTTGCGTACTATCGCTGACCTACTTGACGGTGCGTGGCGCAGGATCATTACACAAGCGGCTCGCGGCGATAGCTGCTGTAATTATCGTCATGCCGCTTCTTGTCCTCGCTGCGACAGAACAGCTCTCGTTTCCTAAGCCGCTCTCCATTTCGTGGATGAAGCTACAGGGACCTGGAGGAGTCCGTATACTCACGCGACCAATCGTGAGGGTTCCTATGCGGGTAGAAATACTCGTTGATGTTGCCGGCGAATCACGGTTTTTTATGATTCCGTGGTCAGTCGAGCTTGAAGAAGCACTTGAGCAGGCACTTGAGCAGTGGGAGGACGGACGAAATGGGTCGCTCCACTTTCGGTACGAAGGTACTTGGGACAAGGATCTTAA
>Ga0066639_10004779_pt1 | contig 11504 bp, 9 predicted proteins | sample CryGeyCG2114_010_2_FD_59504 | JGI IMG/M metagenome (GOLD analysis project Ga0066639, IMG submission 59504) | Groundwater microbial communities from aquifer - Crystal Geyser CG10_big_fil_rev_8/21/14_0.10 | ecosystem: Environmental > Aquatic > Deep subsurface > Groundwater | place: USA: Utah... | reverse complement strand
AGGACTAATTTTGCTTTTTGCTTCTTTATTTCTTTTACTGCTTTTTCAAGCTCTAGATCATACATAATAGGCTGAATAGAAACAGAACCCTATAAAAGGTTTATGATTTATTCTATTGATGCGCCTGAGAAGTCTTCTCCCATGAACAGCTCGTCCATTTCGTGCCTTCCCAGCTTTGTTTTGTTTAATATACTCATGACTGGCTTTCTCTTTCTGCCTGTTACTTCGTCAACAAGATATTCATCTTCTTCCATTTTTACCACTTTATGTATTAAACTATGAGAAACAGATGGTATATAAAGGTTTCGTTTTTATAGCTACTATAGAGGAGTAACGTTTATCTCTTATAAGGGGGAAGGTACTGTTCGAACTCAGCAAGAGTCTTCTTTATTTTACTACTCGCTTCTTGGTGGGATTTCGCAATGACAACTGATTTAAGATATTTTTCGTGTTCTCTATAGCCATTATCAGGATTATTGCGTTTATATGCTTCTAGTGCCAATATATTCCTTTGATAAACTGTCTTAACCAAGTCTTTAGCTATCAGTATCTTATCACCATCTACTACAATTGGTTTCCCATCAATGTCTTCGCTTTTACAAAGAACAAAAGGTATGTCTTTTGCGCCTTTAGGTCTATTATGCTTTTTAGAGTCATAAAAACTTGCCTTGCATCCATTTTTTGTTAGGCGTTGGTAAATCTCTTGGTACTTCAGTCCATTATTTGATGAAGGGGACATCTCTTGCCCGATAATATAGTCTTTCTCTAGACTAGCAACCCTTGATTCAAGTTCTTCAATTCTTAGAATTAATTTAAGGACTAACTTACTTATATCTGCATCAGAAGGTTTTTCTGAGATACCATTTTGTTGATTGTAGAAAGTTGTTGCTTTTGCATAAAGATCTTCTGCAATTCTCCTGTCTACGATTAATCTACAACTTTTATCATCCAGAGCTGACCTGAGATTATCTAGCTCTTCCTCAGAAGAGGCACATAAACCAATTACTCTTTTTATACCTTCCTTGTTTTCAAGAGAAACAACACTCGAGTAGGCTAGTATCATCAAGAGTCTTGGATCTTCCTCTATAAGAGGCAAATCATCCTCTACAATTATATCCTTAACTTTTTCTGTCCTATCATCAATCATACAGAGTAAAGGATTAAAACATACTATAAAAAGCTTTCTCTACTAGAGAATAGTATCTATTTTCATTTATATGGGATTCGCATATATTTCCTGCAGTTTAAACAATAATAAACCATTTTGCCGTCTTTTGAGCGAACACGGCAGTTTACTGACGGGAAAAGATACTTATAGCAGTGCTTGCAAACCTTCCTCTTCAGTCCAGAGGGAAGCTTAACTTTGTATCTCATTGATATCTTTCTGGCTAAAGTTACGTACCTGTTTGCTAAACCTGGGTTTTCTTTGAAAACTAGATTGGCTTGCTTGAATAAAGTCTCAATTCTCCCCAGGGCAATCTTGCGCTGCTCAAACGGTTTTTTGCTGTGTTTTCTCTTCATAAATGCCTTAAAAATAGAAAATGTTTAATAATGTTGCTAAATCCACAAAGTAAAATGCTTGATTTTATCAAAAATCTGTTCAAAAAGGAGGGTGAAGAAGCACAGCAAGTCAGATTTGAAGAGCTGCAGCCATGGTTTGAGGAGAAGGCAAACCAATATTATTCTGAGTCAAACTCAAAAATTAGTGAAGCTGGCGCAGGAATAAAAGATATTATGCAGAAACTAGCTAAGGATATTGAGAATCTTAACTCAGCTGAGCTCCATAATCCGAATATATCTATAAGAGAAAAACAGTTCATGGAAGGCAACAGAGAAGCGTATATAAGAAGAACCAAACTGCTTATTGAAGGGATTTATCCTCCTGAGAATGTTAAAGATGTTGATAAGTTCTACTCTAATCTTGAGGGTCAGATGAATGAGTTCAAAAAAAGCGCACTAAGGCCTTATCAGATACTCCAGAATTTTTTCAGTAATGAAACAGGAATTATACATCATAATCTAAGAAGAATCGAGGACATTGCAAAAGATATCAATGAGATTGCCAAAGAAGAGAGGATTCTAAAGATAGAATCTGCCAGAAAGAAGATAGATGAATCTTATAAACTGATTGAGCGTAAGAAAGCTATTGAATCAGAGATAGCTGAAAAAGAAGGGCAGCTGAAAGAGATTGGAATTGAGCTTAAAGAGGATGATAAGAAAATTAAAGAGCTGCACAAAAGCAAAGAATATTCAGCCTATAGCAAGAAGTCAGAGGAGCTTAAGAAAATAAAAGAGAAGATAAGATTAAAAGAGAGTGATCTGGTGAGTAAGTTCTCTGCTCTAGAAAAAGCAATGAAGAAGTTCTCCAAAGTTACTGTTGATGATGTTGAAATTATTGAATCTTATCTTGAGAATCCAGTCAGCGCGCTGATATCTGACAGTGAGCTTAAAATAATGCATATACTTGACAAGCTGGAAAACTGCATTGTTAAAGAGTGTATAGAGCTTAAAGACAAGAAAAAGGAAAAAAGCCTTAAGATGATAACAAAACTTAACGGAGATTTTTTTGATAAGTTTCTTTCTGAGTATAATGAAATGACTTACAAGAAGGACGGCATGTTTAAAGCTATTAATGACAGCAATGTGAGAAAAGTGGTTTATGATGTAGAGAACAATATGACCAATAAGAAAGACAAGCTTGGCAGAATAGAAAACGAAATCTCTGGGCTCAATTTAGAAGTATCTAAGATTGATATTGGGCAGATTAAGAAAGAGCTGAGCGAGGAGATTAAAACTATTACTGAAGAAGATGTTGTTATTAAGTGAACTTCTGTTTATTTTTTATTATTATTATTATTATTATTATTATTATTATTATTATTATTATTATTCTGGGCCATTATTCTTGATTATTACTCTTATTTATTGCTTGTCAAGAGCTTCTACTGCAGCAAGCTTCTTTCCTTCTACAAGTTTTAGTGTTGCTCCTCCGCCTATGCTGACATGAGTCATTTTCTTTGCTAATCTCAGGCTATTGACTGCTTCTCCAGAATCTCCTCCACAGACAAGTTTTAGTGATTTTAGTTTTGCTATATATTTAGCGATTGCTATTGTTCCTTTCCTGAATTTTTGCCATTCCTGAACTCCTATTGAACCTCCCCACACGATTGTCTTTGCTGGCTTCAGAATCTGCTTGAAGAGATCGATTGTCTTTGGGCCGATGTCCATTATGTGGCCTTTAGTTATGTTGTTTATGTCAATTGTCTTTGCTTTGGAATTTTTTGTGAATTTTTCTGCGACAACCGAGTCTATCGGAAGGATTATCTTATCTTTATATTTATTGTAAATGTTCTTTGCTTGATTAAGTGTTTCTTTGTCATATCTTGAATCACCTATATTTATCTCTCTTGCTCTAAGAAAAGTGTTTGCCAATACACCAGTTATGATTATCTTACTTGTTTTTGGTATAAGAGTCTCGACAGTATTTATTTTCTCTGTCTTTGCACCGCCAATTATTGCAATATAAGGTTTTTTTGGTTTTGAGATAATTGACTTAATCTTATTCATTTCTGACTCAACCTGAAGGCCCATCGCAGAGGGCAGCAGCTTTGGCAGTAAAACCATAGAAACATCCTTATGGTGGGAATTCGTGTAAGCGTCTTGTATAAATATGTCTGCTAGTTTAGCAAGAGACTTTGCAAATTGTTCTGCAGTCTTTTTGTTCTTTGATTTCTCTGATCTATTAAATCTAAGGTTTTCCAGGAGAATTATATCTCTTGGCTTCATGTTTGCTATTTCATTTTCTACTCTTTTTCCAATACAATTGTCTATTTTTCTTACCTTGTGTTTGAGAAGACTTTGCAGAAGTTTTGCAGGCTTGTCCATACTTAGCTTTTTTACATACTCTCCTTTTGGCCTTCCATTGTGGCCCATGAGGATTATCTTCGCATTATTTTTTAGAAGATATCTTATTGTAGGCAGAACTGCAATTGCTCTTGAGTTGTCTGTTATATTGCCATCATCATCCAATGGAAAATCAAACCCTGCTCTTACCAGGACGCGTTTGTTTTCAAAGCTGAAGTCTTTTAGTTTCCTGATCATTTTCCAGTTATCTTCCTCAAGACTGAAGATAATAACTCCATTATTCTCGGCCTTTTTAAATTTATTGCTGCGTATGGGCACATCTCATGGCAGCAGAAACAAGTTATACATTTCAACCTGCTTACTTCAGGATAAGGTTTCATAGTTATTGCGCCTGCTGCGCATGCTTTTACACAGACTCCGCACTTTCTGCATTTTTCTTTATCAACAAAAGGGTAAACCCTAAATAGAATATTGAATACTATCTCATTCAATAAAGGAGGTATTAGTTTTAACTTATTGGTCTCAGGTTTTTTAAAATTAATCTTGATATTTGCATCTCCGACTATGTCAATCTCCCCATCAAAAATTCCCCTTTCAACAGCAAGACTATTTGTATAGATATCCTTTGGATTATAACCTATGATCTTTGCTGCAATGATATCTAAAGCAATTGCATCCTCAGAAGCAATTATAATTCCGGCTTTTTTTGGTTTCCCTGCGCTTGGGCCATTTCCTTCCATCCCTATAATCCCATCCAGGATATTCAATCCGGGCTTAATGTTCTGATAAATATCTAATAATAAATGAGAAAACCTTTTTTCATTTCCCCCAGTTATGTGATATTTCTGCTTTAGCGCGCCTGGAATACATCCAAACATGTTTTTTACAGCGCCGGTATATTTTGTAAGCATATGCGTCTTGAGTTTTGGAAGATTTATGATCAAATCAACATTCTTAGGAATAGATGAAATTGTTATTTTCTTCAGTACTTTTGCTCTTTTGTCCACTATTGTTATGATCTTTGAGCCTTCAAATGCAACTAGCTGAGCATTATACTTCTTAGCGACTGCTTCTATCCCAGAGAGTTTGAATGCTCTTTGAGTTGATCCTCCGATGAATATTCCTGAACTGTCGCCTATTATTATATTGCAATCTTTCTGTTTTAGGATCCTGCATACAGCATCAACTATTGCTGGATGAGTTGTAATTGCTTTCTCTGGCTTGTAAGGGTTAAGAACATTTGGCTTGACTAAGACAGTAATTCCATCTGGAATCCTGAAGTTTATAAGATTTAGTGAGTTATTTATTGTCTTGTAAACTGTTTCTTTGTCATAAGAGCTGCAATTTAAGACAGAAACTTTTGCCATTGACATAAGTGCTGCTTACGAGTTTAAAATATTTGCGGTGAAATTTGCCTGATAAAAACGAAAGCTTTATAAACAAATCCAAAAAACCAAGATTCATGTCTAAAATCACTTCTCTAGTCGAAATAACGTCAAAATAACGCTATTTAGTTAGAAGAATATAATAAGACATATTCAGGCTTAAACTGCCCTGGTAGTGTAGTCTGGCCTAGCATGAAGCCCTGTCGCGGGTTTTATGATTGACAAACCACGCAGTAAGGCTTCGACCCGGGTTCAAATGATCAAGGGCAAAAGCTCGAACTGAAAGTCCCGGCCAGGGCGTTTTTAACCAAGTTCAACGTCACATGGGCCGGTAGCTCAGCCTGGTAGAGCACCTCACTTTTAGCGAAAACTGAGGGTTTCGAAAACTCAGTACAGCGAAGGTAATGAGGTGGTCGCGAGTCCGAATATCTCAGATTGAGAGCGAGTCTCATTTGAGTCAGGAAGTCTCGTCCGGCCCATTTATGCTCAAAAAGGGGCGTTCGTACCATCTAACAAAGTGAGATGGTACTAACTTATCACAGGATGGTAAGGGTGAAATCCCTTACGTTGTGTCCGGCCCTATATATATATATATTCAAACAGTATCAAAAAAAACGCAGCAAACAAAATGACAAAACTAGACATTTCAAAACATATGCTTGTGCCTAAGCATGTTAAATTGAGTGAGAAAGATAAGAAAGAGCTTCTTGAAAAGTATGATATAACATTACGAGAGCTTCCTAAGATTCTGAAAAAAGATCCAGCAATAAAAGATTTAAACCTTAAGAATGGGGATGTTGTCAAAATAATAAGAAAAAGTCAGACAGCTGGTGAATTTGTCTTTTACAGAGGTGTTATTAATGCATAATCCTTCGCATCTGCTTATAAAGAAACATTTTGAAGAGCATAGTTTCATACAATCAGACATCGCATCATTTAACAACTTCATAGAAAATGAGATTAAAAATATAATTGAAGAAAACAAGATAATAGAGCCTACAATAATACCTCACAATATAGATGAGTTCAAGATAAGCCTTGATAAGGTATGGGTTGAGAAACCTGATAACAGCATGGATCCAAAAGGTCCAACAATAACTGAAGCAGACGGCTCTAAGAGAAAGATATTCCCTGTAGAAGCAAGATTAAGGAAAATAAGCTATGCAGCGCCATGTTACATCAATGTAAGCGCGCATATAAATGGGATTCAAAGGGAGAGCTTTACAACCCAGATTGCAACTATCCCTATAATGCTCAGAAGCAAGTACTGCCATCTGAACAGCCTTAGCAGAGATGAGATTATAGCAAAAGGAGAAGATCCAGATGATCCAGGAGGATATTTTATTATTAATGGAACAGAAAAAGTCCTTATAAATGTAGAAGATCTTGCTGCAAACAACCTGCTTGTTGAAAACGTTTCAACAGGAGTAAGTTCTTATGTGGGAAAGCTTTTTTCAGAGAGAGGCTCATTCAAGATTCCCCATACAGTTGAGAAGATGAAAGATGGAATATTCTATCTAAGTTTCACAAGAGTCAAAAGAATTCCTATTGTTGTAATCATAAAAGCCCTAGGCTTGTTAAAAGACGAAGAGATAATGAGATTTGTTTCAACAGAAAAACAATATGATGAGATTCTTATCAATCTTTATGAGTTTGTTGATATCAAAACACAGGAAGATGCACTTGACTGGATTGCAAAGAGAATAGGCATAACACAGTCAAAGGAGATAAGGATAGAAAGAATGTATGAGATTCTTGATAAGTATCTTCTTCCGCACTTAGGTATAATCAAAGATGACAGAATATTTAAAGCATATAACCTATGCAAGCTAGTTAAAAAATATATAAGTGTCTCAAACGGAGATTTACCTACTGATGATAAAGACCATTATATGAACAAGAGATTGAAAACAAGCGGAGATCTTATTGCAGACCTGTTCAGAGTCAACCTCAAAGTCCTTATAGGAGACTTGCTTTATAATTTCCAGAGAATTGTCAAGAGGGGAAAAGTTCCAAGCATCAAGGTTATAATAAGAGATAAATTGCTCACATCAAGAATATATTCTTCAATGGCAACAGGAAACTGGGTCGGTGGCAGAAAAGGTATCAGCCAGAGAATTGAGAGGCTTAATTTCCTGCAGACAATGAGCCATCTACAGAGAGTAGTCTCACCATTAAGCGCATCACAGGAAAATTTTGAAGCTCGTGAGCTGCATGCAACCCATCTGGGGAGATTATGCCCTATCGAGACTCCAGAAGGAACTAATATAGGGCTTAGAAAAAATCTTGCGCTGCTTGCAACAATTTCAAACTACAGTGAAGAGGATGAAGTTATCAAGTCATTAAAATCAGCAGGATTAAACTTAATAAAATGAGAGATTGAGGTCATAAAAAGAATGTCAGAAGTATATTTAAACGGAAAATATGTAGGGTCAGTAGATGCTCCTGAAGATTTTGTTAGGAATCTCAAGGCTCAAAGAAGAGAATCTAAGATATCAGAAAATATTAATGTATTCTTTAAAGAAGGATCAAATGAGGTCTATGTTGACTGCTCAAAAGGCCGTGTAAGAAGGCCGCTGATTGTAGTCAAGGATGGTATGTCAGCACTCACAGAAAAAGAGCTTATGCAGCTTGAAAAAAATGAGATAACCTGGAGTGATCTTGTTAAGAAAGGCATAATTGAGTATCTTGACGCATCTGAAGAGGAAAACTCCATTGTTGCATTTACTGAGAAAGATCTCACAAAAGAGCACACCCACTTAGAGATAATGCCTCTTGCAATGATTGGGCTGGCTACATCACTTGTTCCTTATGGAAACTTCACACAGTCTGCAAGATTATTGATTGGCTCTAAGAACCAAAAACAGGCAATTGGGTTTTATGCATCTAATTTCCCAGTAAGAATGGATATGGATGTCAACCTGCTGCATACCCCTCAGAATCCAATAGTACAATCTATTATGCATAAGATATCCAGTTATGAGAAGCATCCTGCTGGGCAGAATATAGTTGTTGCAATAATGAGTTATGATGGATATAATATGGAAGATGCAGTAATAATCAACAAAGGCTCTATCGATAGAGGATTTGGAAGAAGCACTTATTACAGGCCAAGTGTTGCTGAGGAGTTGAGATATGCTGGAGGCCTTATAGACGAGCTTGGTGTCCCCGAGAAAGATGTCAAAGGATACAGAAGCGAGAAAGATTACAGGATGCTTGATAAAGACGGAATAATATTCCCTGAAGCTGGAGTTAAAGAAGGAGATGTAGTCATAGGAAAGACATCCCCTCCAAGATTCCTGAGCGGAATGGATGAATACAATCTTGCTTCAAGCGTAAGAAGAGAGAGCTCTGTTTACATGAAGCATGGTGAAGAGGGAATTATTGACTTTGTATTAATAACAGAAAATGAAGAGGGCAATAAGCTTGTTCAGGTTAGAGTTCGTGATAATAGAATACCTGAAATTGGAGACAAGTTCACTTCAAGGCACGGACAAAAAGGAGTTGTTGGAATGATTATGCCTCAGGCAGATATGCCTTTCTCATCATCAGGAATCACACCTGACTTAATTTTCTCTCCACACGGAATTCCAAGCAGAATGACAATTTCACATTTGCTTGAGCTGGTCGGAGCAAAGACAGGAGCATTGGCAGGAAGATATGTTGATGCTACAATATTTGATTCAGAACCAGAAGAAAGGCTTAGGCAGGAGCTCCTTAGCCTTGGATTTAGAGATAATGGTTGTGAAGCAATGTATAATGGAATAACAGGAGAGCAGCTCAATGCAAGGATATATATCGGAAATATGAATTATCTAAAGCTTAAGCACATGGTTGCAAACAAGATACATTCCCGTGCAAGAGGGCCTATCCAGCTCCTTACAAGACAGCCTACTGAAGGAAGGGCCAAAGAAGGAGGTCTAAGATTAGGAGAGATGGAGAAAGACACATTTGTAGCGCACGGCGCGTCTATGTTATTAAAAGAAAGATTTGACTCTGATAAAACCATTGTCCCTGTATGCGAGCAATGCGGAATTATTGCAATATATAATGAATTTAAAAACCAAAGCTACTGCCCAATGTGCGGCGATGATGTTGAGATCAATAATATTGAGATAAGCTATGCTTTCAAGCTATTGTTAGATGAACTGAAGAGCTTGGGAATCTACCCAAAGATTGTATTAGAAAACAAATACTAAAAAAATGACAAAAAAAACTGAAGACACTAAAGATGAAGCAGCTGAAGAAGAGATTATAGAAGATAAAAAAGCTGAGGAAGAAATGCCTAAAGAAGGGGCTGAAACAGAAGGGAAATCAGAAGACTCAGCTGAAGAGCCAGAAAAGAAAGAGATTAAAAAGATAGATATTGAAGAGATGAAGTTTGTGCATAAGCAGATTAAAAGCATAATATTTGGCGTTTTATCTCCTAAGCTGATTAAGAAGATGGCTTCTGTTAAAGTTGTCACTCCTGAACTTTATGATAAAGAAGGTTATCCTGTTGATTCTGGACTTATGGATACAAAGTTAGGAGTTATTGATCCTGGGCTAAAATGCAAGACCTGCGGAAGCAAGCTTAAGGAATGCACAGGGCATTTTGGATATATCGAGCTTGCCAGACCTATAATCCATATAAAGTTTATTGGCATAGTAAATACACTGCTTTCAACAACATGCAAAGACTGCGGAAAAGTGCTTATTCCAAAGAGCAAATTAAATGAAGCTAAAAAGATCCTACATAGAACTGAGATTGAGTCTAATGCTGAAGGCCGCAGAAAGAAATTAAAAGAACTTATATCAAGCTATAAAGCTACAAGCAAATGCCCTCACTGCAAAGCAAGACAGTATAAGATTGTTCTTGAAAAGCCTACAACATTCTTTGAAAATGAAAAGAGGCTTAACCCTATCGATGTCAGAATCAGGCTTGAGAAGATACCTGACGAGGATCTTGAGCTGTATGGGCTTAATCCTCAAGTCATAAGGCCTGAGTGGATGGTTCTAACAGTACTGGCAATTCCACCAGTTACAATGAGACCTTCGCTGACTCTGGAGTCAGGAGAACGTTCAGAAGATGACTTGACTCACAAGTTGGGAGATATTGTAAGGATTAATCAAAGATTATTTGAGAATATTAATGCAGGGGCTCCTGAGATAATTATAGAAGATTTATGGGATTTGCTGCAATATCACATAACCACATTTTTTGATAACAACATTTCACAGCTGCCAGTAGCAAGACACAGAAGCGGACAGCCACTCAAAACAATAACTGAGAGAATAAAAAGCAAAGAAGGAAGAATAAGGCATAATCTTGCTGGTAAGAGGACAAATTTCTCTGCTAGAACTGTAATCAGTCCTGATCCAAGGCTGAAACTAAATGAAGTTGGTGTTCCTATGATTATGGCTTTGAATCTTACTGTTCCTGAAACAATCACTGAATGGAATCTTGAATATCTAAAGGGGCTTGTAAAGAATGGCCCTTCTAAGTATCCAGGGGCAAACTATATAATAAGGCCTGATGGAAAGAAAAAGAAGATAACAGAAGAGACACAAGAAGCTGCTGTTGAGGAGATTGAAGTAGGTTATGTGGTTGAGAGACATATTATTGACGGAGATGTTGCTATATTCAACAGGCAGCCTTCTCTGCACAGGATGAGCATGATGTGCCACAGAGTCAGAGTTCTTCCAGGAAGATCATTTAGAATAAATCCTGCTGTATGCCACCCTTACAACGCAGATTTTGATGGAGACGAGATGAACCTCCATATCCCTCAAACAGAAGAGGCTAGGGCAGAGGCAGAAACACTTATGGAAGTTCAGACACAGCTTATATCTCCAAGATATGGATTAAGTGTAATAGGATGCATCCAAGATGCAATATCCGGAAACTATATACTGACAAAAAATGTTGAGATGGAAAGAAACAAAGCTATTGAGATATTATTTTCAATTGGAGTAACTGACGTATCAAGACTTCCAAATAAGAAGATTTTAAGCGGAAAAGATATATTTAGTATGCTTATCCCAGAGGATTTTAATTTTGAAGGGCACTCAAAGCTTTGCAAACAAGGGAAATGCGACGAAACAACTCATGTAGTAATCAAGGAAGGAAGGCTTATATCAGGAGTTATGGACAAGAATAACTTAGGTGTTGGCTCAGGGTTGCTGCTGAGAAATATTCATAAGAAGTATGGAGCTTTAAAAGCAATGGAGATTATTGAAAAGATTCTTTGGTTAGGAGTTGCTGTTCTTACAAAA
>Ga0066639_10004776_pt1 | contig 11511 bp, 13 predicted proteins | sample CryGeyCG2114_010_2_FD_59504 | JGI IMG/M metagenome (GOLD analysis project Ga0066639, IMG submission 59504) | Groundwater microbial communities from aquifer - Crystal Geyser CG10_big_fil_rev_8/21/14_0.10 | ecosystem: Environmental > Aquatic > Deep subsurface > Groundwater | place: USA: Utah... | reverse complement strand
CGTACGCCCTCATTCTATCTGAGTCGTGTGCTCTTTGGTAAAAAAGGTTGGTTTCCAACTGTTTTCTCAGAGATTGGATGTGCATTCCCTTTGAAAATATTTCAAAATCGAAGTGTAGTACAGAGAACCACCACACAATGCATACTGCTATAGGAATGGCAAAGAGCATTATTGATATTAACAGCGATTTTTTATTATTAATATGAAAAATCATGTATATACCAATAACAAAGCCTCCAATAATGCCATACGGCTGAAGCAGTATAGACAAACCGATGCACAAGCCAGCAATGCTATATTTCCACCATTTTTTTAAACCAAGAATAATTGCATAGGCAATTGCGTGAAGTTAAAATATATATTTCTGGCCTGCCAAAATGAGAAGCTCGCATGAACGTAAAGTCAGTAAAGAAAAATAAAGCTGTGATCGTTAACGCAAGCGGGTCAAACTTAAATATTTTTTTTCCAAGATATACGAAAATCACATACAACACTCCCAAACTGGAAATAAACGCTAGTATGCGTTGGACATACGGACCAAATCCAAACAACTTATATGCAACTGCATAGAAATGGAATTGAAGGGGCGGATACATGGTTATTCCAGTATTACTATTCAGTGTATTTCCCAACAATGTTGTCCCATAAGTATTATGATACAACAGATTGTATGCAACATCTGCGTACCAGGTTTCATCTGGCCATATCGGGGGGAAATTCATAAACAGAAGCATATGAGTCAAGAAGTATACAGACGCACCAACAATGCAAATAATGAAGTATTTTTTCATGAACGCGCTTTTCGTTCAATTTTTTTCACTATATATCGCGGTCTCTTTTTTACTTCTTCAATTATCTTACCTATATATTGTCCGATAATGCCTATTACCAAAAGCTGTAATGAGCAAGCAGCTAGTATAGCGAGAAATACGCTCATTTCAAATATAGAATCATGTGGGTGAGTATACTTCCATATAATCACTGAACCTGTACCTATAAAAAACAATCCGAAGATAATAACAGATAGCAATGTAATAAATTCAAGAGGTGCGGTAGAGAATGAAAAAATGGCTTTGAATGCCCATTGTATATTTTTGCCAAAATTATTTGTTGTCTTACCAAACATGCGCTCGGGTCGTGTATATGCAATACCTTTTTGGCGAAAACCCACCCATGCACGAAGCCCCCGTAAAAAATAATCTCGTTCAGGGAATGCGGTCAGGATATCAACAACACGTCTGTCTATTAGAGAGAAATCTCCTGCATCATTTGGAATATTGATGAATGCAAGACGTTTAAAGATGCGATAAAATAATTTATATGATAGTTGCATAAATAACGGCGCTTGACGTTTCGTACGTATTCCATAAATGACGTCATAACCTTTTTTCCAGTGCAGATAGAACGTAGTTATGAGTTCTGGTGGATCTTGTAAATCTCCATCTAAAAGTACGACAGCTTTACCTTTTGATACACGCATTCCACTTAAGAATGCCATTTGAGAACTGAAGTTTCGAGAATGGTGTACCGCTACGACATGTGGATCTTTGTTGACAAGCGTATGTAGTATTGTTCCAGTTTTATCAGGGCTGCCATCGTTAACAAATATTATTTCGTATGGTATTTTTAGTTTTTTCAAAACAACACTGAGTCTTTTGTACATTATCCCAATGGCTTGCTCGTCTTTATAGCATGCGATGATAGCAGAGATTATTGGTGTGTGCATTTTTACTGTTTAAGATTAATATAACATGGCGCGCCATTTTTTATGACTTCTTGTATCAGAGGTGGTATCTCTTTATCTTTTGTTGGCCAGTATCCAGTAATGTTGTGTAATACGTTTAGAACCTCTTTATCTTCTGGTGCCCAGTGTGAAAATCCATCACGATCATAATCTTTATTTCTACCGGAACCAATTATTTTTACTGGGATACGTTCATGATGTATATAATTTCTGATAGTTTCAAATGCTCGGTACAACACAAAGCTAGAGATTGAGTAGACAAACGGAATCTTTCCCTTCAATGCTAATCCCACACCAATTCCCATCATCGATTGTTCTGCCGCTCCTACATTCATAAATCGTTCAGGAAATGTATCACGTATTTCATCCCACATTTTGTACCCTAAGTCACCTGTAATCACCCATATATTGGTATTTTTCTCCATAGCGGTATATAGTTCGTTTGCAAACAGGCGCTTCATGCGTTTCATATTATGAGTATTTTTTTTTAGCTAACAAATAATCGCTTTCTGTCATTATATAATAATGCGCATCTTGACCCTTGAGGAAAGGTAGTTGTTCATTTTTCGAACGTGAAATAATAATAGTCGGTTTTTTTCGTTTTTTTCGAATTTCTTGTGTAAGACTGGAAATATCGTGTCCATTGACATGCACAGATTTTAGTCCGAAACCAGCAATTTGTGCATATAGTTTGGTCAATTCAATCTTTTGGTACGCCCCCCACCCATTTGCATTGAGAATTATGGTTAGATTGGTCAAATTAGTTTCACGAATAATACGAAAACTTTCCCATATGCTACCCTCGTAACATTCTCCATCTGAGATCATGCAATATACCTGTTTGTTTTTATCTGCAAGTGCCATACCAATTGCAATAGGAAGGCCCTGTCCGAGGCTACCAGTGGATACGTCTATAGCATATTTGCTACAGCGATCTGGATGAACAAATAACTTTTTAAGAACTGTTTTTGGCAGCAAACCGAGAGATTCAAGTACGGCATATTGGGCAACCCCCGCATGTCCATTTGAAAGAACAAATGGCTCATCTGGTTTCTTGATTGAGTACAATGCCCATACAGCGTCAATAGCAGTTAAGCAAGAGCCTAGATGAGATGTCTGCCACATATGAGAAATTTCAATTATACGCGTACGAAGTTTTTTTTGAGTTATGTTAAGCATGTTTTTGTGCAATTATACAGATATTTCCCAAAGGTAACCATAGTGATAGTTTTAGAACAGTCTGAAAGAGTTTTGATTGGTGTGAAAGGACTTTACTTTTAAAAGATTTGGGCAGTGGTGCCAAGTACAGTATGTGGCGTAAAGATACATAATTGAAAGGTTTATGGAGAGAGATCACAGAGAATGCATTTTTTTTGACTAGTTCGGTCAGAGTATTGGGTGCATACAAAAACGTGTGTTCTATATCGATGATCGGACTCTTTTCTTTCAATAGACGTGATGATACGCTCTGTACATTATGTAGAAAAAATATAATTATCCCATTTTTCTTAAGTAGTGAATGGCAGATGGACAAAAATATATTTGGGTTAGGAATATGATCGAGTGTCTGAAAACAAAGTATATAATCAAAAGAACGTGCTGGAAATACATTTTTTTTTAAAATGTTTCTCGTAATTTTTTTACGTATTTTAGCATCTGCTTGTGCTATTGCATTTTTACTTGGTTCGATACCAAATACGTGTTGATATCCTTTCTTCTGAAGCGCAGAGAGTATGAAACCATTTCCGCATCCTATTTCAAGAATAGAAGATTGTTTGTTATGAGAAATGACGGGTAGAATCTCATGTAAATATGTCATTGTGAGCTGTTCAAGTTCTTCAGCATAGGTGAAATCACTTTTTTGATACAAAGATTCCAGTATTCTTGTATCCATAATGGGATTTGAGCGAACGAGCCCATCTTTTTTGCATTGCACAATTTGGTAATGAATACGATCGGGAAGCCGGCGTGCAGAGAAAGTTTTGACACTAATATTCGATTTACTAAAATTTGCTTTGTACAGCACTTTATAATTATCTTTTGAATTACAGAGGGGACACGTAGTTTTATGCATGTGAATAAAGAAGGTGATTATTTTTGTACCATCGCCAAAACAATAACAGGCCTTTTGCTAGGTTTGTCTGTGGTTTCCATTGCAAAAATTTTTTTGACTTTGATATATCCGCAACCCACGTTGTAGCATCCCATATACGTTTTGGCATACTACCCCAATCACATACTGTTGATACATTGGTTATTTTAAAGGCGTTTTGTACGACTGTTTCTAATGTCGATTGAATACCACTACCTATGTTAAAAACTTCTCCTGGATATTTTTGTAACCTTGCAATAGTCATGTAGGCGTCAAGAATATCATCGATATAAATAAAATCACGCGCTATTAATGGATCAACCAGTTTCATTGTTTTTTGTGTATACAGACAATTCATAAGCTGTGGCATAAATCGTGTAGGTTCTTCATATGGTCCATATACTGAAAATGGTCGAATGGTCACTATCGGTTTATTGAGCTTCCTTGCTTCATAGGTACACATGAGTGTTTGAGCAGCTTTTGTTGTCGCATAGTAGCTCGCAGGTTCGAGCATATCTGTTTCTTTCATGGGTTTATCCTTAAAGCCATACTCAGACGAACTACCAGTGTTCACGAATAATTCATAATCATATTTTTCAGTAGCTTTTAACAGATTCCAGGTACCTTCGATATTGGTTTTGATAGCCCTCCTTCCATCTTGTTGATGGGGATACGCTCCGTAAGCGGCAAAATGGTAAATTATTGAAGGGCGAACCCTTTTTATAATATCGATAAGTTTTTTTTCACTTGAGAAATCTGCTATGTGCACAGTAACTGCGTTGAGGATATCTCGTATTCTCCACACATTTGCTTGGGATCTGAGTAAAATATGGACACACTCTTTCTCTTTAACAAGTCGTCTGACCATGCATGAGCCGATAAATCCAGAAGCTCCCGTTACGAAATATGTTTTCATATTGACTTAATGAGCGAGTATAGCAAAATTAATACTTTTATTAAATCGAGGAAAGTAAGCTTTCCCAGTATGTTCTCCTGGAGAGATATAGATATACGGTGGCTTTTGTTTCAGCGTACCTGAAATAGTTGCACTAGAATACGGTTCAATAACGAAAGGTACTATACTATCCGTTGATATTTTTGTATCACCAATTTGTACATGAGAGGTGAGATATCGTTTGTCATATAGATTTTGTATAGCGCATCTCTCTTTGTTTGTTATGGTAAATGTATAGGGTAATAGAGTTAATCGTGGAACTTCACTGGGAAAATTGATAGAAATAGAAACATGAGGCTTTACACATAATGGAGGAATGGAAAGTTCTTTATTGATACTCAGTATCAAAGTGTTTGAATCCTTATATACGGTAAGAGTCTTAGCGTACCTATTGCTAAGTATTTTTTTCTGCTGTTTTTCAGTAAGTGAATCAAGGTGCACGATGACGTATCGAACGCCGATATTTCCCAGGTAACGAATAAAAGTATCGTCAATTGTTTTGCTTTGTTTTACAATCTTTTGATAATCAAAAGGTATGAAAGCACTGTAGCCATTTACCGTTTTTTCGTGTGTGTATAGTGCCCAGTTTGCGTAACCCAGTTCTTTAAACTGTACATCTTTTGTGTACATAGGTAAGTGCAGGGTTGGAGCATCAAAAAGTTTTTGAAAAGTCTGTGGATTTTTCATTAAATACATCTGTATCTGTGCGATGCGTCGTGATTGTTCTGTAAAGGGTACTTGAATCACATTTTCTACAATAATAACTGACAATACTAGAAAGGTTATAAGAATATATTGCGAATATTTACCAATATGTTTTCTTATAAATAGCATGCCGTACGCACATACGAGAGAGAAAGGGATGTAAAAAATATATTGAAATCGAGTTGGTACACGCAGAGCGCGTAGAGGGAAAAATATATTATACAAATAGTAATAGAGTAAAGGTTGAGGGTTTGTATTTGGAGGTTCATTCCAGCCAGTATATATTGGCCCAAAGGTTAGTAAAGCACTGATGATAAATACAGTACCAAAACTAATCATGGCACTTTTGCTAAGCGCATCTTTTTTTATTTTTATAGTATAGAGGAGTCCAAAAATAAATAAGAGCGACGGAATAATATTGAGAAACAAGGTGTGTTCGCTGAAATTGAATCCTAGGATATCTTTCGGAAAGCGGTTATCGTTTACATGAGTATGATCTTGTACATAGAGCATATTGCGTGGATCAGGCGATACCCAATCTATTCCACGTGCTGAAAAATAGAGAGTTTCCACGATGTTGCGAGTAATGGACTCTTTATGAGTAAAGATTAAGTATGGTTTGGTTACAAAATATAGTAATGGAATATATATAATGACAACAATACTTGTCATTAATAATTTATTTATATAAGGCAACCCCTTTTTAAAATTACTGAAGAGGACTGGGACACAGAAAATAGGTATGAAAATTAAGGTAAAAATCCCAAAATAAACTGCAGTAAGCCAATTGAGTGTAAAAACTCCATAAAATATTATTGCAGAGCGCCATGATGGAGTACGTACATACCTATATCCCCATAAAAAAACAAGCGGCAAGAAATAGCGCTGTAGCAGATTGGCGTGGTGCGGGAAACTTGCAAACATAAGAGGGTTGTACGTAAATATAAGTGCCCCAATGAGTGACGCGTATGTATTTTTTACAAAGTATCGAATTGTCGCAAATGAGCTGATAAACGTCAGTATAAATGACAGTAATATAACGAGATTGACTGATAAAATGATTTGCTTTGTTAAAATATAGAGTGGCGTAAATAGCACAAGTCCAGGGAATAAAATATGATCAGAATAGGCAAATGAATGTGAGAAAGGATAGAATTGGTTGCCGATAAAAAATTGTTGCATGTTGAATAGCGAACCATTTTTTAAAGACTCGGCAATATGCCACATAGTCCAACCAAAATAGGTGTGGTCGGATGCGTCTGAATAATATGTGGAGAGGTGCATAGTAAAAGGCCAAGTAAGGATTATTGCTAACGCTAAAGCAATTATCAATACGTATATCCAATGAAATCTAAATAATTTTGTCACTCTATTTGCTTGTCTTATAAAGGTGTGAATATTTTTTATGTAATAACACAATTTTCGGGGAAATCGTCAATTGGCAATAGGGTTGATAAGAATTCTTTTCGTAGTAACGTTTATGATAATCTTCTGCTTCGTAAAATTGTATTAAGGGTTTAATCTCTGTTACTATACGTCTTGAAAATTCAGCTTTGTTCAAATTTTCCACTGTTTTCCTTGCCTTTTTCTCCTGTGCTGTACTTGTGTACAAAATAATTGAACGATATTGACTTCCAATATCGTTACCTTGTCTGCTTTTAGTAGTGGGATTGTGAATATGAAAAAATATATCGAGGAGATTTTTATACCGCATTGAAATTGAATCAAATTCTATGCGTATAACTTCAGCATGTCCCGTATCTTTTGAACAAATTTGCTCATAGGTAGGGTCAATACTTTCTCCACCTGCATAGCCCGGGGATACTGAGATAACCCCCTTTAATCTGCTAAACAGGACTTCTGCGCACCAGAAACAGCCAGCTCCAAAAATAGCAACTTCTTTGTTCATTTTTTTGGTACAAACTGTAGTGATAGAGAGTTTACACAATGACGTATATTTTTTTTTGTAAAGTGTTCTTTGAAAAATACATGACCGAGATGTGCTTTGCACGCCGAACATTGGATTTCTGTTCGTATACCATCGAAATCTGGAATATGTGTTACTGCACCTTTTATCTCTTGGTCAAAACTTGGCCATCCACAGCTGGAATGGAACTTGCTATTTGAAGTGTAGAGCGGTGTGTTACATCTACGACAAACATAGGTACCCTCATTAAAAAAAGCATCATATTTGCCACTAAACGGAGGTTCCGTGCCTTTGTGAACTACTACTTTTTCTTCTTCTTTGGAGAGTGGATTGAGTAACATGACGTAAATATACTGCATTACATAGGTTATAACAACATTAGAGAGGATGTAATATTTTAGATTCTGTGTTAATATCATTACTATGAGAGGTATTGTCATATTGTTAATGCGTGCGTTGGCCATCCTTATAACTTCTTATATTATTCCGGGTGTTCAAATTGAAAATTTTCTTACTGCTATCGTTGTCGCAGTTGTGTTGGGTATTTTAAATACACTTATTCGGCCTCTTTTAGTATTGCTTACTCTTCCTATCACTGTCTTGACATTTGGTTTATTTACGTTAGTTATTAACACGTTACTCATATATTTTACGAGCATGCTCGTACCAGGTTTTAAAGTCGATACTTTCTTAACAGCGTTTATTTTTGGTATTGTACTGTCCATTACAAACTGGTTTTTGAATACATTAACTCGTTGACGCCTCCACAATGAAAATAGCCATCATGTCTGATTCTCACGATAATTGGGACAAACTTAAACAGGCAATAAAACTGGCGAACAAACATAAATGTAGAGAACTTTTTTTGATACAAAGGGTCGTACAGTTCAAAAAATAACGTTATAAATAATATAAACAAAACATGTTGAGAGGTGTGTTTATAGGTCGGTTGCCAACTCACTTTCAAATCAACCCTTTGATTAGAGTGTATATATTGGCAGAAACTATTTTGTTTTCCGCATACAATGCAGTTATTCCTATATTTGCAGTTTTTGTTACAAATAATATTTCAGGAGGAAGTGTAGAAATTGCAGCATCAAGCTACAGTACATATCTTATTTTTCGTGTTTTGTTTGAAATTGTGAGTGGTATGAAAATAGCTAAGGTAAGCGATAGGAATAAAATATTGGTAACAATGCTCGGCATAACCATAGTTAGCATTTCTTATATAGGGTTTGCTTTAAGCACAACCATATGGACGATTTTTATTTTTTTTGCGGTAATGGGTATAGGTTTAGGTATTGCTTCACCAGCTAAAAATTCTCTATTTTCTACCCACCTGGATAAACATAGGGAAACTACAGAATGGGCAATGCTTGACGCAGCTGTTTTTACTGGTATGGCGCTTTCAGCAAGTCTGGGGGGTTTTATAGCTATGCGCTATGGATTCCCGCTTTTGTTTTACGTTGTCGCAATTTTAACAATTCTGTCACTTATTCCATATTTTGCATATTTAAGCTCAAGTAAGACATAAACTGAATGTTTGATAAACATTTTTATAGCACATTTTTTGTGGTATTATATCTGTAATTAATTATTCCACGTAATCTATGCCACCAAAAAAAAGCACCAGCAAAAGAAAGCCGTATACGCAGCCAGATGAATTCCGAGTGCGCGGTGAACAATTGGTTACAAAAGTAAAAAGCCTTATTCAAGAGGGGAATGTTCGTCGCGTTTCCATTTTGGATAGTAAAGATAATGTTATTATGGAATTTCCGCTAACACTTGGAATAGCAGCGGCGGTATTAGCACCCGTTTTAGCGGCACTTGGGGCATTGACCGCGCTATTAACAGAGTGCACCATAAAAGTGGAAAGAAAAGGTCGAAAAAATCTAAAGTAAAACGAAAGGAAGTATAGGTTTTTTAAATAATTGCGGTATAATTCCTCCATGTCAGCTTCAATAATTACTTGTCCACATTGTCATAAAGAGATAGAGCTTTCGCAAGCTTTTTCACATCAGCTTGAAGCGCAGTACAAAAGTAAATTCGAACAGGACAAGCAAGCGTGGGAAAAAGAAAAAGAACAACTACAAAAAGATCAAACACGTCAAACAGAGGTAATCAAAAAAGAAATGTGGGAAAAAGCAAAAGTTGCTGCCACCGATAAAAACAAGCAAGAACTTACAACACTCAAGCTAGAACTGCAAGATCGTGACAAGGAGCTCGATGAAAAACGTAAAGCAGAATTGGAGTTACGCAGAGAGAAAAGGAAACTTGAAGATGAGCGGAAAGAATTAGAGCTCACCGTTGAGAAAAAATTAGATACAGAGCGCAAGCAGATTCAGGAGGATGTGGCCAAACAAATACGGGAAGAAAATAAACTGAAAAATATGGAACGAGAAAAGCAGCTTGAAGATGCTCGGCGTGTGAATGAAGACTTGCGTAGGAAGCTTGAACAGGGTTCACAGCAGATGCAAGGTGAGGTATTAGAGCTTGAATTAGAAGAGATGCTCCGTACAGAATTTGTCTATGACGAAATTCGTGAGGTGCCAAAAGGGGTGCGTGGCGCAGACGTACTTCAGATAGTACGTGATAGAAGTGGTCGAAAATGTGGCACTATTGTATGGGAATCGAAGCGTACAAAAGCATGGACAGATACATGGATAACTAAGTTGAAAGAAGATCAGAGAGCTGTAAAAGCGGAGCTCGCAGTGATCGTAAGCAACGTATTACCAAAGGATATAAAGTATTTTGGGGTAAAAGATACTGTTTGGATTTCAAGTTATGAAATCGTACTTGCAGTATCTACAACACTGCGTTCAAGTCTTATTAAAGTTGCCGCTGCTCAACAAGCGCAAGTTGGTAAGAATGAAAAAACGGAACTTTTATATCAGTATTTAACAGGTATTGAGTTTAAACAACGGGTTGAGGGCATTGTTGAGTCGTTTATTCAGATGAAAGATGATTTAGAGCGTGAAAAGCGTGCCTTTACTAAGATGTGGGCAAAGCGAGAAAAACAAATAGAACAGGTGGTGCACAATACTTTGGGTATGCACGGCGATTTGCAGGGTTTTATGGGTGCTTCATTGCCAGAAATTCGCGATCTAGAATTACCAAGCGGGGAAGATGTCGACGAGGGTAAGCTCGTTTAGAATATGTCGTATTCTTTAAGCAGCTTCTTGTTTCCTTCAAGTTGGTATTTGAGTAGGTTTGAATAAATTCCTGGCCTTTCGGCAAGTATTTTCGGACTGCCTTGATCTGCTATTCCATTTTCATCAAGAACAATGATTCTATCGACATTTTGAATAGTTGAAAGTCGGTGCGCTATCATAATAACTAGTTTTTTCTTCATAAGATTTTCAAGACCTTTTTGTACCTCGTGTTCTGAATGTGAGTCGAGGTTACTTGTTGCCTCATCGAGTATCAGGATAGGAGCATTAGTAAGAATAGCGCGCGCAATCTGTATACGCTGTTTTTGGCCACCAGACAAGCGTACCCCACGCTCACCAATAGTAGAATGTAATTTTTTTGGTAATTTCATAACAAAATCATATGCGTTAGCCAATGTAAGCGCTTGAACAACAGCAGTTTCTGAGGAGTCAGGTTTGCCATAAGCTACATTTTCGAGTATTGTTGTTGAGAAGAGCTCGCTCTCTTGAAACACAAGTGACATATTGTGACGAATAAAATTATGAGTTAATTGAGAATATTTTTTACCGTCTAACAATATGGAACCTTTCGTAGGTTCATAGAGTTTTAATATAAGGTTAATGAGCGTTGTTTTTCCAACACCGCTGTGCCCAACAAGCGCTATTTTTTCGTTTTTATCAATAGTAAAGGAAATATTTTTTAATACTTTACTTGAATCTTGGTAAGAAAAATTGACGTTTCGAAATTCTATAGTTGGATTTTTTACAAACGCCTGGGGATACGGTTTTTCAAATAGCTCTGTTGATGGAAGATCGAGTATTTCCAGAAATTCTTTTGAACCACTTTCTGCTGTTTGTATTTGAGTGAGTATAAACGACATAGCAAATAGTGGACGTCGTGCCTGATTCAAGAGCTGGATGATAAGCACCATTTCGCCC
>Ga0066639_10004774_pt1 | contig 11516 bp, 10 predicted proteins | sample CryGeyCG2114_010_2_FD_59504 | JGI IMG/M metagenome (GOLD analysis project Ga0066639, IMG submission 59504) | Groundwater microbial communities from aquifer - Crystal Geyser CG10_big_fil_rev_8/21/14_0.10 | ecosystem: Environmental > Aquatic > Deep subsurface > Groundwater | place: USA: Utah... | reverse complement strand
TAGGATGATTCAAATTAATAATATACAGTTCTGAGTAAATTCCGTCTTCAGTATTATATACTAAATGTAAACTATTTGGAGCCCACCTTGGGTTTTCTTTATTTTCTGCACTAAAAGTAAGCTGCCTTTCTTCATCCTTTTCTATGTTATAAACCCAAATTTGTTTTACACCGTTTGTCTGTGCAGAATAAGCGATTTTCTTTCCATCATAAGACCAGCAGGGCGCTGAGTTTTGACGGTTTCGTTTAGAAATTAAGGTAGCTTTAGGTCTTGTCTGTATCCTTTGGTATGGAATATCAATTACATAAACCCTTGGAGAACCATCTTTATCTGATAAAAAAGCTAGCTTAGAACCATCTGGACTGAAAGATGAAGTTGCTTGAGTTGCTCTTGGGGATGAAAAAAGTTGGATAGGTTTACCTATTGGCTCTCCTAGTGGAGTATATTTCTGTAAGAACAAATCAGGTCTTCCATCCGCATCACATACAAATGCTACCATCTGACTATCATTAGAAATAGATGGCAAGAGTTGGTTCCCTGGGAGTGAAAATAGTTGTTTTCCAGATGGGCTATTGAAAGAGGCTCTAAATATTTTAGGCTGTCCTTTTCGATAAGATACATAAAGAAAATTCTGGTAACCTTCAATATTTCTTATTGGGATAAAAGTAGGACATACATTGTAATTTCCGCCAGACGTTATTTGCTTTGCATTCTGACCATCATAGTCGGATATCCAAATTTCTGAAGACCAGTCGTTAGGACCTTTAGGTATTTTTTTCCTTACTGAGTATAAAATTTTTGTCGATGAAATGCCTTTAACTCCGAATATTTTTTTTAGAATGCTGTCAGATAGTTTATGAATTTTTTTTCTATCTAAATCAACTGACCCACTTAAATATATAGGCTCAAATCGAAAGTTCTTATTAAGTTTGTTATCTTTTAAAGTGCATAGAACTTTGTTTTTCTCGAGTAAAAGCTTGATTTCATAATTTGAAAATTTGTCATTAGATAAACAAGTATAGCCATTGTGATTAAAATCAAATTCTAAGACTTTTTTAAGTTCTTTGAAATGTCTTAAATTATGGGATGTTTCATTATTCTGAATTTCTTTAACTCTAATTGTTGCAAGGCCTGACTTTGTTTTTAAAGCAACAGAGATTTCTTCTGTTGAAAAAAGAATTAATGGTAAAAAAAATATAATTCTAAAAAAGTTCATTCTAGATTACTGAAATTAATGATAAAGTTTTTGGCTTCCTTGCTACAATTAAAGCATGGATATATAAGGCTATGCAATTGATTTTTTAAGTATTGAATATTTTCACTATTTTCTGATCGTAAAATTTCGAGGTTTTTTAACTTGCCGTCGGGACTAATTGAAATTTTTATCTTAGCAGTCCCAAAAGAAGGAAGCTCTAGGTTTTCTTGTAAATAACTTATAAGTACTTTTTCATATTCATCTGCTAGTGTATCTTCCAATGGAGTTGTTTGAATTGTTAATTTATCTATTTTGGATGGCACAAGCAAAGAAGATGTTTTTTGTTGAGTATATTCTTCAGATTCAAAATCCTTAAAGTATTTCTCTAAGTCTTTAGTAAAATTGTTTTGAGCTTTCACAAGCTTTTTTTGCAATTTGGGATTTGCTATTTTATTAGTTTTTTTCTTTTGTGGTTTTATAGCTGTTTTCACCTTCTGTTCCTTTATAGGCAAAGACTTTTTCTGTTTTTTTTCAACAATAGTTGTATGAACTTTAATTTTATGTCTTTTTATTTTGGGGATCTTAGGAATGCAAAATGCACTTAGGGCAAATAAATGAATTATTAGAACACCAAGGGCAATTCTTAACAACTTTGAATTTGATGAAATTTTATTTGTTCTCATTGGGTGCAAGTGCAATTTCCATTTCTTCAAAACCTGTAACTTCCATTAAATTTTTAATTTTTTGGTAGGTGCCAAAACTTGCTTTTTCATCATGAAAAATAATAGGGTTTTTTTTTGACACAAAGTTTTTATGAGCTATTTTTTTTAGTTCTAACAATGAAACTGATTTATTATTTACCCAAATAGAATTATCGCTTTTTACATAAATTTTAAAATTACTTGAGATCTTAGTAGATTCTTTAGCAGAGGATCCAGAAGAAGCTAAAGCTATATTTTCGACTTCAAGCATTGGGGCAATTATCATAAATGAGATCAACACAACAAATACAACATCAATTAGTGGAGTAAGGTTGATCATTCCTTCTGCTGAATCTTGAAAATCATACTTTGAGATAGGATCTTTTTTATAACGCATGATTTATCTTAAGAAATTTCTACTTTTCTATATTGCATTTCTAATATTGTTAACAACTTTTGAGAAAAGCTTTCCATTTCTTTTAAGTAATCTCGAAGGTGGTTTTTTAAAAAGCTGTGTGCAACTAATGCAGGTATTGCAACAACAAGTCCTACTACGGTAGTACCAAGTGCCATTGAAAGGCCTGACAGTACATTTGCATTTCCAAGTGTTTGCAAAGACATATTGGAAAATGTTATTAATATACCCCAAACAGTACCTAATAGTCCTAAAAATGGAGCTAGTGTTACAATAGTCGATAATATAAAAAGGTTTTTTTCAAAAAAGTGCACTTCTTTTGAAATTTTTGCATTTATTTGTGATTCAATAAGTTGTACATCTGATTCTGATAAGAAATTAGATTTGTTTTCTTTATCTTCTTGTTTTAAAAAAAACTGGTTTTTATTGAGACTTTCGATAGACGTTTCTTTTAGGACATTAAAGATCCTAGTAAATGGGCTGCTTTTGTGTTTTTCAAAGTTATTATAAGAAAAATCAAGTAATTGATATTTGTGTTTATCAACTAACTCTTCAAATTCAAAGCTTAGTTTTTTAGATTTCCTTATGAGTATTGTTTTATAAATTAAAACAACCCATGAGATAATGGAAAGTCCATATAAAAATAAAAAAATCAACTTTCCAAATTTATCCGAACTTTGAAAAGACTCAATAAAAGGGTTCATAAAGCAAAATTACTTTGATAATTGTTAAAATTGATTGTAGAATTCTATAATTCTTTAAGTCAACTTGATTGAAAAATAAAGTAAAGCTTTTTTATGAATTTATTTGATTCACATGCACATTTGTCAATTGATGGTGTTTTCCAAGATATTGATGAGATCTTACTAAGGGCGCAAAAAGAAAATGTTAATGCAATAATGAACATTTGCATTGATGAAAAAAGTTTAAGCAACGCTGAAGAGCTTAGTAAAAAATATCCCTGGGTTTACCATGCAGGTGCTACAACACCTCATGATGTAGATAAGCTAGGAACTAAAGACTTTGAAATTTTTAAAGAGGCTGCAGAAAGAGGCTTTTTCAAAGCTATTGGAGAGACTGGATTAGACTATTACTATCAGCACTCAGATAAACAAAATCAACGAAAGTATTTAATCAAATATTTACATTTAGCTAACAAGCTAAACCTACCAGTTATCTTTCACTGTAGAGATGCTTTTTCAGATCTTTTCAAAATCGTGGATAATGAATATCCCAAAGATAAAAAAGCAGTTTTACATTGCTTCACAGGTAATATAGATGAAGCTGGAGAAGTAATTAAAAGAGGGTGGTATTTATCTTTAAGCGGTATCGTTACTTTTAAAAAATCAGAGGACTTAAGAAAAGTAGCTTCATTAGTTCCAATTGACCAATTATTGATTGAGACTGATACACCTTATTTGGCTCCCCAGTCTAAAAGGGGAAAACAAAATGAGCCAAGTTTTATAAAAGAAACAGCTCAAGTGATAGCAGATCAAAAACAAATATCAATAGAGGAGCTTTCTGTTAAAACCTATGATAATGCAAGCAAGTGCTTTAATCTTCAAAAACCATAAGGACTTGGCTAGTTTTATTTGGCTTTTCTAAAAAGAAATAGTATCCCAGTTGATTTCATTATTTGGGCAACTACCAACTTTAATAGTTAAGTTGTGAGTTGGTTTATAGCTTGCAATATGATGAGTGTGCCCAGAGAGGACAGTTAAGCATTTATCAGGATTTTCAGACATAAAAGTTTTTAAGAAATCCCCCAAAAGTCCTTGTACAAAAAAAGGAGCCCAGTTGTCATCTGCTACCGTATTGTTGTAAAGACAAACTTCCTTGAAGGGAGGAAAATGAGCTAATAAAATTACATTAGAAAAGCTTGCAAAAGCATTTACGAGCTTCTGATTTAATTGATCTATAATTTTATGTGAGTAATCTTGAATAAAAGAGAAAAGATCATTTTTGTTTAAAGTAGAAAAAGTCTGGATTTCCTTAAAGTCCTTAGGAATAACAGGGGAAGCAAAAAAATCTCCCTGACTTAGATCATACCAGTTGTCAATGCCAACGATTGCTGCATTATTAGATAAGGGGACATAGTGATGAGAGTTAAGGTAAAAAATTCTAGCGTTATCTATAAATGCAAGGTGAACTTTAGCTTGAAATTCTTCGATTTTAAATCCATAAAAATCGTGATTTCCAAGGATAAAATATATTGGCAACTTTGTTATTTCAGATAACTTTTTTATAAAGTTTATTGATTCTCCTTTTTCGCCAATATCTCCAGTAATGCAAATTCCATCAGATTTAACTTTAGATACTTTTTTTAAAAAAACATCTATTGCTTCTTTTTCTTTAAAATCAATATGTAAATCTGTTAACCATAGCATAGTGGTTTGGATAATAATTAATTGTCTTATTTTGAGGAAGTGTTTGTATTGTAAAATGATGGATTGGTAGATAAAATTGAGAAAAGAGGTTTTAAAATGAGTGCAAATTCAAATGTTGTAGTTCCAAAAGCATTTATTTGGAGACGAGTTCATTCATTATTTGGCTTGATGATTGTACTTTATTTAGTAGAACACTTGACAGTCAATTCACAAGCAGCGCTTTGGTTAGGCAGTGATGGATATGGCTTTATTAGATTAGTCAATCTAATTCACAGCCTGCCTTTTTTACAGGTGTTAGAAATTGTATTAATTGGTATCCCGATACTATTTCATGGAATAATTGGAATAAAATATGCTCTAACGAGTAAGAACAATTCAATGGGCTTTCAAAAAAGCAAGCCTATATTATCCTATGGCAGGAATAGAGCATTTAGTTGGCAGCGCATTACATCTTGGATTTTAGTAGTTGGCATTGTCGGACATGTTGTTCAAATGAGATTTTTAGACTGTCCTCAAAAAGCTGTTGTGAATAATGAAAAACAATATTTGGTTAAACTCAATTTTGATGAAGGTCTTTATTCTTTGTCTGATAGGTTGGATGTTGAGATTTTCGACAGAGAAAAAATAAACTTTCTATATGATAATTTTAACAAGGTGGAGAAAAAAAATAGTTGGACTTCCTCTGATTCCATTCCCTACAGAGCAGACGAAGAAGTAAAAATTGCAAAACTGCAAGGTAAGTGGCAAGAAGAATCATTTATTAATGTATTAAATAAATACAAACTGAACCAGACTCAAGTAGTTGCAGTATCTAAAAATGCTGGAACTGCTTTTCTATTAATGGTCCGAAATACCTTTAAAAGTCCTATGTGGGCGGTATTATATACTCTTTTTGTAATAGCTGCTGTTTTTCATGGTTTTAACGGGCTTTGGACAGCTCTTATCACTTGGGGAGTTATCCTATCATATCGTTCTCAAAAAATGATGGTAAATTTTGTTATCTTACTAATGTTAGCTTTAGGGTTTTTAGGGTTAGTATCGATTTGGGGAACTTATTTTATTAACTTAAGATCTTAAAAGGTTTAAATGACAAAAAAAAGAATGCCCACAGTAATTGTAGTAGGAGGAGGCTTAGCCGGCCTTTCTGCAGTTATTAAACTTTGTGAAAATGGCTGTAAAGTTAAGCTTGTCTCTTTAACAAATGCTAGAAGGTCTCACTCTGTATGCGCTCAGGGCGGTATTAATATTGCGATTAACTTAAAAAACGAAGACGACTCTCCAATTATCCATGCCTATGATACAATCAAAGGTGGGGATTTTTTGGCTAATCAGCCGCCAATACTTGAAATGTGCATGGCCGGACCTGCCATTTTAAGAATGCTTGATCGTTTTGGTTGTCCTTTTAATAGAACAAATGAAGGTAATATTGACTTTAGGCGTTTTGGAGGGACTTTATATCACCGAACAGCTTTTTGTGGAGCCTCAACCGGACAGCAGTTGATGTATTCTTTAGATGAGCAGGCAAGAAGATATGAAGTGCAGGGACTTGTTGAGAGATTTGAAAACCATGAGTTTTTGAGGCTCATTAAAGATGAAGATGGGATAGCTAGAGGAATTGTACTGCACAACCTATTTGATTTAAAACTTCAAACCTTAAAAGCTGATGCGGTTGTGGTAGCAACGGGTGGTCCCGGAGTTTTATTTAAGTGGTCAACCAACTCTACATTTTGTACTGGTGCTGCTAATGGTCGTTTGTATATGCAAGGTATGAAATATGCAAACGGGGAATTTATACAAATTCATCCGACATCCATTCCTGGATTAGATAAAATGCGCTTGATTTCGGAGTCCTCAAGAGGTGAAGGTGGTAGGGTTTGGGTATATGGAAATTCTAATAAAAAAATTACATTCCCAGATGGCTCTATTAGACCTTGTGGAGTAACAGGAGAGCCGTGGTATTTCTTAGAGGAGATGTATCCTGCCTTTGGAAACCTTGTCCCAAGAGATATTGGAGCAAGAGAGGTCTTAAATGTTTGTAATCAGGGTCTTGGGGTAGATGGTAAGGATCAGGTTTTTTTAGATGTGTCGCATCTTCCTAAAGAAAAACAATACAAACTAGAGGCTGTGTTAGATATTTATCAGAAGTTTACAGGTGTCGACCCAAGAAAAATGCCGATGAAAATTTTTCCTGCAGTGCATTACTCAATGGGTGGCGCTTGGGTAGATTGGCCGGCAGCTGATGATCCCGATCGTATGCAGAGGTTTAGACAAATGACAAACCTTCCTGGTTGTTTCAATATAGGGGAGTCAGATTATCAGTTTCATGGAGCAAACCGTTTAGGGGCAAACTCTTTACTCTCTTGCATTTTCAGTGGTCTTGTAGCCGGTGAAGAAGTTGCTAGATATTGCGAAGGCCTTGATAAAACTTATGAGGACATTCAAGAAAATATTTTTTCAGATAGCTTGGCTAAAGAAGTAAAACTACAAGATGAGCTGTTCAATAAAAAAGGCAAAGAGAATATTCATGAACTCCACGAAGAGCTCGCCAGATGGATGGTCAAAAACGTTACTGTTGATAGAAATAATAAGGACTTAGCTCTTACTTTAGATAAAATTAAGGAAATCAAAGAGAGATATGAAAATATAGAGCTTAGTGACAATTCAAAAGTTTTGAATCAAACTTATGTTTTTGCTCATCAGTTTAAAGCTATGCTAGAGCTTGCTTTGATAATCACAAAAGGTGCGTTGCTAAGAAATGAGTTCAGGGGGGCCCATTTCAAAAGTGAGTTTCCAGAAAGGGATGATAAAAACTGGCTTAAGACAACGATTGCCACATATGACGAATCTAAGGATGAGCCGGTAATTTCTTATGAACCGGTTGACTTAAGACATCTTGACCCCGTATTAAGAGATTATACGAAGGCAAAAAAAGTACAGCCCGAATTGAAGAATGTTCCAAACAATATAAAATTACCGTTATGAGTATAGATAAAGAAAAAACATATACCTTAAAAATTCTTAGGGGAGTTTCCGGGAATCAATATTATGAGGAGTTTGAACTTCCTAGACAAAGTAATGCTAATGTTATTTCTGCATTAATGGATATCCAGAAAAATCCCATAAATAAGCAAGGTAAGAAAACAACTCCGGTTGTCTGGGAGCAAGGATGCTTAGAGGAGGTCTGCGGGTCATGCTCAATGCTTGTCAATGGAATCCCAAGACAATCATGCACAGCTTTGATTGAGCCATATATCCAAGCTACAAAAAGCACTACCATTACACTTGCGCCGTTTACAAAGTTTCCTCTCATTAGAGATCTTTTTGTAGATCGAACTAAAATGTTTGACGCCTTAAAGAAAGTAAGAGCTTGGATTGAAGTTGATGGAACCTATGATATTGGAACTGCTCCTAAAATTGGTCCCGAAGTACAAGAAGCGCTGTATGTTCTATCAACATGTATGACATGTGGATGCTGCTCAGAGTCATGTCCACAGACTAATAATAGATCAAAGTTTATTGGCCCCGCTGCAATTTCTCAAGCTAGACTTTTCAACTCAAATCCAATAGGAAAGTTTACTAAATCAAAGAGACTAAGACCTCTATTAGAAGAAGGGGGAGTATCCGATTGCGGTAATGCACAAAACTGTGTAAAGGTATGTCCAAAAGGTATTCCTCTAACAGAATCAATTGCATTAATTGGAAGAGAGGCTACTAAGCAAGCTTTGAGAGATATTTTTGGTCTTGCGGACAAATAATGTTTATTTTATTTTCATAAAATGTTAAAATAGCGTTAAGAAATACAATCCTGCTGCTAATGGATAAGCTGTGTATTTTGGCCCTTCAGCGTATTATTTATAAGGGAGCTACGACGCCTTAAGATGTGATTTTGAATGTGCGTTTAAAAGATCATCTTCTGGGAAATGGCACCACCTGGTAAAACAGGTTGAAAGAGCAAATCACATGCCCCGTAGCGGCGGGATTATTTTTTTTGTTGATTTGCGACAATCTTTTGAAATGTCTAGCTTATCTAGCTTAATTTCTTCTGACACAAAATGCTTACTTAAAGTTTTTTCGAGTTGTTCAATAAGTAGTTCTTTGCTTTTGAAGTGATGTTTTATTTTTGTTAAAAAATCTAGATGGTTTCTTTCTTTTCGGTAATTTGGGGTTTTTGGAGGGAACAATAAACAGTTCATATTTTCAGCTTCAAAATCCCATAAAAATGTGGTGTGATGGACGCATCTATTTTTCTTAATATATTGAGCGTTGCCCCCAAATTTTTTGTCTTTAATTACATAGTCATTTTCTTTTAGCGCAAATCCATTAAAATTAAAGACATCTTTGTATATTTTCTCAGCCCAATTATGGATTGTTTCAGGAAAAAGGTGATTGTTGATGATTTCTTTATTAACTATAAAAGAGACAAAGATTGTATTAGAGTCTACAAATACCGTGCCACCACCGCTATAGCGCTTAATTAGTGGAATGCTATTTTCATGAGTTTTTTTATGATTAACAAACTTTTCGACACTGGAGGATATTCCTAAAACTATCGCCTTTGGTGATCCGTTATTTATTATACAAAAATTTCGATCGTCAGTCCTTAAAAGAGCTTCTTCAAGCAAGAGCTGTTCGTATATGTCCAAATTGTTAAATTTAAGCAGGTGAAATTTCATTGTTGGCTGATACTCAAAATATTTTCGATACTGATCAGCTCATACTTTAAGCCCATATTGGTTGTAATTTTAAAAAGTATCAAAGTACCGTTTGTCATAGGGACTAGTTCTGCAACATTTGAGATCTTTCTCCCATCAGCTAGTTGAAAAAAAATGTTTTGAGGTGATTTACCTTTTTTTATAATTTCATATGCCTGCGCGAAATCTTGAGCCCTTTTACTTGGCTCAATTAAAATTACATCTTTTTGGGAGTTTGAAGCTGCTACATAATTTTGGGGAGTCTCAATTTTTAAATTCTCTTGTGCCAATGCAGTTATAAAAAATGAAAGTAATAGTAACAAATGTTTCATAAATACCTATTTATCAGGATCTCATTTTCTTTTCCAACCCAATCATTAAAACAGATATGTCTGCAGGTGATACACCAGATATCCTTGAAGCTGCCCCTAAATTATCAGGAGAAAACTTGCTTAGCTTTTCTTTTGCTTCATTGCGAAGTCCTACAACATCTTTAAAATTGAAGTTCTTGGGGATCTTTATCTCTTCTAATTTAGAGAGTTTTTTAATCTCGCTTTCTTGTCTTTTAACATACCCTGCAAACTTTAAATCCATTTCTACTTGTGTTTGTACATCGATATCGATTTCTTCAGCATCATCCGGGTACATTTCCATCAATGCTTTATAAGACATCTCAGGTCTGCACAAAAGCTGAGCTAGGCTCACTGACCTTTGATTAATGCTTTTATGGGTATTTTGCAATTTGTGTTTTATGGTTTCAATTTGCTCTTTTTTAGCTTTGAACTTTGAGTATCTTTCTTCTGATATAAGTCCTAGCTTGTAACCTAACTCACGAAGTCTTAAGTCAGCATTGTCTTGTCTTAAAAGCAATCTATATTCTGCTCTTGAGGTGAACATTCGATAAGGCTCATCTAATTCTTTAGAAATCAAATCATCTATCATTACGCCAATATATGCTTGGTCTCTATTTAGAAAAAACTCAGGCTTTTTTAAAACTTTACAAGCTGCGTTAATACCTGCTATTAGTCCTTGGGCAGCAGCTTCTTCATAACCGGTGGTTCCATTGATTTGTCCTGCTACAAAAAGTCCCTTTACTTTTTTAGTTTCCAATGTCCTATAGACCTGTCCGCATAATAAATAATCATATTCAATCGCATAAGCATAGCGCATAATCTGAGCTTTCTCTAATCCAGGTATGCTTCTGATCATCTGAAGTTGCACATCAAAAGGAAGGCCCGTTGAAATTCCATTTACATAGACCTCTTCAGTATTGTGGCCTTCTATTTCTAGAAATATTTGATGGCGACTTTTGTCTGAAAATCTAACTATTTTATCTTCAATTGAAGGGCAGTACCTAGGTCCAACGCTTTTGATTTTCCCAGAGTACATAGGGGATTTACTTAAGTTTTCTTGTATTATCGCCTTTGTCTTATCTGAGGTATAGGTGATATAGCATGAAACTTGGGGCAGCCTTTTTTCTTTTTCATCGTATGAGAAATATACTCCCTCATCTCCAGGCTGCTCTTCTAAGTTAGTGAAGTCGATTGTTTTTTTATTTACTCTAGGAGGTGTTCCTGTTTTTAATCTTCCTAGTTTAAAGCCCAATTTCTCTAAAGAAACTGAAATTCCCTTCGAGGCTTTTTCTCCACCTCTTCCTCCGCTAATGCTTGTTTGCCCAATATGAATAAGGCCTCGCATAAAGGTTCCTGAAGATAAAATAACACACTTTCCTTCGAAAAATATTTCTTCTTCAGTTATCACTCCAATGATTTTGCCATTTTCAACAACAATATCTCTTATCGAAGCTTGCTTTATTTCTAAATTTGAAGTTTTTTCTAGCTCATGCTTCATTTCTGATTGATAAGCTAGTTTGTCTGATTGACATCTAGGAGATCTAACTGCAGGGCCTTTGGTTGCATTTAGCATTCTAAATTGAATGCCCGTGCGATCAGCAACTTTTCCCATTAAACCACCTAAGGCATCTATTTCTCGAACGATATGCCCTTTGGCAGTTCCACCTATTGACGGATTGCAGCTCATCTTCCCGATTGTATCAAGATTCATTGTAAGAAGTAGGGTACTGGCACCCATTTTTGCAGAAGCATACGCAGCTTCGCAACCTGCATG
>Ga0066639_10004773_pt1 | contig 11516 bp, 10 predicted proteins | sample CryGeyCG2114_010_2_FD_59504 | JGI IMG/M metagenome (GOLD analysis project Ga0066639, IMG submission 59504) | Groundwater microbial communities from aquifer - Crystal Geyser CG10_big_fil_rev_8/21/14_0.10 | ecosystem: Environmental > Aquatic > Deep subsurface > Groundwater | place: USA: Utah... | reverse complement strand
CAATAGCTCTTTTGTGGGAACTTGTTAAAGATACCGCACTCTCCCCCGCCGATAAAAAAGCGACCATTGTTTTATTTGACGAAGTACTTGGTCTCAATATCGCGAACCAAAAACGAGACGAGATCCCGGAAGAAATACGGAACCTCGCACAGGAACGTGAACAATATCGCAAAGATGCAAACTGGCAAAGATCCGATGAATTGCGCGCGCAGATCGAATCGCTCGGATATGAAGTAAAAGATACGGACACGGGACCGAAAATATACAAAAAATAGAGGCGCGTGGGCGCCTCTATTGCTTTTCACTTCTTACTCTTACTAAGGTCAAAGGAAAGTACGGTGTCTTTATGTATGCTCTCCTCACGTTGCTTTTTCCATCTTTCATTCCTGTCTTGTACTCGGTTGTGTTCCCCTATTACCAAAACAACGATGACGTTCACGATCACCAGGAAGATCGCCTGGCGCCACCCCATGACCACGATGGGAAGAACAACAGCAATGAAAAAGATAACGGCAAGGGCGAAATGCTCTTTTCTCGGAAACCGTACAGGACCCATAAGAAATCTCCTTTGTGGTGATATTCTACTAAAAACTATACCTTTATTGGCGTGCACCGTCAATACGTTTGGATACCCACACCTTGTCTACATACTTTTCCGATAGTATGCTTTTTCCCTACCAAAATTCTATGCTACAATGTCCTCACTATGGCGCAAAAACAAAACACCGGCATGCGTATCCCGCCGCAAAATCTTGAGTCGGAAAGAGCACTTTTGGGCTCTCTTATGCTCAAACCGGATGGGATGAACGACTCAATAGATATCGTTACGCCCGATTCTTTTTACGCCGAAAAGCACCGCTATATCTTTCAGGCGATGCTCGAGCTTTTCTCTAGAAGCGAACCCATCGATCTCCTCTCCCTTTCCAGTAAGCTGCAGGAAAAAAAGAAATTGGACCAGATCGGCGGAAGTACCTATCTGACAGAGTTGGTAAATGCCGTACCTTCGGCGTCCAATCTTAAGCATTATGCCGAGATCGTACAAAAAAAGGCCGTCATGCGAAGTCTTATTGATGTCGCTACGCACATATCGGAACTCGGCTACAAGGAAGATGCGCAGATCGAAGAACTCTTGGACGAAGCGGAAAGAAGGATCTTTACCGTTACGAACGCGCCCGTCGGACAGAGATTTATCAGTATCCGCGAGACGCTCGGGGAAGCGTGGGAGCGTCTTGATTCCCTTCATCATAAAAAAGACGAGCTTCGCGGCATTCCTACGGGATTCAAAGCTCTTGACGATCATATTGCGGGACTCCAAAAATCAGACCTTATCATCTTGGCGGCGCGTCCTTCCATGGGTAAAACAGCGCTTGCGCTTGATATCGCGAGACAAGCCGCCATACTGCACAATGTCCCTGTTGGCATCTTTTCCCTTGAAATGAGCTCTCAACAACTGGTAGACCGTATGCTTGCCGCCGAATCGCGCGTGGACGCATGGAAGTTGCGTACCGGCAAACTTACCACTGATGAAGAATTCTCAACGATCAGAGATTCTCTGGACAAGCTCGCGAAAGCGCCTATTTTCATTGACGATAAGCCAAGCAATACCATCTTAGGAATGCGCTCTACGGCACGGCGTCTCAAGAGCGAGCATGGCTTGGGACTTATTATCGTAGATTACCTCCAGCTTATGCAGACATCTAAAAACTATGATTCTATGGTGAATCAAGTGACGGAAATATCCCGATCCTTGAAAGCGCTCGCCCGAGAGCTTGAGGTGCCGGTATTGGCGCTCTCCCAGCTCTCACGCGCGGTTGAATCCCGCGGGGGTAAGCCGCGGCTCTCCGACCTGCGTGATTCCGGTTCCATTGAACAAGACGCCGACATGGTGCTCTTTATTCACCGTGAAGATAAGTATAAAGAAGATTCCGACAAGCCGAATATCGCCGAGATCCTTATTGAGAAGCACCGAAACGGTCCTACGGGAAAGATTGAGCTTTATTTTGACGCTAAAAAAACAACCTTCCTTAATATTGAGAAAAGTGAATATGCCGGCACAAGCGAAGATTTTGCGTCATTCTAAGACAAACCATGAATCCCGTACGAAATCGCTGACGCAGTAAATAGAGTATAATATGTATACCATAGTCAGAATTATTAAAAATGTATTATCAGGAAGTGCGGCCATTAGCGTCTGCGTCCTATTTCGTACGGGATGAATTCGATAGAGAAACTTACCGAGCTGTTTAGAAAATTCCCCGGCATAGGGTTGCGGCAAGCACGACGCTTTGTCTATTTCTTGCTTACGCAAGACGAAAGCGTTTTACAAGAGCTTTCGCGCCTTATCGCTGAGCTCAAAAAAGAAATTTCCCAATGTGAGTTCTGTTATCGCTACTTTACGGGTGGCGGAGGGCAACGTCTCTGTGATGTATGCGCCGATCCTAACACCGACGTTTCGGTGCTCATGGTGGTTGAAAAAGATGTTGATCTTGAAAACGTCAAGAAAACGAACGTCTACCACGGGAGGTTTTTTGTACTGGGCGGCTCGCTCCCTATTTTGGAGCAAGAACCCGCAAAAAAGATCCGCGCAAAAGAACTTGTTGAAACCGTGTCTCGCGGATCCAAAGGAGAACTAAAAGAAGTGGTTGTGGCTCTTTCCGTTAATCCGGAGGGAGAAAACGCGACTCAATATATAAAAAAGATATTGGAGCCGTTCACCCAAAAGTACGGATTGAAAGTCACCACGCTCGGCCGCGGATTTTCCACGGGTACCGAGGTTGAGTATTCCGACACTGATACCCTAGAAAGCGCCCTCAAGAACAGAAATTAAACGAAGGCAAGGCCTTCGTCGAAGGCCTTGCCTTCGTAAAGAAAAACCCCGCTCACGTGAGCGGGGTTTTGCATACATAGGACGGTCCTATGTATCTATTTTGCTACCGATGAGATAGTTACCATATTGTATGGCTGGCGATGACCTTTCTTTTTGAAGTAACGGCTTTTTGACTTATAGCGGATGACAACCACCTTCTTTGCCTTCCCCTCTTCAGTAAATACCGCTTCCACTTTGACACCCTCAAGATAGGGAGTTCCCACTTTCGTGGTTTTCCCATCATCCACAAGAAGCACCTTGTCAAAAGTGATCTTCTCTCCTTCTTTGTGCTCGCCGGGGAGTTTTTCAATGGTAAGAGAGTCCCCTTCAGAGACTTTATACTGCTTGCCACCTGTTTCTATAACTGCGAATTTCATAAGTTTTTATTCTACCTAAAATATTAAAAAATGCAAGCATTTGCCCTATTTGGCACTATTGAGCCAGAGCATGAACCTATAGAAAAGGCTGGGGTCCTTGGGTTCCAATACAATGTCGTGATACTTTCGCCTCTCCTCATTCCCCGTAAAAGAGGCTGAAACCGGCACATACGCATCCGCATTGATAGTAAACTCAATGGTGTCTCCAGGGGTCAATATCTGGTAGTTTCCATTCCGGTCGCTTTCTATACTTTCTCTGCCCCCGTCAATACTGATACGTATGCCTGAAAGCTCGGCGCCTCGCGTGTCGGTCACGACACCCTCCACCATAAACGGCTTGTAGTATTTTTGAATGGTTTTAAAAACCTCCCGTTCGCTCCCATCCGCGTTCAAGAGAGAAGTAGAACCGCCCAAAAGCGTCCAATAGTTCAATCCCTCTATGAAAGATCTTTTTTGATACACTTGGGCTAATATCTCTTCCACTACTTGCGCTTGTCTCGTTTCCGACAATGGCCCGTGAATATCGGGAATGGGCGCGCCAAATTCTCCCAGCACCACCGGAGCGCCATATTTTTCATAAAGGTATTCCGCGTCCGCGACGAGCCTTTCCGCACTCTTTACGTAGTGGTCGATCACGAGCACATTACCTGTTTTTTGCACCACTTCTTTGGTGAGGATCGACTTTGCGACGTCGCCGTTGACGGAAAAATATCCGCATGTCGCGCGCCCCCCTGCCCTTTTCATCGCCTTTTGGCAATTCTCATAGGAGCCGACAAGAAAATTCCGAAACGCTTCTTTTTTCGCTTCCGATTCCCATACATTTCTCAACATACCGTTCTCCGCCTCCGGCGCGGGAGTGAAAATATCCCCTTTCCGGAAGAGTTCCGGATGCGCGGTGATGAACGCATAGATATCCGCGTGGTGCTCCAAGGGACTCGTATAGAGCGGATAGCCAAACCACCCTTCCCACGAAGACATGTTGCCGCGAAACCACACATGGAGGTTCTCTTGCCGCGCCGCATCCACCCACAGCGACAGAAAGGGCACAAATTCTTCGTCATACGGCGTGCCGATGGATATGCAGTTGGCACCCGTCTTCTTGATCGCCCTCACTTGCTCGTTTACCAACCCTGCCGCATCGCTCCTGTCGCCCCATTCCCGCGCCGCATCCCGCGAATATTTTACCGTATCCACACATTGATATTTCCACAACGTATCGGAGAGAACGGGTATTTCAGGGTCTGCCGCGGAGAAAAAGAAGAGCACGAGGAAAAGAAATAATATAGTTGTCAGTTTAAGTAGATGGGACATCTTTGATTCGTTTAAAGATAAGGATCTCGGGTGAAGTATACGCTTTATTGAAATATTTATACAATCTTGCTTCCAGTTCGGGTCTTTCAAAGAAATTATGCCAGAGCGTGTCGTTTTCCTGCATGATGATCCACGTCGCATACTTTTGCGGCTCAATCAACGATTCTTCCCAATACGGCTGGTTGCCGATATAGATGAATTTTTCCATGGGGACACCAGTTCTAATGAGACTGACGCTACGCGCAAAGTCGTCTTCCAATACCAGCCCGTCGTCATAATTTTCCGCAAACCAAAATTGGGCATCATGCATCTTGGTGATGCCCGAAGAAAGACCTTTTGTGCCGTCCGCCAAAGAGATCGTCTCGGAGTATCCCACGCCATAGAGCGCTATTTGGAAAATGAGAAGCCCTCCAATGAGTGTCTTCCCCCCCGCTCCACTCCCCCGATAGAACAGATATCCGACGCACATCGCCGCAAAAGGAACCATCATCATGCCATAACGCGCGTTAAAGAGCGTCCACTCAAAAGAGGTCGGCGTTAAATGCGGAATAAAAATAACCGACTGTCCAAGAAAAAGCGTCGCGACGTTGAAGAAAAATGGCACCAATAATACCAAAAGAATATATACGCGATGTTTGACGCTTTTATCAAAGATAAAATATGCCAAACCGACAAGCGCCACCAAAAACGCCACAACTCCGATATTGCTCATGCTTGTGACAAAGTAATACAAAAACGAGACCCAGATGTTTTTGTACGCCGGGAGTTCGCCGCGCGCGAGCCATCCCTGCTGTTGGGATGCGGCGGAAAATTGACTGTGGGTGAAATAGAGCGGGTCACCCAGAATGAGCCAGTCCCACGCAAACCACAAGAGAATGCCGTAGAATGCCAGTGTAGAATACAAAACCAACCTTCCTTCAAGTTTGCCCACCAAGGCAGACAACGTTTCTTTTGCGTCCAGAGCGCGACTGACCACGAAACGCTTCATACTTTCTATCTTCCAAAAACTTCGGAACGCGTCCGTGTTAAGTCGGTATGGGAAATAAAAAAGCACAATGATGCCGGCCTCCATAAGCACAAGCGCCCATCCGTCGTAACGCGAGAGCGTGGCGGCAAATCCGAATGCGGCGGCGAGAATGAGCGATATGATCCGGTCTTCCTGGAGAAACTTCACGAAATAGTAGGTTGAAAGTACGAAGAACGCGATGAGTGTCAACTCTGTCATCGGCGTAGACTGGAAATACAACACATTCGGATTGGTCATAAAGACAAGAGCCCCGACAAGCGCCGCTCCCCTATTCGCCGTAACGCGCCATACGAGCTTGTAGAGAAAGAGTGATGAGATCACAAAAGCGATGCCGGAAACGATAGAGCCCGCGAGCCCGCTCCGCCATAGGAAATCGGAGTACATGAAAGGTACCATGAGGATATGCGGCAACGGCAACCAAATACCGCCCAATTGGGCAAAACCCGGGGTGAGACTGTCCACCACGCGCTTGGCGATGTTCAAATGCGATTCCGCGTCTCCATACGCGATGATGTAGCCGTTAATGTATGAATATATAGTTGCCCCGATCGCAAGGATTATCGCGCCCCAAAGGACCCATCGCTCCGGATTACGCAGAGAGAGCCATTTCTTGAAGGACTCAATCCTTTCTTTTGTTATGGTAATGCTAAAATTCATCCCGTTAGAGATAGGAAACACTTGAGCCTGTTTTTCAGGTAGCGTTTGCCCATGCCCGATTTTAAATACTTTTCTCTCGACCTCGCATCTTCTTCGTTGTTACATGCTTCATAATATATTACTTCCCACGGTACACCCTGTTTCGTCCAGTGTGATTTCTTACCGTTATGCTCACTCAAGCGTTTCCGTAGGTTGTTCGTACTACCAGTGTACCATTTCCCATTAGTCTTGCTTCTTAATATGTAAACATAATACATAACTGATTTTTCTCTAACGGGATTCATGTTTGGTTTCAAAAAGAGGCGCGATAAAGAGAACAATGGTTATCACGATGAGAAGCGCCATGTAAATAAGGAGAAAATACTCCTGCAGAGAAAGTGCCTTAAAGAAGTACGTATTGTAGAGGAAACTGCCGCTTTTGCCGGCGTTAAAAAAATCAAGGTTATAGAGAAAGTTGTATTTCAACCCAAGAAAGTCCGCCTCAATCTTCGGCGGTACCGCATTTGTCGTCAAAGCGCCAAGTAAGGCAATAGCGCTTCCATACGCGAATAAAACAAATGCGAGGAATTTTTTGAAAAGCACACCTCTCCCGGCAGAAAGCCAGATAGCCACAAAAAGCGAGAGGATCGCCATAGACGGAATAAGATAACGCGGGCCGTACGCCCATCCACCCCACGGATCGCCCCAACTACTATAGAGAAAGAAATTGATACCAACGAGTCCAAGGAGCGTGGCCGTCTCGGTTGTCAGCATCTTACGTATGCGATATATTCCCAATAACCCGAAGAGAAGTATGGGAACATAGAGCAGTACTCCTCTGTCCGGTGAAACGGTGAGTGTGTAAAAACTGCGCGGTACATTTGTCTCCTTGAAAAATCCTACGATGCTTTTCTGTGAGGCAAGTTGTGCGACTTCTTCTTCCGCATCCTCCTGCGCAAAAATATCGCGCTCAAGGATAGTTTTATACCCCGGTATACCGCCGCTTACCGTTTTCCAGTCGCCAAAATACTGTTGATTGTGGTAGCCATGGAAACCTGCGAGTAAGAGAAATACGACAAAAGTGTATAGGATTGGCAATCGGAATTTTATATTATATCCCGTTGCTAAACGCTCAACATTGAAAGAAGAAATGAGAAAATAGAACATTATCGGCAATAAAAGGATGGCGTTCGGGTAATCAATGAATAAAGCAAGACCGTAGGCGACCCAAACATATATTGCCCAAAAAATACTCGCCGCACCGCCGGCACGGTATTTCCATACGGCATAAAAAGAAGAGACTATGAAAAAGAGCGTTACGTGGTGTTGATAGAGAGTAATAGCGTAACTCCATGCCGTAGAGCCGAAGGCGAACGCAAGCACGGCGAACAAAGACACCCATATAGGTAAATTAAAGATCTCCCGCGCAATCTTATAGAGGAATATGAGCGCAAGAATGCTTATAAATGAAACGAAGCCGAACGTGAATACTTGCTCCATGTTGAATTCCCTCCCTATAAGATAAAATGGAGTGCTCAAATACGAGATGCCCGGCGCGAAGAAACTGTAAAATTTACCGTCAATGTAGCCCACATCCGGATACACCGCATTTGCCCATTCTTGAGTCAGGTTGTATTGACCCATTTCAGCCATCGCAAAGACGTGTGCATACCGTCCTCGTTCAGGAGAAAGTTCAAACGGTTTGGTTGCCTGATCAAGGTTATTTTTTATGAGCGACGCATCCGGGCTACCAAGCACACCTCGTATGGTAAAAGCATACAACGAAGCGGAAACTAATATGATGAATAATATAGCAAGTTTGTTTTTCATGATCACAGTGGAAGTTTATTTCTAGATATCAACTTATAGATGAAGTGATTTAAGTGTTTGCCATCAAATTCATTAACAAAATCTCTTATTTTTGTTTTGTAAGAGCTGTGCTCCTTGTTTGATAAAACATATTCCAACGCGTCTCGCAGTTCTTTGTCAGAATTATTCTTTTTCAGAGCACTCAAGCTTTTTTGGAAGTACATTTGCGGAATATGACCTCTCGCATCAATTTTTTTAAATGCACCCATATCAAATGGCTTGAATGTTTGGCATTTATCCAAGACACCAGCGACACGGAGCTCAACCATGGTACGGAAGCATTTTTCGCACCTACTGCAGTTATATTCCCCCCTCTCATTTCGATAACAAACTCGTAAATACTGGAGTGCGAGGTCAGATTTTGCAATATACTTTTGGATTTTTTCCAAACGATCTGCTTCACTTCCGTCGTGAATGAATGTTAAACCTTCAGTTGACCATAAGTGGTCAAGGTCCGGGTGAGATCCCCACGGGAATAACTCATCGTAAGAATTTGAAGAGGGAATATATATTTTCTTGAAGCCATTTCTTAAAAGCAAGCCGATGGAGGCAAGGGCACCACCAAATGAAAATCCCCACTCCAGCATTGGGTCAACAATATCGCGAAGGTTTGTTTCTATAACTATCACTTCAACACCCTCATTTTCAGCAATATTTTTAATATTACAAAGCGTTTCTTCAAATAAACGCTTATTATTTAAATCCACATCAAAGCCGTGCACAAATATGAAGTGGGTGATTTTCTCATGATTTTCATGTTTGTTTTTCAAAAAAGTGTAGAATGAATCAACGCCGCCTGAAAAAAAGCAAGCGACCCTATCCGCCTTAGTGTTATCATCACTTTTAACCTCTTGAGAGGTAACTTCTGTATTTTGGAAACCTTGGTCCCAGCTAAATAAAAGCTCTTTAATGGCAGAAACATTACTGATGAGTTTTTGGGAAACCGTGCCGTCAATTTTTAATCTTTCACCGTTCTTCATTGCAGGCAAAAGGAGTGCTGCAAGAAAAGAGCTACCGTCCGTGTTAATATAATTTTTATATTCAACAGGAACACGGAAATAGATTTCCATCCCCTTACTTTTACCACGCTCAATGAGCGCTGAAAGTATCACAGATTCCCCTTCTTCTTTCAGAGAAATACCACTAATACGGGTTTGTTTATCAAGAAATGTATTGTTATGGATATTGAGTTTGTTTTTCATAAGAAATTAATGAGCTTTTATCCACTTCTTTGCTATAGGGTCGTACCTTTTTACGATCCTTGCCGGAGCTCCAACGGCCACGCAGTAATCCGGAATGTCTTTTTTTACCACACTATGCGCCCCAATGACAGAGTTCTCCCCTATTGTTACACCGGGCAAGACCGCCACATTCCAGCCGAGCCACGCGCCATTCTTTATTTTGACCGAGCTAACTTTATCCAACCCCTGACGCTTTATCGGCATATCAATTCTATCAAAACAGTGAGAATTGTCAGTAACATAGCAGTATGGCGCGATACCGACATCGTTTCCTATTTCAACATCACTAACGGCATTTATGACCGACCCCCTGCCGATGGAAGTATTGTTACCTATTTTCAATTTAGGTTTGTGAGAACCGTGTTTGAGGTGATTGAAAAGATCAACTTGAATAAGAGCATTTTTGCCCAGCACGACTCTATTCCCGATCTGAACATAGCCCGCGTTATTTATTTCCACCCCTCTGCCGAAAACCACAGGCCAACCGATCTTATAGAACGGCGTGAATATCCTGTGAGAGGCATACTTGAAAAGATAGTAGATCTTAAATAGGTAATAAATTGTAGGCATTTTTCTCATGATTATTTTTTGAGGATGATGCTCTTGCAGATCATAATAAGTTTCTTTCCAATCGCTTTTGGAGTAAATCGTTCCTGATATAGTTCGTAGCCATTTTGCGCTATTTCTTTTCGTAATGCATCGTTTGATCTTAATTCTAAAATGGCATTTGCGATGGAACGCGCATTTTCAGCTTCACAGAGATAAATATTTTTTTTATGCGTAAATACATTTACAATACCAGCTCCCTTAGCCGTTAAAACCGGCTTTTTCATCGCCATCCCCTGTAATGCTTTATTCGGAATTGAGCGCATGCCAGTGGAGTTATTTGCGAAGAAGCCAAGCATGATATCAGCTGTTTTAAGAAATTCTATCGCACCCGTGCTTTCTGTTAGTGTTGAAAAAGTGACATTACGAAGCCCAAGTTTTTCAACAAGAGCTTTATTTTCCGCGTAACTTTGTCCGCTCCCCACAAGAAAAAATTGTATGGACTGGTCATCTTTGCACATTTCGGCAGCGCGGATAACATGAGCCAATCCGTGCAAAGGGCTTTGAAAGCCGTAAAAAACAACGTTGAATGTTTCTTTCTTTTGGTTGTTAAATGTTGGGTCATATCGGTATATTGTATTGTCTGACCCGATTTGTGTTGCGAATACTTTTTTGGGATCAATACCAAATAGCTCTATAAAGAATGTCTTGTTTATCTCGGTGTCAAGAAGAATTGCGTCACACAACTTATAGATTTGCTTTTCGATCACAAAGAGAGTTTTTGCGAGAACGGAATTATCTCTGATCAGTTTTTTATCATTTACGAACACATCAAAGAGAGATTCCAGTGTGTCAAAGATAAGCGGCTTTTGCAGTATTTTTGCAAGAAGAAACGCCGCGGGTACGTCAAAATGCCCTTGATAACCGACGAAGATAACATCATAGGGGCCACGAAAGTAAAGAAAAAGTCCTTTAATAAATGAATACGAAGCCCTTATTGGGAACGTGATCGGATATAGTGCGAGAGCAATTATAAACGAAAGTTGTGACTCGCTTTTGAATTTTGGTTTTCCGACATGACAAAAAACAACTTCCGCCCCATTCTCGCGAAGTCCTCTTATATTAATAGCGTTACGGGAGTATGTTTCCGTGTAAGCGCCGAAATAACAAATTTTTATATCTGCTTCTTTCCGTGCACCCAGAGATAATGTAGTACCAAGGATATTATGCCATTGTTCTCGTTCTCGCTCCCGTATAGTGATTACTGATTTTTCGAGCAGTGCCTGCAGAGTGTCCCGTGTCTGATATGCTTTTTCCATCAAGTGGTATAATTGTTTAGGGCTAACCTCTTTCCATTGAATAGAAAAATCTTCTACACCAAGGTCATGGGTAATGCCTTCAAATTTGTGTTCGTACGAAACGGCTACAAAGGGTACTCTCTGTATTGTGGCAAAGATGTTTGAATGCATTCTCATACCAACAAGAATTTCTAACTCTGCATATGTATGCAGTGCGTCACTAATGCCGTTGATATGTTTTATTGGGCGTGGTTTGATACCTATGCTTTGAAGCCCTTGCACAACCCTCTCTGTTGCCGCCGCATCATAATCTCCATACTGTGAAGCATCTACTTGTACGATTGG
>Ga0066639_10004770_pt1 | contig 11524 bp, 12 predicted proteins | sample CryGeyCG2114_010_2_FD_59504 | JGI IMG/M metagenome (GOLD analysis project Ga0066639, IMG submission 59504) | Groundwater microbial communities from aquifer - Crystal Geyser CG10_big_fil_rev_8/21/14_0.10 | ecosystem: Environmental > Aquatic > Deep subsurface > Groundwater | place: USA: Utah... | reverse complement strand
ACTTTTGTTCTTTCACCAATTTCATCAGCAAATATAGCAAGCTTTGCGCCTGAAAACCAAATTGCAACAACTCCAAATACAAAGAAAGCTAAATTTGATACTAAATTCATTGAAAGTTTGAAGTGAGATCTTTTACCTTGGTTTAAAAGATAGACCTATTTTCTTCAATTTCTAAAAAATATTAACTTCAAAAGCTTTTAATAGTTTTTATTATTTTGAAAAAAAAACCTTAAGTTTTTCTAAAAAACCCATTTTTTTAGGATGGTTTTGATCAGACTCAAGTTCTTGGAATTGACTTAAAATCTCTTTTTGCTTTTTAGACAGTTTTATAGGAGTCTCTACGTGGATTCTTACCAATAAATCCCCAGTTCCTTGCCCATGGACATTTGGAACTCCTTGTCCTCTTACTCTAAAAAGCTTTCCGTTTTGAGTTCCCTCAGGAATGTTAATTTTGCAAGATTTGCCATGAGGTGAGGGTATTTCTTTTTGGCAACCAAGAGCTGCATCTGAAAAAGTTAGAGGGAGCTCAACATAAATGTCATCACCATCTCTTTGGAAAGCTTGGTGTGGTTCGACTTCAATGTAGACATATAAGTCTCCAGCAGGCCCACCTGCTTCTCCAGCATCTCCATAGCCTGACATTTTTAGTCGCATGCCACTATCTACTCCCGCAGGGATTTTAATAGTTACAGTCTCTTTTTTCTTAACTTTGCCAGCTCCATGACAGGAAGAACATGCTTTGGTGATTACCTTCCCAGTACCATGGCACTGAGGGCATGTAGACGACATGCTAAAAAAGCCACGACTTTGATAAACCTGTCCATTACCATTACATGAAGAGCAAGTCTTTATATCTTGGCTAGACTCAGCTCCTCGGCCATTACACTTTTCACAATTGCTAAGATTTTGGATGGAAATCCGCTTTTCAGTTCCTTTAACGGATTCTTCAAAAGAAATTGTAATATTTACTTTTTTGCTTGTGCCTTTTTGAGCTCGCATATGGTTGGAATCTGAGTTCTCAAATCCAAAAAAAGAATCAAATATAGATTCTGATCCGCCACCAAATGCACCCATGAAAGTTCTTAGGGCCTCGTCCATTGAAGAAAATCCGCCAGCTCCGCCGCCCATGTGAGCACCTTTCAGGCCTTCTTCTCCATATTGGTTGTAGATGTTTCGCTTATTTTCATCACTTAAGACTTCATAAGCCTCAGAAATTTTTTTAAATTTAGCTTCAGCTTCAGGATCTCCCTGATTCTTATCAGGATGAAATTTTAAAGCCATTTTTCTATAGGCTTTTTTAATTTCTGCTTGAGAGGCGTTGCGATCAACGCCTAAAACAGCATAATAATCTGTCATATTATCAACTTTTTTTATTAGGAATTATATCAATAAAAGCAGTTTTTAGCAAATGCGAAAGGGAAGCGCTAAATTACTTAGCGAGATTTTCTTGCAGCATTCTTAGCTCTTTTTAACGCTTCTTTAGATTTTTTTCTTTTTCTTACAGAGGGCTTATCGTAAAAACGATTTGCTTTACAAGTTTTCATAACGCCTTCTTTATCTAATTTCTTTTTCAATAAACGAAGAGCTTTGTCTATAGCTTCTCCAATTCGAACTTTTACGCTGGACATCTAAGTTAGAACTCCTTTTAAGATTAATTACCCAAAATGATAAGTAATCATTTGGTTTTAATCAAGCATCTCTCAAATAGATAGGCTTTAAATCATCAATTGTGACGAAATTTTTTTTTGAAAATCTGCTAAAACATAGCCTAGCTAGCTCCTGCTCATTAGGCATTCCTAATGTCCACTCTATATTAAAGTTTGGATCAATTCTTTTTTTTACAGCTTCTAGATCGGGTGAGATGACTCTTGGGGTATCTTTTAATATTAGGTTAATGTCTTGTATTGAAAAAAGGGAGGGCTTTGAAAAGCGGACTTCTTGATTTGATCTTTCAGCCTTACAGGCGTAGACTCCTCCAATTTTAGCATCTATAATGCTTAAAAACTTTCCATCTTTTTCAGGAACAAAGCTTTCTAAGGATGAAAAACAAACAATTGGAATATTTAATGCATATGCTAAGGATTTTGCAATAGTAATTGATACTCTGACACCAGTATAAGCGCCAGGGCCTATCCCAACCCCAATAAAGCTAAAATTTTTTTCCGACTGCGTCAAGAAATTGAAAAAATAATTAGACAGACCTCGTGTTTCAAAAACATGTAAGTGTCTTGTAACTTGAGTTTTGTCAGTTTCTAAAATCAAAGAAGATAGTGAACTGCTTTCTAAAATTATTCCTTTTGCCATTAAAAAAAACTTGTTAGTCTAAAAGATAAATCATTATAGCATATTTAGGGCTCAATTCCAACTGAACTTATTGCGAAGATTAAGCTCAATTGTTAGAGTTATCTGATTTATTTCAAAAAACTTGAGGATTTCTTTTGAACGAGGAAAACAATAAACCAGAAAAAGATTTAGAAAAGGTTCCTGAAATAGAGGTAGAAGATAAAAAAAATCTTCCTAAAGTTATGCCTCTTTTCCCAGAAGAGTTGTTTATTATACCTCTTTTAAGGAGACCATTTTTTCCTGGGATGGCAGCTCCTATTATCATTGAACCTGGGGCATATTATGAGGTGCTTAAGAAAGTAGCTAAGACAGACCATAAATGTATGGGATTGTTTTTGACAAAAGATGAAGATGTGAGCATCTATAAAATAGGGATCGATGATATTTATCAAGTCGGTGTTGTTGCAAGAGTTTTAAGGATTATTCCATTAGAGCAAGGTGGTGCGCAAGTAGTCTTGAATATGGAAAAAAGAGTTTCAATTATTGAACCGATAGAAGATCAATCTTTGAAGGCTAAAGTTAAGTATCATGACGACACTCCTCCTGAAGAACTTTCAAAAGAGTTAAAGGCCTATTCAATTAGTATCATCACGACAATCAAAGAGCTTTTAAAGCTGAACCCTTTGTTCAAAGAAGAGCTGCAGATTTTTCTGGGACACTCTGATTTTACAGAGCCTGGAAGGCTAGCTGATTTTGCTGTGGCTTTAACTACAGCTACAAGAGAAGAGTTGCAAGATGTTTTAAAGACTTTTGACATTCAAGGAAGAATAGACAAAGCTTTGATCTTGCTTAAAAAAGAGCTTGATTTAAGTCGTCTACAAAACAACATAAATCAAAGAATTGAAGCAAATATTTCTAAAACACAAAGAGAATTTTTCTTAAAAGAGCAGCTAAAAGCTATTAAAAAAGAATTGGGTCTTGAAAAAGAGGATAAGTATTTTGATGTCGAAAAATTCGAAGGCCGGCTGAAAAAACGCAAAGTCCCTGAGCCTGTCATGAAAGTCATAAATGACGAAATGGAAAAACTCAGCTCCTTGGAAATTCAATCGCCGGAGTACACAGTTTGCCGTAATTATTTAGACTGGTTAACAACAGTTCCATGGGGAATGTTCACTGAAGAGAATAACGATTTAGATCATGCTGAGAAGATACTGGAAGAAGATCATTATGGACTCAAAGATATCAAGGAAAGAATTCTTGAATTTATTGGAGTTGGGAAACTTACCAAAGGAATAAAAGGGAGTATTATATGTTTGGTAGGTCCGCCGGGAGTTGGAAAAACAAGTATAGGTAAAAGTGTTGCAAGAGCGCTGAATCGTAAGTTTTATCGTTTTTCTGTAGGTGGCATGCGAGATGAAGCTGAAATAAAAGGCCATAGAAGAACATATATCGGTTCTATGCCAGGAAAAATGATTCAAGCTCTAAAAAGTACTGAGGCAATGAATCCTGTAATTATGATCGATGAGATTGATAAAATGGGAATGAGTTATCATGGAGATCCGGCTTCGGCTCTTTTAGAGGTATTAGACCCTGAGCAAAACAAAGATTTTTTAGATCACTATCTTGATGTTCCATGCGATTTATCAAATGTCTTATTTATGGTTACTGCAAACATTATAGATACAATACCCGAACCTTTGAAAGATCGAATGGAGATACTCAGGTTGTCTGGGTATATTCAGGCAGAGAAGATTGAAATTGCTAAAAAATACCTAATCCCAAGAAATCGTAAGGAAATGGGGCTGAAGGCCACTCAAGTCAGTTTTTCAAAAGGTGGAATATCCCAAATTATTTATGGATTTGCGAGAGAAGCTGGGGTTAGAAATTTAGAGAATTTAATAAAAAAGATCTTACGCAAAGTTGCTGTAAAAGTTGCAAGAAAAAAAGCTAAACAGGTCTTTAAAAAGGAGATTGTCACAGAAGACAACGTAAGTAGTTATTTAGGAAAGCCGATTTTTACATCGGACAGATATTATGAGAAAACTCCGATCGGTGTTACAACCGGCCTTGCCTGGACCTCACTAGGTGGTGCTACATTATATGTTGAAGCTTCAGAAGCTCATGCTCCTAGAACTGACATGAAACTAACTGGTCAAGCTGGAGATGTTATGCGTGAGTCTGCGCAGATTGCTTGGAGTTTTGTGCATAGTAAGTCTGATAGGTATGCCTCAGGGATAGAATTTTTTCCACATGCACAAGTTCACATTCATATTCCTGAAGGGGCCACTCCCAAGGATGGGCCTTCAGCAGGCGTTACTATGGTAACAGCTATTTTATCTCTTTTGTTAAGTCAAAGAGTATTGGACGATCTAGGGATGACGGGAGAAATCACTCTTACTGGGAAAGTTCTTAGGATTGGAGGAGTTAAAGAAAAGCTGATTGCAGCTAGAAGATCAAAATTAAAAGTTTTAATCTTTCCTCAAGATAACAAGCGTGACTTTGAAGAGTTGCCAGATTATTTGAAGAAAGGTTTAAAAGTCCATTTTGTAGATTATTATGACGACGTTTTCAAAATCGCATTCCCAAATGCAAAAATTAAGTTGGAAGAAAAAAAGCCAAGAAAAGCAACTCGATCAAAGTCAACTAAAGCAAAAAGTAAAAGAGCTTAGGTCGAACAAATTATCGATTGCTACTGTAAATGGCTCTTTTGATCTTTTACATGCTGGGCATTTACATATGCTTTATGCAGCTTCATGTTTAGCTGATATATTGATTGTTTTGTTGAATACTGACGAGTCAATACAAAAGTATAAGAGTAAAGATAGGCCAATCATCTCACTAAATTATCGGATGCAAATGATGAGCGCTATCGGATTTGTTGATTATGTCAGTTATTTTGGAGAGACTGACCCTCGTAATATTTTGAGCATAATTAAGCCAGATGTGCATGTCAATGGATCAGAATATGGGGAAAACTGTATTGAGGCTGATACTATAACTTCTAATGGCGGTAAAATTCATATAGTTGATTTGGTAGAGGGGCTTTCTACGACAGAAATTATTAAAAAGATAAAAAAGACATGAGATTAGTTGCAAAATTTGATAAGGAAGACCAAGCTAAAAGATATTCACTTCTTCTTCAAAAAGAAGAGATCAAAAATTTCATTGAGTCCGAGATAGATGAAAAAACTAAAAAAAGAACCTTGCTTATTTGGGTTGAAGAAGAAGACTTAACTGATAGGGCAGCTGAACTTTACAATGAATTTATCAAAGATCCTGAAAATAAAAAATATGATATTCCAGTGTCGGTGGCTTATACTAGGCCTTTAATTGAAGACATTCCAATTAAAATTGTTGAGAAAAAAAGAAAAAATCCGATTTCTTTAACAATGATTGTAATTGGTATTTGTTCATTTATCTATTTTATTAACTTTTTTCAAGAAGCTTATATAGCAAAAAGAGATGGGCAAAGAATAGCTGTTGTAACTCCTATTCAACTAGCGCTTTTTTATGATGTTCCTAAAGCACTGTTGAAACTTAATGATGTTTTAAAAAAATACCCAATAAGTTCCTTTAGGTCTCAAGAAGATATTCCTCCTGAACTTGTAGATGAGCTTAAAGCTGTTAATGAGCTTCCTCAATGGAGAGGTATTTATCCCTGGGTTTTGGAAAAAATTCAAAAAAAGAAAGAAGTTCCTGTTGAAGGGATGTTTTTAAAGATTCGCCACGGTCAGATTTGGCGTCTTTTTTCGCCGTGTATTTTACATACAAGAATTATACATCTATTGTTCAATATGCTGTGGGTCGCTGTGCTATTAAAGCAAATAGAGACGAAAGTGAAAAAGTGGAAGACTGTTTTATTTATCTTAGTTGTAGGAATTTTCTCTAATACTTGTCAGTATTTAATGAGCGGCCCGCTGTTTTTAGGCTTTTCTGGCATAGTAGTAGGGTTTGCTGGCTATATTTGGTCGAGGCAAAAGAACGCGCCTTGGGAAGGTTATACAATCAATAAGTCGACTTTTATTTTTCTCGCGGTTTATGTTTTTGGGATGATGGGGCTTCAATTACTATCTTTCGTTTTTCAGTCATTTGGATCAAGTTTCTTTCAATATAATATAGCAAATACCGCACATATATCTGGAGGTATTGCCGGTTGGCTTTTGGGGAAATTTTCATTTTTCTCAATGGAGGTAAATTGAGTATTAAAGATATAGTTATATTAGGATGTTCTTCTCAGCAACCCACTCGAAAAAGAAATCATGGTGCCTATTTGTTTAGGTGGAATGAACAGGGGCTATTATTTGATCCTGGTGAAGGAACTCAACGTCAGTTTATCTTTGCAGAAGTATCTCCAACAGTTGTCAGCCATATTTTTATAAGTCATTTTCATGGGGATCATTGCTTAGGAGTAGGATCAATGTTAATGAGGCTTAATTTAGACAAGGTAACTCATCCGATCCACTGTTTTTATCCAGCAAGCGGCAAAAAAAATTTCGAAGCTCTTCGTTATGCTTGCATATATCATGAGAATATTAATGTAATTGAGCATCCGGTAAGAGACAATGGGTTTGTTTTTCAAGATGATAAATTCATGATTGAAGCTGCTTTTTTGGAACATGGGATTGATAATATAGCTTGGAGAGTAACGGAAAAGAATAAGCTTAAATTCGATAAACAAAAACTTAAAGAGCGTGGAATTTCCGGCCCGATTATCAAAGAGCTTGAGCTGAAAAAAGAAATTCAAGTAGATGGAAGGAAAGTTCATATAGACGAAGTTAGCTGGATCAAGCAGGGAGATAGTATTGCCGTTGCAATTGATACTAGATATTGCCCACAGGCAGTTGAAATTGCTAAAAACGCAAAAGTATTATTATCAGAGAGCACATATTTGGAAAAACACAAAGATCTTGCTAGAAGATATATGCATATGACAGCAAAACAAGCAGCGCTGATTGCAAAACAAGCTAATGTTGAGAAGTTAATACTTACCCACTTTTCTGCAAGATATCAGGATCTAAGTCTCTTTGAAAAAGAAGCTAAAGAAATTTTTGAAAATGTTTATGTAGCAGAGGACTTTAAGAGGTTTTCGTTTTAACCTTCTTTAATATACATTTCTAAATGTTCTATAAGTCTTTCAACTTCTTGCAAGTCTTTTTGAACTACCCAAGTTATAAATTTTTTCAAAGCAGTCAAACTTCGATAATGGATCTCATGTAGTTCTAACAAGAGATCACTTAATGAATTTGCTTTTTCTTTAGTATTTTTGAACCAATTATTTACTTGTGAAAGGTTTTTAGATAATTTAGGACTATGCTGTAATTGATCCATTGCTTTATCTAAATCAATAGCATTTTTTGCAAACATCGTTATCCATGAGTGACTAGAAGCTAGTTTGGTGTCTTTTTGGAGTTCCTTTAAATCGTTTAAGACTAAAAGAGCTTTTTTCTTAGGTTCTATAGCTGGATATTTTCCAGGCCATCCTAGGGGTATTTCAGTCATGATTTTTTTGTTCTTTTTTTTATAAATAATTGATCCTTTTGATTTTAGCGAGAACTTTTTAAGTAAAACTCATCTTTTAATGCTTGATCTGATTGAAATTTTCCCAAAAATTCAGATGTAATCGTTTTGCTGTTAGGATCTTTAACTCCTCTAAATTGCATGCAAAAATGTGTTAATTCAAAGTATACAGCGACATCAGGAGTATCTAGAATATTACTGATGCATTCACATACTTGATGAGTTAATTTCTCTTGTATTTGAGGCCTTTTTGAAAAGTATTCAACAACGCGATTTAGCTTAGATAGACCAATGATTTTTTTTGTTGGTATATATGCAACGTGAGCAACACCAGCCATAGGTAAAAAATGATGTTCACAAATACTTTGAACCAAAATATTTTTAGTTACGATCATCTGGTTTTTTGTAAAAGTGCTGTCTATCGGAATAAAAGTAAGTTTAGGAAAATTAGCAGATGAAAGACCATAAAAAAGCTCTTTTACATACATTTTAGCAACTCTTCTTGGAGTTTCATTCATAGATGGATCACTCAAATCAAGTCCAAGTGTTAGCAGAATCTTTTCCATGTGTGCTTCAATAATGTCTATTTTCTCATTTTCAGATAAGTAAACATCATTCATTTTTGATTCTTCTGTAAGTATGTTATTTGGCATAAGATTTAACGTGTTGTCTTCTAATTTCTGCTGCAGCTATAGAATATGCACATGCAACATTGATGGAGTTTTTTTTGCCGTATAACGGGATATCAACAAAATAATCAGCTTCTTTGAGAAATTTATCTGAGATCCCGAATTCCTCATTGCCTAAAATTAAAGTAAAGCTTTCAGGGAAGATGAAATCGCTTACAGCTGTAGCATCTACTGCAGTCTCAAGTGCTATCCAAGGCCTTGGTAGATCAGATAGTTTATAATTATTGTGGCATCTAACAATGGTAGATGCACCCATAGAAGTTTTAATTACTTTATTATTGTCAGTAAAAGGTGTTTTTTCTCCAAAATAAAGATCTCCTATTCTAAGAGCCTCGGTTGTTCTCAGAATGCTGCCAACATTATAAGCTGATCTAGTGTTATCTAGATATATGGCGATATTAGAAAAGTCTAAAGATGGAGAGTGATCTCCCTGGCGTATATGCGGCAATAAATTATGCTCTTTAAGCTCGATGCTAGCGCTTTTCAAATGGTAATGGTATCTATCAGATATTTGCTTAAGATCTAAAGAGAGGATAGGTAGATCTAAATGCATCCATTTCAAATATAGTAAGTATTGATCTAGCTTTTCTTGATAGTCAGTTTTACTATTTAGTATTTTCTCATAAATATAGCGCAATATCTCTGCACATTTTTTATGCTGTTGTTTTATTTCTAGCCTTTCAAATTTTCTTGATGTGAACATTAATTACTTAGCTCGGCTTAATAAATATTCATCTAAAGAGCCATCAAAAACTACAGGTCCGGTGCTTTCTAAAGCAATGATTTTAGTTGCAAAGCGATTGATCAGATCTCTGTCATGCGTAGCTACAATTGCAGTTCCCTTAAACTCCTCCAATCCCCATGCAAGTGCAGAGACTGACTCTAAATCTAGGTGGTTATTTGGCTCATCTAAGATAATAGTGTTTGGTTCGTTTAGCATTAGCATTGCCAAAATTAGCCTAGCGGTTTCTCCTCCAGACAAAGCAGATATTGGCTTAAATGCATCATCTCCGCCAAATAGTAGTTTCCCTAAGACGCTGCGAATATCTTGGTCATATACCTCTGACTTATGGTCTTTTAACCAATCGAAAAGAGTAGTCTTAGATTCTTTATCTAAAATATCCTGATGGTTTTGTGGAAAGTATCCTAAGTTTACATTATGTCCAACAATTATATCGCCAGAGGTTGGGTTAATTTTTTTTGCAAGTAGCTTCAGTAGTGTACTTTTTCCGATACCGTTGCTCCCAATAACCGCAATTTTGTCACCTCTATGTATTTCAAAGTTGAAGTTTTCAAATACTTGTTTTTCCTCAAAATTGATACTGATGTTTTTTACATTAAAAACAACTTGTCCCGAGGTGGTTTCAGGGGGAGTAAATCTAATATAGGGTCTTTGGATGTTAGATTTTTTTAAATCATGAGGCTGAAGCTTTTGGATTTCTTTTACTCTGGATTGGACTTGACTTGCCCTAGTGCCTGCTCCGAACTTTGCAACAAACTCTTTCAGTTGAGCTATTTTTTTCTCTTTAGCTTTGTTTTCATTTTCAGCTTTTTCCCTAACCGATGTTTTAGTGACAAGCATTTGATCATAATTACCTGGATAGAAAATGACTGTCTCATAGTCGATATCAGCAATTACCGTGGTGATTGAATTTAGGAAAAAACGATCGTGGGAAACTACAATCAAAGCTCCTTTATAATTAATAAGGAACTCCTCTAGCCAGCTGATAGTTTTCATGTCCAGGTGGTTAGTAGGTTCATCCAAGATCAAAGCCTGAGGGTCTCCAAATAAGGCCTGGCAAAGTAGTGCACGAAATTGAAAGTCTGTTGGTACTGATTTCATCTTAGATTCGTGGAACTCTTTGTCGATGCCCATGCCGATCAAAAGAACCTCAGCATCGGCTTCAGCGCTATATCCATTTTCTTCAGCTATGATTTCTTCTAAATCTCCAAGTCTCATTCCAATTTCATCGGTCATTTCCATTTCATATAATGAGTCTCTTTCAGATAACGCTTCCCATAGTTTGGAATTCCCCATGATAACAGTGTCCATTAGGGTGTATTCTTCAAACTCTTCAATATTTTGCTTTAAGTAGCCAATTTTTTCAGGCAGCGAGACTGTTCCAGATGTGGGCGGTTCTATGCCCATTATAATCTTCAAGAGAGTCGATTTCCCAGCCCCATTGGGACCGGTTAAGCCATATCGGAATCCATCATTAAATGTCATCGTGACATTATCAAATAAGATTCTTGTACCAATTTTTTTTGAGACTGAATCTAATGTAATCATTCGAAAAAATATTTTATTTTTAAAAAATACAATAATGTTAACAAACTAGTAAAATATACAAAAGCTTTCGATGTGTTCAAACAGCATTTTTCTGTAAAAAATAATTTTCATTTGTACATTATTTTTTTTATGCTTTTAAAGCAAACGTTCAAGTATATAAAAAAATCCGCAAAAGTGTATAATATGTAATATTTATAAAAAAAATAATAAAAACAGTGATAAGTTTATTAGGGAAGTCTCAAGAACCAAGAGGCATATTTTATCATATTTTCCATCCACAAACCTCTTTGAATAACATTGATAAAATTCAAAGGCACTTGGATGTTGCTTTAAAAGTAATTTTAAAGGTTGGGATGGTTTTTTCAGCTATGGCTGGGTTTTATAGTTTTCAATATATCACAACTTCAGTACATTTAATGGAATACTGGCTAGCCATGGGGGCATTTCTTACAAGTGTTGTCTCATTTGCTAGTTTTGCTAAATATAGTTATTTCCATCGTACTTTATGAAACGTTCTGATTCTTTCATTGCAAAAAGACAAAGAAGTTTAAAAGAGGCTGCAGAAGACTACACTGAGCTGATTGAGGATTTTATTCAAAGTAAAGGCGAGGCCAGAGTCTGCGATCTTGCAAAAGAAATGGGGATATCTCATGTAACGGTCATTAAGACATTAGCAAGACTAGAGGCTGAAGGTTACTTGAAAACATCTCCTAGAAATCCAATAGACCTTACTCAAAAAGGTAGA
>Ga0066639_10004768_pt1 | contig 11529 bp, 17 predicted proteins | sample CryGeyCG2114_010_2_FD_59504 | JGI IMG/M metagenome (GOLD analysis project Ga0066639, IMG submission 59504) | Groundwater microbial communities from aquifer - Crystal Geyser CG10_big_fil_rev_8/21/14_0.10 | ecosystem: Environmental > Aquatic > Deep subsurface > Groundwater | place: USA: Utah... | reverse complement strand
CCATCTACCCCTTCCTTTGTTACTTCTCTTAGTCTATCTGGCCAACTATCAAATATTTTTATTTCTGGAGACTATGCCTATGTTACATCGAACGACAATTCTTCGGAATTGATCATTGTAGATATTTCTAATCCATCTAGTCCTGGTATTGTTGGTTCATTTAATAATCCTGGTAATGCTGATGCTACTGGTGTGTATGTTGTAGGTCAGAGTGCTTACATTACTTTAGCTAGCAATAATGAATTCTCTGTTGTTAATATTTCTAACCCTTCTTCACCTGTACTTATAAGTTCTCTAAATTTATCCAGCAAAGCTAATGATCTTGTGGTTTTGGGGAATCACGCATTCATAGCTTCTGATGATAACAATCAAGAATTACAAGTTATCGATATTTCTAATCCTGGCGTACCAACACAAGTAACCTCATTAAATTTATCAGGTAACACTGATGCAGATTCGATGTCTTTTAATGGCTCTGTTCTTTTTATAGGTCAAGGTAGTGTTTTTTATACAATTGATGTTTCAACACCTACTTCTCCTTCACAGATTGGGTCCATAGGTCTATCTGGTACAATAAATGATATCTCTCTTAATGTTGCTGATAGTACACTTGTGTTTGTTGCAACAACTGCAAATAATGAAGAATTTCAAATTATCGATACAGTCAACCCTTCTTCCCTTATTATTTTTGGGTCTGTAAATACAGCAGGCAATGATGATTTAAGAGGTGTTGCTTATGATTCAAACATTGATCGTGTTGTTGGTGTTGGGGATAGAAATAATGAAGAGATTTTTATATTTGCACCCCAGTAATACTAGGTATATGAAAAAATTTATTTCAAAAAAAGGATTTACTTTAGTGGAACTTTTGCTTTATATAGCAATTTCTTCAACTATACTTATGATTTCTGTATTGTTTCTTCAGATGCTTTTAGAATCAAAGGTTAAAAACCAAACCATGAGTGAAGTGGAACAACAGGGTTTATTGGTGATGCAGTTGATTACGCAAACTATTCGTAACTCAGAAAATATTACTTTACCTACTATTGGCGTGAGTTCAAATTCATTGACTCTCGATGTGTTGGATGTAAACAACGACCCAACTATTTTCGGTCTGCTGTCAGATTCAATTACTATTAAAGAAGGTGCGGGGGAAGAAATACCTATTACTAATTCACGTGTCATTGCTTCCTCTCTTAATTTTCACAATCTTTCTTACTTGGATACTCCCGGTATTGTAAATATATCATTTACTCTTACTTATAAAAATCCCGAAAATAGACAAGAATATAACTTTAGTAAAAATTTTTATACCAGTGCCGCTTTACGTCAACCTTAATAAGATTATGAATAAAGGATATATAACATTGATTAGTATATTAATAGTTGGGGCCGTGGGGGTTTCTATTACAGCATCTTTAATTTTACTTGGGGTAGGTTCTTCTCGAACTGGTTTTGCTATAGAACAGTCAAATCAGGCAAAAGGGCTGGTTAATGCCTGTGTTGAAGAATCTCTCCAGCAAATCAGGAGTTCAACTCCATATACTGGAAGTGGTAATATATCACTTGGACAAGGTGTTTGTTCATATGTTGTTACGAGTCAGGGTGGACAAAATCGTACCGTAATTGCGTCTAGCACAGTAGGTTCAATTAATAGAAAAGTGGAAGTTGTTATTAATCAAATTAACCCAAATATTCAAGTTGTTTCTTGGCAGGAAGTTATAGATTTTTAAAAATATGTTATAATTAAAAGTATTGATAGGTTTAAATAATAATTTTGATTATGAAAAAAAATAGATTAGAGTTAAATAAAGGTTTTACTCTCTTAGAAATACTTTTAGTGGTTGCTGCAATCGCTATTTTGACAGGTATAGTCATAGTTGCCCTTAATCCAAATAAACAATTAGGCGATACTCGTAATGCACAAAGGAGAAGTGATGTCAGCACTATTTTAAATGCTGTTTATCAGTACACAATTGATAATAATGGTAATCTTCCTTCGGGTATCGATTCGACAGTAGGGTCTTCACAGGTTCTTGGTACTGCTGGTTCTGGTCTTGATTCTACTTGTACGGCAACCACAACCTTGGCTGCTGGTCTCGATCTTTCTAGTTCTCTTGTTCCAACTTATATTGTAGGTATCCCACTAGATCCTTCTTCGGGCGTAGCTTCAAACACTGATTATTATATCAATAGAGACTCAAATGGTCGTATAACAGTAGGTAGTTGTGATCCAGAACAGTCAGCAACAATTAGTGTAACAAGATAGTAATTTAATCTATATGGACGATACTGTGTACGAAAAAATCAAGGGTGATACGATTTCTTTTTTAAAAAATAATTTTGTTATGGAGATTGCAACTTGTTATGATAATAAACCGGCAGTTTCTCCTATGATTTATGTTATTGATGATGATTTGAATTTTTATTTTATTACCTACACAAATTCTTATAAAGCCCAAAATCTTATTAAAAATCCTCAGTGTAGTTTGACTGTCTGGCAATTTTTGCAAATGTCAGTTCAGGTAGATGGTAAAACTGAGATTATTGAAGATGAGGTTAAAAAAGCATGGGTGGTAGACATGTTTGCTGATGCATCAACAAAAGACCCAAATTTCTGGGCACCTATTTTCAGGATAAAAGGAGGGGACTATGTTATTTTTAAGATTCAGCCAACATGGATGAGGGTTTTAGATTTAACTCATAATACAGTAAGACAAGAAAATTCTCCTTATACTGAAATAAAATTATAGTATGAATAAAAGAGAAAATAAAATAATACTTTTCTTACTGAATGATACAGACCCTGTCCTTTTAAGGGTTGTTAAGAATAAATTTAAAAAAGATGCTGGTTGGGAATCGGTAATAGCAACTAAATATGACGAAGCCATGTCTTTGTTTATGGAAAATAAACCAGATGGGGTTTTGACTGAAATCATAATCGGAGATGATAAAGGAAGAACAGGTTTTGATTTTATTGAAGAGATTAATAATAAAGAGAAATTACATAAATCTCAGGTAGTAATTTTTACTGAATTGAGTCAGGATGATGATAGAGGTAAAGCTGAAAGGTTGGGTGTAAAACATTATTTTGTGAAAAGTAAAATTACTTTAAATGAATTAATTAAAGAGATTAATAATATTATTTAAAAACAGGGAAGATTTTTTATTTGGGCGCATGATACAGAACTTTGTCCCTCGAAAAATCACTTGTCGTCGCAAGTTATTTTTTTGGGCACCAGATTTATGACAAACTCTTCTGTAGAGAAGAAAGTGTTTTTGTATATATATTTTGGTATTCTTTTTCTGTCTTTCTATCTTTTTTTACAGTGTTCACTTTACAGTGTTCACAAAGTATAAATGAAAACGACACATCATTTCAGCTTCTCAAAAACCGTCTAGTTCTGTTCTGGTGCGCGATACAGGACTCGAACCTATGACCTTCCCGGTGTAAACGGGTTGCTCTACCAACTGAGCTAATCGCGCAACATATTGAGTATATACTAAAAGTAAATTAATTCAAGATTATTGTGTTATATTATTCTCAATGGATATTAAAGTTTTATATGAGGATTCCAACATACTGGTCATAGATAAACCGTCTGGAATTATGGTTCATGGGGACGGTAGAACCAAAGAAAAAACAATTGTTGATTGGTTTATTTCAAACTATCCAAAGAGTAGAGGTGTAGGTGAGTTAGCCAACGATCAGAAAGGCAACCCTATAGATAGATCAGGTGTGGTTCATAGATTAGATAAAGAAACCTCAGGAGCTTTGATTTTAACTAAAACAGAAGAGGCTTTTGAAAATATAAAATCACAATTTCAAACAAATAGTATAGAAAAAGAATATCACGCTTTTGTTTACGGGCCAGTAAAATTAGACAGTGGAACCATAAATAGACCTATAGGTAGAAGCAGTCAGAACTTTAGAAAGTGGTCTGCTCAAAGGGGAGCAAGAGGAGAGTTAAGAGAAGCAATTACAGATTACAAGGTTATTGTAAGGTCAAATAAATATTCTTTCGTCTATGCTTTTCCCAAAACCGGCAGAACTCACCAAATAAGAGTTCATTTTAAAGCCATAAATTATCCTTTGGTTTGTGATGGTTTGTATGCTCCCAAAGTTCCAAATAATCTAGGTTTCAAGAGATTAGCTCTTCATGCTTATTCTATATCTTTTATGGACAAAAGAGGTGAAAAAATTAGAGTAGTTGCTCCTTATCCTGAAGATTTTGAAAGGGCTCTAGAAAAGTTGCAAAGTAAGTAGTCTTGTGTTAGATTTGTTATCACTATGGTAAAAACAGTTTTATCTCCAGTAAATATAGCTCAAAGAAAAGCTCTTGATATAAGATCTGGAGATACAGTATTAATTCAACAAAAAATCGTTGAAAAAGACAAAAAAACAGGAAAATTGAAGACAAGACTTCAGGCTTTTGAGGGTCTTGTTATTGCAGTAAAACACGGAAAAGAAGCTGGGGGAACTTTTACAGTAAGAAAGATATCTTTAGGGGTTGGAGTGGAAAAGATTTTTCCTATATATTCTCCAATGATTGATTCTATTGAAATAATAAAAAGATCAAAAGTAAGAAGGGCAAAGTTGTATCATATAAGAGATAAGGCCGCTAAAGAAATAAGAAGACAAATGAGAAATATTAGGAAACTTCCAGACGCTCCAGAAATAGAAGATGAAATAAAAGAAGAAGTTTCGAAAGATGTAGCAGATAAAGAAGCAGAAGAGGTAAAAGCAGAATAAATCAAATAGTCCCGAAAGGGATTTTTTGTTGTAAAAATTTCAGGTTCCTAATATAATCACACAGAAATGCCTAGGTGTTGAAACTGGTAGACAAGCACCCTTGAGGTGGGTGTGCCGTAAGGTGTGGAGGTTCGAGTCCTCTCCTAGGCACCAAATATAGTATAAATTTTGTGCACAAGATTTTATTATCTTGTATAATAGAATCTCATGAATTCTTTCCAGATAAAGGTATTAGCTGTGGCTTCTATGATAGTTGACCATGTTGGGTTTGTTTTTTTTCCACAGGTTACAATACTTCGAGTCTTTGGAAGACTAGCCTTTCCTTTATTTGCTCTTCTTATAAGTGAAGGGTTTATAAAAACAAGCAATAGAAGAAGATATTTTTTTAGACTTACTACTTTTGCTATATATTCTCATATCCCCTATATTTTTATGATTCGTGCTGGTGGTGGGGTGGGGTATCAGATAAATATATTTTTTACACTAAGTGCAGGTCTTTTATGTTTGATTTTATTAGATAAATACAAAAATACTTTTGTAAGAGTTTTTATTGTAATATTTACCCTACTTATAGCCATGTATTTTAGGTTTGAGTATGGTGCATATGGAATACTTCTAATTCTTTCTAGTTATTTATTTATCAAATCACATACAAAAGGTTTGTTTTCTATTTTGTCTATAAGTATTACGAATGCTTTATACAGAGCTTATTATTTAGGTACTTATCTACAAGTCTACGCATTAGCTGCAATTCCTTTTATGTATATGTATAATGGACAAAAAGGTCCAGATGGTTACAGGAATTGGTTTTATTATATTTATCCTGTCCACATGCTGGTGATTGCCTTAGTAGCTTATTTAATAAAATAAAAATATGTTATATACAAGAAAAGGGGATGATGGGACAACAAAAACTTTTGACGCCAAACAAAGAATTTCTAAAAATTCTTCTGTGGCAGAAGCACTTGGTTCTTTGGATGAAATAAATTCTTTTTTGGGTTTATGTAAAGTCAGATCAAAAGAGTTAGGTTTTAAGTTGGGAGATAGAAATTTTGATGAAGTAGTTCACCAAATACAAAAGGATCTTTTTATTGCTCAAGCAGAGATAGCTGGTTCAAAAATGTCTATAACCGAAGAAAAGGTGAAAGAGGTGGAATTGATAATAGACTACATAGAAAAATTATTACCACCTATAACAACTTTCTTTATTTCGGGGGGGTCTGAGTTGGCAGCTACTTTTGATATAGCAAGAACTATTTCAAGAAGAGCCGAAAGAAGAGTTGTAGCTGTTGCTGAAGAAGGAGAAATTTCTATTGGACAATACACAAAAGCTTATCTAAATCGTTTATCTAGTATACTTTATGCTCTAGCTAGACTTTCTAACCATTTATCTGGTATAAATGAAGAAGCTCCTGATTATAAATAGGGAGAGGTAATGGTGGCTATGGTGTAGCGGTAGCACGCGAGCTTGTGGAGCTCTCTGTCTGGGTTCAACTCCCAGTAGCCACCCAAGTGAAATTATTTTCTAATAAAAATCTTTATAAAATATATGCAAATTTTGTTTTTGTATTACATTTTATATTGGTTTTAGTTGTAGTTTTTGGTTGGCTTATTCCGGGTGATTTTTTCTATGTCTTCTTAATATTTTTTTCTTTAACTCTTATTTCTGAAATTTTACTTGGGTATTGTGTTTTAACCAAAATAGAATTTGACTTAAGAAAAAAAATTGATCCAGATAAAAAGTTTGATAAATCTTGTATAGTACACTATATCAGAAGCTGGAGAGGTTTATCTCCAAGAGAGCCTGTTATTAATAAAAATAATTTTTTCCAAAAAAACTCTTTTATATTTATAATGTTGGGTCTGTTGTCTGTCAGTTTACTGTGGAGGGTTTTTGTATATTAAAAAACAATCTGTTGGTATAATATGACTATGAAAAAGTTTTTTGTATTTCTATTTATTTTAATTTTAATATTTATAGCTTTCTTGGTTGGTTTTAGTTTAAATAAAGAAAGTAGATATGTCCCTCCCGAGACTGTTGCAATTATGTTTTTTAGGAATCTTTCGGAAGGTAGTTATGAACAAGCTTTAAAATATTATGGAGGTAGCTTTGAGACTTTACAAAACTGGAACCCAGAAGTTTCTTCTTTAGATTATATTGAATTAATAAAAAGAGGGTGTGAGAAAAATGGACTTAACTGTTTACCAGTCAGAAGTATAATTGTTGATCCTTCTATTTCTATTGAAGGTTTAAATAAAGAAGGTTTGTATGACAGGATTACACCTTACACTGTTACATTTGAAAAAAAAGAAGGGGGTCTTTTTGAAATAGGTCCTTGTTGTGGTGAAGAGGATACTGGAGAAAGATTTAGTCAGTTCACTGTTTTTATTGCTGAAAAACAAGGTAATTATGTCGTTTTAACTTTACCACCTTACACACCTTAGTATTTCAATAATGTAGTCACAACGAAAATTATATAAATTGAAATAAGGATAAAACTTTCTCTTTTTGTGATTTTTTGTTGAGTTTTTGTGGTTATAAAAAAAGCAATAATTGCTAAAGTTAGAAATATTCGACTGATCGCAAAAGAATCTAAACTTTCTGTTTTTATAGGGTTTATTATTGTAACGATCCCTAAAATAAGTGATGCTGGAATAATTACCGCCCCCATCAGATTTCCAAGTATCATAAAGGTTTCTCCTCTTTTGGCGGAATAGATTGCAAAATATACTTCAGGCAGAGCACTTCCAAATCCAATTATGAGAGATCCAACAATAACCAGAGGCAAACCAAGACTGCTTGCTAGAAAAGTAGAAGAAAGAACAATGCCTTGGGAAGAAATAAAAAGTATTAAGGCTCCAGAAAATATTTTAAATGTGTCTTTTAATCCTTCTTTAACACTAATTATCATAGTATGTTTTGGTTCCGGGTCTATTGTTTTAGAAAATCTTTCTCTTTTTGAAAATAACCAGAATATATAAACAAGGAAAAATATTATGAGTATTATTCCATCCGGTCTTGATAATGTTCCATCCAGTATCAGTATTACTGGTAGGATAGCTGCCCCAAGTGTAAAAAATGATGTGGATTGTATTGTTCTACTTTCGGCTGTTATTTCTTTATTTGGCGAAAATAAGACAGCTAAACCAACCGCTAATGTTAAAGCTATTAAGTTATTACCCATTATGTCACCAAAGGAAAGTTCAGGTATTCCTTGTAGAGCAGAAGTTACTCCAACAAAAAGATTTGGTAATGAGGCGGCAACTGCCATAACAAAAAAAGCAACAACAAATTCTTTTAATCCAAAGAATCTAGATAATCTTACTAAACCATTAACAATTAAATCTCCTGAAAAGTATAAAAGACCACAAGATGTGACAAAAATAAGTATATTTATAAAAACTTCCATAATTAGATTTTAACATTTTTATAAAAAATTAGGTGTAAAGATTTTCTATATAAGATATAATTATTTTTATGAAAAATTCAAAAAGCGTTATCGTTTTAATAGCTATTTTAATAGTGGCAGTCATTTTTTATGTTTATCTTTCATCTAAAACAAATAACCAGAATATTGATTCTGAGGTTATAGAAAATTCAGAAGTTGTGAAAGAGTTGCAAACAACAAATAATACGAATACAGGTACTGATACATCAACTAAGTCAGAAAGTAAGTCGTATATCGGTATAGATGGAATTTATGTTGTTAGGTATACAGATCAAGGTTTTGTGCCTTCTAGTATACAAATAGCTAAAGGAAAAAGTATTCGTTTTGTAAACCAATCTTCGAAAGGAATGAGGATTTTTTTTGAAGAACAAAATGAAAATGGTAAAAAAGAGTTTAATCAACCAGAGACAGTTGCAAATGGTTCTACGTACACAATGTCTTTTGTAAATGGAGGATTATGGATTTATTATAATAATACTTTTCCATCACACAAGGCTAATATACTAGTTTATTAAAAATCATGAATAATTTTACTTCTTATTTAGAAACCAAAAAATATCAAACCAAATATAGGACTCATTTTATAACCATTACTTCAGATATTGAAGATATTGTAAAAAAATCTGGAGTCAAAAGAGGTTCGGTGGTAATTCAAACACATCATACAACTTGTGGTGTTTGGATAAATGAGAATGAAAAAAATCTTATAGGTCCCACTGAAGAGTTAGGTTATACTGCAGATTTGAGAAAAATATTGGATAATTTTGCTAGCCCTACCATGGAATATGGTCATAATGATGTTTGTGACCCTGCAAATCCAAACGGAAAAAGAAATACTCATCTTTGTGAACCAGATGAAGATGGGATCATACATGAATGTATCAATGGTCATTCTCATGCTCAAGCCCTTTTAATACACCCATCACTTTCTTGTATTGTAGAAGATGGAAAGTTGTTGAAAGGTCATTGGCAACAAGTAATGCTTGTGGAACTTGATCATAATAGAGAAAGGACTGTATCTTTTTTGGTTCAAGGACTAAAAGATTAAATATATAAAAGTATGAGTATACTAAAAGCATCTAAAGATTATGATCTCCTAGATAGTGGGGAAGGTTTAAAACTTGAAAGATTTGGAAATTTTAAAATAATAAGACCTGACCCTCAGGTTATATGGGACAAAAAAGATTTAAGTATTTGGGAAAATGCTGATTTTGTTTTTGAGCAAAATGAAAAAAATGGTAAATGGAAAAAAATAAAAGAATTTCCAAAGGACTGGAGTATTGAAATAGACGGTTTATTTTTTAAGCTGAAACATGGAGTTTTTAAACATTTAGGTATTTTTCCAGAACAATCAATTCATTTTACTTGGCTTAGAGATAAAATAGATCAAGGATTAAAAGAAAATGGAATCGTTTCGGTCTTAAACCTTTTTGGCTACACAGGTATTTTATCTGTTTTTTGTGCAAAATATGGTGCTGAAGTTTGTCATGTAGATGCTTCAGAAGCTTCAGTTGATCTGGCTTTTAAAAATAGAGATTTGAATAACCTTTCAAAAGAACCTATAAAATTTATTGTCGATGATGTTCGAAAATTTATAGAGAGGGAAATAAGAAGAGGAAAGAAATATGACATTATAATAATGGACCCTCCTTTATATGGAAGGGGAGTAAAAAATGAAGTTTGGAATTTGGAAGAAGATCTATCAAAACTGTTAAAAAAAATACCAAAACTTTTATCAAAAAATCCCATAGCCATTTTACTAAATGGTTATGCTTCAAATTATTCTCATGTTACCTATAAGCAAGTTTTGGAATCAAATTTAAATTTGAAAGGTAACTTTTCTTCAGGAGAAATTTTTATAGAAGAATCTGGATCAGAAAGACTTTTACCGGTCGGGATATTTTCTAGGTGGGATAAATAAAAGACGGGGCCAGATTGGCCCCGTTTAATTTTTTCGTGTCTCTAGACTTCTATGTGTCCCTGAGGTGTTTTTTTTGGACCCTTCTCCTCTTTTTTGGGAGGAGGAGGGATTTGACCTAGAACTTCCTCTACATTTTTTGGAGGTACTTGTGTAAAACGGCCCAGAAAAATGTCATCTTCGTGTACTGACATAAAAAACAGGTTTCCTCTCTACCAATAAAATACCATTGATTATTTCTGTTTGCAAGGTATAGTATTATTAATATGATTTTGTTTGGAAATACAATAAAAGATGAATTACTGCTAAAACTGAAAGAAGAATTTTCTAAACTTTCTTTTATACCTCAACTTGTGATAATTCAAATAGGTCAAAATCCTGCTTCTTCTGTATATATAAATCAAAAGAAAAATATGGGACTGTTTTTGGGTGTAAAAGTCTTGCATGTTTTACTACATTCTGAAATAACAGAAGAAGAGGTTTTGGAGGTAATAGAAAACTTCAACAATGATGAAGAAACATTTGGGATAATAGTTCAATTACCAATTCCAGAAAATTTAAATAAAAGAAAAATTTTGGATTTCATAAAACCAGAAAAAGACCTGGATGGTTTGGGATCTATTCAGTCTGGTTTTTTAGTTACTAAAAATAAAAAAGTTTTTATTCCCGCAACAACCAAAGGAATTCTAAAAATTTTGGATTATTACAAAATAGAAACAAAAGGTAAAAATATTGTAGTTGTTGGTAGGTCAAATCTTGTAGGTTTACCCACGGCAATAAATTTAATAAACAGAGATGCTACTGTGACCATCTGTCATTCATATACTCAAAACTTAGAAGAAATAACCAAAAAGGCAGATATTTTAATAGTTGCTTGTGGTAAACCAAAATTTATAAATAAATATTTTGTAAATTCAAAGCAGACTATTATAGATGTAGGAATCCATAGACTGGAAGGTGGTCTCTGTGGGGATGTTGATTTTGATGAAATTAGAGATGTGGTTTCAAATATAACCCCTGTTCCTGGTGGGGTTGGCCCTCTGACTGTATTTTCACTATTTGAAAGTCTACTTGATGCCAGTAAAAGGTAGTTGTGGTATAATCTCTTTGTTTATAAATAATTACTAATAATATGTATCAATATTTAGACGATTCAAGAAAAAAGCAATTTTTCAATGTAATAATATCATTGGGTATACTTTTAGCTGTTTTTGTTGGTATAAAAGCAATAAATGCAGTTAAAGAGTATGCAAATATAGGAAAAGGTGTATATCCATCAAATGTTATTTCTGTTTCTGGAGTAGGTGAAATTGTGGTTATACCAGATGTAGCTTCTTTTTCTTTCTCAATAACTGAAGAAGGAAAGGATGTTTTAGAGGCTCAAAATAAATCTGCTACAAAAACAAACT
>Ga0066639_10004767_pt1 | contig 11529 bp, 9 predicted proteins | sample CryGeyCG2114_010_2_FD_59504 | JGI IMG/M metagenome (GOLD analysis project Ga0066639, IMG submission 59504) | Groundwater microbial communities from aquifer - Crystal Geyser CG10_big_fil_rev_8/21/14_0.10 | ecosystem: Environmental > Aquatic > Deep subsurface > Groundwater | place: USA: Utah... | reverse complement strand
AGAGAGAAAGGGCTTATGCATGTTAAAGAGTTGGACAAAGACAAAGGCATGCTTTTTATATTTGACAAAGAGGGAATTTATCCTTTTTGGATGAAAAACACCCTTATCCCCTTAGATATGATTTGGATAGACAGCAATTATAAAATTGTTTTTATAAGCCAAAATGTACAACCATGCCGCAGTTTAATCTGCCCGTCGATTATTCCAAACGCAAAGGCAAACTATGTTTTAGAAATAAACGCAGGAATTCTTCAAAATTTAGGCATAAAAATAGGCGATATGGCTGAATTTAAAATAAACTAAAAAACCGTCTTCAATTATTGGCGGTTTTTTATTACAAAATTGAAAATTATAAATTAATAATTGAAAATTAATAGAGGTATCCCCAGGTCTGCAATTTGTCTGAATCTTCGTACCAGCCCAAACCAATGTCTGTCCTATAAAACATATTCTGCAATAAGATATTTTCTATTCTTCCGTAAACCTGCTTTCTGGCATCTTCAACCGTAACTCCGCTCCCCGTAATAATCAAGTCATATCCCAAATGGCCTGCAATTTGCCAGTTGCCTTCAATAAGCTTCACGTCTCCGAGATGTATGCCGTCCAAACTCGGCTTTTTAAAAATGATAGACAGGTCGCGATAAATGTCTGTTTCTGTTCCGTCATTATATGGCCATGGCGGGGTTGCGCAAACAACTCCAATTTGGAATCCCTTTTTTGTTTTCAAATCGTATTTTTCGCCTTTTGCGATTGAATATAAAAATTCTCCCCATTCTGAAACAACCCCCTCCATTTGTATTGATATTGTAGGATAGCCGAAGCGAGCCGTAAATTCCAAAGGATATATTCCTCTGCCATTAGCTATGCAGTTTATATCTATATATCCAACATACCCTGATTTTTTAATGTCTTCCCTCATTTTTTCCAGAGTTGTTTTGAATATTATATTTTCTCCCGTCCAATACATTAAAGTATTTCCACACCAATAAGGTTTGCCATTTCTTCTTACATACATAATATGGTTTTTGACTACAGCGCAATAAACAATTCCTTCGTATCCTACCCTTTTTATATCTCTTTTATCAATCCATGAATCGTTTTTTTTCACTCTTTCGTGGATTTCATATTGAATTCTTTTTGAATTTACAAAATGACCTGCAATCCAAGCTTTTCCTCTTGGTTCTCTTTTTTTAATCACTCCAACTCGCCCGACTTTTAATAAAAGTTCCTGCACGCCATCGGCTAATTTTTTAGAACAAGTATAAAAAATTCTGAATCCGCCCTTCATTATAGTTCCGTCTCCAAGGCAATACCATTGCAAAAATAATTCAATTTGTTTTTTACTTAAATCTTTGATAAATGTTGGAACATATTTTTCAAAAGATTTCCCAAATTGCTTTAAATAGCCGGCTAATTGTTTATCGTCTGTGTAAAAAACATTTTCACCTTTAGTAAAAGAAAAAGGAAGTTTTTTTAGCATCTTTTCTATTTTTTTTGTTTTCCGCGCATTTTTTTGGCAAACAGCTATACGATTTCCCGAAACCGATCCGTCGCTGATCCATATTCCTAAAAATTCTAACCAGTTATCCATAAGAATTTTTTTTGCAGAAACTTCGCGCGAGACAATTTTTTTGCCTTCGCGGCGATATTTTTCTATTTTTGGCAAATCAAAATATTTTTTTTCTTTTCCCTGCCAATTTCCCACTCTTTTTATAACCGACTGAAACTCCATATCCCTTGCTTTTACGAATTTAAAATTTTCATTATTTTTTTTAAAATCGTTTTGAGAACACATATACATATTATGGTCTGGAGTTACCATAATATCTAAGGTTTGATTTTGCACAGACACTAATTCTTTGTGGTGATTGAATTTGACTATTTGTTCTGGATTGTGAAATTCTATTGAGTCGTTCTTTTTAGGATTTAAAGTGCAAATTTTATCTGTTTTTAATAAATTTTTAAAAAATTTCCAGCCATTATCTGTTAAAACTTCTGTTTTATCGTCATAACAACCCATTTCTCCGGTGAAGGGGCCGATATCTCCGGGAAATAATTTTTTGTGTTCAAAATTTATATTTATGGGGTAGATAAAATCGTTTCCATTAAAAAATGCGCCGACAGCTATTTCAACTCCCTGCACAAATTTTTGCAACTGAAATTGCCTGATTCTTGCCTGTAAAACTTTTTTGTTTGACCTTATTATTTCGTGCAAATCTTTACCGTCCTCGTCTTTTCCTATAAATAAAAGACTCTTAGAGCTTGACTGCTCGGAGCCGGAAGGCTTATAAACGTATCGTCCGGGATTTTCCTCTATAAATGTTAATGCAGAGTCATAGTCTGAAAAATCCCAGTGGGGGAGCGTTAACATTCCGACTCTTTTCATTTCTTCCTGCCCGAACTCCCGGCGTTGTTCAAGTTTATCCGTGTATTCGCTTCCTCCGACAACTAATTTGCCCTTTTTCCGCAATTCATCGGCTTCTTTGCCAAAACCTATATCGTCAAAAACAATAACATCCGCCCAATCTATATTTTTTTTCCAATCATCAACCTTATCTAAAAAACCTTCATAGACATCTTTATCTGCTTCAGACTTTACGTAAACTTTAACTTCATTTCCTTCATTTTTTATCTGCCACGCCAAGTCTCCCGACAGGCTCTCCCAGCTTATAAACAAGAATTTTCTTGAAATTTTTTCTCCATTTGTTTTTCCGTTTGACCCGTTCATATTATTTATTTGCGTATCTATTGTCGTAATCAGCGTAAGATACGGTTAGTTCTTCGCCTTTTTTAATTTCTCTTAAAGATATAAAATTTATCCCTTCATCTATTGTTTTAATATTCGGTTTTTTTGATGTATTAAGGAAGAAAGATATATCAATACAGTTTAGTCCGCATTCAGGAATAAAGAAGTTATTGTTTTTATCCATTGCAAAGAAATCACTTATCATTTTTTTAATATTTTCATCTAAATTTCTAAGTTTTGATGATTCAACTTTCTGCCATATGTGTTTTTTGACCCCGTAAAAAGGATTGGCGTCTTTGGGGATAGTCCTTATGGCGAAAATTCCTATCCCTTCAATTTTCGATGGTTGTAGCCGGCAATAAGTATTTCTAATAATTTTTAGAGTTTTTTGTTTTTGCTTCATTTCCGCGGAAAATTTTTTGTAAAAAAATTATTCAATAATTATTATAGTATATCACTAAATTTTTTCAATGCAAAAAAATAATCCGTTTTTTGGCGGATTATTTTTAAAAATTCAGATTTACCCTGATTAAATAAAATCCCTTCGGATTTTAATTTTGCTGAAAGCAAAATTATTTAACTGGGAAATTTATCTGCTGAATTTTGGAGGTCTCTTTTTAGACCAGCAATCTCTGCAGTAGATTGGCCTGTCAGGAGCTGGTTCAAAAGGAAGCTCTGTGATTTCTACTCCGCATTCGGAGCATTTCCAGTTTCCTTTTACCATTTCTCTTGGGGCAAAACCTCTACTGTTATTGTTTCTGTCGAACATTACCGAAACCTTTTTACTAATTTACGAATTTGCGGTTTCGGATACTAATTTTGAAACCGATAACATTTGTAATTTTTGTAAAAGGTAATAACAAATAAAACGACCTTTATCCGGTTAAATAAAATCCAAAGGATTTTAATTTTCGGCTTTGCCGAAAATTATTTAACTGGGTTTAATTCTAATAGTCGTTCTACTTACTTGTCTCCCACTAATTTTGGACTGGAACCGTCGCTCCAAATAATTTAATTGTCCAAAATTAGTAGGAGATAAACTTAAGATACCTCGACTTATTAGTTGTTTCTATTATACTCTTTTTATCCGTTCGTGTCAAGAGCTTTATTTTTTATGTCCCAGAATATATGATAAAGATAAATATTAATTAATTCAACAAATGAAAAAAGCAATTTGGTTATTAATAATTCTCGGTATAATAATTGTTATTTTATTTGGAGTTTTAATTTTTATTCCAAGAAATTTTGATCAGAATTTAAATGAAATAATCGGCGAAGATGGGCTTGCAATAACGTCGCTTAAGCCGAACCAGCAAATTTTTTCACCTCTAAAAATAACAGGATCAGTCAGCGGAAACGGCTGGGCCGGTTTTGAGGGCCAGGTCGGCACAGTAAAATTACTGGATAAAGAGGGAAACCAGATTGGCTTGGCAATTTTAAATGCTGTTACTAATTGGATGAGTCCGACGGTAGATTTTCAGACATATCTGCAATTTTCATCAGGACAGGATCAAGACGGGAAGCTGGTTTTTCTTAACGAGAATCCAAGCGGTTTGCCCGAGAATAGCAGAGAATTTAGCGTGTCTGTAAAAATTAAAAAGGGAGCGGGGGAAATTATGAAAGTGAAGGCATTTTTCAGCAATAATATAATGGACCCTGAAATTTCCTGCAATAAAGTTTTTCCGATAGAAAGGGATGTGCCTAAAACTTCGGCTGTTGCAAAAGCCGCGTTAGAAGAGCTTTTAAAAGGACTTACTAGCGTGGAAAAGGACGCAGGGTTCGCAACCAGCATTAACAGCGGAGTTAAGATACAAAGATTAACAATTGAAAACGGCGTTGCAGAAGCCGATTTTGACGACAGGTTGGAATATCAGGTTGGCGGGTCATGCCGGGTGTCTGCAATCAGAGCGCAGATAATCGAGACATTGAAGCAATTTTCGACAATTAAAAATGTAATTATATCAATAAATAGCAGAACAGAAGATATTTTACAGCCATGAATTTTAAGATACTGAAAAAATCAAAAACCAGCGGAGCTAGATTAGGATTTTTAGAAACAGAGCACGGAGTGGTTGAAACTCCGTGTTTGGTTCCGGTTGCAACTCAGGCGGTTATAAAAACTCTGGAAAGCAAAGAAGTTTTGGAAACAAAGTCTCAGATTTTAATTGCAAACACTTTTCATCTTCATTTAAAGCCCGGAGAAAAAGTGGTGGAAAAATCAGGAAAATTGCATAAGTTTATGAATTGGAAAAAACCTTTGATGACCGACTCGGGCGGTTTTCAGGTTTTTTCTTTAGGTTTTGGGAGAGATTTTGGAGTTACAAAATTTTTAGGCAAGGGCATGTCAAACCAAAAAATTATTGGAAAATTTGAACGGCCAAAATCTTTAAAAATTACGCAGGACGGAGTTTTTTTTAAATCTTTCATTGACGGCAGTAAATTATTTTTGGGTCCCAAAGAATCAATAAAAATACAGGAAAAGCTGGGAGCGGATATTATTTTTGCTTTTGACGAATGCACTCCTCCTTTAGCTGATTATGAATATGTAAAAAAATCATTGGAGAGAACTGACAAGTGGGCAAAAATTTCCTTGAAATCAAAAAAGTCAAAACAAGCAATTTTTGGAATAATCCAAGGTTCGGAATTTAAAGATTTAAGGATTGAAAGCGCAAAATTTATCGGTAGTTTGGATTTTGACGGGTTTGGAATTGGAGGAGACCTTTGGAGGGATAAGGGAGGCACAAACAGAATTTTGGACTGGGTTATTCCCGAGTTGAATGAAAAAAAACCGCGCCATATGTTGGGAGTCGGATATTTAGAAAATATAAAAGATATTATAAAATCCGGAATTGATTTGTTTGATTGCACAGTACCGACTCATTACGCTAGACGCGGAATCGCTTTTACTTCTGAAGGGAAATTAAATTTAAAACAAACAAAGTTTTTGAAAAAGCTCGAGCCATTAGATAGAAATTGCGTCTGCAATGTTTGTTTGAATTATAAAAAAGATTATATCTGCCATTTATTAAAAGCAGGGGAAATAACCGGTATGAAGCTTTTAACTTTTCATAACCTTTGGTATTTTAATACTTTTATTGAAGAAATAAGAAATGATATAAAAAACGGAAAAATTTAAAATATTGATTTTAAATTTTGCCTATTAAATTTATGTCAGGCTTTATTGCATCTTTGCCCGGCTCCCAATTGACTGGACATACCATGCCTTTATTTTCCCTGACAAATTTAGCGGCACGGAGTTTTCTTAAAAGTTCTTTACCAGACCTGCCGATACTGTTATCGTTCATCTCGAAAGTTTTTATAATACCGTCTGGGTCTATTATAAATGATGCCCTTAAAGATAATCCTTCGTCGTCTATCAAGGTTCCAAATTCCTGGCATATTTTTCGGTTTGCGTCAGACACCATCGGGAATTTTATTTTTCTTATAGATGGGGAATTATCATGCCACGCTTTGTGGACAAAAGCGGTATCCACGCTTATGCTTAAAACTTCTGCTTCAATTTCTTTAAAACTATCGTAGAGTGTCGCCATTTCTTCTAATTCCGTCGGGCAGATAAATGTAAAATCAGCCGGATAAAATATAAGGATAAGCCATTTGCCCCTGTAGTCGGAAAAATTTACTCTTATTATCTCTTCATTATAAAAAGCATCGGCATTGATGTCTGAAATTTTTTGTCCAATTTTTATCATATTTTTTTTGTTAATTTTTTTATTTTTTATTTTTTTATTGTTTGTCCTTTTCTGTATTATGGGCTTTAGAATTTACCTCGTAGCTTGTATTTTGAGCTTCAAAGAAATTAACTAATTCATAAACATCTGTGGCGGTGCTCATCCATTTTGCCGGGTTTGTAACTTTATAATAAGGTTGAAATCCCAATTCCTCCAATCTTCTGTCTGCGACATACTGCACATATTGGTTTACATAATCTGAATTTAAGCCAAGTATTCCTTTTGGGAATAAATCTTTATTGTATTGGGTTTCCAAATCCACTCCTTGTATTACGATGTTTCTTATCTCGTCTGCAAATTCAGCTGAAACAATTTCCGGGTTTTCTTCTAAAATCGTTAAGACAAGATTTATGCCAAATTTTAAATGCAGGCTTTCATCCCTCAAGACCCAATTTATCATTGACCCTAAGTTTCTTAATTTATTCCTCTGCCTAAAAGAAAGCATCACCATAAACCCGCTGTAAAACCAGACTCCCTCCATAATTATATTATAGGCTACAAGGTTTTTTACAAAATCTTTTTTGCCTTCTAAGGTTGTAACGTCGTAATTTTCTTCTGTCATTCTTGCAACATACTTGTTTATGTAATCCTCTTTAGCCTTCATTGAAGGAGTAACTATATGGGCATCATATACCTTATCTCTATCCAATGGCATCGTTTCCAAGACATATTCAAAGGCAACGCAGTGGTTTGCTTCTTCCCACATTTGCTTTGCCAGATACAAATGGCATTCTGCTGATTTTAAATAAGGATAAACTCCCAATGCCAAGACTCTATTTACAATTAATTCTGCCGGATTAAAAAATGACATGACAAATTCAACGGCAAATTTTTCATCTTCTGTCATTGTTGTCCAATCTTCTAAATCTTCTTTAAGAGGTATTTCATGGGGATACCAGGTATTGGCAATCGCCTGGTCATATAATTCTCTTGCCCAGGGATAAACCGAGGGATGGATATTATAATCTTTTGGAGACGCTTTTCCTATAAGAGACATAAATTTCAAATTTATTAAAAATTAAAAAATTTAAATTAAAAATTTGTTTGTTATTGGCAGCTATCGCATAGAAATTTTTCCTGGGGGTCTGTAAGACCGTCCGAAGAGACTTTTACTGCTTTGGTTGCGATATCTTTCCGCGAAGCGGGGGATTCCGACCTGGAAACTTTAGCCATTATTGTCTCATATTCTATTTCTTCTTGAGGTTTGTTTTCCGGGATTGCAATAGTTTTATCTTCAATTTTAACTGACGCAACGGCTCCAAATCCTATCTTTCCCAATTTCTCTCTTTTATTTACAGCCACCGTGCTCTGCTCTGCTGTGTGCCTCGGCTTCATATGCAGGTAGTAAGTTGTTTTTAATCCCTTTTTCCATGCGAATTTATAGATATCCATTAATTCTTCGGTGATGCGAGTTTCCAAATACATGTTGCGCGACAACGCCTGGTCAACCCATTTCTGCGCGCGGGCCGCAATTTCTATGAAAGCGTACGGAGAAATTGTGAAGGCAGATTTGTATCTGTTTTTTATGTCATCCGGTATTTTTTCTATGCTTAATATATCTCCCTGTTTTTCTATTATTTCATTTTTGACTTCTTCCCATAATCCGGCTTCTTTCAATTCATTAACCAGATTGTGGTTTATGTCTAAGTATTTTCCTGATATTTTATTCCTTGAAAATACCTGAGCAAACCTCGGGTCTATGCCCGGCGTAGTCCCGGCTACAAGGCCGATGTTTGCATTCGGAGCAACTGCCATCAACGTTGCGTTTCTCATGCCTTTTTTAATTTTTTTTCTTAATTCTCCCCAGTTCAGTCCGAGTTCGTTTGCATGGCCCGATTTGTCTAAATCCAATTTCTGTCCTCTTGATTTCTCTAAGTCAGCCATTGTATCAAAAGGAATTTTTCCTTTTGACCATCCAGATTCTTCAAAATTTTTATAACTGCCCCTTTCTTGCGCCAGATTCGCGCTTTCGTCTATTGCAGTGTAACTTATAAATTCAAATATTTTGTCAGCCATTTCAAAAGTTTTTTCATCTTCATACCCAAGCCTTAATAATTCAACTGCTTCTGAAAATCCCATAACCCCCAATCCGATGGCCCTATTCTCCTTGTCTGATTTTACGGCCTCGGGTATTGGAAGCAGGTTTATATCTATCAAATTATCTAACTGCCTTACAGCCAGCCTGACAGTTGCTTCCAGATTTTTCCAGCCGATTGTTGAATTTTTTATATGGGCTGCAATATTGACAGATGCCAGATTGCAGACGGCAATATTATCCCTATCTTGTGGAAGGCATATTTCAGTGCAGAGATTGGACATATGTATGGCGCCGGTATTATTGTTTAAAGCCCTCAAATTAATAGGGTCTTTCCACGTAAGCCAGGGATGAGAAGTTGCCTGAAGCATGACAAGTATCTGCCTATATTGCTCCTCTGCAGGAATTTTTAAAAATATCCTTAATTTTCCGGCTTCAGCCATTTCTATGTATTCTTTATATCTTTTTGAGAAAGCTTGGCCGTACAATTCATTCAAATCAGGAGTTTCTTTGGGGTCGAACATATACCAGTTATCGTTTTCTTCAACTCTTTTCATAAATTCGTCTGAAATGAAAACTGCCGTGTCAGCGGTTCTCATTCTTAGGTAGTCGTCTCCGGCATTATGTTTCCACATTAAAAAATCGGGAAAATCAATATGCCAATTTTCCATATAAAAGCATAACGCCCCTTTTTTCTTTCCGCCTCTCTGTATGGCTCTTATGGCGGTATCAATAATTTTTGCGAAAGGAGTCGGGCCGGAAGAAGTTGTATTATTGGAAGAGAGGGGAGAGCCGCTGGCTCTTAGTTTGGTTATTGATGCTCCAATGCCTCCGGTTGCCTTAGAAATTTTTATTACATCCGAGATTGATTTTGCAATGTGGTCTACATCATCTTGAATTTCCAGCAAAAAACAATTTGAAAGAGACGGACTTATGGTTCCAGCCCCGATATTTGTAGATCCGCCGGCCAGATATTCTAAATTAGACATTTTTTCATAGAATTTTATCGCCTGTTCTGTTGGATTTTTTTCATTATAAGACAGGCCCATCGCAACTCTCATAAAAAAGTATTGCGGGGTTTCGATCGGTTTTTGTATTTTATTTTTTAATGAATATCTGTCTAATAGAGTTGATAGTCCGGCATACACAAAGAGTTCGTCTTTTTCCATATCAACAGAATCTGCCAGTTTCTGCAAGTCAAATTTTTCATTCATTCTTTCATCCAATATCCCGGATTTCACGCCGTTTGCTATATGGCTTGTGAAATATTTTTTATATTTTTTCTTTAAAATATCTTTATCTTCTTCGTAGTCTCCAAAAATTCTCTTATATACCGTTTTTAGCAATAGGCGAGTGGCTATTTTATCATATAATATATCTTCCTGCACATTCTGGAGGGCGGCGTTTATTGTGGCATAATCTAATTCTTCTGTTGTTATTCCATCGTAAAGCATTAACCTTGTTTCTGTGGCAATTTGTACAACCTTGCTTATCGGATCTTCCAGCCCGATACAAGCCCTTTCAATGGATTTGTTAATCCTGTTGGCATCAAAATATTCCTTGGAGCCGTCTCTCTTTGTTATGTGAATCTGCATTTTTCCTTTTATTCTTAATAATATTAGTTATTATTTAGATTTTAATACTAATAAGAAGGGTAGTCAAACTGTGGATAACTTAACCATTCTTGACACAGCCTTCTATTAATAATAAAATCTAATTAGGATACATTATTATCAAAGTAAAAATATGATAAGCACGAAAAAAGAAAGGATGACGGCTCAAAAGAGTTTCATTTTTGATTATCTTAAAAGCGTTAAAACTCATCCGTCGGCTGAAACAGTTTATAAACACGTCAGGAAAAAACTCCCCAATATAAGTCAGGGGACGGTTTACAGAGTCTTAAATAATTTCAAGGAAAAAGGCGCGATTCAGGCAATTGATACTAAAGATATAGTCCATTTTGACGCTGATATTTCCGACCACGCGCATTTTATATGCCAGAATTGCGGAAATGTTTTTGATGTTATGAATGAATGCTCTAAATGCGGAATTTTGAAAAATAAAAAAACAAAGGTCGGAGTAATTAAAAATTATAAAATCAATTTTTACGGAATTTGTAAAAATTGTAAATAATATGGAAGAAAATAATATTTGCCATGATTGCGGCGCAGAAGTTAAAATAAATAACGAGGAAATTGAGAATGGAGTATATTTAACTTATGACAACGCCGGAGAAAAAATCAGTGTCTTTAAATGCAACGGATGTTTCGCTAAAAATAAGGCGCTTGCTAATTTTAGAGAATGCGAGGTTTATTCAAGAGTAGTAGGGTATTTTAGGCCTGTCCAGCAGTGGCATAAAGGTAAAAAACAAGAATATGGCGAAAGAAAAGAATTTGGAATGCCGGGCGAGCCTTGCTGTTAAGAAAATAAATTGTAAAAAATATTAATTTAAAAATAGGATGGAGAAATATAAATTACCAGATTTGCCATACGGATATAAGGATTTAGAGCCCTATATTTCAGAAGAGATAATGAAACTGCACCACGACAAGCATCATGCAGCATATGTCAATAATTTGAATGCCGCTATTGAAAAGCATTCTAAGCTTTTTGAAAAAAGTTCGGAAGAGCTTCTGATGAATTTAAATGAGATTCCAGAAGATATAGGCGCAGCAGTTAAAAATAATGGAGGAGGGCATGTAAACCATTCCGTGTTTTGGCAGATTATGGCGCCTAATGCTGGTGGCGAACCGTCGGGCGAATTATCAAAAGAAATTAAAAAAACTTTCGGAAGTTTCGGCGAATTTCAGCAAAAGTTCCAAGACGAGGGGATTAAATGTTTCGGTTCCGGCTGGGTATGGCTGGTAAAAAATAAAAATGGGATATTGGAGGTTCTCTCCACTCCAAATCAGGATAATCCTATGAGCGAAGGATATTTTCCAATTATGGGAAACGATGTATGGGAGCATGCGTATTATCTGCAATATAAAAACCTAAGA
>Ga0066639_10004765_pt1 | contig 11530 bp, 10 predicted proteins | sample CryGeyCG2114_010_2_FD_59504 | JGI IMG/M metagenome (GOLD analysis project Ga0066639, IMG submission 59504) | Groundwater microbial communities from aquifer - Crystal Geyser CG10_big_fil_rev_8/21/14_0.10 | ecosystem: Environmental > Aquatic > Deep subsurface > Groundwater | place: USA: Utah... | reverse complement strand
AGGCTTTTTTTTCATTTTTTAAATAGTCGGTAAAAACAGGAATGAACCCGGCAGAGATTGCACCAAGAACCACAATATTGAAAATAAAATCGGGAATCCGAAAAGCGGTGTAATACATATCTAATTCTGCCCCAGCTCCGAATTCTCCGGCTAAAACCCTATCCCGTAAAATACCTAAAAATCGAGATACTAAAGCCGCCGCGCCAATAATAACAGCCGCGGAAGTTATGGTTTTTGATTGCGAACTAAATATTTTTTTAAGCATGTTTAAATGACAGTGGCGATTAGGAAAAAATAGACGGTTATTTTATTATTTTCTTTACTTCTCGGGCAATCATTAACTCTTCGTTGGCCGGAATCGCCATTGTTTTTACTTTTTTTATTGATTTTTTAATTTCCTTGATAATTAAATTTCTAATCGTAGCATTTCTTTCACCGATTCCACCGGTAAAAACAATATAATCAACTCCGCCCATTATCATGGCATAGCCGCCGATATATTTTACAATTCGGTAAATAAACATTTTTAAAGCCAGCTTGGCTTTTATCTTATCATCTCTAGTGAATTTTTTTGGCGGTTGATAGCCGGGAATTCGGTAGCCGGCGGCGATCATAACGTCGCGCATATCTTTGCTGTAATTGAATATTCCCAGCAACCCTGATTTTTTATTAAGCAATTCTTCTATTTCACTTAGCGACATATTCAGATGTCGAATTAAATAAATCGGAATTGAGGGATCAATGTCCCCGCTTCTGGTAGACATCATAATTCCTTCTAACGGAGTAAACCCCATTGAGGTTTCAATTGCCTGGCCGAATTTTATCGCCGTAATTGAACAGCCGGACCCTAAATGGCAGGTTATTAATTTTATTTTTTTCAACGGTTTTTTTATTTTTTCTTCAGTCTGCTCAGCTAAGTATTGATGAGAAATACCGTGAAATCCGTAACGCCGAATATTAAAATTCTTATAGTATTCCCAAGGAATTGGGTAAAGATAAGCGTAGTCAGGAATGGTTTTATAAAAAGCCGTGTCAAAAACGGCAATATTTTTAATGCCCGGTATAAGCTCAATACAGGTTTTAATGCATAATAGATTAATCGGATTATGCAAAGGAGCTAATTGACCGAATTTTTCTAATTTTTTTAGAATTTTATCATTTATAATTGTTGGTTGAGTAAATTCGCTGCCGCCATGGACTACCCGATGCCCGATAATTTTTATTTTACTTTTCCAATGTTTGAGATAAATCATTACTTCTTTCAGAGCTTCTTGATGATTGGCTATCCCGCTGGGGTAATTTTTCATTATTATTCGTCTGGATGTGTTTTCAGAGATATTAATAAAAGAGCCGGATAAACCGATTTTTTCCACAATACCATTAAGTTCAATTTTTAGATCGGCTTGATGAAAAATTTTGAACTTCAAAGTTGACGATCCGGAGTTAATAATCAGGATGTGATCTTTTTGTTTTTTCATACGGTAAAACCGACTAGCTGAGGTTGATTATTCCAATTTTGATTTGACAATCAAGGCAATAACTACGCCGATGAAAATAAGCCCCAAGGTAAAATATAATTGGCCGTTTGTTATCATAATTAGTATTTTAATATTTATTATTAATTATTGTCGCTTTTTCATTTAGCTTTATTCCGGCAGCATTGCCTTCATCGGTATCAAGGTGAATGCTGGGCCTAAAATTTGGATCAATCCTAACTAAAATATTATGAAAGGTGACGCTTTTTTTACCCATCGTGGTGGCGGAAATTAATTGTTTATTCTTTAGCCCTATTTTTTTAGCAGTAGCCGGATCGATATGCAGATGCCTGCGGGCAATAATAATTGCACAGCGGTTAATCTTGCCTTTTGGTCCAATTATTTCTGAAATGACACAACCGCCTGATTTTTTAGGACAAGTGCATTCGGCGATTGGCGGCTTGATTTTTAAATAATGAGCCTCTGTCTCTGAAATTTCAATCTGAGTATTTTTTCTAACCGGCCCCAAAATCCTGACATTTTTAATTATTTTATCCCCAATCTTTATATTAATAGTTTCACGACTGGCGAATTGACCGATTTGAGAAAGCGGTTTAATTGGCGTTAGTTGATAATTTTTGCCATAAATAAGATCAAGGTCTTTTTGTGAAATATGGCAATGGTGGGCGGAGATTTCAATAATTACTTTTTGGTTCATAATTTTTTAATCATTTCGTTGGATGTCAGCAACCCATTTTGGGCGCCAATTTTTTGAATTACTGAAGCGCTATTAGTAATCCCCCAGTCTAAAGACTGTTTGATATTACCCTTTGATTTTATAAATCCAGCCAAAAAGCTTGAACCGAATGCGTCGCCGACTCCAGTTGTATCGGCCGTTCTGGTTTTTTTAGCCTTAATATGTCTGATTTTACTATTTTCGTAAGCCCAAGCACCTTTTTTACCGTCAGTTATAACTACAATTTTTGATCCCCAGTCGTGCAAAATATTAAGTAGGTATAACGGTTTATTAAGATAGCCTGGATTTTTTTTACCTAATCTAATGCCTGATAAAACTAATTCTATTGCCTCATCTTTATTTAGAATTAAAATTGATGTTTGTTTTAAAAAATATGAAATTATTTTTTTGCCCGCTTGGAGTTGTAAATTGCCGGGATTCCAGGCGATTTTAATATTATTTTTTTCTGCAAAACTAAAAATTTCTTTTAAGGTTTTAAGCCAGTTCGATCCCGACAATGAGGAGACATACAGCCATTTGGTTTTAAATCTGGGCGACGAAAAGGTTAAATTTTCATTTGCTCCTCGATACAAAAAGGCTGTATACTCTTTATCTTTTTTGTCAGGAGAAATAATAAAAGAAAAACCACTTAAGATTTTTTGATCAATTTGAATTAGCTGGGTGTTTATTTTTTCGGTTTTAAATTTAGCTAAAATATCTTTTCCGGTTTCATCTTTGCCGATTCTAGATATAATTGCTGTATCCAGTCCCAATCTGGCTAAACTTACGGCCGCATTGGCCGCTCCGCCGCCAAGGTTGCAATAAACTTCAGAGGCGTTTATTTTTGCCCCATATTCAAAAGCTAACATTTTTTGAGTCGTTAGGGTGTCTGGTGTGTTAAAAATTTTTCCTTTATTGGTGTATATGGTAAAATCTTTTACTGCTCCACCGATTGTGACAACGTCAAAGTTTGGCATATTTTTATTATTGTAATTATAACACAAAAAAACAATAAACGTACATTAAATAATCAATACGGCGATTCTATTTTAAGTATTTTGCCAGCTTGTCTGCGATTTGGCTGACGGAAAAATCAGCTTTAATCATGTAGTCGACTGCACCTAATTCAAGTCCGCGACGAATTTCTTCCTGTTGTCCTAAATTCGACAAGATCATTACCGGGATATTTTTCAATCTCGGTTGCTGTTTGAGCTCCTTAAGACAATTAAAGCCGTCTTTACCGGGCAATAAAATGTCTAGAACAATTAAATCCGGTTTTTCAACCAGGGCTTTTTTTATTGCTTCGTCGGACTCACCAGCTAAGATTATGTCAAATTTTCCGGAATTTAGCGTTCGTAGAATAATTTTAACTAACGGCCGGTCATCTTCTACAATTAAAATTTTTTTCTTTTTTTTCATAGACCTAATTAAAATTAAGCTATGGGTATTGTGAATGAAAATATCGACCCTTTATTTTTTTGACTTGTAAACCAAATATCGCCCTGATGCAAATTAATGATTGACTTGGTAATATAAAGTCCAAGCCCCGTGCCTTCCGTTTTGCTTTTTAATATATTTTTACCGCGGAAAAAACGTTGAAATAGTTTTTTTTGCTCTTCTTTAGATATGCCGATTCCGGTATCGGCGATTGAAACTAGCAAATATCCCTTTTTATTATCGGTGTTTAAAATATCGGCTGTTTGCGTCTTTTGGTTTATTTCATTTAATTTTTTTCCGGTCAATTTTTGAATCGTAATTGTAATTTTTCCACGTTTTGAAGTGTATTTTATGGCGTTAGATAAAAGGTTGATTATAATCTGTGAAACTCTAACCGAATCAGCGGTGATTTTAGGTAAAATTTTTGGCTGTTTTAGTTTTAAGGTAATTTGTTTTTTGTCCGCCTCAAATTTAAAGCCAAATATAATATCACTAATCATTTTTTTAGGATCAATCGATTTTGGCAAAATTGCAAATTTACCTTGCTGAAGCTTGGCTAAATTTAATAAATCCCGCACTAAAGTTAAAAGCCGCTCATTGCCTTGATATATTTGATTAATTAGTTCCAGCTGCTCTTCACTTAGCTCACCTGGTTTTTTACTTTTAAGCATGTCAAGGCTCCATTTGGTAATATTTAGCGGCGCTTTTAATTCATGGACTGTTATCGAGACGAATTCTCTTTCTTTTTTTAATTCTTCGGCGACTTTATTTTCAGGATTATGTTCTGGCCGTAATTTTTCCAATCTGGCGTCATCAACTTTTTTAACCGTCGGTAAATATAAATAGAAAGTCGCTCCTTTGTTTTCAATACTGCTAAATTTAATTTTTCCGCCTAAAGATTCAATGATTTGTTTTGTAATATAGAGATCAAGACCGATGCCTTCCGCCTGAGTCTTAATGGCATTTCGTCCGCGAAAAAATCTAGTGAAAACAGCATCTTGCTGGTCAACCGGAATCCCAATTCCATTGTCTTTAATTTTTATAACCACGTAATCTTTTACAGTTTTTAAGATAATATGTATCCGCCCTTTCATCTTACTGTATCTGATCGCATTATCAATCACTCCTTCGATTATCGGTTTTAATTGTAGGCTATCGATATAAACTTTTGAAATTTTATTTTCGGGCTTAATGGTAATTACACAATTAGACGCTTGGGCTAAATCAGCTAAGTGTTTGACGGCTTCTTGGATAATTTTGACAATATTTTCCGCTTTAATTTGTAAAGTAATATTTTTTTGATCAATTCTGGCGGTTCGCAGTAAGTCGTTAACCGTTTTAATCATGAATTTATTATTTTGATAAGCCTCTTCTACTACATCTTTTTGGTCTTTGGATAAATTTCCCAGTTTTCCCGACAATAAAGTATCTAGCGACCAGCGAATAGCGGAAATTGGTGTTCGCAATTGGTGAGAAGCAATGGTGATAAAGTCACTTTTTATATTCTCTTTTTCTTTATGGTTTGTCATACATAAAAAATTATAACATAAATCTTTTAAGTCGACCAGTTCATAAAGACTTACAATTAAAAAATCAAGGGGTTAAACCTTGATTTTTTAATTGACCCGTATTGGGCAAAGTAAAATTAATTTTAGAGGATTAAAAGCTGTGGTGAAATTGTCTCGGCAAAATTGAATTTGACTAAAACCATTGAAATTATCAAGGCTAAAACCGCAACGGTTTGTAAAATCATCGCTGAATGCTGAATTTTAATTCTAATGAAGATATTAAGCAATAATGATATGAAAATGAATATTACGAAAGCGATAAAGAAAATATTTGAATATTCAATAACTAAATCAATAATTGTCTGAGAGGCTTTTTGGTCGGATGTAACTACTATAATTCCCTGACTTAGATTTGAATTATTTAAGTCTTCAAGAGAAATTTCTTCGCCCATTACCTCAGCTTGAACCGGTTGACTATTGGGTACGGTGGGTTCAGCAGCCGGAATTTTGTCGGAATCATTTTCAGCATTTTGAATCGGATTTGGTTCGACTGCTTGGACTGGAACAGTTGGTTTAATTGTCGTTGGGACTGTTGGCGTACTAGCAACCGATGGCTTAGTGGCGACGGTCGGATTAGTTGTTGCCGAAGCTAATGTTGATGAATCACCTCTCTTAGTACCAAAGAATTCTACCAATAAGATGGTGTTTTTATTATTCATTTTTCCATTAATCACGGCGATTCCAACTTCCTTATATTTTGGATTTAAAATATTGCGTTGATGAGACGGGCTTTTCATAAAAGCTGAATGAACCACTTCAGCACTGGTAAAGTCCATCGCTAAATTTTCACCGGCATATATATAATCAAAATTATTTCGGTCGATAAATTGCCATGGTTTTCGGCCGTCGGGCGTATCATGGGCAAAATATTGACGGTTGATCATATCTTGGCCTTTAAGTTGGGCAGACATAGCTAAGATTTCATTTGTTTTTAAGGCCTCAATCCCGTTTTCTTTTCGAGAAATATTTATTAAATCAACCATTCTACTAGAGACAATCGCTGCTAATTGAGCCGGATCCGGATAAGCAATAAACAAAAATCCGGTAACAAAAATTTTAACCATTATGGCAATTATAACATAGGTGGTTAAAGTTTTCGGTCTTAAGGCTTTCGGTCGGTTATCATTGCCATCGTAAGGAATAAAAGCATCTTTAATTATCTTCCAGGAGTCGTGGCAAAATTTGCCGACATCTTCTTTTCCGTCAGACAGCTCATTTATTTCTTTTTGTTCTTTCTTTAAAAATTTATTCCAACTCTTTGGTTTAAAAATAATCAAAACGCAACCAATAATATTAATAATAAAAATAAAAAACAGACTGATTGCTTTTATCATTTTTAGCTGATTTTTCGGTTGATTATTTTTGTGATTAGACATTCTAATTTAACTTAACTTAAGTTTAAGTAATAATATACTATATCATATTATTATATTTTTGTCAAAATTTATTGCTTTTTTCGCTTAAATATAACAATTTATACTAAAATAATCATTATTGATCTAAACCCAACTCGGTATATTGGTTAGAGGCATTCCATAGCAGCCACCCAAAGCCTTTGGCATCATAAGTAGCCTGTTTTTGCAGCCTAATCATCTCTGGAGTGTATACGGCTCCGATATCAAAGTCTTGAAGCCACGGTCTTAGCTTGGCTTTACCATTATTCATTTTATTTTCAGCCATCATTAAACTGCGATAAATAATTTCATACGGATGTTCGGCTGGGTTGGAAAAACCTTCAAAACCATCCGGATAGTGAGAAGGGTAGACCATTGGACAAACGAAATCAAAATACGGCGCGGCGTCTTCCAGTCTTTGTCCAATATTTAAGCCATCAGATCGCCATAAAACCATGCCAAAAAGATCGGCCGACGTAATGACCGGTAAAAATTTCATTCTTTCCGCTACGTAGGCGTAAAATTCTGCCATCACTTCGTGTTTTTGTCTTCCGTTTAAATTAGCAAAGGCAATCTGTTTTATATCACCGTCTGACGGAAATCTTATATAATCAAAATTTATTTCATCAAATCCTAATTTTACCGCTTCTTCGGCTAAATCTAAATTATAATCCCAAACTAATTTCTGGGTCGGATCAACCCATGACAAACCTTTCCAATCTCGCCATAAGCCGCCAGACTTTGATCTTAAAGCAATATCTTGTTTTTGGCCAGCTAAATAAGGATCTTGAAATATTACGATTCTGGCAATCGTGTATATCCCCTGTTCTTTAAGTTCTTTGAGCCAGTCCGCTAAATCCGGGATTCTTATGTCCTCCGCCCCTATTTCGTTAACTAAATCGATGTCGGTATCAAAAAAAATTTTACCACTGTAATCTTTAATATCGATAACCACGCTATTAAGTTCAGTAGTTTTAACTAAATCAATTAATTTTTGCCGCCTCTCTTTCCAGCCAGCTGTATAGGCGGTTAAATAAATGCCTTTATTTTCAATAATGGCCGGCCGTTTGAGTATCTGATAGGAAACATTATGGCTATCTGTTAGAGTCAGGCCAAAAAATAAATTTGTAATAATAATTAAAACACTTGAAAAAATAGAAAATATCATATATTTATTAATACGTTTTTAAAATTTTTAATTTTCCCATAACTATCAAATTCAATCCCGTCAGCTATAAGTCGCTTCTTTTGTTTCCCGAGTCCGCCAAATTTATACCCATTGGTTAATCGACCACTAGTACAAACAATTTTATAACAAGGAATTTCGTCTGGTTTGGTATTTTGTCGTAAAACCCAGCCAACATTCCTGGCGTTTGGAATATGGCAATATTCAGCGGCTAATTTATAAGTCGATACTCTGCCCGACGGTATAGTCTTTAAAAACTTAAAAACCGGATCGATAAAATTTGTTAATTTATTGTCAGGTAGCATCTTATCGCCAGATTATTATTTAATATTTATTAATCACAAAAGCCAACCAGCATTTCTTGAGGAAATTTATAAGCTTGTTTTATTTGATTACAGTCAATACTGCCGTTGCCATCATAAATTAATGTCCACATATTACCTTCCTTGACCGCCAAAAATAATCCGCCTTCTGCCGGGGTTGGTAATCCCGGAGCGGCAAACGAAACACTTCCAGACATATAATCGGAAGTCTTTTCAGTCGCAACAACGGTAATTTCGGCGACCGGTTTATTATATTTTTTAGCTAATCGATATTGAATTTCTTGTTCAGGGCTACTATAACACGCTTGTTCCCAAATCCGCAGACATGTATTTTTAGGTTCGCACCAAGAGTAACCAGCCGAACCAATACAGCCATGCTCATCGGTGTCATTGCCAACCGTCAGCTCAATATTACTATCGGCCTGATTGTCGTTAATAGGTGCAATAGCGGCTGGAGTGTCAGATTGAGTACAACCAGCGACGACGATTAAAAATAAAAATCCGATGAATACCGTCAATAAAAATGTTTTTTTCATAAGAGTCTAAGTTATTTTTAATAAACATTACTGACAACAGCAGTCAGCTTGTTATTTTTAATTTTATTTTTATAATAAAATAATTTTACTATTTCTGAACAAGCAAAATAAATAACTACCAATGAGAAAATTATAAATAAATGAGGCCGAGTCGGTGGAATGAATTTAAAAATACTTTGCCCAAAATTAGTGAAAGGCAGACCTATAGTAGCTATAAATACGATCACGCTCAGCCAAATTAACGATTTTGACGGTTTAGATCCTTTGATAAACACGGATTTGGTGCGGATGGAAAATATTAATGATAATTCAGTTAAGATACTGCCGATAAACCAGTTAGTTTGTAAAACCCCCGGCGACATTCTGACGAATATGCCAAAAAAAATAAAATCGAATACCGTACTTACTAAGCCGAGAATAATGGCTAAAATAATGATATCTTTTACTTCGTATTTTTTTGGCGAAACCAATTCGTCTTGATCAACATTATCGGTGGACACGGAAATCATCGGGGTGTCGGAGAGCAGGTTAAGTAATAGAATTTGAATTGGTAACATCGGTAAAAAATCTATCAGTAAGGAAGCAGTTGCCACTGCGAAAAAATTACCGAAATTCGAAGCTAGAGTTGATTGAATATATTTTGTAGTGTTGGCAAAAACTTGCCGGCCCTCTTTTATACCATTAAGAATAACTTCTAAATTCTTTTTTAATAACACTATATCGGCGGCTTCACGGGCAATGTCGGCTGCACTGTCTACGACTAATGATACACCGGCTATTTTTAAGGCCGGAGCATCGTTAATTCCTTCTCCTAAAAATCCAACCATATATTTGGTTCGCAACGACTGAATAATTTTGAATTTTTGTTCTGGTGAAACCCTGGCAAAAACTGAACAACCATCTAAACAGCGCTGCCGGTGGTTGGCGGTCATTTTTTCCCATTTTTCCCCGCTAATCACTTTATCAGGTGAGTCAATTAGGCCAATCTTACGACCGACCGCCCCGGCCACTTCTAGGCTGTCACCCGTAATAATCATTATTCTAACACCTAATTCTCGCGCCTTATTCACCGTTTCAAGTGAGCTTGGCTTAATAGGGTCGACAAAAGAAATAGCGCCAGCGAACGTAAAATTATCCGATGATAGCATTTTTAAAATATTATCCTTTTTATCAACCCCTTTTTCTTCTTTATAAGCGATAGCTAAAACTCGATGGCCTTGCTCACCTTCTCTAAGCACCCAATCGTTAATATTTTTTCTAGATTTATTATCAAATTTAGTACATAGCTCAATCACGGCTTCCGGCGCGCCCCTGACAATTAACAAATTCTTACGGTTTATTTTAGCCAAGATAATATTTCTTTTGGTTTTTGGATCAAATGGTTCTTCGGCAATTTTAACCGCTTTTTTAATTTGCTGTTTTTGCTTAGCTGTTAATTCTTGTTCAAGGGCAATATCAAACGGCTCAATTCTTTTTTTCAATTCAAAGGCAGAGGCAAGGTTGGCTAAAAATAACGTTTGGCTCGGATTGTCGGAATGAATATTTGCAACGGTTAATTTATTTTCCGTCAGCGTGCCGGTTTTGTCGCTGCATAAGATCTCAATTGCCCCAAGGTCTTCAATCGCCGACAAACGCTTGACGATTACCTTATTTTCCGCTAAACGCCGCGCGCCCCTGGCTAAAGAAAAAGTTGTCACTAATGGCAAGGCTTCAGGAATAACACTAACGGTCAAGGCGACTGAAAAAACTATTAGTTTTAATATATCTATATTTCCTTGTTTAATAAAAATATTGGCTAGAAATACAATTAAAAGAGTAAGCCCTACCAATTTAATAATAAATTTTGAAAAATTGGAAATACCTTTTTCAAAGTCGCTAATCTTTTGAGACTCAACCGTCAAGCTGGCGATTCGGCCAAAAGCAGTATTCCGACCAATTGCCAACACTAGGCCCTTGGCTTCGCCCCTTAGAACGTCCGTGCCGGAAAATCCTAAATTAAGCGCTTCATGATAAGCGGTCGGGTGATGTTCAAGTATTTCCGCGCTTTTATATACCGTAATAGACTCACCGGTTAAAATTGTTTCATCAACTATTAGATTGTTTTGTTCAATTAGTCTAATATCGGCCGGTATCTTATCACCGGTTTTTAAAATAATAATATCGCCAGGCACTAATTTTTTAGAGATTATTTCTTCAATTTTTCCGCCTCGTAAAACTTTGGCTCGCGGTAGAGTATATTTATTGAGCAACTTAACGGTTTTTTCCGAATGATATTCTTGAAAAAATCCCAGCCCGGTATTAACCGCCAAAAAAATAAAAATCATGAAGGTGTTGATATTTTCTCCTAGAAATATAGTTATAACCATCGCCCCCAATAAAAGATAAATAAAAGCCGAACGGAATTGACGGAAGAATATGCGCCAAGCGTTCAGCTCTTTAATCGCCAGACTATTCAAACCAAATTTTGCCCGGTTGGTCGCAACCGATTTTAAATCTAATCCCCTTTTTGCACTGGTGCCAAATTCTTTTATAATTTCAGAGTTTGATTTAACCGAATAATCAAAAATTTTTTCATTTTTCGGACAGGCTTTTATTTTATTGCTAATTATCATAAAGATTACTTTTTAAGCCAAATGAATAGCTAGTTTAATTTTAGCATTTTTAAGCGGTATTTTCTATATAGCGTTAATGCAAGGTAAAAAAAAATAAGGCGACTGGTAGTAATAGTCGCCTTGGTAAAATAAAGTCTATACTTGAAACTCAAGAGTTAAATTTGCATTTTTTTAAAAAAATAACTTCCCAACCATAAAAAAGATGGCGGGTACCCATTTCTTTGGACACCCCGTCTACACTCTAATGGGTATATAATTAGTTG
>Ga0066639_10004764_pt1 | contig 11530 bp, 10 predicted proteins | sample CryGeyCG2114_010_2_FD_59504 | JGI IMG/M metagenome (GOLD analysis project Ga0066639, IMG submission 59504) | Groundwater microbial communities from aquifer - Crystal Geyser CG10_big_fil_rev_8/21/14_0.10 | ecosystem: Environmental > Aquatic > Deep subsurface > Groundwater | place: USA: Utah... | reverse complement strand
TTTCTTTGACTTGAGCCATTGAAGACAAATAAGTTTGAACTTCAAGTATTTGCGGTTCGCCGACATCCTGTCGGAAATATATACTTACGTCGATTTTATCTTTAACCAAGGCGATGGAAGTATCGGTTATTATATTTAAAACCACTAAAAAATTAATTGAGACAAACGCCAGTGTTATGATAGTTATAGTAACTATCGATAGCCAAACGTTGCGCCAAAAGCCTTGCCAGGCGAAAATGATTACTTGATAAATGGTGTTTAAATTCATAGTAAGTATTTACCGACTTTTTGGTCGGATATAATCCGGCCATCGTCTATTGTTATCACTCTTTTTTTAACGTAGTTGATGACTTCTCGATTATGGCTTACTAACAAAACCGTGGTCCCGAATTCATTTATTTTTAGTAGTAAGTCGATAATTTCTCGAGTGTTCATAGAGTCCAAATTGCCAGTTGGCTCATCTGCAATTAGTATTTTTGGTCGATGTATTAATGACCTGGCAATTGCCACTCGCTGCTGTTCACCGCCGGAGAGTTGAATTGGATAGCGGCCTTCTTTGCCGGCTAGTCCAACGATTTTTAAAACTTGAGGGACTATTTCTTGAATCCTAGACCTTTCAGTACCGCATACTTGTAAGGCGAAGGCAATATTTTCAAATACGGTTTTTTTATTTAATAATTTAAAATCTTGGAAAACTACGCCAATTTGTCGGCGTAAGATGGAGAATTCATTTGATTTGACGTCGGTAATGTCCCAACCGCCGATAACGATATTACCTTTAGTTGGTCTGGTCTCCGCGGTCATTATCTTTACCATTGTAGTTTTTCCGCTTCCGCTGCGTCCAACGATAGAAACGAATTCTTTAGGCCGGATATGTAAATTTACGTCCTTTAGGGCAAAAGTATCCGGCGGATAAATTTTGGTTATATTTTTAAAAATTATCATTTGATAATTTATAATTAATAAATTATAATTTAATTGCTTGTCGTGCCTTGAATTATTGATTTTGCTTATGCGGCAGTAGTTCAGTTGGTAGAACGTCTGCTTCCCAAGCAGAAGGTCGCCGGTTCGATTCCGGTCTGCCGCTATTAGATCAGTTGTCTTATTATGATCCAAGCCCGAGTAGCTCAACGGTAGAGCAGTCCCTTCGTAAGGGAAAGGTTATCGGTTCGATTCCGGTCTTGGGCTTTGATGATAATAAGAATTATTTAATTTTAACTAACTGCCAGATTTTTGAATTAGACTTGAATTCTTCCAGGTAACTTTCTAGGTCTTGGACCCTAATCAATATATGTCTGGCCCTAACCTGAGTGGTTTTTCCTTGTTCATCGGTAAGTTTTTCTTCCAGTTTTATAATATGGTAGCCAAAGGATGTTCTTACTAAGCCGCTAGTTTCTCCGACTTCTAGTTCAAAGGCGGCCTGTTCAAATTTCGGCACCATTTGTCCACGGGAAAAATAGCCTAAATCTCCGCCCTGAGTAGCGGTTACATCCTCACTGTAAATTTCAGCCAGTTGGCCAAAGTCTTTTGTGCCTTTTTTTATTTCCGCCAATACCTCTTCGGCTTTTTGTCTGGCTTTTAAATTAATTCTATCATCTAGCGTAATGGCGGTTTTAAGTTTATTTTTAAGGATTAATGGTTCAAGAATTTCTTTTTGAAAGTCAGAAATGTCCCAATTATACAATTGTTTAATTTGATTTTCCAGGATTTCCATTCCACCAATTTCATCCGCTAAGCTAGCGGTGTGTTTTTTAAGTTCGTCAGTCGTAACGGCTATACTATATTTTTTAGCTATTTGATTTAAAAGTTCTTTTTCTATCATTCGGTTTAAAATGTGTTTTTTGGTTTCAGTTAGTGTTGGTAATGGTAGGTCGGGGTTGCTATTTTTTTCATTCAAATAGAAGTTTGTCAGGGTCTCAATTTGGCTGCCCCAGTCATAATAAAAAAGCGGTTTGAAGTTAACAATTACTACCGGGTAAGGGATAATTTTTGCGATTTTAGTTGCTAGTGAATTTTGAAAATCAAATTGATAAATTGCTATCCCTAAGATAATAATAAGGGCTAAAAGTGTTATTACCAACCAGATGATTATTTTTGAAAATACTATCTTTTCTTTTAACTTTTTTTTTGGAAGTTTAGCCGTCGCAGTCGGTAGGATTATTTTTGACTTTAGCACCGGAGTTTGATGACTAACTAAAACTTTTTCAGGTTTTAAAGCTGATTCGTCTTTTTTATCAATTTTCTTTTGAGTTGGCGGTTCTTCGGTTGGGCGGGCTAATGATTCGTGCCTCGGTACGGTCAGTTCTGGCTTTTTGGCCAGATCTTCTTCCTGTTTTAGGCGATCCAATACCGCTTGTCTTAATCTTGATATTTCTTCCGAAGATCTATTATTGTCATCTAAATTTTGTTCGACCATATTTATTTTTTATTATCGGCGTTAAAGAAATAATTCCACCACTTTTTAGGATTAAAATTGGAATCAATGTTATTTTCAGGGTTATCGTGGCCCGGGTTCAGCGTTGGGAAATTGTTTTGTAGGTCGGGAATTACTACGGCCGTCTCCCCTTCTTTTTTTAATCCAAGATCAATCCTAGCCTTTTCTTCGATATGGGCAGTGGAATTCAAGTATTTAATTAATTCGGTTAACTCCAGGTTGTCCCTTTCGATTTTATTCGCTTCCTGCTCCAGGGTGACTATTTCTTGATTGATTCTTAGGTTGTTTTGATAATTTCTGATCAGACTGATAAGGGAAAAAATTAAAATTATAACTAGGGCGGCTGCCGCCAGTTTATTTTTTATTTTTTTTTGTTTTTCCGGTATTTTTTGTTCTATCATGGAAATTAACAATAGTAAAATTATAACAAATTTTTTAACTTTAGTCGATTATTTTATCAGTACTTCATCGTCGATGCCTTTTTTTATTTTTTCAACTAAGTGCACTAGCTCGGCGGCCGAGAGCTGCTCTTGATTAAGATTTAGCTTAGACTGGTCAAGTTTCAACTGCAGGATGGTTTGTTGGATTTTTTGCGGTTTAGGGATGCTGTTAATTTCTATTACCGTGGCGCTATCGCTTAAGGTTATTCGGATATCGCCGGTTTTTGTTAGGGTTTGACTGATTCCCCTTATTCGGTAAAAAACATCCTTTATTTTTATTAATGAAATATCGGAAACCGTGCGATGAAAAAGTTTTTCCTGGTCGATATCAATAATCCTTTGGTTGGTAATTATTAAAATTTTGAAATACCAAATAACAATATTTTTTGTGAATAAAAATAATCCTATAACCAAAAAAAATAGAAATATTGTTATGCCGGGCTTGCCCCAATAAAATAGCGGAAAAAGGAAGAAGAATGAAGCGATGATTAAACTGGCTGGAAAAATCAGGCCGGAGATAAGTTTCCATTTTGATTGCCGAGCTATTCTAATTACCTCTTCATTATTATTTAATATAAAAATTTTATATATAAAATTATTTGTCATATAAATTTATATTACGTTCCAATTTTGATTTTTAGTCCGTTTATCTTTTCTAGTCACAATAAAATAATATTTAGTTATTTCGATGCCTATAATTTGAATAACTGACAGACTAACCACTAATAGCCAGTCAGTCAATTCCAATGACTCAGTGTTAAATATTTTTTGGAGGTGCGGCTGCTGAATAGCTAGAATCATTAAAATAAAACCAAGTACCACCGCTACCAGTAGATAGAGGTTGGAAAAAGGATTTTTAGTCCATACGGAATGCCGTAAACTTCGACAGGAGAAAACATATAACAATGAATCAATCCCCACGACGGCAAATATTAAAGTTCTAATATGTAGCAGGGTGTATTGGTTTGATGTCAGTAGAAAAATAAATAAAGCTAGCAAGATTAGATTGGTACAAATTCCAATGATAAAAATTAAAATTTTCATTTCTTTATCTAGTATTTTCTCATTTTTTTTTCTAGGTTTTTCTTTCATCACCTCTTTTTCGCCTGGTTCGAAAGTTAAGGCTAAATTAGGCAGGCCATCGGCAATTAGATTAATCCAGATTATTTGAGCCGGTAAAATCGGCAACGGCATGTTTAAGAGGAGCGCCCCGATAATAAGTATCATTTCTGAAAAACTGTCGGATAATAAATAAAGAATTACTTTTTTAATGTTGTCAAAAATTACGCGTCCTTGTTCAACCGCCGCAATAATTGTTTTAAAATTATTATCCAGTAATATCATATCGGAAGTTTCTTTGGCGACGTCGGTTCCCGACCCTAAAGCAATTCCGATATCCGCTGCCTTGATTGCCGGGGCGTCATTTATGCCGTCGCCGGTCATAGCCACGATTTCGCCGCTTTTCTGCCAAGCACTAATAATTCTTAATTTATGCCTTGGTTCGACTCGGGCATAAATATCAATATTTTTGATTTTTTTAGCTAATTCGTCGTCGCTGATTTTATCTAACTCATCGCCGGTTAAAATATTATCTTGGTTGACTTTTAATCCTAATTCTAAGACAATTGCTTTGGCGGTAAGTTTGTGGTCGCCGGTAATAATAATCGGCCTGATTCCAGCTTGCCGGGCTAACTCAAAAGTTTCTTTGGTTTCTGGTCGCAAAGGGTCTTTTAGGGCGACAAAACCGATAAAAATTAGATCGTTCAATTCATCGGCCAGTTCAATCTGGTCGTCAGCCGGGATTTGTTTATAAGCAAAGGCTAAAACTCTAAGACCTTGACTGGTAAATTTTTCATATTTTGATTTTAATATTTTTAATTTTTGATCAGTAATAGATTCTTTCTTCGCCCCCATTCTTAGTTGGGTAGACATTTCTAATATTTTTTCTGGCGCTCCTTTTACGTAAACTACATTTTTCGCTTTATCCAATTCGTTTAAAGTGGCCATGTATTTAATTTCTGAATCAAAAGGGATTTCTAATAATCGGGGTTGTTGTTTTTTGAGTTCCTTGATTGGGATTCCTGATTGGATTGCGGCTAGAAGTAAGGCTTTTTCGGTCGGTCCGCCTAATATTTTCCAATCCTGAAGTTCTTCGTTTGGATTTTCAATAACTGCATCATTGCAAAGCAGGCAAATTTTTAAGATTAAATCGTGATTTTTAAGTACGCTAGAATTTTGATATTTTAAATTTTTTTTAAAGATAACATCTTGTTCCAAGGTAACTATTTGAGAAACTTGCATTTCTCCTTCGGTTAGGGTGCCAGTTTTGTCAGTACAAATGATTGAAACACTCCCTAGTGTTTCGGCGGCGATCAGTTTTCTAACTAAGGCTTTGTGTCGTAATATCGCCTGCATACCAAGAGCCAAGATTGCTGTTACCGAGATTAGTAGTCCTTCTGGAATGGCGGCGACGGCAATAGCGGCGGCAGTATTAAGCATCCCCTCTCTAGCCTCGTCACCAAAGCCAAAAATAGTCCGGCCTTGAAATTTTCCAATCGTAACTATTATCGCGCAGATTGCGATTACGATATAAGTTAAGGTAGCACTGAATGAGCTTAATTGTTGTTGGAGCGGAGTTTTTCCCTCGGGAGTTTCTGTTACCATCTGCGTAATTTGGCCTAATTCGGTATTAATGCCGGTATTACAAACGACCGCTAAACCCTTACCCTTTGAGACTATGGTTCCGCTATATACCATATTCTCTCGATCGGCTAACGGAGTTCCTTTTTCTAAGTTTTCTGAATTCTTATCTGAAGGGGCTGATTCGCCGGTTAAGGACGCTTCTATTATTTCCAGATTATCAATTTTTATTAATCGACAGTCAGCCGGTATTTTATCGCCAGGTTCAAGAAATATTATATCTCCGGGTACAATTTTTTCGGCGCTTATTTCAATCTCTTGCCCGTCGCGTAAAATTTTTGCTTTTAAATTAATTAATTTTTTTAAATAAGCAACGGCTTTGCTGGCTTTATTTTCTTGATAAAATCCTAAAATAGTATTAATAAAAATCGCTATTAAAATAATAGCGGTATCAATAGCATCACGGAGCAGAAATGAAATAATGGCCGCGCCAACTAGTACAAAAATTAGCGGGCTTTTAAATTGGGCCAATAATATTGAAATTCCTGAGAATTTTTTTTCTTCGGGTAATTTATTTAAACCGTTTTTTTTCAGTCTTTTTTCGACTTCAGTGCTTTTTAGTCCGTGTTTGTCAGTTTCTAGCTCGGAAAAAACTTTTGTTAATGGCAGCGCGTGCCAGAGTATCTTTTCCATTAATTTTTATTGTTATTTTTTAGCGTTTTATCGGGAGTTCGGCGAAACCGAGGATTTTTAATTAAAAACTCCTTGCCGACCTTGTCCGACGTGCAACATTGTTGTAGGCGGGGAAATTTCCGGCCTTTAGGCCGGAGAGTTTCATATTTTAGATTATAACAGAAAAACCGGTAATACGCCAAATAAAAAATCTCTGTAAATTTTAATTTATTGGGATTTTTTAATGTTATTGTTTAAACGTGAAGGGCGGGGTTGGGTTTATTTTTTTGGTTTTAGCCCGAAGGTAAAAATTATTATAATCATCGGTAAGACTACTCTTTTAATGCCGGTAAAAAATAAAAATAAGCCAGCTGGGACGAAAGAAGTAAAATTCTTAAACAGCGCCGGATCTGGATGGTGTAATAGCCATGGTTTCCAAAAAACCCACCAAGCGCCGGCAATCAAGGGTGTAAGCCAAAAAGGAAATAATTGAAAAGTAATATAGCAAACCGTGCCAATGAAAATCATGCCAAAAGTTGACATCACGGCGTTGGTATCGGTTACTAATAAATCGGAACGGGTGGTATTTCCGGCTAAAAAACCGGCCGGTAATCCCATCATTTCAAAAAGAAAAATTGCCATAAGCGGCATGAGAATAAAATAAATCAAAGTAATTTTGCCAAGATTTTTAGCTTCTATTTTTTTGATTGCCGTAAAAATAATTAAAATTATTGTTAAAATAATTAAAGTATATTCAATTTTTTTTGCCCATTGGTCAAAAGAAGCATAAAAATTATCAAAAAATTGATAGAACTTGGCGATAAAATTTAAGGTCCCCGCTTCATAAATCGGAATAAGAAAGAAATTGACTGTTTCAATTAAACCGGCGCAAACAATTTGTTTTTTGGCTGGATGTTTTATTATTAAGGCGTAAATAATCAATAAAGCGGTTAGAAAAGTTAAAATCATTACGCTAGCCGGGTCTTTGGGATACTGCCAATCAATTTGTGGTAGCAGAACCAATGAAATGCCGAAAAGAAAGACGATAACTAACGTCGCTAAAAAATTAAAATAATCAATCGGTTTCTCAGCCATTTCGTCTTGAGCTGATTTGGTAAAACCAAAGTTAAAACAAGCAATACTGATTACTGCAATAGCCGACATGGTAATTATCGGTCGTAAGTCGGGTAAAAATTCGATTGTGGCAAAAATACTTAAGACGCTAAAACCTAATAATATCGCCCCGACATACATTAAAGTATTCCAGATTTTATTTTGCCAAACGCTTAGGCCAATCAAGCCGGTAATGGTTATTAGGCCAATACCTAAACCCAATGGTTTAAAATCAAAACCAATTTTAAAACTGCCAATTAACAAAAAAATCCCGAAAACCAGTAGGATGGCGGCTGTTATTGCTTTTTTGTTCATATTTTTTAAAATTAATTCGTTTAATTATCCTTTTCATTCCACTCTTTAAAAAATTCTTCCAAATATTTTTTCATAAACGCATGACGCTTTTTGGCCAGCTTTTTTCCGGTTTTAGTATGCAGATCATTTTTTAATCTTAAGAGTTTGCTATAAAAATGATGAATTTCTGATATATCGAATTTTGCCTCATTAAAGTATTTTTTTCTAAACGGGCATGTCGGCAGATACATTGGGATATTGTAAGCCCCGCCAAACATAAATGCTCGGGCGATACCAATAGCTCCGATGGCGTCCAAGTTGTCCGCGTCTTGCAAAATTAAAGTTTCAATATCTTGGGCGGTTTTTCCTTTCTTGGAAAAACCGTATTCTTCATGAAATTCAATACAATGAAGGATTTTTTCAATTTTTTCTTTTGGGGCTTTTACTTTTTCCAAAATAATTTTTATTTTTGGCAATGAATCTTTTGGCGAACAGAATTTTTTTATTTTTCCACCCATTATTCTATGGACATCGTGTAAAAAAGAAGCATAAGCAATCACTTCCCTATCCCCGCCCTCTTTTTCTTGAATTTTTAAAGCCAGGCCACAAACTCTTTCCAAATGATAAATATCGTGTCCGCTACTGTCTGGCAAAAATTCATTTTGGATTATTTTTTTAAGATTTTTTGGATCCATTTTTAATTCGTTTAATTTATTTATATTGTTTTAATTATATCAAAAAACCGTCCTTAAAAATAGAACGGGTAAAAAAATTGAAAAAATTGGTGGGGCGTGCGGGGATCCGCCTACGCCCTATGGGCTTCGGCGGACAGGTCGAACCGGATTATTATTTTTGGTGGGGCGTGCGGGGATCGAACCCACGACCATCAGCTTAAAAGGCTGCTGCTCTACCGACTGAGCTAACGCCCCATGTCTAGAATGTTAAGGCAAAATTAATAACAAAATTGATAATAGCAGAAAAAAAAGATTTTGGCAAATCTTTTTTGTATGGGTTGACAATAGTAGCTTTTTTTGCTAATTTTTAACCATTGTTCTTTACAATTTTGATCATTTCGATATTAGATGTGGCCTTAAAGCCAATAAAAAAGTTTGCAAAGGAGGAATACGGATGGGTGAAAATAAAAATAAACATCCTCAAAATTTGAGAAAAATTTTAGAATGTTATTTAGAGGCAGGTAAAGAGGTAGTTTCTCATTTAGGAGCAAAGGTGTCTGTTACTTGGAGAATAGATGATGGTTCTATTTATTCAGATTTAGACAAAGAAGATACTCTTTGCGTTATCTTCCAATATAATGTCTTGGCAGATAAAAGGAGCAGAGAAGATCTGTATAAGGATGAACAATGGAATTGGAGTGATATTGAAAAAGCTAAGCGTAATTTACCTTTTCGTTGCATTACTGAACCAAGAGATGTTGGAATGGATAACGAAGAAGATGTTCTCACACACTTGTTCATTTATTGGGTTGGGTACAAATTTTCGCTAGAAGATTTGCCCGAGCAACTTTTAAAAAGGCGTAACAATCTTCTCGATCGGTATAACCAAATTAAAAAAATTGAAAAGTTGGTCAATGATCTTAAAGACAATCTTACGCTTGAAAATATTAAAGAATGTGTGAATGTTTTTAACCAAAGACTCTTGGATGTATCCAGTCTTTGCGACGATGCAGGGTATTCAACTTTTGTTGATGAACTTGAGGCTTACAAAAAAGACTTGATTCCGTATTGTGGTATAGCCGATATTTCCGATGAAAAAATTGTAGTTCAATTCTGTCAGTAATGATAAATGAGCCTTTTAAAAGCTAGCACTTTATTTATTTTAAGTTTTACAGCAGGAGTGAATTAAATCACCCTGCTTTTTTATTTAACAAAATGTTAATAATCTGTGATTAAAATTAGACTTGAAATTAATCAATAAAATCGCTAAGATATATAGGCTATGACTAAAATGATTAATCAAGACATTCTAGAAAAAGTTCCGCCGCAAAGTCTGGAGGCTGAACAATCGCTTTTGGGCGCTTTATTGATTGATAAAGACGCGATTATTAAAATTGCTGATATTATAAACGGCGATGATTTTTATAAAAGTAGCCATCAGTTGATTTTTGATGCCATGAAGACTCTTTATGAAAAACGGGAGCCGATCGATCTAGTAAGTCTAAGTAACATTTTAAAAGATCGAGGCCAGTTGGAAATTGCCGGCGGTCGAGGATATTTAACTAGTTTGGCGAACATAGTGTTGACTTCCGGCCACGTTGTTTCTTATGCCCAGATTGTTCAAAAAAAGGCAACCTTGCGTCGATTACTGAAAGCCGCCGGTGATATTGCTGAAATGGGCTATCGAGAAACCGAAGAAGTTAATAATTTGCTTGATAAGGCGGAGCAAGCTCTTTTTTCAGTTTCTCAAAAATATTTAAAAAGGACATTTGTCTCAATCACAGACGTTTTAACCGAAACATTCGATCGAATTGATGAATTACATCGAGAGACTGGCAATATGCGGGGTATCCCGACTAACTATGCGGCGCTCGATAATCTTTTGGCGGGCTTGCAAAAATCCGATTTAATAATTTTAGCGGCTAGGCCATCGGTTGGTAAAACCACTTTAGCGTTGGATATTGCCAGAAACGTCGCAGTTAAATCAAAATTAAGTGTTGGGGTATTCAGCTTGGAAATGTCAAAAGAGCAGTTGGTTGATCGATTATTATGTTCTGAGGCCGGAGTTGATTTATGGAAAATGAGAACGGGCCGATTATCCGACAAGGGTGAAAACGATGACTTTACTCGCATTAATCATGCGATGGGTGCTTTAGCTGAGGCAAAAATTTTTATCGATGATTCTGCTAATTCTAATGTAATGGAGATAAGAACCAAGGCTCGCCGTTTACAGTCTGAGCATGGACTTGATTTGATCATTATTGATTATTTGCAGTTAATGGAAGGAACTAGCGGCCGGGAAAATCGGGTTCAAGAGGTTTCAGAAATTTCTAGAAATTTAAAAGCCTTGGCTCGTGAGCTTGATATACCGGTTTTAGCCCTTTCCCAGTTATCTAGAGGAGTCGAGTCGCGCGATTCTCATATCCCTCGATTGGCTGACCTTAGGGAATCCGGCTCAATTGAACAGGATGCAGATGTGGTTTTATTTATTTATCGTGAAGCTGTTTATCAGCGGGATTTGCCGCCAGATAAGGCTAATATTGCGCAAATTATTATCGCTAAGCATAGAAATGGCCCGACCGGCAATGTCAAACTGTTTTTCGACCCTCAGCACGTTACTTTTAAAAATTTAGATAAGACATCTAAAGACGAGGGAGATGAGATTTCTTTTTAATTAATATAACTAATTTATTATGTTCAACAAGCTAAAACAATTTAAGGATCTGCGTGATCAGGCAAAAAATTTACAAAATATTTTAGCCCAAGAAAAAGTTGAGGTTGATTTAGATGGTATAAAATTGGTTATGAATGGTAATCAGGAAGTAGTTTCCTTAATTTTGCCTGACGATATTAGTAAAGACGAATTAGAAAATAAAATTCCTCAGGCTTTCAATAAGGCAATTGAAAAAGTTAAACGTTTGATGGTGGAAAAAATGCAAGCTGGAAACATTACTTTGCCCAATTTTTAATTTATGAGTGGTTATTCACAATCTATTAAGAATTTACTTGAGCATTTTGAGTCTTTGCCAGGAATTGGCCCAAAAACTGCGGAACATTTAGTGTTTTATTTATTAAACCATTCCGGCCAAGATTTAGAAAAATTTGCCAACGCTATCATTCATCTTAAGGACAATGTTATTCGATGTTCAAAGTGTCAAGATTTTTCCGAAGTTGATCCCTGCCCGATTTGTCGGGATAATCAACGAAATTCTCGGGTAGTTTGCGTGGTTGCCAGTCCGCAAGAGTTATCGGCGTTGGAAAGG
>Ga0066639_10004760_pt1 | contig 11534 bp, 8 predicted proteins | sample CryGeyCG2114_010_2_FD_59504 | JGI IMG/M metagenome (GOLD analysis project Ga0066639, IMG submission 59504) | Groundwater microbial communities from aquifer - Crystal Geyser CG10_big_fil_rev_8/21/14_0.10 | ecosystem: Environmental > Aquatic > Deep subsurface > Groundwater | place: USA: Utah... | reverse complement strand
AGAGGGAAAACTCCAGATGGCTTCAACTATTTCTAGCACTCATTGGACCAAAGATCCAAATTCAATTATGTATGCATTCAGAAGTGAAATATTTCCTTATCTTAATGGAGTAGATTTAATTAATTCAAAAAGAGTTTCTAGCGCGTTTTACCAAGCTATAGGGCTTAGAGATCAAAGCATAAGCGATCATAAAGCATTATCTCAAAGATTTTTTGCTGCACATGGATTTAATACTTGTCTTATGTCTTTTCGGGAGTTTTTAGATGATGAAGGTATTGTTGTATCTTTACCTTCCGGAAGGGTAGTAAGTAAGGTTGATTTTTTAGAGCATCCTTTATTTTGTAATACTAAAGAAAAGAAGGGTGTATTTTTAAAGTTAAGGGAGCTGTTAAAGAAGGTTGATTTTTCAAAAAAATACAATACCTTTTTATCTAGTATACATAACGATAATTGGTTTATACAATATGAAAAAAAACCTAATCTATTAGCTTATTTGTCTCTTGTGGCTTTCTTAGATGGTGAGATAGATGAAGAGGAGCTTTTTGTAGTTCATACAGTATCTGCTGCGTATAGTGAACTGCAAAAAAAATCTAAAGAAAAAGCTAGAGTGATAAAAGTAACTCCCAAAGTTATTTCCTTAAAAGAGGAACTTTTGCACACTCTTTATGAATTTCAAGTTCCTCCATTTGATAAACCTCAAATTATGATAACCAATCATAAAAATAAAGAAGATTTGCAAAAGTTGATGTTTCGGTTAACAGAAGAATACATGCAAAAATCTGTATTAAAGAGAACTTTTGTAACCTATACTTTATCAGACTTCGGTAGTTCTCGAGATTCTTCCATTGAAGCTCAAATTCGCTTTGATATTGGTTGTTTTTCTTTTTCTAAAGATCTCGGAAATAGAACAGGTGACATTTTCCTACCTCCTTGTGCTCTTGCTTGGAGATTATTTTGTATAACAAGTGAATTCGAAGAAACTCTCCCACCTCCAAAGCCATCATTTGGGCACCTAAATAGGCCAGAAGTACTATATGAAGGAAGGCCTGTATTTAGGCCTTCGGCGCTATTTAAGGTCAAACGACCTCATGACTCTGATACGGGACCTGCAGAGCTGGGTATGTATTTTCATGATTTATATCACCTGCTTTTAGAAGCGAATAATCCACATGTGGATTTGTTTATAAAGATCGGGAAAAGATTATTAAATAAAAATCTTATCAATAAGCTTAATCTAGATCCAAAATGTTTGAGAAAGTTTGCGATAGAAGTTTTAGATAGAGAAGTAAATTTCTATAGAAGCCTTCCTTTTAAAAAAGCATTTGATGAGTTTTTTAAATTAAAGGTAGCTTATTATTTGATACCTAAATTATGGGCAAAAAAGAGCATAATCAAATATTTCAGAGAAATGTTTTTCCCAATTATTCAAGAATCTTTGGCTGAATATGAAAAAGAAAAAGGTAGTGAATTAATGCCAAGTATAGATTGCTCTGACCCAGAGGCTTTTTTTCGAAAAAGTTTAAAACTTGGTAAGGAAGAAGCAATAAAAGTTTTAAAAGGTATGTATTAATATTTATGCGAGGTGATTTTCTTTAATGAATTTTAAGATGAATATCCCTTTTTTCATTAAAAACTAGACAATACATAGAAATTAAGATGTGTGTAGTGTATTATATCTCCCGCTAAAAGCAGTTTTGCTTTTTAGATTAAATTTGTTACATTGAAAAAAAAAGGCAGATAATGGACTCGTCTAAGCTGGACAAACCTTCGATTAGAGAACGACTTAAGCAAAATAACTTAGGATTACGTCTGTTAGTAGGTTTTATAGTATTTATCTGTCTAGGCCTTTTCTTGCATTTTAGAGAAGTTAGAATTGAACCTTTAGAGCTAAATACAACTGCTAATAAATATTTAGTAGCTCAAGTTGACTTTGAATTTCCCGATGAAGAAGCTACTGTAATAATCAAGCAGGAGGCTTTAAAGGGCATTGGCAATATTTATAGAATTGATGACAAACAGATAAGACAGACTAGACTTGAGTTTGAAAATTATCTGGTCAGAGAAAGAGGCTGGCAGTCAGCTTTGCCAAATACACCTATTGAAAATCTTTATAGAGCAGCAGATTTACTTGAAGATCTAATGATAGAATCTAGATTCACTGATGCTAAGACAATTGAAAAAATGAAAGATAGGGGACTGTCGGTAAGGTATTTTTTTATTTACACCCCTCCTAAGTTAGATGCTCCAATCCCACTTCCTAGACAGTATTGGCTTGAAATGAAAAAAATGTTCTCTAACGACAGCTTTTCAGCAAGTGAACTAAATTATCTAACAGATTTTTTCTCATCTAGGAATTGGGATTTATCAGAAGATACCTCAGCTACAAGAAAGCTTCGAGATAAAATAACATCTGAAGTTCCAACTAAATATACAAGAATCAAAGCAGGAACAAGAATTATAGGACAAGGAGAGCCGGTTAATGCTAGGCATCTTTTGATGATGCAAGCTATGAAAAAAGCATTAAATGAAAGCCGGCAGTTATTAAACCCTCTGACTATCCTATCTAGTTTTTTGCTTTCATTTATTTTTGTATGTTTAAGTGGGCTTTATTTTCGCTGGAACCAACCAGAGGTTATTTATTCACTTCAAAAGCTATCATTAGTCGCTTGCATTGTGATTTTGACATTGATTTTTGCTAAAGTTACTGAATATGTAATATTGAGAAATCCAACAGACCTAGTAGATACCAGATACCCACTGATAGTGCCTTTTGCTACGATGCTGATTTGCAACTTAATGAATGCAAGAATTGCTTTGTATTTAGCTTGCTTCTTATCAATTATTTTATCAGTTACGCTAGCTGTTGATCATGATAGTTTTTTAATTATTAACCTTGTGACTTCACTTACAGTAATTATTACAACAGGCTCTTTAAGAAAAAGAAAAGAAGTTTTTGGGGTTTTTGCTAAAACCTATTTAAGTGCAATTCCGGTTTTATTTGCCTTTAACTTTGCAGAAAATTCATTGTGGAATACTGCTTTGGCAAGTGACTTTTTAAGTTCATTTCTTTTCTTGTTGATCTCAGCTATTTTAGTTGTGGGATTATTACCTGTTTTAGAGTCTTTATTCCATATTATGACAGATATGACATTGATGGAGTTCATGGACCCTAACAATGAACTACTTCAAAGACTTGCTATAGAAGTTCCAGGTACTTATCAGCACTGTCTTGTCTTAGGTAATTTGAGCGAGGCCGCAGCTCAAGCAATAGGTGCAAATGGACTCTTTTGTAGAGTGGGGTGCTTATACCACGATATTGGAAAGTTAAACAATCCTCATTTTTTTACAGAGAATCAAGCAGGAGGAGTAAATATTCACCAGCTTCTAACGCCTCAAGAATCAGCGCAAGTAATCATATCGCATGTAAAAGATGGTGAAATGTTAGCTAAAAAATACAGACTGCCACAACCTTTTATCGATGTGATTTTACAACATCATGGAACAACGCTGGTTTACTATTTTTATGTCAAAGAAATAGAGCTTCATGGTGGAAAAGAAGAAGAAGTTGACATTAGTAAATTCCAGTATCCAGGACCTAAGCCCCAAACAAAAGAAGCCGCTATAATCATGATTTGTGACACTATTGAAGCTGCATCAAGGTCATTAGACGATAGCTCTGAAAAAACTTTAACTGAGTTGGTAGACAGGTTAGTTAAAGAAAGATCAGAAGCAGGGCAGTTCGATGAGTGTAACCTGACTTTTCAAGAGCTTGGGATTGTTAAAAAGACTTTAATTAAGACACTGATGGTAAGTCATCATGTAAGGATCAAATATCCTAAAAGAGCTTAAACACCACTATTATTTATTAGTTAATTTCAAGAAAAGGTCGTTTTTCAATTCGAGATAGCACTGATTTTCTTAAAATCTTTTGGATAATACTTTTAGGTAGCCATTTAGAAACAAAAATCAGATATCTAGTCCTCCAATCAAAAACATGCACAGGAAGGTCATATTTCAACTGATACATAAGCTCTTTAGCAGCATCTTGAGGATTCATTGCCAATTTTGAGGGCTTTTTAGGAGCTGTCCTTCCGGCATTCTTCCCAAAATTTGTGTCTACTTGACCCGGACATGCCACAAACACTCTTATTTTGTCTTTTTTTAACTCTGCATCCAATGATTTAGAGAAGTTATTAACATAGGCTTTTGATGCAGCATATATTGAAAATGATGGGAAGGTGAAAAAAGCGGCAGCTGATGAAATATTTAAGATTGTACCTTTTTTGCTTTTTGATTTTAGAGCTCTGGCAGCATCTAGTGTTATCTCAGTCAAAGCAGCTGAATTTACAGCTAATATTTTAAGCTGAGTGCTATTATCATATGTTAGAGCATCCCCATAAAGACCAATGCCTGCCGAGTTAACCACAAGATCAGGTGTCTTTTCGTAAATTAGCTTTTTTAACTTTTCAAGATCATTTTGATTTGATAGATCTATGCAAATAAAAGAAACATTGACATGAGGCCTTAAATAAGAGGCGAGATGGCTTAGCTGAGATTGATCTCTACCAGTTAAGATCAAATCTATTTTCTCGTTTGCAAGAGCTATCGATAATGCTTTGCCAATGCCTGAAGAGGCTCCTGTTATAAGCGCTAATTTATACTTATTGTGTAATTTCATTGGAAAATAGCGTTAAGTAATTGCTCAATCTAGCATCTGTTTTTTTTATATCCTGAGAAAGATCATTAACATTTTTTTCCATAACACTAGCATAAATTTTGATCTTAGGTTCAGTACCTGAGGGGCGGACAATGATTTTTGTTTTGTCAGATAAAGTAAAACCGAGCACATCTGATTGCGGCAGCTTGATGTCTTTGCGCATATCTGTTGTAAGATCCAAACTCTTCAAAGTAAGGTAATCATCTATCTGTTTAATTTCACTTTCGGCTATTAGTTTAGGTGGGTTTTCTCTTAAGATTTTCATTATGGATTGCATCTTTTGATGACTATCTCTATTTTCCCCAAAGTGAATTGATTTTTGACCTTCACGATAAAGGCCAAATTTATGATATATTTCAAAAAGCAGATCTAGAAGAGTTTTGTTTTTTAGCTTTTGCTTTAAGGCTACCCCTGAAAGCAGACAAGCTGCAAGTATTCCATCCTTGTCTCTGCAATATGTTCCTTTTAAATATCCATAAGATTCTTCAGCGCCAAACACGAAGGTGTGTGATTTAGTTTGCTCAAATTCATTTATTTTATCAGCGATATACTTAAAGCCGGTAAGGACATCGAAACAGGTCATATTATATGACTCAACAATCTCTTTAAATAAATCTGTCGTGACAATTGACTTTACAAAAGCCATGTTCTTTCCGAGCTGATTTTGCTCGGATAACATTTCACAAATATAATAAACTAAAATACTGGCAATTTGATTTCCTGTCAGAATAATAGCCTCATCTTGATGGTTTACAACAGCTGCCATCCTATCTGCATCAGGGTCATTGGCTATAAGTATATCTTTATTGTTTGCAATCAATTGGTCTATGCCAAGTTGAAGGGCTTCTTTTTCTTCCGGGTTAGGCTTTTTTGCAAAAGGAAAACTTCCATCTACAGACTCTTGTTTTTTTACAGTTTCAAAGTTGTTAAAGCCGAGCATTTCAAATGCTTTTGGGGCTAAAGTAATTCCTGTGCCATGCAAATTGGTATATACAAGTTCAAGCTTATTACCTTCTTTTGATAAAAGCTCTTTATCGAAGATATTTTCCCTCATTTTTGCAAAATATAACTGATCAAAGTCTTCATCAATAAATTCAATTCTCTCATTATTCAAAGAACCTGTTTTTATTTGAGAGAAGTCAGTTATTTTATTGTACTCTTCAATTATGCTCCTATCATGAGGAGGCAAGACCTGACCACCATCAGACCAATAAACTTTATAGCCATTATATTCAGGTGGGTTGTGGGAAGCTGTGATCATAACCGCAGCTGTGCATTTGAGTTCTCTACAAGCAAAAGATACGTAAGGTGTCGGCCTTAAATTTTTAGTAAAATAAACTTTGATGTTATTCGCTGATAATACTTTAGCTGTCTCTTCTGCAAAGAACCTAGAGTGAGTTCTATTGTCAAATGAAATTGCAACAGAAGGATTTTCTATTTTTTGCTGATTGATATAATTGGCAAGGCCCTGAGTTGCCATTTGGATGGTGTATTTGTTGAGTCTATTTGTTCCTGCCCCAACAAGTGAACGCATGCCTCCGGTTCCAAATTCAAGCTTTTTACAAAAAGCATCTTTTAACTTTAAAGGTTCTTTTTCTAGAAGCTCATTAATTTCGTCTTTTGTTTCCTTGTCAATATCAGATCTAAGCCAGTAATTAATTGTGCTTAAAACATCTGGTTCTAAAGAAGAGTCAATCATTTTATTTACTTCATTTTTCTAAATTTTCTTGAATTTCTTGAAAAGAATAGTGCTTCCCATCCGGGTGGTCTATTCCCTCACAATATTCTTTAAGGTCTTCCCAGGCTTTTTCATTTTCTACTAACGCAGGCCACCAAGGAAAAGTTTTACATTGTTTTGGTCTTACTGGATATATTCCACATTTATTATTTTTTAAAAATATGCAATCGCCTTCTTTATTAGCATCTATTAATGATAATCTTCCATAAGCTAGTCTGACGTACTTTGCAAGAAATTCTTTTTTAGAAATTTTTAAAAACTTTGAAATACTTTCAATCTCATCTTCGTTAAGCCAAGTGTACCCATTTGGGCCTGTACAGCATTTTCCACACTCTGTGCACTTGAATTTCAATCCTTGTTTATACCAAATATTTTCATCTTTTATTACGTTCAATTTACCCATTTCTTCTCGCTGATAATTAAAAAAAATCTTCTTTTTGAATGTTTATTAGTTTTATGTTAAAAAAGCAGTCCAATTTCTTTTAAATAAACTAAGACTGAAAATGAAAAAAAATCGTGAACACTGGGCCTCAAGCTTTGGTTTTATAATGGCTGCCGCTGGATCAGCTATTGGTCTAGGTACCTTATGGCAGTTTCCTTATATGACATCTCAAAATGGAGGTGGTCTTTTTGTTCTACTATTTTTAGCATTTACGGTGATTATAGGTGTTCCAGTTTTTATTGCAGAGTTAATTTTAGGTAGAAAAGCCCAAAGAGGCGCAGTTGGCATTTTTGATTCTTTGACAAAAGACTCTAAGTGGAAAATATCTGGGTGGTTCGGTGTCTTATCAGCTTTCCTAATTCTTTCTTACTACTGCGTAGTGGCCGGATGGGGACTGAACTATGTAATTCTTTCATTAAATAAATTTTATTTAAACAAGACCTCAGAAGAGATATCTGCTGTTTTTAATACAATGTTTGTCTCTGCAGATATAAATCTTCTTTGGCAAGTAGCTTTCCTCTTAATTACAGCTGGAGTTGTTTACAAAGGGATCCGACAAGGTATTGAAAAATGGAGCCGTGTATTGACTTCTACTTTGTTGATTTTGCTTATAGCCTTACTTTTATATTCGATAACTCTCGAAGGCTTTTCAGAGGCTTTGAAATTCATTTTTTACCCTGACTTTAGCAAACTAAGGCCATCTGGGATTTTAGAGGCGTTAGGCCTTGCCTTTTTTACTCTAAGTCTAGGTCAAGGTGTAATGTTGACCTACGGCAGTTATATGTCGAAAAATGAAGATATTCCAAAGACAGCCTGTATTGTTGCCAGCATGAATATAGTAATCTCTATTTTTGCTGCCTTGATGATTTTTCCAATTATTTTTACTTTTGGATTTGAACCTCAAGCAGGTTTTGGCTTAGTCTTTGAAACTCTACCTGTTTTATTTGCAAAACTGCCTGGATCTTTAGTTTTATCTACTCTATTTTTCATACTTTTAGTGTTCACAGCTTTGACATCTTCTGTAGCTCTTTTAGAAGTAATAGTCGCTAATTTAGAAGATCTACTTTCTTGGAGCAGGAAAAAAGCTGTTATATATTCAAGTATTGCTATTTTTATTGCCGGAATCCCAGTTGCTTTAACTGGATCTAACACATTGTTTTCCAATTGGGAAATCCTTTACGGAAAATCATTTTTTCAAACGATTGTAGATGTGGTATCTCAGTGGGTATTGCCTTTAGCCGGACTTTTTGTTGCGACTTTTGCAGGTTGGAAAATGCAAAAAGTAGATTTGAAAGAAGAGTTCTCTTTTGGAACCAGTTGGGCCAAACTGTTTTCGCTGTGGTTTTTCTTTACAAAATGGGTAGCTCCTGCAGCAATAATTGCAATTATTCTGCAAAGAGGGGGGTTGATTGATCTTGATCAGCTGTTTTCTGCAAAGTAAAAGACTTTGATTGAATTTCTTCCCAATCGTCTTTCCACTTAAATACTTTAATTTTTAGATCTTCTTCAGATAGGTCCATTAAATGCCAATGAGCGTTTTGAATATTTCCACAACAACCAGCATCTAAAACAATAGGTAAACTGGAACTTCTTAAGTCTGCTATGCATTCTCTATGGGTATGCCCATGTAGATAAAAGCGAATCTGAGGGAACTTTTTCAATAAAGCCTTTAAAGAAGGGCCTCGAACTAACCTATTATGAGGTGAGTCGTGTTGAAAGAATGGAAAGTGATTTACTATCATTAAAGTAACATCTTTTGGGACGTCCTTTAAAACAGCTTCTAATGTTTTTTCTAGTTCTTTAGAGAAAACACCTTGTGCGGATAAAAGAGGCGTTGGAATTACTGTATCCAGGGCAACCAACCATAATTTATCCATAACCTTATGAACTTCAAGGCGATGATCCTTGAGTGTATGATTACCTAACCTAGTAGCTTGATTATTGGAAAAATATTGATAAAACAGTTTTTTCCTATAGGCGTCTTTTGTATAGTGGTCATGATTGCCAGGTAGGATAATACACTCAATACCCCTTTTTTTCAGTTCTGAAACAAACTCAGAGGCTAGCTTAAACTCAAAATTCATTGAAGTAGATGACAAGTCACCGCTAATTATCACCAAATCGACTTTTTGCTCTTCCAAAAGTTTAATTAGGTTAACTAAGTGCTCTTTTCTATCCATTTTCCTTCTGAATAAGATTAGGTTAAGATTACCAATCCAGCGTTTGGTCAAGAATTGGGTAGGTGAGAATGTGATTTTAGAAAAATGAAGATCTGAAATATGAGCGATTCTAATGAAATTAGAATGGTTTTTAAGTATTGTCATGATATTGCAATTATAATGAATTATTACATCTATTATAACCTAAAAACCAATTAAAATAAAGATTAATTTACTTTGGGGATCTTTGGTTAGGTGTCTTTGGGTAGCGCTCTCTGAAAATGGGAACCCGTTTATTCATAAGCTTGTTGCGCTCCTCAGGTGTCTGAGGGTGAGGTATATGCGACTCACTTTTTTTTTTCTGACTTAGTTTTGCCTTTTTACGTGCCTGACCCTTAGTCTCTTCAAATTTGGTCTTTTCTTCTAATAGCTTCTGCTCGATTTCAGTCTCTTTTTCAGACTCTCTCCTTTCGGATCTGATTACTTTCCTATTTAACTGTTTGACGTGATGTGGCAAATCTTTCATAACTATCCTCGATTTCTCCTAAATCAAATTATGTCATATAAATTAATTTTTAATCAATTCATCAAATTTATAAAAAACAGCTTTTGGAGTAATCCACTTTTTCCATTTTTTTTCTCTAAGCCTCATGAACTTAAAATTGGGGATATGTCTTGAAGGGGAGACTATTATTGACTTGTGCCAATCAGGCTTCCAGTATTTTAGATTTTGTAGGCGCTTTCCAATTACAAGGACAGGTAGTTTCAAACAAGATGCTAGATGAGCTGGACCAGAATCATTACCTATAAATGCATATGCTTCATAAATTATTTTAGCTAAACTACAAAGGTCATTAATTACTGGAAGCTCAAAGCCAATTTCTTCTAAGAAAAGCCATTCTTTTCTTTCAGCTGGAGTCATGACAAAAATACATTTATATCCCTTACTTTTTAAAAGCTTTGCAAGTTTTATAAATTTAGCTTTCTCCCACGCTTTATCTGGATGGCTAGCTGTAGGGTGAATAATTACAGTCTGTAGGTTCTTTCGATGCTTTAAATGATCTGGAATCAAGATACCATTATCGTGGTTGATATTCTCAACAGAAAACATTTTCTGAGTTCCCAAGATGATGTTCTCTAGCATTGTTTTCTTTCTATCAAAACAATACATCGATGAATCAGCAGGGCCATGCTTTTTTTCACAGTAGTTCATGATAAAAATTACTTTTTTCAACGGACTTTCTTTTAAAAAAGCAGTGACTTGTTTTGATTTAACGGAGTTGTCATGTTCAAGTAAGATACATTCATATGAATTTGCATCTTCAAGATTAAAAGGATATTTAAATTCAAAGCCCTTAAAACAATCTCTAAATCCAGACAGATGTTTATTATAGACGACTATATTATGACCTGTAGCTTTTAAGTGATGTGCAGATACCATCATCTGTAGGCCATCACCTAATCCTTCTGCTGTAATAATAGCTATTTTCATATGTCTACTTTAAGCAAAATAATACTTTATAGATACATAAACTGATATGTTAACTGACATACTCCCACGGCTAAAACCAATGGGGTTCTGAGGTTGAACCCTTTCATGTCCCTATCTTCGTTGGACAAGCCAGATACCCCTCTAAAACGTCTTAATGGCATGATCTGAAAATTTAAATGGTCTATTGACCTTTTTACAAGGGAATGCCTTTCTTCAGAAAACCAAAAATTAATGTTACTACGATTTATGAGAGATTTGTTATATTGATTTCAGTTCACAATTTGGGTCGGTATACAAATTTTTAAGCCTTCGTTTAACGCGAAAGATCCTACTTGGAGTATATACTGTCCTTACCAGTCTTAACTTAGTAACGGTAGATGGAATGAATTTTATTTTGTTTTGTCTAACATCAAGTGTCTCAAGGAAAATCATATTTACAATAGATTCTGGAGTGACATAATCTGATCATGACTAAGATAAAGATTCTGATTATGACTAAGATTAAGTGTTCTAAGGCGTTCTAAATTACCAATTGAGTCAGGAAGAGTAGCTATTTGGTTATGACTAAGATTAAGTGTTATAAGGTTTTTTAAATTACCAATTGAGTCAGGAAGAGTAGCTATTTGGTTATGACTAAGATTAAGTGTGGGAAGGTATCGTAAATTACCAATTGAGTCTAGAGTAGCTATTTGGTTGTGACTAAGGTTAAGCTCTTTAAGCCATTCTAAATTACCAAGTGAGTCAGGAAGAGTAGTTATTTGGTTATGACTAAGATCAAGTGTCTTAAGAAGCAGTGACCTGTAATCGTTAGGAAGAGTAACTACTTGATTGTGACTGAGATCAAGTGTATTAAGAAAGGTTAAACGGTTAAATGAGCCAGGGATGATAGCTATTTGGTTGTGGCTAAGGTTAAGCTCTTCTAGCCGTTCTAAATTACCAAGTGAGTCAGGAAGAGTAGCTATTTGGTTGTGGCTAAGGTTAAGCTC
>Ga0066639_10004759_pt1 | contig 11534 bp, 9 predicted proteins | sample CryGeyCG2114_010_2_FD_59504 | JGI IMG/M metagenome (GOLD analysis project Ga0066639, IMG submission 59504) | Groundwater microbial communities from aquifer - Crystal Geyser CG10_big_fil_rev_8/21/14_0.10 | ecosystem: Environmental > Aquatic > Deep subsurface > Groundwater | place: USA: Utah... | reverse complement strand
TTTCACGATAAGCAACCTGTGGTTTTCCGACGTTTGCCCCAACTCCAAATTCACGCTTCATGCGGTCAACAAGCACTTCAAGATGCAGTTCGCCCATTCCCCAAATAACAGTTTCAAACGTTTCTTGGTCGGTAGTTACTTTAAATGTCGGGTCCTCTGCCGAGAGGCGATTAAGCGCCATACCCATCTTCTCCTGATCGGCTTTTGTTTTCGGTTCGATCTTCAGGGATACCACCGGCTCCGGGAAACTGATCGCTTCCAGTGTGATCGGGTGGTCGGCATCGCAGAGCGTGTCTGAAGTAATGGTGTTCTTGAGGCCTATCGCCGCCGCGATCTCTCCCGCGTACACCTTCTTCACCTCTTCCCGTTCGTTTGCATGCATGCGCAAGATTCGCCCGATGCGCTCCTTGTCTCCGGTGCGAGCATTATAAACGTATGAACCCGCTTCCAGAGTTCCGGAATAGACGCGAAAATAGGTGAGTTGTCCTACGAACGGATCAGTTTGGAGCTTGAACGCCAGCGCAGTAAATGGTTCCTCGTCTGACGCATGCCGCACGAGTTCCTCTCCGGTTTCCGGATCAACTCCTTTTACCGGCGGAATGTCCAACGGGGAAGGTAAATAATCCACCACGGCATCAAGCACGAGCTGAACCCCTTTGTTCTTCAACGCAGAACCGGTAAATACAGGAACGAGCGTGTTGGCGATAACCGCCTTGCGCGTGATCGCTTTTAATTGCTCCAGTGAAATTTTCTTTCCTTCCAGAAAATCATTCATCGCCTGTTCATCGTTTTCCACGATCTTCTCAATAAGTTCGCCATGGAATTTCTCCGCGTCAGCTTTCAAATATTCGGGAATCTCTTTTTCCACCACTTCACTGCCCATTGTTCCTTCAAAATAGTAGGCTTTCATGCGTAGCAAATCCACCACACCTTCGTGCTTTTCTTCCTCTCCGATGGGGATCTGAAATCGTACGGCGCTTTTGGTGAGGCGGTCCAGGATCGTTTTGTATGAATGTTCAAATGAAGCACCCGTTCGGTCCAGTTTATTAATGAAGCAAATGCGCGGTACATGATATTTGTCCGCTTGGCGCCACACGGTTTCCGACTGCGGTTCCACGCCGGCAACACCATCAAATACCACCACGCCGCCATCAAGCACCTTCAGGGAACGTTCAACCTCAACGGTAAAATCAACGTGTCCGGGTGTGTCAATGATGTTGAAGCGATGCTTCCACTCGGTAGTGGAATGGTCGGCATAGGTTGGGGTCCAAAAAGCGGTCGTCGCGGCTGAAGTAATGGTAATACCACGCTCTTGTTCTTGTTCCATCCAGTCCATGACCGCCGTACCTTCGTGTACTTCGCCAATCTTGTGCGAAACACCGGTATAAAACAAAACGCGCTCGGAAGTCGTCGTCTTTCCGGCGTCAATGTGGGCGATGATCCCGATGTTTCGTACTTTCTCCAATGGATAGTCTCGTTGCATAGTTATAATTTAATTTAACCTATTTCCTGCCCACATTGACGCGGGAAGGGGGTCGGGGAAACGAGAGTTTCCCCGTGGTGGATGTATTGAAACCGCAAGGTTTCAAAGAGTCCCGCTCTCAAGCGGGACGACGCGTCGTTGTGAGCAATGATCCCGATGTTTCGTACTTTCTCCAATGGATAGTCGCGGTTCATGGTAAATGCAAAAATTAAAAATCAAAATTACAAGTAAAAATAAAAATTCTTCTCAAAAACTTTCACAACGAGGCGCCTAACGAGGCGATAAAGAAAAAATGATGAGTTGCGTAGACTACGATTACATTTTTTCCATAGACAACGAAGTCATGCGCTTATGTTGAAAGTTTTCTACCAAGCAAAGTGCGCGAATGCCTTATTTGCTTCGGCCATCTTGTGGGTGTTCTCCCTCTTTCTGATCGCCTCGCCTTCATTATTGCTTGCCGCAATAAGCTCGTCGGCAAGCCGTTCGTGCATCGGTTTGCCTTTCTTTGCGCGCGCCGCATCAATGATCCATCGATACGCAAGCGCTATGCGCCGCTCGGGGCGCACCTCGCGCGGCACTTGATAGTTCGCGCCACCAACACGGCGTGAACGCACTTCCATGAGCGGTCCTACGTTCTTGATCGCGGCATCAAATATCTCAACCGGGTTCTCTTTCTTGGTTTTTTCCTTGATGAGCGCGAAAGAGCCATACACAATATCACGTGCGGTGTTCTTTTTGCCACCCATCATAAGGTAATTGATGAACTGGCCTACTTTTTGAGAATTGTAGACATAATCAGGGGAAGCCGGTATTCGATTTTTTACTGCGCGTCGCATTGTTTAATTAAATTTAAAAACTAGTGGTGTCATACTCTTTATTTTGGGGATTTGGCGCCGTAACGGCTGCGTGATTTTTTCCTGTTCTCAACGCCTGATGCGTCCAGCATACCTCGTACGATCGTATACCGTACGCCGGTAAGGTCTTTCACGCGGCCACCGCGGAGCAATACCACCGAGTGTTCCTGCAGGTTATGTCCCATGCCCGGAATATACGCGGTGACTTCCATGCCGTTCGTAAGGCGCACTCTGGCTATCTTTCGCAATGCTGAGTTCGGTTTCTTTGGTGTAGTGGTTGAAACCTTTACGCACACACCTCTCTTGAACGGAGAGGAGTACCATACCGGCTTGTTCTCTATCGTATTGAAACCACGCGTCAAAGCAACGGTTTTGCTCCGTCTTACTCCTTTGCTTCGTCTTCGTTTTGTTAATTGGTTGATTGTAGGCATAAGTAAGCTAGTTGACCAAGCTCTTGTGTTTAATCGTAGATGCTGACAGTTTTTCTTCTTTCTTCTTCGCTTTCAAACAAAAACAAGGCCTTTGCCCGTAGGCATTACTTTAATACGTCCTCGTAAAAAATGCAAGCCCGGTTAGTGAATTTTGGTGTAGCACGTAGTGCGCGGCTTTCAGCGCAACACCAAAATCTACTACCGGGCAAGCACCCCGTCCTCTACATACTGAAACCGAGACCGGTAATGAGAGAGAAGAGAAAAAATACCGCAGGGAGAACAAAGCGCCACAAAAAAAAGATAAGAAAAAATATCAGGATGAGGGCGTATCGCTCTAAAAAATTCTGAATATAGTTGAGGTGATACGGCAAGAGAGAGAATAATACTTTAGAGCCATCAAGTGGCGGAACCGGGATCATATTGAAGACCGCTAAAATGATGTTAATAAAAACAATGATACTCGCAATGTCCACGAATGCCCCTGACGCTATACCAAGGGGACCGGAGAACCGTATCAAAAGCCCGAAAATGATCGCAATGAACAGATTGGAAAGCGCCCCCGCCGCTGCGACGAGTGCCGTCCCCCACCGTTGATTGGAAAGGTTGTAAGGATTGTAGGGAACCGGACGCGCCCATCCAAAAATAAAACCTCCGAGAAAGTACGTGGCTACCGGCACCAGAAATGACCCTACCGGATCAAGGTGCTTCCATGGATTGAGCGTAAGCCGTCCGGCAAGACGGGCCGTGGAGTCACCGAACATTTGCGCCACATACCCGTGAGAAACCTCATGGATGACTACCGACATGATGAGTATTGCAATGGTAAAAATAAAATCCAATTCCATGATATCTGCTATACGGCTTGCATATTATGGGTTATATGATACCATACAAAGTCAATATGGCTAAACAATGTCCAATATGCAATAAAGGCTCGCAGGTCGGTGGAAGATACTCCAACCGCGTTCGTGCTACACAGTTTAATCCGACCGGGAAACGAAGACGTCAACCCAATCTCCAGTGGGCGCGCATGCCGGATGGATCACGAACAAAGGTGTGCACCAAATGCATGAAAGCGAACAAGCACTTGGAAACAAAGAAGAGATAGAAAAAATCCGTCCCGATATATCGGGACGGATTTTTTTATTTGTAACTCAAGATTATTCAATCAATGGAAATGTTTGTTCCGTCCGTTCGCATGATAATATTCCCTGTTTCATATGTCGCAAGTATGGGGATCCCGAACCGCTCCACCAATTCCAGCACCTCTTTGTGCGGATGACCGTATTGATTGTCTTTCCCGGCGGAAACGACCGCGTATGCAGGGGAAACGAATCCTAGAAATAATTCGGATGTTGATGTTTTAGAACCATGGTGGCCCAACTTCAGCACATCGGATGACAGCTCATCACCATCAAGCCCCACAAGATATTGCTCCATTTTCTGCGGGGAATCTCCGGTGAGCATAAAAGAGATGTCACCGTACACCAATCGGGCGACGATCGAGGCGTCGTTCGTGTCCCATCCCGTCGGGTCTCTGTCGGGAAACAGTATTTCCAGATACACATCCCTATCAAGCCAAATGATCTGCCCTCTTCGCGCACGTATCCTTTCAATATTTTTTTCTTTCACCAGTCTTTCAAATTCTTGATATACGACAGTGTCGTGCTCTATGCCGGGGTCGATCGCCATGCCAACCTCGTAACGTGCAAGTATGGCAGGCAATCCGCCAACATGGTCTTTATCGGGATGCGAAGCGATCACCACGTCAAGAGAGCGGTCATAGAAAGGCATGAGTGAAGCAATTTCGCGTAATACTTTCTTGTTCGGCCCGCCATCAAGTAATACCTGCGCCCCGTTTGGCGCTTCAATAAAGATCGCGTCTCCTTGCCCTATGTCCAGGAATGCTACGGTGAGTACACCGCCTCGCTCTCCCCTAAAGACCGCCGACCAGATAAAAATGTTCACAACGAAAAAGAGTGCAAGAAAGAGGAGGTGTCCGTGTTTTTTAGCGTTCTGCACGGCGTTTGTCTTTGTAAAATCTGAATACGATCACACTTATGAGTATATACGATAGCGCCAAAAGCCATAAGGGGAAGGAGGGGAGAGATATTGATGCAAAGGGTAAAGAAGAGAAAAGCTCCACGACCTGTAATTCATACGTAAGAAGTAGGTACGCTACCGCGGCGAAAGGCACGGAGAGGAGAGTGCTTACGAACCCTACCGCGCCAGTCAAAAAACCAAACAGCATGGTCAGCGGGATGAACACCAACACAAGGAGGTTGACGGGAAGAGCGACCAAAGAGAATTCTCCCGTCATGTACAGAAGGAGAGGTAGTACAAAAATCTGCGTCGCGACAGTGGCGGTCGCGAATTCGCGCAACTGAAAGCGTGTTGGCACGAGATGGAAATATCTTTCAATGAGCGGCGCGCCATAGATAAGCCCTACCGTTGCCAGGAAAGAAAGTTGGAACGACGGATCAAAGATAAGTATCTTCGGGTTATGGAGAAGCATGAGAAACCCGGCCAAAAAGAGCGCGATCGTGATGTCGTGCGTCCTGCCCGTAGCGCGCGCCAAGATAACCAAAAGCGCCATGATGGAAGCGCGCACAACCGTCGCGCCGGCACCGGTCATAATGGCAAAGAAGACAATTGATACTCCACCAAGCCACATACCAGCGATGCGCGGAAGGAATGAGAAAAAACGCATGATCGCTTCGGCGACAATAGTGATATTGTATCCGGAGAGCACGACGATATGGATGATACCCGCGGTGCGGAAATCATCCAAGAGCTCTTGACCCAGGGCTTGTTTGGCGCCAACAACCAGTCCGCCCAAAAGAGAGGCGTGCGGTTCGGGGATAACACGAGAGACCCGCTCTAAAAACGAATGTTTCAAGGAAAGTAGCGTACCTTTCACGATATTTCCTTCCCCTTTTCCCAAGAGCTCAGTTTCCGGATACGCCAACTCATAGTAGATGCCGTCTTTACCGAGAAACTCTTCGTAATTGAACTCCCTTCCCGTATCCGACGTAAAATTCTTCGGTTTCTTCAATATGCCGGTTATGTGTATCCGGTCGCCATAGTCATATTCCGGATACTGTGGGGCAGACAGGATCATTTTGCTTTTCACTTCTTCCCACTGCTCACCTCTTTTGACCGTAAGTTCTGCGATAACGAGGCGTGTGTTAGATTCCCGTTCGTCCGGCTCTTCAATAACCACTCCGTTCACCTCGACATGCTGTTTTATCAATGTGTCTAATATCGGATCTCCTTTGTTCAAATCGGCAATGTCAAACCGCAACATTCCGATCCCTACCGCAAAGATACCTATTGCTACTAGACCCACAAAGGCAAGGCCTTTGTGGGTGAAAAAACGAGCATACAGATAGAGCGCGACCGAAAGGAATATCGTAAAAAGAGCGAATGCGACACCAAGATCAAAAAATGAGCGGAAGAAAATCCCGCTCGTAAAACCTGCTATGAACGTGAAGAATCCGGAATGAAGTGCCATGCCTATTGACCATCGTCCATCGCAACGTTTGCCAATCGATCGGCGTCTTTGTTTTTTTCACGCGGTACGTGCGTGAATTTCAGTTTCGGCAGATCCTTTACCTGCATGTTCCAAATCTTGATGAAGTGCGCAAAAAGTGACTCTTCTCGTATCTGGTACTCGCCGCTTAATTGCTTTTTAACCAGTTCGCTGTCCATTCTGACCTCAACATCCATGTTTCTGACATTCTTGCCGAACATTTTTTTTATTTCGTGCAAACCGAGAACAACCGCTTCGTATTCGGCAAAATTATTCGTCTGAACACCGAGGAATTTTGAAACTCCTTTGAGTTTCTTGCCCTCACCGTCGGTGATATACGCGCCGGCGCCCGCAGGACCTGGGTTCCCTCGTGAACCGCCGTCCGTATAAATAATAACTTTTTGCTTTGTCATATCACCACTATATCATCTATCAGTATTTCTCAAAAACAAAACCCGTCCCGATGCACTAAACAAAGTTTTGACTGCAAGTTGTACAATTGCACTATGGTTATTTATTTGTATAATATATGAATGAAAAATAAAACTACCCTGGTCATAATTGCAATCATTGGCGTTTTGATCACCGCAGTATTTTTGTTTTGGCAAAATGGCAAAACTATTCAAGGGCCGGATCAAACACCTCCAAAAAACGAAATGACATCCGCGACAGATTATACTGCGCTTGAGAAAGATCACCTCTATACTGAGGAAGAAGGGAGATACGAGAATTTACCTGAAGCTGGGAAGCAGCTTCTTGAAAGTACATTGACGCAACCCGAGTGTGAAGAAAGCAGTCCTACATACTCAGGAGAATGCAGCAACAAGCGCAAACTTGAGTTCAGTTCGTTAATCGCTTTTAATGGCGGACATGCATTATTAAAATTTCCTACTTCCAAGGGTGGATATTATTATAAGATTTATGATTTAACGAAAAAAGAGTTTATCAAAAATGAAGTTGATTCTTTTGCCGCAACAATACGAACAGGCACCACTCTCATTCTTGTCGGAATAAATGAATTATGGAAATATAAAGTTGGAGATTCATCTATCACTAAGATAGAAAATTCAGAAATACAAAAAAATGAAACATACTTCAGAGCTGCGGGATTGGGCTACGCAGAAGTGGATCCAATTATACAAGATTCTTTATTGAAACTATCAGTATTCTCTCTGGAATCCCCGACGAGGGATGAATCAGGGGGAGGATTAACAGTATGGGAAAAAATCCGCGAAGTCACTTTTGACCTCAATAAACTTTAGTTAAAAACCAAAAAGAAACCCCCACTATGTACATAGTGGGGGTTTGATTCATTGCGAATCAGCTAAAGAACAATATCTGTATCATTGGCAATTTTGCCATAAGCAGACATTTTTCATGCCGGTAACAGTCTCAAGAGGATCAGAGCCGTATTCACCTTGCCATCCGTATGGATCAACGACTTTATAGTCACTCACTGATGTACCGGGCGAACCGGGTACACGCTTTAAGACTTCAAAGTGAAGGTGGGGATTATTGGGTACCCCGGTATCTCCTGAGAGTCCGACCTGCTGACCCTTGGTAACCGTATTGCTCGAATCTACAGAGATGGTGTTTAAGTGCAAGTATTGCGTTACATACTCATTTCCGTGGTCAATACCGACAGCACCCATAGCCGCACAACTAGAAAGGCCTTTCGGGATACATCTTTGTCCCCCAAAGTTTACTACAGTTCCTGAAGCCGCGGCTTTCACAGGGGTATTATAGGTGGCCTTGTAATCATAACCTGGGTGACTGTCGTAATTCAAGTAATATGTTGTGCAACCATCATTTGGCGACCCAACGTATGTACCCGCAATACTAAAAGTACCTCCGCCAACTTTTGGATAGCACCCGAGCCTTACAGCTGTTCCCTGTCCTTTTTCTCCGGTCCACGCCATGACAACACCATCCTCCGCTCCATAGACATACGTCATACTATGATCAACCACCGAAATGACAGACCCTGCTGTATACGCTCCGGTATAAGTGATGTTCCCCGTACCCGAACATGTAGGAGTACTACAATCAAGCGGAAAACCAAGGTTGACACCGTCGTACGTAATAACAAGCTTTGGTCTTAACAGCGGATTAGCAGTATAGTCACTGCTCCGAAAGACATTGAACCTGTTATTATTGCTTGACGCTAAGAACACAAACCCATTATTTGCATACGTGCCGTTTTTCCACCCGTTGTATATACTCGTGATATTGATACCGTACCACGAGTTTGGTGTTGGGGCAGACATAGTGCCGGCATAATATCCATATAAAGAATCGTAGTAGTTTTGAGTGGTTTCACTCCACGAGCTGGTGAGTAAATACAACGGCATGTCTACCGGCGTTGAGGAATCACCGCGATTGTATGCGTACATACGCATGGCTGCATACGTCGCTGTTTGAGGCAGTCCGGTAAGATCAAACTGGATGAACATACGATACCAGTCACCCCATCCACCGACCTGCAACTTATCATCATCAACGGCAGTGTTGTTGTACGATGACGAAAGCCACATATCTTTGCCCTGCGAGGATCCTGGTTGAAATATCACCTGATCCGCGAACGATAAAGATGTAGTGACAAGACATGTTGCAAGTATAAAAAAGATGTTTCTTAAGCGCATAGCGCCCTCCTTTTGAGTTACATGGTTTATGAAAGAACAAAGTCGGTTGCCCATCAACCGACAGAAACAATCATAACATACTGCCGTTTTTTTTTGCAATAAAAGTTGTAGATTACCACAGAAGAGCAAACTCAAAAAATTTCCTTTCAATTTTTTATTAGCGACGTAGAGCAAGTGATGTGCGAATGAATGAATGAGCAGGAACATTCATTCATTCGCACATCTGAGTCGAGCCTGCCTGCTGGCAGGCAGGGAGCTAATATAGGTTAATACCGCGCGGGAGGCCAGCGCGTTGGAACGAGCCTGCCTGCGACGAGCACGGCGCAGGCAGGCGAAGCGAGTTCCCTTATTACCTCGGGGTTTGCCACAAGGGGCTATATTTTTTCGACTTTCCCCTCGCCCCGTCACCATTTCCCCAGACAAAAGAGGCGGGCAGTGTCTGTTTCCGTTCAGTAATTCTTGCTAAAATAGGTTCGAGTAGATTTGTATAGATACACAAAACAAAACCCGTCCCGATGTTGATCGGGACGGGGAAAACGGCTATTCCTGACTCAAATATTCGGCGATCATTGCTTGCTCTTTGAGGGTAAAAAGACTATTCCATCTGGTAAGCACGTCTTTCGCAAACACCCGGAGAGCGTCACCTTTTACGTCCACAAACCTGACTTTCGTCTTGTCAGGCAATATATTAGGCGCATTGCACGTGCTGAAAAATTTACTGAAGAACAAATGCCTGAGGTCAAATCCGGAAATGGATAGACCGAACTTCTTAAACATGTCCGGTTGTGTTAAGTAACGCATCCCTATGACCTCAACCTTAAAGGTCATTTGTTCCGGATCATCAAAATAACGATCCGAGTGCACCACACCTCTCCACCTCGCCGTGTCGGGGAAAAAGTACAATGCACGCCTCTTTGAAAGCCCGTATTCCGCGGGTATCAGTTTGCTGAACCTGACTTTGATGTATGTATTGTTCTCTCCTATTGTCAGAGCATATACTTTTCGCTCAAACCGCGTACGTGGCTCCTTTGTATCTACTTGGGTAATAAGCAGAGAACTCCCCGCACTTATTAATGTCTGTAGACTCTTTTGCATCAGAACCCCTCTCTCGTTAGGTGACTATTGAATATGACGACTCCACTTCCTCCTAGCGTAGCGAAAAATGCGTGATTGTCAAACGTTCCGTATCTCAACGATCCGCAACCGCAACTCGCGTCTTCCCCGAAAGAGCGACTTCTCAAGCGTCGCTACAAGAGTTATTCGTTCACTCTCTGCCACGCTAATCCCGGGAAATGAATCTCCGTCCATGAAAAACCCTATTGCTGAAACGTCTCGCCCGCCGCTGTTTTTAAAATCAAGACCTAGGTGATTTTTCTCCTTGCCAAAATGCCGCACGCCTTCAATTTTTATATTCTCAAAAAGAAACGTGGGTTTGTGGTTTCCGATACCGAACGGCGCCAGTCGTTCAACCTCCCCGTACGTATTCCACGTCACCTCATCAAGAGAGAGGCTCGCATCTATCGGGAGTTCTTTTCCATTACGCAAACCTCCATGCTTCACTTTTTCATATGCCAGAGCAAGCTCGTCTTCAAGCGTATGTATGTTGTCATGCGAAATAGAGAAACCGCCTGCAAGCTCATGACCCCCGGCATTAATGAAGAGCTCCTCTCGCACACTCGTCATCAATTCCACAACATTCACGCTTCCGTCAGAGCGGCATGATCCCTTGATGCAGTTACTCTCCTCTCTGCCCCACACAAACACGGGGCGCGCATATTCTTCGCAGATATTGCTCGCCACGATCCCCAGCACACCAAGACGCCACGTTGGGTTACCGATGACGATCACGCTTTTAAGCTCCCGGTGAGTAAGCATCTTTTTTGTTTCCTTCATGATGTTCGCAACTGTCAATTTACGCTCATCATTTATTTTGTGCAGATGGTCGCTAAGCTCCCCCGCGAGCACTTCATCTTCTGTTGAGAGAAGGCGGAACGCTTCCATGGGTACACCCATGCGGCTTGCCGCATTGATACGAGGAGCGATCATGAAACCGATGTCGTCTTCCGTAAGGTGGTTTTGTTCAACCGACATCTTCCGGAGGAGCTTCAAGAGGCCCGGACGTTTACTCTTCCGGAGGACCTTGAGACCATAATGCGCAAGCACTCGATTCTCATTCTTCAGCGGCACCATGTCCGCGATAGTGGAAAGTCCCGCCATATCAAGAAGCCATTTCTCCCATCCCTTTGGTACGTCAAACGAGCCCCTTTGCAAGAGTGCTGACACGAGTTTCCATGCGACACCCGCGCCACAGAGCATGTTGTCGGGATACGTGTCGCCTTCCTGCTTGGAATTCAGAATAGCGTACGCGTCGGGGAGTATTTCTTGTGGAAGATGGTGGTCGGTCACGATGACGTCTATCCCCAAAGCTTGCGCACGCGCCACTTCGTCCACGTCGGTAATGCCGCAATCAACAGTAATGAGAAGCGTGGCACCTTTTTGTGCAAACTGCTCCACGGCGGGAATATTAAGCCCGTATCCTTCTTTGTGTCGATGAGGAATATAATTTTCAAAATTCCGGTAACCGATCTTTTT
>Ga0066639_10004755_pt1 | contig 11540 bp, 11 predicted proteins | sample CryGeyCG2114_010_2_FD_59504 | JGI IMG/M metagenome (GOLD analysis project Ga0066639, IMG submission 59504) | Groundwater microbial communities from aquifer - Crystal Geyser CG10_big_fil_rev_8/21/14_0.10 | ecosystem: Environmental > Aquatic > Deep subsurface > Groundwater | place: USA: Utah... | reverse complement strand
AAATTTTCCTCACATGCAGCCTGTACATAATATTACAAGTCAGCTCGTTTATTCGGCCAATGGATTAGAGGTGGATAGTGTAATTTGTAATGGCGCATTTTTAATGCGGGATAAAAAAATATTGAAGTTTAATGCTGCAAAAATACGCGAGGAAGCAGATCATTATCGCGATGAAATACAAAAGGCATTGAAGGAAATATGAGCAGGGAAGTTTTTAGTAAACAAATTGTAGAAATTTGCAAACGCTTAAATATTAAAAATATGCTTGCTGCTGCTGATGGAAATATAAGTTTTCGTTTATCTGACAAAGAAATTCTTTTTACTCCTACAGGAAAAAATAAAGCTCACATTACTCCAGAAGATATGGCTATTGTAACATTAGATAATCGCGTTATTTCTGGAAAACCTTCTGGTGAACGGCTCATGCATTTAGAGGTATATAAACAATGCATAAAAGCAAAAGCTGTAGTTCATGCGCATCCTCCAACAGCCATCGCTTGGAGCGTAGCAAAACCTGATTGGAAGGAACTACCTGCAGAGTGTTTGAGTGAGGTAATTTTAGCGGTGGGAAGATTACCAATAGCTCCTTATGCTCGTCCCGGTACAGAAAATATGGGTACTGTTCTTCGAGAATTTCTTCCCGACTGTCGAGTGATGATTTTAGCAAGGCACGGCGCCTTAAGTTGGGGAGAAGATTTAGAGGAAGCGTATAATGGAATGGAGCGTTTAGAGCATATCTCTCAAATCTTAAAATCAGCTCATGAAATAGGTGCCTTAACGAAGTTACCCGCAGAAGAAATAGCTGTATTAAAAGAGATGCGAAAGAGCATAGGGGAGAGAAGTTTATGAAAAATTTAGAATCCCTATCGTTACATTATATTGATGGAAAATTATCCATTATTGATCAAACATTATTGCCACATGAAGAACGTTGGGTAGAAATTTTATCGCCTTCTGACATGATTCGAGAAATGAAACGTTTAGCAGTAAGAGGAGCTCCTTTAATTGGTGTTGCTGCTGCTTTAAGTTTAGCGGATTTTTGGAAAAATGGTGCAAGAGGGGATGATTGGAAGACTGCTGCTTTTTCTTTGCGTGAGGCACGTCCCACAGCAGTAAACTTAATGGCAGCTGTAGATCGTATGCTTGCGTCTAGCGATCCAATGGCAACTGCAATTGCAATTTTTGAAGAGGATGTAAAACTTTGTAAAAATATGGCGGAGCGTGGAGCAAAACATATTCAAGATGGTGATAATATTCTAACTCATTGTAATACTGGTGGGCTCGCTACTGTTGGAGTTGGCACTGCACTTGGTGTGATACGTGAAGCACATGAGCAAGGAAAAAAAATCCACGTATTTGTAGACGAAACAAGACCCTTACTACAAGGCGCTCGTTTAACTACTTGGGAATTAGAAAAACTAAAAATTCCCTATACATTAATTTGCGATAATATGGCCGCATTCCTTATGGCGCAAAAAAAGGTACAGAAAATATTTTTAGGGGCGGATCGAATTACTTCTCGTGGTGATGTTGCTAATAAAATTGGAACTTACTCTTTAGCCGTTTTAGCCAAACATCATGGAGTTCCATTCTATGTTGTGGCTCCCTTTACTACTTTTGATGAAAAAATAACTACTGGAAATGAGATACCAATCGAGCAAAGAAATAGTGATGAAGTTCGTGCGGGAAAAAGTCCGGCTTCGGCTTCAGTTTGGAATCCTGCTTTTGATATTACTCCGCGTGAACTCATTACTTCTATTATTACGGACTCTCAATCTCTGTGAGTACATTGTATCTTGCCCCGAAGGATTTTCTTTCAGAATTGGAAAGAGAATTGGTATTTTTAGGGGTTAAAATAAAAGCAAAAAAAGGGAATTTTATCTGGGCAGACGGTGATGCATTGTCAACTGCTTGGTGCCAAGATATTTGGCAGAATATTGAGGAAATCCCCATCGTTTCCATAGGAGATGGGATTAAAAAACTTCGAGAAAAAGAAAAAAATTGGTGTCTAGTTTCTGTGGAAAATCATCGCAGAGCAAATTTGATTTTAGAAAAATTAGCAACGCCAAGAGAAAGAAAAATTTCTTTTCCTAGTTTAATAGAAAAAAACTCTTTTGGCTCGTTTACCTTATGGGAAAAGGATTTGGTTTTAGCGAGCAGAAAAAATTCTTATCCATTACCGCGTGGTGAAATTTTTTTTGAAGAAAATCAAAAGGATCCACCGAGTAGGGCGTATTTAAAATTATGGGAGGCATTAACTTTGTTGGGGGAGTGGCCAAAAAAAGGTGAACGTTGCTTGGATTTAGGTTCTTCTCCAGGAAGTTGGACATGGGCTTTAGCAAAATTAGGCGCTAGTGTTTTAAGCATTGATCGTTCAGAGCTTGCTCCTAATGTTGCAAACATGGAGGGTGTAGAGTTTCGTAAAGGCAATGCTTTTAGTATTCGTCCTCATGATATTGAAAAAATTGATTGGCTTTTTAGTGATGTAATTTGTTTTCCTGAAAAATTATTAGAGTTAGTAGAAGCATGGCTTGAGAGTGGCTTATGTAAACGTTTTGTTTGCACGATAAAGTTTCAAGGGAAAGTAGACCCTGCTATTACAGAAAAATTTAAAAAAATTTCTGGGGCGAAAGTATTGCATCTATTTCATAATAAACATGAACTCACATGGATTTGTGTGAGGGATTGATTTTATCATAAGGCCATGCTACGGCGCTGTCTAGGATGTGTCAAAGCGTATTCAGGATTGCTAGATTTTTTCAAAAGCTGGCAAATTTGGTAAAGCGCTCTTGCGCCAACATTTGCATCCCATTCATCACCCTTAGGCCCTGGGGCAACTTCTACTAAGTCGGCACCTACAAGTTTTCGTCCACTGTCAATCACAAGATTAATGAGAAAAAGTATTTGCTCTAACTCTAGGCCACCTGGTACAGGGGTACCAGTATGTGGACAGAGTTTTGGATCAAGTCCATCAATATCAAAACTTAAGTAAACAGTTTGTCCAAGGCTTTCTACGATAGCTTCACATTGTTTAGCCCAGGAAATTCCTTCCATAGTTTTTGTTTTAATATCCCAGTCAAAAAAAGTTTTAAGTTTTGGATTGGATTTAATTATTGCTAGTTCATCGGGAGACACATCTCTTATGCCAACTTGCGTAATAGACTTAACTCCAGAAAACCCTAATGCATGGAACATGATCGAGGCATGGGAATGAGGAAAGCCTTCGTAAGAATCACGTAAATCGGCGTGAGCATCAATGTGAAGTATGCTTAAGGCCCCGAATTCATCCGCCATGGCTTTGATAGCTCCATAACTAGTACTATGGTCGCCACCGAGAAGAATAACTTTTTTTCCTTGTTTACGTAAGTTTTTTACGGAGTGCTCTATTTGCTCGTGCATCGTTTCGGATTTTTTATTGATTTTTTCTAACCGTACTTTCATGGCTTTATTTTTTTCTGGCGCGCCACCTTTTTCTAAAAAATGGATATAACTTTTGGCTTCCTTACGGAGAGTGCGGCTTAAGGTTAGTATTTTTTGGGGAAAAGGCAGGGTACCAATTTTAGTATCCCAGGCTTTTTCTAGGAATGGAGAAAAGAAATCTAACTGATAGGAAGCTTCTAGAATGGCTTGTGGGCCTCTACTTGTGCCATCACTATATGAAGTAGTTACGTCCCAGGGACAGGGAAGAATAACAACTTCACTTTCTTCTACCAAATAGGGTAGGCCGAAATAATTTCCATTTTTTTCTGCTATCGCGCTTGGATCAAAATTTTTATTGCTCATTAAGCATAAGTTTTACGAAGCTTGGGAGCTGAAAGCAAGCTTGATGTAGTGCTTCATTATAATAACGCAGGCCTTTTTCTTTTGAAAAAAGTTTGGCTTGCTCAAAGTTGAGATCATTAATGGGATGATAATCACCTTTAATACCCATAATAATGCTCCACATTCCACTAGGATAGGTGGTGGCATGGAAAAGAAGCGTATGTACATTGGTTTTTCCGCAAATATTTTTTAAGCAATGGTTTAGTTCCACAAAAGCTTTTTCATGAAACATAGGGGATTCACCTTGCGTGGCAATAATGCCTCCAGGCTTTAATGCTTTATAACAATTTTTATAAAACTGGGTGGAAAAAAGCCCTTTAGCTGGGCCAACAGGATCTGATCCATCTACAATAATAATGTCAAAACTTTCTGTCTTGGCATTGGCTACATACTTGATTCCATCGTCTATCAGTAATTCTAATTTGGAGTTTTCGAATTCACAGGCGATAGAGGGCAAAAATTCTTTCGATGCCTTAATCACTGTTTCATCGATTTCCACCATAGTGATTTTTTCGATAGAGTCGTACTTAAATAATTCACGAATGGTTCCTCCATCACCACCTCCGATAACAAGTACATTTTTAGCTTTTACTCCATGAGCTTGCAACGCTGGATGGACAATCATTTCATGATAATGAAATTCGTCTCGTTCGGTGCACATTACCATATTGTTGATGGCAAGCATTTTACCATAAGCATTTGTGTCGAAAATACGCACAGTTTGGTATGGCGATTTTTCTTGAAATAAAACATCACTAGAGTAGCGAAGTGATAATGCTTGATTTTCATCTTTGTCCGTAAACCAGGTGCTGCGTTGGAAACCAGGTTTTAGTTTGGCTTCCATTTCTTTGCGGGAGTCGGCTACTTTAAAAGGAACTCGGCGCAAATGAGAAAGCGATCCTCGATACATTTCTATGGCAGATTGATTTTGTGCTTGAAAAATCTTTTTTAAGTGATCAAAGGAAATCCACGGATCAACACTATCTCCGCAGGTAAAAAGATCTACAGCAGCATATTGATATTCTGGCCATGTATGAATCGCTAAATGACTTTCTTGAATCACCACTACACCGGATACGCCAAAGGGAGAAAAATGATGAAAACTCGATTGAATTACCGTAGCGCCTGCATCATTAGCAGCGTCAATCATTCCTTTTTCAATAGTGGATACTTCGTTTAAGATTTCGGGTGAACACCCAATAAATTCTACTAGAATATGTCTGCCCAAAGCATTCATAGTCCCCATTTCCTTTCCATGGCCCGTTCGGCAAATTGCCGGTGGTGCCGAAAAGCAACTTCAAAGAAATTGCTAAGACTTTGAACCCAACCAAATTTTTCAAACAGTAATATATATTTTTTTTACATACAAGATTTTTTTTATAGAAAAATTATTTCTGAAAAAAATTCTAAAACCAGAAAAGAATGGAGACTAAAATCTCCAGTAGAAGTCGGCGTAATAATTATAAGCCTCTTTACCAAGTTTGATTTTGGATAGATTCACAGTTTGGAGTGTAATTGACCAATGAAAATGATTATAGATAGCTGTATATATAGCGGCTCCACCAAGAATTTTTTGCTCGAAATTGTATTTAGGGCCAAGTAGCAAACGATTCCAATTACCTAAAATATAGCCATAAATTGTCTGAATTTCTGTATTTGCTCCTTCGTCATAAATCCTAGATGTTAAGACAGCTTTGCGATCAGGGCGTTTTACTTTGTGGGTAACTTTGGTGAAGGTGATCATATGTGTGTTTGCTGTTTTGTCCAAAAGCGCTTCAAAGTCGTAAGAATTTTTATTACGTTCTAGGTAATGATAGTATTTTGTATATAAAGATAGGCGATAATCTTCTCCTGTAAGTACAGTGTATTTTAACCCAATATTGGGAATACCCACGAGATTTAGTAATAAGGTAGAGTCTGTCTGAAAATTATTATTAATCCCATAAGCATAAATAGATGGGCCTAATAGGCTTTCTTTTTTATCTAAAGTTGCAGCGGCTTGGCCAAGTTGGTAATCGAGAAAAACGAGAGGTTTAAATTTTGATGCAACCTCTTTTTGATTTTTGCGTACGAGATCAAAGCGCGCTGGTATTTTTGTATGGTAATTAGTGAGATCAACTTTTTGTAAAAAATTTCCTGGTCGCACCAAAGCTTCTTTGGAATGCATCTTAACTGTTGCGATCCATTTTTGACTTTCAATTTTTTTAACCGCTGCATAACCAATAGCTTCTTTACTTTCATGGGATAAAATTACTAATAAATCACCAAGCAAGGCTCCGTTAAGAGGATCAATAGGCATGATTTCAATTTCTGTGTCGGAAAGGAATTTTGTAAGTATAAAATCATGTGAAAAATTGTTATTGGCTGCGAAGCTGGAGGAAAAATTTAAAACAATAAAAACTAGAAAAATAAAAATTATTTTCATGTGTTTTTCTCAGGAATATCTTTGTAGAGAGCTTTAGTATTATCATTATAGTTAAATACTTCGCCATAACGACACCACTGGATCATTGTGTCTAGTACTTTTTCTGAATTTTCGTTTGGTAATAATTCATGAACAAGTTCTGCTCCAGACTCATAACTTAAAGATAAATTCGGATTTCCTTCAATTTTTTCCAGTAGAATCTGAGTAAGTTTTAACTGCATTAATGCATTTTGAATAATTTGTTTTTTCTCATTACTGTCGCCTTGAACTAGTTTTTTGCCTACTTCTGTTAGTACGATGCTGTTTTTAGGAGTGTCTACTAAATCTAGTAGCTCTGCAGCTTTGGCCATTAATAATATTTGTACAGAGTCCTTCATTAATTTTTGGGCTAAAGCAAAAGCATCAACTCTTCCATTATTTGAGGCAACCAATTCCAATAAACCTAAAATTTCATTGATGTTTACAGGTGGTACTGCTTCCACACTATGAGGAGCTAGGGCAGGAGGTACCCATTCTGGAGTATCGGGAATAATTACCTCTGTAATAATATCGTGAATATTTTCTACTAAAGTTTTAAATGCAGAACTTTTTTCATCTCGCGGGTAAGGAAGATCATTTTTAATATTTAATCTTATATGACCAGGATTTGTTCCCAATACAATAATTCTCCCCCCCATCAGCGCAGCTTCATGAATATTGTGTGTTACTAGTACTAAACTTTGTAGTGATGCTTCTTTTTTTTTCCATACGTTTAAAACTTCTCTACGCAAACTTTCTGCAGTTAATACATCCAGGGCACTAAAAGGTTCATCGAGAAAAAGGATAGGCCGTTGCATTACAAGAGCACGCGCCAAACCAACTTTTTGTTTCATGCCGCCAGAGAGTTCTCTTGGATAAGCTTCTTCAAAACCACCTAACCCAACCATTGTTATGATTTTTTTTGTGCGAAGTTCTTTTTCTTCCTTACTAAGAGCAGAAGAATCAAGACCAATATAAATGTTTTCCCATGCTGTGAGCCATGGCAGGAGCGCGAAATTTTGGAAAACCATACTTACTTCTGGATTTGCTGTTTGCAGAATTTTTTCATGAGAAAAAACTTTTCCGTAAGTGGGGGCTAATAGGCCTGCTAAAATACGCAAAATGGTGGACTTTCCCGACCCAGACGGACCTAAAATAACTAATATTTCGTTAGGTACAATGGTTAACTGAATATTTTGGAGAACTTTTATGTTTTGTCCGGAGTTTAAAAGAAAACTATGGCTAATATCTTTTAATTCTAGAAGTGGATTTATCATCAGCGTTGCTCCATAGGAAAACGATTTTCAGAAAACTGTAATAGTGGTTGCCATAATAAACGATTGGTAATGATAACAATTCCTATCATAAGTAATAAGGAGGCAGTGAGCACGCCATAGTTGGCTTTAGCAGTGGCATCACTAATTAGAGCACCTAATCCTAGAGTGGAAAGTGTGGTACCTTGGCTCTGAATATATTCTGCAACGATGCTGGCATTCCATGCACTTCCTGCAGCCGCAATCCATCCAGTAACTAGAGATGGAAAAATAGAAGGCAGATATAATTTTAACCATGTTTGTTTTTTACTAACACCCATTAAACGAAAACTATCTCTTAGTTGGTGCGAAATTCCTATAGCACCAGCTAAAACGTTAAATAATAAATACCATTGCACGCCTATTAACATAAGAAAACAGGCGCCAGCACCCATTCTAATTCCAAAAAATTGTAAAATAATCAATACAAGTGGAAAAATCATAGGAGCAGGAAACGAAGCAATAATTTGGATGATCGGCTGAAATATGCGTGTCCATTTAGGAGATGATCCGATAAAAATTCCAATTGGAATAGTCCATAAGGACGCAATAGCAAGAGCAGCAAATACTCGCAGGAATGTATAAAAGGATCCAATAAAAATGAGACTAATTTCTCTTTTAGTTAATGTGATTAATAATGCATAAATTTTCCCGACAACTGTAAATGATAGTACGCACAAAATAGAAATTAATATTACCTTTATAAGGTATATTTTTTTAGGAGAAGATTTATATTGTTGCGCGATTTTAAGTGGTTTATATTTTTTATTAAAAAAAGAGCTATAAAATCCTAAACGAGAGAAAATATTTTTCAAGAAATTTAGTAACTCTTGAACTACAGGCGACTCTTTTAAAAGCAAGCTCATAAAAGGAATTTCTGTGGATGAAGATTCACTAGAATTGTCCAGCTGAAATTTTGATGTCCAGGCGATAATGGGCCGCCAAATGACAAAATCCATGAGAATTATTACGGCTAACATTGCCACGATCCCAAAAAATATGGCCTGAGTATTTCCATTTTCAATTGCTATAGCCATATAGGATCCAAGCCCAGGCAAACGAAAGTTTTTATTTTCTAAAGTAAAAGCTTCACATACCGTAAGAAAAAACCAGCCACCAGCCATTGACACTAAGCTATTCCATGCTAGTCCAGTGGCTGAATAGGGGAGTTCAATTTTAAAAAGTCGTTGTATGCGAGAGAGTCCAACGATTGTTCCCATCTCTTGGATAGATTCTGGAACAGCTTTTACGGATGAATAAAAACTGAAGCACATATTCCAAGTTTGGCTAGTAAAAATCATAATGATGCAGGCGAGTTCAAGGCCAAAATTATTTTTAGGAAAAAGTGCGATTAAGCCTAGTACTAGGCCTGGTAAAAAGCCTAAAACAGGAAGAGATTGTCCAATGTCTAATAATGGTAAAATAATTTTTTCAGCCATTTTGTTTTTTGCTGCTGCATAGCCAACAACTATTGCAAAAATAAATGATAAAATGTACGCAATGCTGGCGCGAAATAAAGAATATACAGCATAAAGCGGCAATTCTTTAAGTGAAAGACTTATGGGAGCACTGGGAGTAAGGTCTCCTGACCAACGTTTTGCTGTTGCAATAACTCCATAAAGCAAAAAAGCAATGCAAATAATGGCAGTAAGGTCATAAAGAGAAAGACCTTGTCGTTTATATATTCCATAAGTTTTCATGAAATATTTATAATTTTTCCTATAACTTGGATTTATAACCTGCGGGGATGAAGCTTAGAATCTTATTCAATCTAACATAATTGAAGATTTCTTGGCGTGTTTGCGGGGTTATATGAATGAAACGTAGTCCAAGGCCCTTGGGGAATGGGGCTTGCTCTGTGGCTCTACTCCATACCACCTCACATACAGCAGAGTGACTATTGTGACTATCATTATCTAATTGAAAGCTGACACTAAGTTTATCGCCACATTTTAGTTTTTCTAATTTTGCGCATGTTGGTGAAGTATTGTTATCTAAAAAAAATCCGCCAAAGCCAATATTGTTGGTTTGCAAAATAATATTATTTTCTAATTTTAACTGGATTGGTTCCATTTCTACTGGAGCTTCTATATTATTTGCAATTAGTAAATATTCGTGAATTAGGCGATAAATTTTTTCAAAGTCTACGGGCTTTTCTAAAAAAGCAAAAGCTCCTTTATCTAAGAGGTTTTCTATTTTATGTTCTGCTGCAAAACCAGAAACAAAAATTACACCAGGTTCATAATAATGTGCTTTTCGGATTTCTGTCAGAAACTGTAGGCCGTCCATTTTTGGCATACGGATATCTGAAATAATTACATCGATTTTGAGTTTTTTGCTTTCTTCAAGCGCTTTTACTGGGTCATAAAAACTAAATGTTTGAATGTTTTTTGCATTTAAGTAGTCAGCTAAAGTATTACAGAAGTCGTTTTCATCATCAATTATTAATACATTAGGTTTTATTGATAAATATTTTTCATTTATATTTTTTTCCTGCAAAAATAATAATATAGCTGCAAGGAGTTCGGATTTATTGTCCGTTTGTGTTTTAGAAAATAATTTTTTCATGTGATTATTTACTGTATTCACACTAATGGATAAAGCTTTTGCGATTTTTTTGGGTAGTACAATTCTATTTACGAGTAGTTGGAGGATTTCCGTTTCACGCTCTGTGAGCTTATGTTTTTGTCCAAATGCTTGAACTTGCTGCTGAAATGTTAAATTCATTTTCTTATTGGTACACCGAGTATTAAGGAGAATCCAGTCCCTTAATAAACTAAAATTAGCTATTGGGGCTTAAACTATGGAAAGTTCGACGCGATACAGCGATTTTGTTTATAGCGCTTATCTTTTTAAAATATTTTCCAAAACCAAGGGCGTGCGTTCTTCTGCTATAGTGGGATTTTTGATTATATGCTTAAGAAGCAATACCATTAATGTGTGAATGGTATCCAGGTTTAGTACGTCGGTAGGGGTTAGTTTATCAATAGGAGTACTAATAAAATTTAAAGGGCATACATCGCGAAAGCGTAGTGCTTTGTCCTTATTTGTATTCTCGGGATCAGCAAATTGCAGCGGTGCTCCATGAGACCTGCAAACGATGGGCCGAGTTTCATAAATTATACAAGACCCTTGTTCATCTAAAAACTCACAACGTTTTCCCTTATGAGGGTTTTTTTTCTTAAGATTGCGAAGTAGCTCAATTCGTTTGGGATATAATTCTAAAAAATCTTTTATCGCAGTTTTTTCTAAATAATTTACTGTGAGCTTTGGCTTGCAGCATTCATGGCAGCCATTTTTACATTGGAATTCACTGGGATATTTTTGCCGAATTTTTTCAAAACTTTGAGAAACTTTTTCCGCAAACTCTTTATATTGGCTGTTGCTCATTTGGTTTTTCTTTTGTTTGCACGAGACTAAAAAGTGGAATTTCCGCGTTGAAAAACTCTCCATTATCGCGCATCATTTTGTAGTTGCCCTTCATGCTGCCGAAAGGAGTGGGGAGAGGGCAAAAACTTTGGTATTGAAATGCCTCGCCGGGGCGGAGTCGTGGTTGTTTTCCTACAACACCGGGGCCTTTTACTTCCTCAATACGACCAAGAGCATCGGTAATGATCCAATGGCGATGAAGCAGCTGCACTGGCTCAGGATTTTCATTTGTAATAGTGATTTCGTATACAAAGATATATTCATTTCTTGCGGGGACAGATTTTTCTACAAGATAATAACTTTCTACACCGATACTTACGCCATTAGTGGTTTTTACTCTCATAGTCACTAATTTACTTCAATAAGATATTTTTTCCCACAGTATTCATGTGAGTGCTCTTTTTATTAGTGTAGCAGAGAGTTTCGTTTTTGGCATGTCTACCTCGAACCACTCTCTAACATCAGCTTGAATTCCAATACCATGCATATAATTAAATAAAGCTTTGCGTAGACCAAGGCCTAAAATGGTGTGG
>Ga0066639_10004752_pt1 | contig 11542 bp, 9 predicted proteins | sample CryGeyCG2114_010_2_FD_59504 | JGI IMG/M metagenome (GOLD analysis project Ga0066639, IMG submission 59504) | Groundwater microbial communities from aquifer - Crystal Geyser CG10_big_fil_rev_8/21/14_0.10 | ecosystem: Environmental > Aquatic > Deep subsurface > Groundwater | place: USA: Utah... | reverse complement strand
TCACCCAATTCTAACCTTTTTTGACATCCCTTCGGTGCGATCTATCTACGGTCAATTCGCATCTTTCGTACCTGACCGGTGACACTCTGTGGCTCACTGTATAAAACATAGCCTACCAACGGCTTTTAACTGCATTTAGGGACCCAATATTTTTCTTAAGGCATGGCACATGGAGTGCACTAAGTAGTTTTCGTTGGATATGGAATAAAAATAGAACTCTTAAAGGAGAATCAATATGTTCAGTTCAAAACTACTAACAGCCGTTTTAGCCTCTTCCTTGCTTGCCTCTACAGGTTTTGCTCAAACAAGAGCTGCCAAGCCTGCTGTAGAAAAAGAAGCTCGTGAGCGTCTAGAAAAAAGACAACTAGATCTTAAAAGAGATTTAGATAAGGTGACATCTGTGGATGCTGCCAGAAGAGAAGAGATTGGTCGCGCAATTTTAAAAATCAAATCAGAGGCCTTAGTAGAGGCTGCTGGTAAAGAGCTAAAAACAGTAGAAGAAATTAAAAGAAACATCGTATCACTTCCTGAAGCTAAAAGAGCCGAAATGAACTCTGCTGTGGATTCTTATTTACTAGCAAGAACTCAGTTAATTGCTGAGGCCAGCCGCTTTGATAAAGTGAACAGTGTGGATAGTCGCATTATGAAAGAGGTTTTGGATGAGGCCACAAGCGTCACTTCACCAAATGCGGATATGTTAAAAGCAGCCACTAAAATTTATGGCAATGCCGTTTCAAAAATGAAAGAGGCTGGTTTTGAAGCAAAAGGTAATCCCATTGGTCGCGCTGTTTTAAAGTCTGCTCAAGAGTTTTTTGAGAAAGAAAAAGGCAAAAAAGTAACTGCCTCTACAAAGTCTGAGTTTTTAGAGCTTCTAAGATGTCTATTGGGCTCAGGAGCAGCAGCTTAATTCTAAATAATATTAAAATTACCAAGGCAGATCTTAGGATCTGCTTTTTTTTTGCCCCTTAGCGCCTTTCAACTGTCAAAATTAGTGACACTTCAAAGCCCATAGAATGGTCATTGTTTCTTGTGTAGGTCCTACCATTAATCTTACAGGCTTCTATTAATAATAACGGATAGTTAGACCTCTTTTATGCTCAGGCATAGGAATTGAAATACAAAGTGGTAATGGGAGGCCTCTATGCGGATGGCTATTAAGTTAACAATGATACTCTCTTTGCTGATGCAGCCAGTGGCATCTAGTGTGGCCTATGGTCAGCAAACGGCACAGGCCTCCACAAAACGAAAGCATATGAGCATCGCTCGACAACAAAAAGCGAAGGAAGATCTAAAAAAGATCAATCCAGAAGCTGTTAATCTTAAGCGACAAATACATGAGCTGATGAAGTTGCAAAAAGCACAGAGCAAAAAAGAAGCCGCTCAGCTTAAAAAGCTGGCCAAAGATATTTATCCCATTTCTCACATGTATGTTCTTTCGGGCAAAGGTATCAATGTTACCGCTCCTGATGTGGTGAATTTAGATCAGTTAAAATACATGAAAATTGAAAAAGTAGAGGATATTCCAGAGGCCTTAAGGGCTCAGCTACCAAAAGAGGTGCAAGAGTCCATTGTGGCTCAAAAACAGCGCCCAGAGTACGCCCACAGAATCACTGGTAACGTGGGCTTTATGCTTGGTATGTGGATGGAAATGCAAATGTTGGCGGCCTACGAGGGAGATCCTGCGGCCTTTGAAGCGGCCAACAGTGCCTTTGGTGAACTGGGCGGTTGGTTAAGCATTATGGCCTTTGCCATGGCCTCAGAAAAAACAGGGCAGGGTTTAGGCTGGTTGGCCAATGCCACTCAATCTCGTTTTCTTGGTCCTAGTATGATCAGCAGCCTCTCTATGGTTGGTGGTAGTTTGGTGAACTCTGCTTTTAGTAAGTTTTGGTATGCGCCCACTCGGCCATTGATGTGGAGAGATGCAAAAGGAATGACTGGCTCCTTGAAGGGAATGTTCAAAACACTGAACTTTACGGACTTAGAAATTTATGGATGGGGACAAAAAGCTCAGCTCTTTAAAGAAAAAACAAAACTACGTTCAGAGTTATTAAAGAAAGTTTTAAGGGATCATAATGATTACGAAGCCGTAGCCCAATACAACCAAGTCGATAAAGAAATTAAAGAGCTTCAGCCTCAAATCGAAGTTTTTAGAGAAAAGTTTTGGACTCATGCAAAGAAAATATTTGAAGGCGTGGCCTTTTCTCAAAAAGCAGTGGAAGAGCAGTTGCTTCATGTCACGCAGTTAGTCGTCGTTGCTGGTGGTTTGGGTTTATGGCGCCAATACGTAACCGGCCCTCTTTTTAAATCTGGACGTAAAAACACAGCTCTTTATGCAAGGGCCTATGTGGAGGCTTTGCGTGAGAATGCTGCTAAGCTACCCATGGGTAGTCGTCCCTTCACTTTGAAAGTGGTGGATGGTGCTATGAAATTCTACAATGCCTTTGGTATACCCATTGGCAATAGTTTCTTAGCTAAAGAGATCTACGGAATGTCTATTAGCGCCCTACATGCTGTTGCCTTTTTGGGTACAGACCAGCTTTTGGCGGCCCCTGTTTTTAAAACAATGTATGAAAACACTTGGTTGTATCGTCAAGATGTAAAAAGCCAATTATTTCAAGTGGCCGATGATTTTATCAATGGAGTGGATAAGCGAAAAGAGATGTCCACAGAGCTTTTAAAGTCGGTAAATCCACAGTTAGATATAAAGAATAAATTTGATTTAGGTCTTAAGTTGGGCTTAAACAAAGCTCCCGATTTTGCCAAAACCTCCATTGATGAAAATAACCTAGACAAGTTATCGGAGATCTCTCGATTTTTTATTGAGACATGGAATGATTATATTAATAAAACAATTTTGTTTGATTTCAACCAGAGTATGGCTGCTTGGCAAAAGCGTATTGATATCTATAACAAAGGGCACTCAAAAATTATTAACTACACACGCTGGTTTAAAAACTCTTACTTGTTGGGTCGCTTGCAGCATCCTGAAGAAGCAGGCACTTGGTTAAATATGGATGAAGAGTCCTTCAAGCAAAATAACAATACTTTGATTGCTGGCAGTGGTTGGCATGAAGACATTGAGTACCCAGAGTTTCAAGAAGAGGTAAATTATTTTAGAAAAATCTATAAAGACCACTTTGGAGCTTATCAACTGCAGCAGCCTTACACTGATGATTTTGTTAAAATTATTAAAAATGGTGAACTTGAAAAGCTTTCATCGCAAGAGCTTCACAAGAGAGCAGCTCCGCTTTTAAAGGCTTACATGCTTATAGTAAGTGTCTTGCAGGCAAATTTAAATGAGATGAGCGAGGCAGAGCAGAATCAAGTTCAAGAGCAATTGGGTGCGATGCTGGGTCAGATTGTGAGTAAGAGTCAGGATTCAAAAATAGAAGACAAGATCTCTGCATTGTATATGAGTGTTGTACAAGACTATACGGATAACGAAACATTCAAAGTCTTCAAAGTTTCAGATCAGGAGATTGAAGAAAAGGTGGAGGCTTACCTAAAGCAAAAACAACTGGATTATGAAACAAACATTCGTTTAGAGGCTCAAAGGATTCATCGCTATCTAAATGACAAGTTGGAAGAAGCCTTTTATAAGCGCAAAGAACCAACTTGGTTGAAACTTTGGGGCTGGCTCACAGATAAGCTTTCACTGGGGCTCGCAACAAACAAATTTAACGAAGTCTATCGTGGCACATCTACTGCTTATAACCTTAAGGATGCTCTGCGCAGACAGTATGATAGTTTAACAATTGCCTACCGTGCTCTCTTTTTAAAAGACAGTGAAGAAACGCCGCTTGTGAATAAACTGAATCATATCATTAAAACCACAACTATTGATTCAAAAGAAGCGGTGGATCTGTATAGAGATCTCTCTGCTTATCCTATACAGGTGCGTTTTAGAGATGAAAAACGTCAGCCATTGAAACCATTGACTGAGGCTCAAAAGAAAGATGCCGTGGCCTTTCAATTTGCCCGTCTATTCAGTTATATCTGGACAGAATATCAGACCCTCGAGGTGAAAAAGTCTATCATGCTAAAAAATCCAGATGATTTAAAGGCCCCAGGTATGCCGCTCTTAAAAAGAAAAGATGTGGATAAGACAGTTCATATCACAGATCCCTTTTCTACTGACCTTTCCATGGAGTTAAGAGAGTCGCCATTTAATATTAGTCTCAATGGGCAAGAGAAATTAGACATACGTGAGCTGGCTAACACACTTATGTATAGCGCTGAACAAAATAAAGATATCGACGACATGGCCGGAGAGTTTCTTAATGAATATCCGGTGGATCAAGAAAAAGGTAAAATTGACGAAGGAGACTTTCATGGACTTTTTTAAGAGTTCTCGAGTTAGCAATGTTGTGGCCGTTATATTCACGCTCTTTGTTCTCTGCCAGGCCGTGGCTCAGCAAAACTTTGTGCCTCCTTCTGACAGGGGTGCTCTAAAAAATGAAGAGCTTATCAAGTACACAAATAGATTGTGGCTTCGGTACTTAGACGATCCTCAGTTTGTAAATAAGGCCTCAGAAACTATCAAACAATCTGTGGAGCGACTGAAAGAAAAATGCAGAACAAGTTTTTCTACAGCTTTTTCTTGTGATGAAGTTAAGTCTGAAAATATTTTTCTCTCTCAAGATGGTGAGAGTAAGGTGTATGGCAAAGCTCAGGGCCTTGTTTTCGAAATCAATGCGGAGCTATTCTTATTAGAAAACAGTGTCGAGAATGTTTCTGCAAAGTTAGCTCAGTTATATTGGAGCAATACAGACTCTAACTTAAAGGTTCAGATTCAAGAAGAACTTGAAAAAAGAACCGGTAGCACGCTGATTGGCGGGCAACCAGCTTATGAGTTTGGTCGTAACTTCTGCTATCCGAAGTGCGCCAACAAAGAGGAGCTTGAGCGGTACGTCCTTCAGTTTCGACCAATGCCTGTTAATAATGATGGAGCCCTTTTGGGTGAGCAACGTTTGAAAAAACTTGTGGGTATTCGTGTGGTGAATGTGAATAATATTCCCTTGACCTTCACTTGCCTTTTTAATGGAACAGCTCTCGAAGAAAAAGTGGCTCGTTTAGTGATCAATACTCCTCCTTGTCATGTTTTAACTCTCGAGGAGCTAACAGATGTGCGTGAGCTCAATAGCGCCACTGCAACAGACTTAAAATTTAAAGCCACTGTGCAAAACGGAGCAATACTAACAGGAACTTATATTCTTTCAGAAAAGGCCAGCTATATACTGATTCGATCTGTACCCTATTTACAGAAAGCAGGTAAGTTGGGTGGTAGTTTACGATTTACTGGTTACATAGGAGTGCTCTCTGCAGGCATTGCAGCAGGTTCTTACTTGCTGACCGATGAAGATATTGTGACCGCTGTCCCCATGGATCCTAAATACGGCCAGATAAAACAGAAAAATTTAATCTTTGTTTTAGCCCGTGCCCGAGAAGCTCTTCGTCATGACATGTTGGACTTAAATGAATTTAAGAAAGATTTAAATTTGGCCCTACGCAAGTTCATTTTTCAAACCCAATTCCAGTTGGTGCAGTGGAATAAATAATATGACCGATGAAGAGTATATGAACATGGCTTTAGAGTTAGCAGAGTCTGCAGCGGCCATAGGCGAAGTGCCCGTGGGGGCTGTGATTGTTCATGAGAATCAGGTTATTGCTCGTCAGTTTAATCGCCGTGAGTGCAATCAAAACCCCTTAGCCCATGCTGAACTTTTGGCCATAGAAGAAGCCTCTCAAAAGTTAGGACGATGGCGGCTTCAAGGCTGTACCCTTTATGTCACCCTAGAGCCCTGCATTATGTGTGCTGGTGCCATTATCAACGCTCGTGTAGATAAAGTGGTCTTTGGGGCCAAGGATCCAAAGGGCGGCGCAGTGAACTCGCTGTATCAATTGTTATCAGATCCTCGCTTGAATCATCGCCCGGTGGTGGTACAAGGTGTGTATGAAGAAACTTGCTCCCATCTTCTTTCTAGCTTTTTCTCAAGCCTCCGCCAGCAAAAAAAAGAGTCTTAGTTTACTCCTCATTTTTTTAATCACCGCCTGTGCCTCTTCGCCTGAGGGTCGGCAACAGCTATTACTCTTGCCTGATCAACAAATGGATCAGCTGGGTCAGCAGTCTTTTGCTGCCATGAAAGAAAAGCTAAAAGTAAATAAAGACCCCATAATTAATGGCTATGTTCAATGTGTAGCAAAACTTATCGTCAACCAAACGGAAGCTAAAAATAAAAAATGGGAAATTGTTGTTTTTGAAGACGATACCGCCAATGCCTTTGCTCTTCCTGGAGAAAAAATAGCGGTTCATACCGGTTTATTAAAGGTAGCTAAAACTCAAGATCAATTGGCTGCTGTTCTGGGCCATGAGGTGGGCCACGTAATGGCTCGCCACGGAAATGAAAGAGTGTCCCAGGGTTTAGCCACCCAAGGGGCTCTCATACTGACCTCGGTCCTTACAAAGGACACTCCCAAAAGAGATTGGATTCTGGCTTTGATGGGTGTGGGAGCTCAGGTGGGCTATCTTTTGCCCCATAGCCGCCAACAAGAGGCCGAGGCTGATGAAATTGGGCTCAAATATATGGCCGCCGCTGGTTTTGACCCAGAGCAGAGCATTGAGCTTTGGAAGAACATGTCTCAAGCCTCCCAGGGTGAGCCCCCAGAGTTTCTTTCTACCCATCCCTCCCATGGGTCCCGTATAGATCATTTGGCTCGTTTAATGCCTGAAGCTAAAGCGCTCCAAAACAGGGCAAAAGTAAAGCCCCCATGTCACCTTTAGAGGGACTAATCTTTGACAAGTCTTGTTATAGATTGTAAACCCTCAGACACTCTCAGATTTGAAGGGCAGGTGATTCTACATGGCATATGTCAAAATTCGTGATGGCGAAGGCTTTGAACAGGCGTTGAGGCGCTTTAAAAAGCAGGTTGAAAAGTCTGCTGTTCTATCCGAGCTAAAAAAACGCGAGCATTATGAAAAGCCCAGCGTGCGATTAAAAAAGAAGTCCATAGCTGCTCGCAAAAGAGCTGCTAAAAAAATCCGTAAGGGTGAATAGTTCGTTAAAAAAACGACACCGTTTTTGAGTTCAGAATATTTATAAATATCTTAGCTCAGTGAGGTGTCGTTTTTCTTTTACTTTTCAACAACTCATTTTTTAAGGGGACCATATGTCTATACGTGCACGGATGATGGAGGACCTAAAAGCTTCAATGAAAGAAAGAAATCAATTGAAGTCTGATACCATTCGTTTTCTACAAGCAGCTATAAAAAATAAAGAAATTGAACTTCGGCCCAATGAAATCACTGAAGACGAAGTCATGGTAGTGGTTAAAAAATTGGCGAAGCAAAGAAAAGAATCCATTGAGCAGTTTAGCGCTGCTGGTCGCAAGGACTTAGCAGATAAAGAAAAAGCAGAACTACAGATTCTTGAAACCTATTTACCACAACAGGCAGATCGAGCCACTGTGGAAAAAGTGGTAGCAGAGGTGGTTGCTGAGTTAAAGGCCACGACCATTAAAGATATGGGAGCTGTGATGAAACAATCCATGGCGAAACTTTCTGGTGCTGCTGATAATAAAATGTTGAGCGAAATTATTAAGGCCAAGTTGAGTTAATGAATGTTTGCTCAAGATTATATTGATCGAGTTCGCGATGCGAACAACATTGTAGATATAATTTCTGAAGTCACAGAGCTCAAGAAGTCTGGCTCTGGAATGGTCGGCTTATGTCCCTTTCCTACTCATAGAGAAAAAACACCTAGTTTTTCGGTCAGTGATCTTAAACAAGCTTATTACTGCTTTGGTTGTCAGAAGCATGGAAATATTTTTACCTTTCTTAAAGAAATGAAAGGTATGAGTTTTCCGGAGTCTGTAGAGTTTTTGGCAGAAAGAGCGCACATTCCTTTGCCTGAGAAAACCGGCTTTCAAACCCAGAAGCAGGATTTGAGTAAAAAACTATATGCCATCAATCATAAGACAGCGCAGTTTTTTTATAAAAATCTTCAAAACTTATCTTCTGAAAGTGAAGTGAGAAAGTATGCTGAACAAAGAGGTTTGGGCTCAGACATTGTAGAGAAGTTCCACATTGGTTATGCCACAAGAGAGTGGGATGACTTGCAAAGACACTTGCGCAGTGAGGGCTTTCAGCAATCAGATATGGAGAGCCTTGGGCTTATAAAAAAACGTCAAGATGGCTCAGGCTATTACGATCTTTTTAGAGATCGGCTGATATTTCCCATTCTTTCTACAACGGGACACTTTTTAGGTTTTGGTGGCCGAGTGCTTGATCAGTCTCTCCCTAAATATTTGAACAGTTCAGAATCACCAGTGTTTTCAAAGAGTCGCGTGCTTTATGGCCTTCATGAAACAGGAAAATACATTCGATCAGAAGATCAGATTATTATTGTGGAAGGCTATATGGACTTTTTGGCCCTCTACCGGGCAGGAATTCAGAACGTGGCGGCCACCTTAGGCACCGCCTTAACCGAAGAGCATGCAAGGCTCATCAAGCGCTTCACAAAAAACGTAGTTCTTTTGTTTGATGGTGATGAAGCTGGACAAAAGGCCACCATGAGAAGCCTTTCTGTTTTACTCAAAGAGGGGCTGTACTCAAAGTCCTTTGAGCTCCCAGAAAGAATGGATCCCGATGATTTTTTAAATAACCACGGAGCGGAGCCTCTTCGTCAAATGATCAAGGGGGCAGAAGATTTGGTATTAAGGTATGTGGATCGTTTGTTGAAAACTTGGAACTGGGCACAGCCATCTGATAAGGCCAGGATTATTGTTGAGATCAAAAGTATCCTCACTCATGTGACAGAGGCGCCCTTATTGGATCTTTACACCTCAGAAATAGCCCAAAGGATCCAAGTGAATGGTTTGTGGCTAAAAAAGGCTTTGGATTTAAAGTTGCAGGCGGGCATGGGCTCTCTTCCCAAAATTGGCTATGAAGAGCCAAGAGCGGCCTTTGTGAATAACAAAAAGGTGAGCGAAGCAAAAACCGTGCCTCCTAAAGAAGAAGTCTTAATCATCAACTTAGCTCTATGGAGTGAGAAGTATTTTAAGAAACTAATGGATCTTGAAAATGAGCAGCTATTGACGGGCACATTGCTTGAACCTATGCTGCTAGAGGCAATACGCATCTATAGACAAAAACCAGAGGATTTTGATAAATTGACGTCTGCTTTAATGATGAAATTTGAAGGTTCTCCAGTGACCAGCTTTATTGGGCAACATTTAGACTCAAGATCCTTTAACTTTAATGAAGAGCAAGCAGACAAGCTATTTCAGGACTGTCAACAAAGGTTGCAGGAGAGACTTATCAGAGTACAAGCCAAAGCTCTTATACAAGAGCTGAAGTCGAATAATGACCCAAAGAAGTTGGAACAATTTGTGAATGTAATGAAGAGTCGATCCAAACCATTGGATAAAGAAAATTAGAAACTTTCGACCTTGTGAGAGAGAGGCCAATTCATGTCAAAGATGAACGAGACCCAAAATGATCCTAAAAAAGAACTTTCCTTGAAAGAGCAGGAAGTTATTATTCATGAAGAAATTCAAAGGTTTGTGGCCTTAGCCAAGCAAAAAGGTGAGTTGACCATTGAAGAGATCAACGAAGGCTTACCCACAGAGGTTGTGGCCCCTGAGGTTCTTGATGCCTTCATGCATGGCCTTGATGTTGCTGGTGTAAAAATTTCAGACTTGTCTGGTCAGCGTGATCAAGATGGTGAAGAGGGTTCTGGGTTTTTAGCAGACCCTGTAAAAGATGAAGATGACGACGAAGAAGAAAAGCTGTCGGAAGAGGATGTTAAATCCAATGACCCTGTCAGACTTTATCTTCGCAAAATGGGAAGTGTGTCTCTATTAACTCGTGAGGGTGAGGTAGAGATTGCTCGCCGTATTGAGCAAGGGGAGCGCGAAATTGTTAGAGCGATTCTTATGTCTCCCATGGGAACTCGTGAAATCATTCTATTGGGTGAGCGTGTAAAATCTGGTCGTCTAAAGGTACGTTCTATTTTTAGAGGTCTTGAAGATGAGGAAACTCAATATGATGAGCAAGAGTATATTCAAAAAATTGAACAGCTGATTGGTGAAGTGAAGAAGTACCAAAAGAAAGCTGATAAGTGCTTCAGTGTGATTAGAGACTTAACAGCTGATGCTGCTCAAAAGAAAAAATCTCAAGAAGATCTCGTTGTGTTGAACAAAGAGATGATGGCTCACTTTGAAGATATTAATTTTAATAGAAAAACAATTGATCGCATTGTTGTGAAGTTCAAAAACCTTGTTAATCGAGTTGGTGAGTTAAACAAACGCATTAAATTAGGCGTTGAGCGAACTCTTTCAAAGGATGCTGCTGATCTTGAGGCTCGTTACGAAAAAGGTCGTAGTAACGAAAAAGAGTTGATGAAACTCAATAAAGAGACAGGCCTTAGCTTTGAGTCTTTTAAGAACTATTGTTTAAAAGCTCGAGATGCCCAAGGTCGTTTGGTTCGTATTGAACAAGAAACTGAAATGAGTTTCGCATGGATTCGTGAAACCAATACAGATATCTGGCACGGTGAAAGAAAAGCTGATGCTGCAAAGTCTGAGTTGGTAGAGGCCAACCTTCGTCTCGTGGTTTCTATTGCTAAGAAATACACAAACCGTGGCCTTCAATTCTTGGATTTAATTCAAGAGGGAAATATTGGATTAATGAAGGCCGTTGATAAATTTGAATATCGCAGAGGTTATAAGTTCTCGACGTATGCCACATGGTGGATTCGTCAGGCCATCACTCGCGCTATTGCCGATCAAGCGCGCACGATTCGTATTCCAGTTCATATGATTGAAACCATCAATAAATTGGTGCGTGTTTCTAGATACTTGGTGCAAGAGTTAGGGCGCGAGCCAGTGCCCGAAGAGATTGCTGCTAAAATGGAAATGCCTATTGATAAAGTGAGAAAAGTTTTAAAGATCGCAAAAGAGCCAATCAGTTTAGAAACTCCTGTGGGTGAAGAAGAAGATTCACTCCTTGGAGATTTTATTGAAGACAAAAAGGTGATTAACCCATCTGAAGCAATTGTAAACCTGAATTTGGCAGAGCAAACTCGCCAGGTGCTCTCTACCCTGACTCAAAGGGAAGAGAAGGTTCTTCGTATGCGCTTTGGAATTGGGGAAGAGTCGAGCCACACTCTTGAAGAGGTGGGCCAAGACTTTAACGTGACTCGTGAGCGTATTCGTCAGATTGAGGCGAAGGCCCTTCGTAAGTTGCGCCACCCAAGTCGTTCTAAGCGGTTACGTTCATTTATTGACAGTTAATCTAGAGATGCGGTTCTCTTTCAGGAGCCACATATTTTATCTATATAGGGCCTATAGCTTAGTTGGTTAAAGCAGCCGGCTCATAACCGGCGGATCCCAGGTTCGAGTCCTGGTGGGCCCACCACATACATGTATCTACCTTTTTAGACCTTAAGAATTTGCGGCTCTTCTCATTTAACCGTAGATAATTTGGCTCTTTTCATTTAACCGTAGATAATTTCAAAAAAGTCAAAAACCACAAGCATTTAGC
>Ga0066639_10004748_pt1 | contig 11552 bp, 6 predicted proteins | sample CryGeyCG2114_010_2_FD_59504 | JGI IMG/M metagenome (GOLD analysis project Ga0066639, IMG submission 59504) | Groundwater microbial communities from aquifer - Crystal Geyser CG10_big_fil_rev_8/21/14_0.10 | ecosystem: Environmental > Aquatic > Deep subsurface > Groundwater | place: USA: Utah... | reverse complement strand
AGAGAGAACAATGAAAACAGGCCCATTATGATGATGGCCAACAGTATAAGGTAGGTTAGGCGGAATTTGCGAATGAAGAATCCGAATAGCGATGATTCTTCGCGTTGAAGCACACGATGTAAATCAGGAGCTCCCATATAGGTTATTCCGCCTCCTCTTGCAGATCAACGGGGTCGCCATCCGTTAGAAATTTGTTTCCAGATATAATGACCATATCTCCCTCTTCTAGTCCAGAGATGATTTCAATCTGGCCGCCAAAAGGTGATCCAAGAACAACGTTTCTTGTTCGAGCGGTGTTGTCTTCAACGACAAATACGTACTGGTCATTCTGCGATAAGGCAACCGCCTTGAGCGGAACCAGGTACGCGCCTTGAACCGTCGGTTCATACGGCTTGGTAGGAATGGTTATTCTGACAAACGTTTCTGGGATCAATTCCTTATTCGTATTGTCAAACCCTATCTCAGCTGTGATCTTTCGGCTGAATGGGTCAGCTGAGGGGTCGATTCTAGTGATGGTTCCTATAAAAGAATCCTCGATCGTGACTTGTTGTCCAGCCTCGACACGGTATCGGTCTTCGGGTGAAAGCGCAACTTCAATAACCACCAGATCTGTCTGGGATATTTCCGCAATACGCTGGCCGGGAGAAACTTCCGCGCCCTGCTCGACATATTTTTCAGTAATTTGTCCTCGTATCGGCGCGCGCACGGAGAGATCCGCGAGTTGGGTGCCCGCACTGTTCATCTGTCCGCGCGCGTTGTCAAGCGCGCCTTTTGCGCTGGTGAGCTGCTGGTTCTGCGCGCTTTGCGCCGCGCTTTGCGCAACCAGTGCGTTGCTGTATGCGATGCGTGATTGCTCAAGGCGCGATTTGGCGCTTTCGATCGCCGCGCGGAGGCCATCTAGCTGCTGTTTTTCCTGCAGTAAGCTGTTTTGGAGAGACTGCAGCGTGCTGAGGGACGATGATTGGCTCGAGACGATGGTGCTTCGCAGGGTTGTGATAGCTGTTTTTTGTGCGTTAAGAGATGTTTCGCTGAATTGCGAGCTTGCCACCGTATTATCAAGGACAGTGACGGTGTCATCCACTGCTTTTTTGGTCAAAGCGAGCAGGGTAACTATTTTTTGCATATCCTCGGCGATGGATTCGGCATTCGGTTTGAGCTGAGAGAGGACTAAATAGTCTGAATTAGCATTCCTGTACGACAGATGAGCCGCGTTGACCGTGTTGCTGTTTTGGATGCCGAGAGTGGCTGATATGCCGTCCAGCTGTCGATTCCCTTCTGCCTTGATGATGAAATTAATCTGATCAAGTGTTGCGTGCACTGTTGAGAGGTGGTTCGCGAACGAAACGAGCGCCACCTGCTTTATATCGCTGCTTCCCTTTGCAAGCAGAGCTTCTGTATTCTCCAAATTCCGCTCTGCGCTGTCGAGGCCAAGCTCGGCGTTATGAATTGCCTCCTCAGCGTTCTGCACTCCTATGGCTGCTTGTCGAACCGTTTGTTCCGTGAGATCCTTTGTCGCCTCAAGCGATATTTCCAGATTTTCGAATGAGGTTTTTGTGTTTTGATAGGTTGTGCTGACGTGCGCCTCGCTCAGAGAGGCGAGCATTTGTCCTTGGCTGACGCTGTCGCCGGTTTCAAAGAAAAGGTTGTTAACCCGTCCGCTTCCTTGCGCGACAACATCGATTTTTGTGGCTGGCTTTACGGTGCCTGATGTTTCAATGTTTTCCGCTTGCTGGGAGCCCGCATTCAGCAACATCGCGCTGACCTGCCGTGGACGATGTTCTGTTGGGGCGCTTTCTTCTGCTCTTGAACGTTGTGATGCGGGCATGGCTGCGTATGCGACAGTTGCAACAAGAATAAAAGAAACAGCAAAAAATAATGTTTTTATCCTTTTCAATTTTTTTTGTTTTGCGATCGCTGTGTCGCGCATATATTCGTCTGATACCTCGCCGGCTCGGGCAATTGAAATATCTGAAGATAAAGAAATAAGAGAGTTAAAATACCACGTTTTACCATAAGAATCAAGGGTTATTGTTTACAAAAACCATTGATTCACGTATACTGTATTAACTTATTATTACGTATTTCGTTTATGAGCAGTTTCTTTTCTCGGCTCTCGCCGAAGGCGAATTTTTTGCTTGGTATTGGATCGGCGCTCGCGATATTCTTTATTGCTGGTTTTTTTGTGCTTTTGTTCATGGTATTGAAGCCTAATGAGAAGCAGGTGGCAACACAGCAGCCAACAGCGGCGGGCGCTCAGGATGTCGGACAGCAGGGGACCGTACCGATTGAACCCGTGACCGCGAATGATTGGAGCCGCGGTCCTGAAGACGCGCGCATCACGCTTGTCGAATTTTCAGATACAGAGTGTCCGTATTGCAAACAGTTTCACCCTGAGCTTAAAAAATTGCTTGCGGCGTATCCGAATGACGTGCGCTGGGTGTATCGCCATTATCCTCTCGCAAGCCTTCATTCCAAAGCGCCCAAAGAAGCGGAGGCGGCGGAGTGCGCCGGAGAACTTGGGGGTAATGACGCTTTTTGGAATTTTATCGATAAGGTTTACGAGGTGACGCCTGCTAACAATGGACTTGATCCGGCACAGCTGCCTCAGATTGCCGAAACGGTCGGACTTGACCCTGAGGCGTTCTCATCCTGCCTTTCTTCCGGAAAATATGCGTCAAAAGTACAGAGTAACGTGAGTCAGGCAATTGCCGCGGGCGGCCAAGGAACGCCATTCTCAGTCATTCTTGTTGATGATCAAACGATACCGGTTTCCGGATATGTTTCGTTCGAACAGCTTCAGCCATTTGTTGATTCGGTCCTAGCACAATAAGCCATATGTATAAAAAGAAGAAAGTGGCGCTCAAAAAGCGCCGTAGACGCAACGGAAAATCAATACGCAACACGCGCTATTAGTGAAATTACAACAGGGACGGGAGCATCCGCCCCTGTTTTGTTGCACTGGTCTTTTATGGTATAGTATAGATGTTTTTTACCATTCTTTAGGGCGCATTTATTCGGGTTACGAGAGATCGCTCAAGAGAAATGTTTTTACAGGAAATCGTGCTATAAAACGATGCGAATGATACGAAAAATAATTGAAACGCGTGTCCTGTGGCGCCATTCGCCGCGAAAGGCGGCCGCAAAGGCATTTTCCCGGAGCAGAGCGCCTGTGCCGATGTTCGTGAGCATTGGCATTATGGTTGTGTTCGGCGTGGTTGCCGTCATGCAGCCGGCGCACGCACAGCAGGTCGGCGGGTGGGTCGCAAGCACTATGACTGCCATCGCTCAGATAATTATTGAATTGGTCGGCAAACTGCTGATCGTGCTGATTGATATTCTGCTTGCGATTGTTCAATACAATGATTTTATCAATGCGCCCGCGGTCACTCGGTCATGGATTTTGGTCCGTGATTTTTCGAATATGGCTTTTCTGATCGTCTTTATTGCGATCGCGCTTTCAACTATTCTCGGTTTTGAGCGGTATGAGTGGAAGCGCACACTGCCAAAATTGCTTATCATGGCCGTCGTCATTAACTTCAGCAAAACGCTGTGCGGCGCGGTCATTGATGCCGCGCAGGTTATTATGATGACCTTTGTGAACGGGTTCAAAGACGTTGCCGCCGGAAATCTTGTCCGAGGGTTTGGGTTGAATGATATTCTGACCCTTCGCGCGATCAACCCCGAGGGGTCGGGCGTGACCGATGTTGCGGTTGCGGGCGCGTCTATGCTTGCGGTTGTATTGCTTGTCATTGCAACGATTACTGTCGGCGTTATTGTGCTGATGTTCTTGGTTCGCATTTTATATCTTTGGATTTTGATCATTCTATCGCCGCTCGCGTTCATGCTTGGCGCAACTCCGGAGTTTGACGCCAAGTTTCATGAATGGTGGAAGACGTTCGTCCGGTACGCGTTTGTGGGGCCGATACTTTCTTTTTTCCTCTGGCTATCGTTCAGCATTATGGCTGATGTTCCTGCCGGCGGGAATCTTGCGACCGCGAATTCAATTATGGCAGACTCCGGCGGGCGGGAGACCGGTTTTTTGGATGTTGCCGGCAATACCGCAGCCACCATCACCGCTATCAGCAGTTCTGACAATCTGCTTTCGTTCGGTATTGCTATTTCGCTTCTTCTGCTCGGGCTTTCGACCGCGAACTCAATCGGCGTGCGCGGCGGCTCGCTTGCGGCCGATGCTTTATCTAAGATCAAGAGCGGCGGCATCAAGCTCGCGAAGGTCACGGCGCTTGGTGTCGCGACCGGAGGAATCGGCATCCCATTATCCGTAGCGAATCAGAAAATAGCACAGAAAATAGGGCTTAACAAAGGCATGCTTGAAGGAGCGAAGTATCTGGAGAAGAAGTCATACGCAAAATGGGGATATGGATTAGATCCGCGCAGGCTCAAGCGGGCGGTACAGGAAAAGCTTGCAGAAAACAAACGGCGCGATGCCATCAAGGGCGCTGACAAGGCCGCTCAGCGCATGCGCAAGGGCGGTCTGCGCGGTCTGTATGCCGGCGCCATGGGCGCGCCCCGCGACTTCGCGGAGGCTTATTTGCAGGGAGGTTTTCTGTATCACCGGGGCCTAAGACGCGCCGCGCGCAGCGTTGTCGGCGGTCCTCAGAAAGCTCGTAATTTGCTCCACGGGAAGCGCGACAAGAACGGCAATCTTGTTGAAGAAGGATTTGAGCAGATAAAAAAGAGAGCGCAGGAGGCGTCGTCGCGCGCCGGTATGCGCGAAAAGGCATTGGACAAAAAAGATTTTATTGACGATGGACGAGAGGTATATATTGACACACACGTTGACGATCGCGCCGCTGAGATTCGCGCGTCATTTTTTGGTGATGAGAAGCACGCAGAAGAGATGACTAAGATAGTTACAGATGCGCGATTGCGCGAGCAATACGGTGATGATAAAGTCGGTCTTGAGAAGGCGCAGGATGAATTAAAAGCTAATCATTATAAGTCACTTGCGCGCACGCAGTTGAATACCGAGATAAATCAGATTTTATCGAATCAAAAACGCGGAGACACGCTCCGAGAAGGAGAAAAAAATAGGCTTGCGGAGATTAATAAGCTTGGAAAAGAAAAGCTCGGAAAAGAATATGCCGCAGCGCCGAAGGACAGTATTGAGCGGGAGAATCTGAAGATTTTGATCAACGCCCCTGATATGGATGACACTCGTCGCAACGAGATCAAGGTTGAGATGCAGGATATGAGACAAGAGGCGGGGCAATTGAACCGCGAAGCAGAAGCAGTGCGCGCGCAGGCGCAGAAATACGTTCCGCCCCAGACGTTTTACGCGAACCGCGACCGACGGGCGCTCATGGAAGAAGAGCGCAAGAAAATCACGAGCGAGCTCGATACCGAGCTTATCTCTGATTTTCGCGGGGCATTGGCGGAGAACAACTGGGTCAAAGGCGCGGCTTTGGCTCAAAAGCTCGCGGCTGACGCCAACGACAATGAGCTTTGGAACGCGTTCGGGTTCGACAGCGGCATGCAGGGCATGCACGATTTCATTAATGCGGTCATGATCGGCGACAAAACGCGCAAAGACAAGTTTGGCAATGACATACTTGGGTCAGACGGGAATCCTATTCCGCTCTTGCGGCCGGACGGCACCCCGTACACGGGCCCGGATTTTGGCATGGACCGGCAGGCCGCGTACGCGCTCGAGAACGACATTTCCTACATCAATGAGCGGGTGAAGCACTGGAATACGGCGCGGTGCATGGGATCTGACGAGACGGGCGTGTACTACCAGATGGACGAAAAAGATCATGTGAAGTCTGCCATTGCGGAGATTTTGAAAGACGATCCCAGCAATGTCATTCGCGGGTATAACCGGCTTGCCTATGGCGGAGAAATACCGCGCGCTGACGGATCAGGCAGGGATTTTCATATTGAAGGGCTTGGGCTTGCCATTCTCAAGGCTTTTGCGCCTGAGTACATGTTCCGTTATGGCCGTAGTGAATACAACAAGAACGCGGTCATGAATCTTGGGACGCCTAGGATGCTCGATGATCTTGCGCGGTATAATGTCGATCCGAAATGGATCTCGGCAACCGCGGACAAGGCAAATAAGTTATATGAAGAGGCCGGCGAGGATGTGGACAGTATTGTGGAAGGGTTCTGGAAGATGTATCAAGAAGGAGTCAATAATTCATTACAAGGTTATGTTGGTTAACTATGGATATTAACGATCCACGCGTACTCAAAGTCATGCGCGAGCGTTTTAACGAAACGCTTCTTAGCGACGATCATCACGACGCGCTCGTTTTTGTGCGCAATGTTGATGATGTGGTGCCCGAACGCATTAAGACCGGAGCAATGAGCGAGGAAGTCGCAGAGGAGTATTACGACATGCAGCGCGTCATGAAGTATGTGTGCTTGCCGAGCCTGCCCCAGACCGAGATCATCAAACTGTTCAAAGAGGCGATAGCATATCCGCTTCTTGACCCGCACATCAACCTCAAGGAAAAGCTGAAAACCTTGATGCTTACTATTCCGGAATTTTCTTCACGCGACGCGTTGCGCGCACAGTTGAAGGAAGCGCTCGCAGCGAACGAGGAGCGCATCGGCGAATCACACATTACCGTGAGCAGCAAAACAGAATATCCGACTATTGGGAACTGGATACGGAAATACATAAGCCTTTTCGGGAATAATCCCACGAACACGGTGCAGCTGAATCAGTTTTTTGTAAGCGACAGGGACGTGCAGAAGCTCGACCCTGAAGAGCGGCACATGCTGCGTGAGTTGGTTGACGTGTATGAGTATTTGAAGTTTTCGTCGCAAACGCCGGAAGGCCTTGAGGATCCGCTTTTGGTAAACCTGGGCGGCGATTTGAAAGTACTGCGCGGCGATAAGTTTGAGGATATCAAACCCCCGGCAGAGATAGACAGAATAGTTGATGAGATCTTTGATGAGTTGGACAAAGAGAAAAAACCTGCTTCGGGCATAGCGCCTGCTGTTGCGGGGTCGATGCCGGCGCGCCAGGTTGCGCCATCGTTTGTGATGCGGGATATTGCTCTGGCCGCGCACCAGCTTCTCGAGAGGACAAACGGCGACGCTGAGGCGGTTCGAAACGAGCTTGACAAAGGGTTGCGTTCGCAAAAAACGCAGGAGGTTCTCGGATCCCTTTTGTTGCTCGTTCAGCTTGGGCGTTTTGACCGTATTCTTGTCGATGATGAGCGCTTCAGGAAGATAGTGGAGACTGATTTGCGCACCGAAGGAAGGAGTGATAAGCTTGACGGGTTGCGAATCAATCCGCGGGCGCCGCATTTCTTGGCTCGTTTTCTCAAGGTGGCGCTTGAAAAGACGCTTTCTCTGGACGAGAACAGCGCCCTTGACTTTGGGTCTAAGCTCGATTCTCTGGCTGGCGGGACCATAGGAACCATAGTTATAACCGAGGGCGAGTCAAAACGGTGGAATGTCTAAAATGATTTTTCACAAGCATGGAGCGGTTTCGTGCCGGTGAAAAATTATTTTGTATTGAGCATATGCACTATATCACACAAGAACATGCGTATCTGACAAGCGAGTCGGTCACTGAAGGTCATCCTGATAAAATGGCTGACCAGATCTCCGATGCCGTCTTGGACGAAGCGTTGCGGCAGGATCCCGAAAGCCGCGTTGCTGTTGAAAGTCTTTTGACAAATGGCATGGTAATCGTTGCGGGCGAGATGCGCACGCGCGCGTATGTTGACGTGCCGACCATTGTCCGCGGCGTTATAAAACGCATTGGCTATATCAGTTCTGATATGGGGTTTGACTCCGCAACGTGCGGCGTATCGGTCGCTATCCAAGAGCAATCCGCCGACATTGCCCGCGGCGTCGACCCCCGCGCAAAGAAGAAAGGAAAATATGAGAACTTGGAACAGCTTGGGGCGGGGGATCAGGGCTTGATGTACGGTTACGCGACCAGCGAGACAAAAGAGCTGATGCCGCTTCCCATTACGCTTGCCCATGCGCTCGCTCGAAAATTGAGCTCCGTGCGCAAGAGCGGCGCGCTTTCCTATTTGCGTCCTGACGGAAAATCACAGGTCACGCTTGAATATCGGAATGGGAAAGCCGTACACCTGAAGAATGTTGTGGTCTCGACCCAGCACAACCCAGACGCGTCGCTGGATCGCATCCGCAGGGATGTTATCGCAAAGGTCATGAAGCCCATTCTGCCTAAAAAATTGTTCACTCGAACGACTCAGATTTTTGTTAATCCGACCGGCAGATTCGTCTCCGGCGGACCGCAGGCAGACACCGGGCTTACCGGCAGGAAGATCATTGTCGATACATATGGCGGCGTTGGAAGCCATGGCGGCGGATGTTTTTCCGGCAAGGATCCGTCAAAAGTCGACCGATCCGGATCATATGCGGCACGCTGGGTCGCCAAGAATATTGTTGCGTCAGGAGTTGCGGAGAGAGTCGAGGTTCAGATCGCATACGCGATCGGGATAGCGGAGCCGCTTTCTGTCAATGTGAATACATATAATACCGGTATTGTATCCGATGATGAAATAGCAGAAGCTGTGCTTTCTGTCTTTGACCTGCGCCCCGGAATGATTATCAAGCATCTTGACCTCAGGCGGCCGCTCTACGGACCGGTCGCCGCGTACGGACACTTTGGCAGGAGCGACGTACACGTGCCATGGGAGGCAACCAATAAAGCCGCGGCGCTGCGTAAGATCATTAAGGCATCATAATGAAGTACCATATTAAGAACAAAAATTTAGCGGCGGAAGGAAAGAAAAAAATAGACTGGGCGGCGCGGGAGATGACGGTGCTCTCTTTCATTGAGAAGCGGTTTAAAGCTGAACAGCCGCTTTCCGGACTGCGCATCGCGGCGTGTCTTCATGTGACGACCGAGACCGCGCGTCTCGCGCAGGTACTCGCATCTGGCGGCGCTGAAGTGGTTGTGTGCGCTTCAAATCCTCTTTCAACAAAGGATGATGTCGCCGCAAGCTTGGTGAAGCATGACCATATCGCGGTTCACGCTGTCCACGGAGCGAGCCGCACTGAATATTATAAACATCTTCGCGCGGCGCTTGAGACACGGCCCGACATCACGCTTGATGATGGCGCTGATTTGCTGACGCTTCTGCATAGCACGTATACAAAACATCTCGGCTCAATGCTTGGTTCAACGGAAGAGACAACGACCGGAGTCATACGACTGCGCGCGCTTGAGGCTTCTGGCGCGCTTGCATTGCCGGTCATTGCGGTGAACGATGCGCAGACGAAGCACCTGTTTGATAATCGCTATGGAACCGGGCAAAGCACGCTTGATGGCATCATTCGGGCGACAAATGTACTGATCGCGGGAAAGAGCGTGGTTGTTGCGGGCTATGGGTGGTGCGGCAAAGGAGTTGCCATGCGAGCTGACGGTCATGGCGCGCATGTGACTGTTGTTGAGATCGATCCTGTCCGCGCGCTTGAAGCGGTTATGGATGGGTTTGCTGTTTCCACCATGAAACAGGCCGCGCCGCATGCTGATATTATAGTGACCGTGACCGGGAACAGAGACGTGGTTGACGGACGGGTGTTTAGCATATTGAAAAATGGATGTATTCTCGCGAATGCGGGACATTTTGACGTAGAGATCGATATAGCGGGCCTACGAAAAAAATCGAGCTCTCATTCTGAAGTGAGAAAAGGGGTGTGCGCGTATGTACTGAGCAGCAAAAAGACGGTTTATGTTTTGGCGGAAGGAAGGTTGGTCAATCTCGCGGCGGCTGAGGGCCACCCGTCGGCGGTCATGGATATGAGTTTTGCGGGCCAGGCGTTGGCGGTGCGATATCTGGCCGAGCATGGCCAACACATGGAGGCAGGCGTGTATTCGTTGCCGCACGATCTTGATCAGGAGATAGCGCAACACAAACTTGCGTCAATGGGCATATCGCATGAGCGCCTTACTCCGGCACAGAAGCGTTATCTGGCCTCGTGGAACGAAGGTACGTAAAGAATAACTTTGCCTTTTTTTGCGGCCCTCTTCCCTTTTTTTATGGAAGGAGGGCTGTTTGGTTATGCTGGCATGAATATGGTATAATTAACATTGAAGATTACTAATTATTCCTCATTTCATGGAGGCTATAACCTCATTACAGGGAGATATTCTGCTTGATCCTAAAACCATCTCGGAAATAGAGAGTCAGACGCGGATTATACAGAAAAACAACGATGTTGCGGCTGCATGGAGCGCGTCGCGCCACCTTAAATCTGAAATCGCGAAGATTCCATCAGAAAAGGTGAAGCCGCTGTTGGATCGATACCGCGCAATCAACGCTAAATTGAAAGTTGTTGCGCTATCATTGCTTGATCAGGAAGAAATGCGGTCTCTTCTGAAGAATAACTTTGCACTCTTGAGTGATGATGATATCAAACAGTTGAATCGGTCACTTTCTTCATGGCTTGTGCTGCAAGATGCCGAACAAGTTGAAGCGATAAAAAAGGAATTAAGGGCGATTGCTTCCCAGTCCAACGCATCTGCGGCCTCTTCATTGCCGGTGCTTTTCTCGAAAGACGAGTCCGCGGCTGTTTCTCAAAAAATGCCGGTACCATCTGAAAAAAAACCAGTGAACGTCGTAAAACCTGACGCCGTTTTTTTTGACAAAGAAGAGCAGGAAGATATAGCGCATCACGCAACTGTTGTTTCCGCACTATCGCCAGGGCCGCTCAACGTCAGCTCGGCAGTCGACGTGGCAAAGAAAATAGCAGCGCTCAGAACTGACACGCATGATGCAGAGCAGTTTGTATCGCGCGCTGAGGCTCTTGTCGCCTCCCGGCTTCATGATATTCGCACTATTGCCCAATTGAAGGATTATTTTGGGAAGCCGTTTACGGTGGGAGGGCTTGGTCTTTCCGGAGAAGCGGCGCAAAAGGCCGGTGTTCTGGTGGAAGACGCGTATCGTTCGCTTCATTCAGCAAAACAAGTTTTACAGAAACCGCCTGCCAAGCCAGAGACAGCACCACCCGCACCGATTGCGCCAGTTGCTGTAAAAGCGATCCCTCGCCCTCAAAAACAGAAACAGCAGGACAATCTTTCTCCGTCAGTTGATGCAAAGATCTCGAAACCGATCCCTGTGTCGAATCAAGAGCCACAGAAACAAAAAGCGGAGAAGCCGGCTGCACCCATACAGAAACCGTCAATTGCCCCAACCACGGATCTGGCCGCTGAAATTGACGCTTTGATAGGCGCGCACGCGCCAGTCGCGGTCAAAAAAGCGGAGACAGCCGCTACTTCACAACCCAAAGAGCAGGACGCGAAACCCGTTCCTGTTCGCACATCTGAGTCGCTACCAGCTGAAAAGAAACCCCCAGTCAAAATACCAGCGGCACGCCCCACATCTATCGTGAGGCCGCGGAGTACCACGACTAAGCCGAGGCTTGATGATATTACACAGGGCGCGAAGCCGCTAGCGAGAGAGGCAGGGCAAGAAATGGTCGGGCAAGCGGATGAACTGAAATATTTGACGCTGGCTGATTTTCGAATGCACGGGACTCCCGAGGAGGCTGTTTCGTATATTGTTCAGCGGATACGGCTTTTGGGAGAAGACTCGGCT
>Ga0066639_10004747_pt1 | contig 11552 bp, 13 predicted proteins | sample CryGeyCG2114_010_2_FD_59504 | JGI IMG/M metagenome (GOLD analysis project Ga0066639, IMG submission 59504) | Groundwater microbial communities from aquifer - Crystal Geyser CG10_big_fil_rev_8/21/14_0.10 | ecosystem: Environmental > Aquatic > Deep subsurface > Groundwater | place: USA: Utah... | reverse complement strand
ACCCTCAACCTCTCCCGTGACAGGGGAGTGCTCTAACCAGTTGAGCTACGTCCGCAATAGCGGCCATTCTAGCAGGATATTTCTAAGTTGCCAGTACAAAACAAAAAACGCCGATGAGGCGTCCTTTGTCGAGCACACTGCCTATTAACGCTTACGGCGTGTGGTCTTCTTAGCGGTCTTCTTTCGTGCCGTCTTTCGCTTAGCTGCTGGCTTACGCTTAGCTACTCGCTTCTTTGCCGCTGGCTTACGTTTTGCTACTCGCTTCTTAGCTGCTGGCTTGCGCTTCGCAGTTGATTTGCGCTTAGTAGCTGTTTTTCGTTTTGCAGTTTTCTTTTTTGCTGCCATACATTTTAAATGTTTGGAGTTGTAATGTGCTCGACCTAAACAAAGTATAGCGTGTAAAAACTTTATGCATGCACATGCAACACAAAAGTGTGCACAACTGTGCATAAATACCATTCTATCATTCTATAGAATGATAGAATGGTATTTATGAAAAACTTGGAAAAAATCGAGTTGGTAGCAAAAGGTATCGCAAACAAGCGTCGCATTGCAATTCTCTTCCTGCTTGTGCGCGAACCAAAACTTGACCTCGAACTTATCGCTGGACGTTTGAATTTTGGATATAAGTCGACCGCAGAGCATCTCCGCAAGATGCATCTCGCTGGCCTGATAGAAAAAGAGTACGAAGGCAGTTACGTTCTTCATGCAACAACTAATCGCGGCAAAAAAATTGCAGCTTTCTTGCTCAAACTTTCGTAGTGCCGGGGGACGGAATTGAACCGTCGACCTTAGGTTTATGAGTCCTACGCTCTAACCAACTGAGCTACCCCGACGTGCACAGCACAATACCAGTTTACCACTTGTGTTTCAACGAAAAAGAAGCGCGAAAGCGCTCTTTTTCTTCCTTGTTGCGGGGACCGGAATTGCACCGATGCCTCGGGGTTATGAGCCCCGCGAGATACTTCTTCTCCACCCCGCTGCGCAGCACTATACCACATAAGAGATACCTATCAAAACTCAGGTTACATGTGCCCGAGCTCACGAAATATTCGTTCGTATAAATCAACGGTCCGTCGCGTCTCACGTTTTGTTAGTTCGAAATTGCTCCCCTCGTGCGCAATGCGATTACGTATTTTGTGCGCCTCCCACGCATCATCAATGGAGTTTATATCACTTCTCGATATTTGTTTCATTTTCTCTCCAAGACCTTCTCCTGCGTACCCGCGGCTAGTAATCGCGTCGTCAAGCATAACGTCCGCCTCGAGAATCGCCTGTCTCCAATCGTTCGGACTTTCTGAGTTTGCATGCTCAATGACGCTCTGCCAACGAGAAGAGTGCACCGAGCCAACGCTTGCGTCTTCAATGTCGAACACCCGACGAGCAGCACTTGAAAGCGGCTGGTTCGCATAATGTCTAGCTTCAACACTACGTATTTGCCGAACGCGCATCATTGCATAAATGATACCCACTCCAATAATTAATGAGAGCACGAGCGAAAAACCGAAAAAAGTCGCCCACACACTTTCGAAAATAATATGTTGTGCGGCTGTAGTTCCATCGAACGACGTCCCCTGCGTTTCGGTAAACGTTTGTCCCGTGTTTTCGAACTCGTTAAAACTTGGTGGTCGAATTGTTGTTTCTCGAGGCATAGATACGTTAAGCTCCTACTATTCTCTCAAATTCTTTACCGATAGAGAATATCGAACTATCGGCACCGTGAGCTGCAATAAATTGCATGCCTATCGGCAAATTACTTCCATCCCTGTTTACTTTCCCCATAGGAATCGAGATCGCAGGCACTCCAGTAAGGTTTACCGGTACGGTAAAGATGTCTGCTGCATACATTTCGAGTGGATCGCTCGATCGTTCGCCGATCTTAAATGCCGGCGTGGGGCTTGTGGGTGTAGCTATAACATCAACACTCTCAAATACCTTTCGAAAATCGTCTCTGATTTGCTCTCGCACAGCGGTCGCTTTACGATAATACGCATCGGCATACCCCGACGAGAGCACAAATGTTCCAATAAGGATACGGCGTCTGCTTTCCTTTCCAAATCCCTCCCCACGCGTTTGCATATAGTCACCAAGCAGATCTTCTCCTTTATGGCTGGTACCGTATCGAATACCGTCATACCGCGCGAGGTTTGTAGAAACTTCGGCGGGATTCACAATGTAATATGAGGCGAGCGCGTACTGTATATTGGGTAATTCAACTTCAATGATTTGATACCCTTCTTCTTCCAGCTTCTTGAGTGAACTATTGAACGCTTCTAATACGTCTGCATCGACACCTTCGGTTAAAAAATGTCTCGGTACCCCAATTTTTTTTGGCGCACGCATGGCAGCAAAAGAAGATTCAGGAAGCGACGTAGAGTCTTGCGCATCGATACCTCGTATTGTTTCAAAAAGTGCCTCGGCATCACTCACGGTTGTTGCAAGCGTCCCTACCTGATCAAGAGAAGATGCAGCCGCCATGACGCCATAACGTGACACCGCGCCATACGTAGGTTTATATCCAACGACACCGCATAGTGCCGCAGGTTGTCGGATAGAGCCTCCAGTGTCGGTTCCAAGTGCCGCGATCGCCAAACCATCAGCAACAGCCGCAGCCGAACCTCCTGATGTACCCCCGGGTATACGCATTACATCATGAGGATTTTTCGTTGGCCCAAATGCTGAGTTTTCTGTCGAGCTACCAAGCGCAAATTCATCCATGTTGGTACGTCCAACAAATACCGCACCAGCGTCTTTCAACTTTGTAATAACATGGGCATCGTAGCTTGCCACGTAGTTTTCAAGAATCTTCGAAGCACTACTTGCCTTGTGCCCTTTGATAAGAATATTGTCTTTAATCGCAAGAGGAATACCTGTGAGAGCTGTCGCGTTACCCTGAGCCATTATTTCGTCGGCCCGCCTTGCCTGCTCTTCAACATCGTCAAATATTTCGAGATACGCATTCAGTTCTTCATTTCTCTCCTTGGCACGAGCAACATAACGCGCAGCTAAATCTACAGCTGTTATCTTTCCTTCATCGAGAAGCACTCGGGCATCTTGGATAGTAAGTTTTGAAGAATCCATACTACGTTAGTCTTGCGAAATTATCTTTCGTACCTGTAAATATCCATCTTTTGTATTTGGCATAGCAGCAAGCATCGCTTCTGTATATTCACCAGTTTCATGCGGTTCCCCGTCCTCACGCATTACATTGTAGTGATCTCCGACGTCCTTAGTAAGCTCTCCGCCGGCTTCGCTGATCTGTTCAACAAATGCCAAAATCTCTGGGATTTCTCTTCCTAGTTCTGCTAGTTCTTCGTCCGATACTGCGATACGTGACAGTAGTGCGAGTTTTGCGACGTCTACATCAGTCATGATTGCACCATACTAGCAAAGTCACTCTCATTTAGCACGGCACTACACGCCTTACGATAAGAAGGATAAGTATAGTATCTGTTAAGATTTACTTCACAAGTGAAATAAATTCATCCTCATTTAGGACTTGAATATTGAGCTCCTTTGCTTTTGCGAACTTTGAACCAGGGCTCTCACCTGCAACAACATAGTCTGTCGACTTCGAGACTGAACCACTTACCTTTCCTCCTAGGGTGCGCACCTTCTCGGCAGCTTCATCGCGGCTAAATCGTGATAACGTGCCAGTAATAACGAATGTTTTTCCATCGAGTGCCCCAACTGTTTTCTTTCCTTCGTCTTTAAGGCTCACGTATTCAAGTAATCTATCAATAACTGTAATGTTGTTCGCCTCTTTAAACCATTCCGTAATTGACTTAGCAACGACTTCGCCTACACCATCAACTTGTATAAGTTCTTCTACAGATGCCTCGCGCAACTGTTGTAAACTGAACTGCCGCGCCAGATCACGCGCTGTTTCTTCGCCGACTTGATCAATCGAAAGACCGACGAGAAATTTTGCAAACGCGACATTCCTTGATGCCTGCAGTGCATCGAGTAAATTTTGTGCACTTACCTCAGCAAATCCCTCAATTTCAAGAATATCGCCCTTTTCCAGAGTGTAGAAATCGTCAAACGTATTCACCAAACCAGCCTTAAGTAACGCCTCGACTATTGAGAACCCAAGTCCATCGACGTCCATTGCTTTCTTAGAGACAAAGTGTGCAAGAACACGTGATCGTTGGCCGAAGGAATTCTTTGAGACGCAGCGCCACGCTGCTTGCCCGGGCACACGTTCTATCGAGCCGTCTCCGCCACACGCAGCTACTTTCTTTGGGAAGACAAACTTTTTCTCTTGTCCCGTGCGTAATTCTGTAAGCACCCGTACGATATCGGGAATGACGTCGCCTGCTTTTTGTAAAATCACCGTGTCGCCAACGCGTACATCGAGTCGTTGTATTTCATCTTCATTGTGAAGGGTTGCACGACTCACAACGGATCCGGCTACTCGAACAGGACGTAGGTGAGCAACGGGAGTTAGCACTCCCGTTCTTCCTACCTGCAGTGCGATGTCCTCCACAACCGTTGTTACCTGTTCTGCCGGGAACTTGAATGCAATCGCATAGCGAGGAGCTTTTGCTGTGTAGCCCAGTTGTCGCTGAAGTTCTATATCATCAACCGCAATCACGATACCATCCATATCATACGAAAGTTTGGTGCGCTTATTCTGCCATTCACTATATTCCGAAACAATATCGCTAATGGATGCGACAGTTTTCCAGTACGGGTTAACTTTAAAGTGTAGGTTCGCAAGGAGCCGAAGTTCATCAGCTTGTGTTTGAGGTGCCTTTAGGGAAGTCCTGCTGACATCAAGTTCATAGATATCGTATATAAATGTATCAAGACGACGACTGGCGGTCACTTTCGAATCGAGCTGCCGCAATGAACCCGCAGCTGCATTGCGTGGGTTCGCAAAAAGATCTTTCTCCTCTTTCTCGCGCTCTTGATTGATACGCTCGAGCTCTTTATGCGAAAGCCAAGCTTCACCCCCCACAATAATGTCGACCGGCTCGGGAAGTATGAGTGGAATACTCTTGATGGTGCGCAAGTTGTCGGTTATATCCTCACCTATGGTCCCGTCTCCTCGCGTGGCTCCACGAATAAAGACCCCTTTTTCGTATTCTAAAATCACTTTCAACCCATCGATCTTGTGTTCGATAGTGTATAAAAGATCAGTTACCTGTATATCTGAGCGTTCTAAATATCGTGCTACTTTTTCTCCCCATGCATACAACTCTTCTGCTGAGAATACATTGTCGAATGACCACTGGGGCACCTTGTGCGTAATTTTTGTAAACCCCTCGCGGACCACAGCACCGACTCGCTGCGTCGGGCTGTCGCTTGTTTGAAGCAAAGGATGCTCCTTCTCTATTGCAATGAGTTCCTGAAGAAGTGTATCGTACGCTTCGTCTGATATCTCAGGAGTGTCTAAAACGTGATAAAGGTAGTTATGGTGCTGTATGAGCTCACGCAGTTTTGCTGCACGATCTATTATGTCTTTTTGTGGACGTTTCGCCATGCCCCCATTCTACTATAAAGCTTTGCTTTAAGCCCTAAAAAGAGGCTCTTACCGCTCGCTCAAGGCGCCGTTGATTATCGACATCGGCACACGCTGTACTATACCCAAGCGACTCAACAACGGTATGTGGATGCATACTCTGCTTGGTAACGGTTACATAGACACAGTTGCCCTCTGTTTCAAACCAGAATTTCGTCTGATCTCCACCTCCTAGGCCAACAACGCCATCTGCAGTTCCCTCCCCCCAATCGGTAGGAAAATCTTGCAAGACCTGATCGGCGCACGTTGCTGGGGTTGACGTTGATGTGTAGACAGTAGAAGTCGAGAATGCACCATATTTAAAATCCCAATGAAGTGCGCACTCGGCTCCGGTGTCTGCAGCGTAAAATGCAAATTGTGAATCGCGCCCAAGTGACGAAAGCACGATCTCTTTTTTTGCGATAGAAAACATTGCAAGTCCCAGTGCCGTTAGTAGCGAGGCAACAAGCGCCGCTAGCATCAGTGTGAATCCTCGGTTATTTTTTTGTGTAAACATCATACGTTATTCTTGATTTGGCACCCAGTTATAGATATGTTCGCGCAACGTGAAGCTCCGTTCTCGGAATGAACCCGTCTGCCAGACCACCGTGACAGCGATAACGGCTTCATTCGGCAAGATAGGGTTCTCTGTCACAATAACGCTTCGTCCGAAACGCGTAGTATCGCCTGCTACGTAGTTGTAAAATGTCCCATTGTGCAGGAGTTTACTGTCGAGACAGGTTTCGCCACATGGGGGCATTGTATCGTTGGGCACGTCAACCCAAAACCCAGTTTCCAGAGGAATCCCATTGAGCCACGTTACTTCCTGCCCTCCAAGAAAACTGAGCATGTTGTTGTCGCGTTTATTGCGAACCATCTCGATTGCTTCCTGAGCAAGGTAAAAAGCAGTGGTCTGATCTTTTGCATAATACGCAGCAAAAAGACTTTGTGCAGCAAGAGTGAGGGGACCCGCAATAGCAACAACAAGAATAGTGATGGCAACCATTGTCTCTATAAGCGTGAATCCTTTTTCGTGTTGTTTTTGCATAGCTATAAATCAAGAATACGTTGCGACGCAACTGCTTGAATGTTGAACGTGGTTCTAATTCTCTTCGCTGCGCCAACGACGCTAAATACACTTCCCTCTGCACCTGCAGTTCCCTGAATAGAAAAAACTACTCGTGGTTGTATGGTGTCGCCATCAGTATTTAACGTTCCTTCCGACCCACTAACAAATACCTGGAACGAATCTATTTCAACTTCTGGAGCGGTAACTGGGAGAGCTGTATCACGAGCGTCTTCTGATTTCCACAGCCGCCCATCTTCAAACCAGTACACCCATTGGTCTCCTGTGTCAGAAAGTGAGTTTCCAAAAGCTTCAAACGATAAGAGTTCACCGCCGGACACACAGTCTGTTCGCGTGCTTAAGATGGTCTTGTTTGTTTCGTTTGCATCATCGCAGTGGTACGTAATGCCCATGCGTATATTTCGAACCATACCGTCGAGTGTCACGTTGAGGTTATTCATCACCGACTGCAGTGCTTGTGCCTTCCTGTTTGCATCAACAAGCGACAAGAGAGCTCCCACACTGATCGTCATAACGATAGCAAACAAAGAAACCGCAACCATCATTTCGATGAGCGTGAACCCAGCCTGCGACGAAAGCTTTTTCTTTGTATTTGAGTATCTATTCTTCATATCGCTGTACTGAAATTTGCCCAGTCGTTTCCACGAGCACACTGAGCTTTTCTCCTTGAGGAGACTCTAGAACAACGCGCGCGCGATCATACTGTGCGAACCCTGATCCAGTTGAAGCTCTAATTATAGCGTCTGGTTCGGGCCGTTTGAAAAGAATGTCCAAAATGGTTACACCACAACTTTCTGAAGCCCCGACCGGTATACATATTCGATCAATCGTATAGCCTCTCCCCATAGAAGACGTCTCAACCCATTCCGTTCCAGCCGAAGTGAAGAAGTCGTTATTGTCGACATCAGTGTACAGAAAAAATAAATTGTCACCTTCTGAGAAACTGAAGTACACCCCATGTCCTGATGCAAATCCGGCACCCAAGAAACTACGTGCGGAGATACCGTACACCTGGGCCTCCCTAATAGTCAGCGCAACATCATATGCTAGGTTGCGGAGCAAGATTTGCCCCCCAAACTTGGCGTGGTTGGTCAATACCACCCCTGAGATGATGGCCAAAATACCTACTACCACCACAAGCTCTATGAGAGTGAAGCCGCGCTCCGGTATTGTGTGCGTAATCATATAAGTGCCGATATCAAAAGCAGTAAATCTACTTTAAGAAGAAAGACGAGAAAAAACCCTGCAATAAGAAACGGTGCAAAAGGTATCTCACTACTCATTGTAAAACGGCGCGCCGTAGGGCTCAACGAAATTCGTTTTATAACCTTTGGACCGTACATGAGAATAACCCCCACAATAGCGCCGAGTATGAACCCGAGCATAATCGCCATAAGCCCATCGTACACATTCAGTATGAGGCCGAATCCGAACACGAGCTTCACATCCCCCAATCCCATCCACTTCCCGCGCGAAACGAGCCATAAGAGCAATAGAGGCATAGCCACTAGAGCCCCACTTATCAGGATTGGAAGAAAATGGAGCGGTAACTCTGTGAGTTTAAATGTCCCCGCTGCTGGAATATTTGCAATGAGTGCAAGTGCAATAAACGTATACACCGCCGCATTAGGAATTATGGTGTGTCGTATATCGTACGAGGCGATTACGATGAGAACGCTAACTAGCAAAAGAGCAAGAATAGATTGAATAAGACTAAACCCCTGCACCCAAACAAGAACAAATAACACTGCAGTCGTAAGTTCCACCAGCCAGTACTGGTGTGAGATACTACTTCCGCACGCACGGCATCGCCCCTTAAGTGCAGCGAATGAAAAAATGGGCACGAGATCTCGCCATATGAGTTGTACCCCACAGCTCATGCAGCCACTTCGACCAGTCGTTGAACGGCCGGTGTTAAGTCGCAATATGTACACGTTAAGAAAACTCCCAATGATGAGGCCCAAAAGTGCAATCAAGAGAAGTTCGAGATTCATGTATGGTAAGTATACCAACAAAACCCGCATCAATTTGGTGCGGGTTTTGCATTAACCTAACTAACTATGCGTAGAAGAGTCTACGGTTGCACACAGTAGTAGTACGGAGACGATGAGTCATCACACGCTGGTGAACCAGTGAACGCTGAGTCAGCCGCGCCGTCTACGTCTGAGTCGAGCACGTTATGATCTGACTCAAGTGTTGCGCGAAGCACGTAGTTAGATGTGCCATCCGCCGCATATGTGTACGCAGATCCTGTCTGGGGGTCTGTTGGCTGAATTGGAATGTAATCAGGTGCTAACGATGACGTGGATGTCGGATATCCATTGTTTGAGTCGTAGTACATCTCAAGCGCCAACTGCACTTGTTTTACGTCCCCAATGCGTCGTGCGTCTCGAGATTTCTGGCGAGCAGAGTTAAGGGATGCAAGCACCACTGATGAGAGAATTCCGATTATGGCGATTACCACCAAAAGCTCGATGAGTGTGAATCCGCGTTTGGTATTTGTAAAATTCATGAATTAAAATTTAAACTACTAGTAAGAGATATTATTTTGTCGCCACCAGATTCCATTGAATGTCTCTGAAAATCCTGTAATGCGAACCTCAAGGTTACGAACGACCAGTCCTCTGCCTTGTATAGTTACATTATAGCGATATCTAAGGTCCCTATTTTATGACCTGTGTGGATAACATTAGAGACCTGCTGAAATATTGTAGATAGGTACCAACACGGAAGCAAGGAGAAGACCTACACCCAAACCAAGCAGCACGATCATCATAGGCTCGATAAGTGAAACCAACGTATCGACCGAGTTCGAAACTTCGCGTCGGTAAAATTTCGCCATAGTCTTAAGTATATTGCTCAAATCTCCAGTTTCTTCACCAACTTTGACCATTGCGATCACGATACCAGGAAACTCTTTATAGTCCGAAAACACATCAGACGCTGGCCTACCACTTTGTATTTCATAAGCAACACGTTCAAGAATTTCTGCATATGCAGGGTCCCCCACAACCGCAGCACTTATCTCAACACCACGAACCAACTGAATACCACTTGAAAGTGTGGTGCTAAGACTGTCCGCGATACGCGAAATATAGAGTTTTCGGTATAAATCTCCGACGTACGGTACATCGAGTCGCGCACGAGCCATGCGCTTGCTACCTGAGTCAGTTTGTAGGTATCGATACATAAGTACTCCACCAACGACTAGTGCTATGCCAAGCAACCATATGTAGTTTGAGAAGAACTGAGCTAGTCCGATAACGACCCTCGTGTAGACAGGAATCTCTTGGCCAGTTTCGAGTAAGATATCTGATAATCGTGGAATAACCGTCGTTAGCATGAGTACCATAACCGCAATGAATGTCGTAATGACAAAGGCCGGGTAAATGAGCGCGTTACGTGCTTTTGTCGTCACCTCGTATGTCCGATCGAGATAGTCGGCGAGAAATGCAAATGCTTCGTCGAGGCGCCCTGTTTCCTCCCCTGCACGAACCATTTCGACATAGAAAGAACCAAAGACTTTTGGGTGCTTTGCAAGTGCGTCAGCAATAGTTGAACCACTTTGAATATCGTTCGCCACCTCACTGAGTCGATCTTGTAGTGCTGGGCTCTGCGACTCAGCTGCGAGCAATCGAAAAGCACGTAGCGCAGAAACTTGCGCTTCAAATAATGTCGTAATTTGACGAGATAAAATAACAACGTCTTTGTTTTTTACACGCTCAAAAAACGCAAGGCGCTTCTGAAACATCGAATTCGATTCAGCTGGTGTAATCGATGAAAGAGTGAGGGAACGGCGCTGCAGAGCAGTAACGGCAATGTCCTGGCTAATTGCGTCGATGCTCCCCTTGCGTTCCTTCCCTTCGGCATCAACTGCGGTGTAGTAAAAAAGTGCCATGGCGCTATATTACAGAAGTCGATCTAATACCTTCGGGTTAAGAGAATGTTGGTATGCGCTGTCTGTGCTTATTTCACCTCGTGCCACCAATTCGGCCAATGAGCGATTCATGTCAATCATGCCATCTTGTGCTCCTGTTTCAATCACGGTGTTGAGTTCATGTGTACGCTTTTCGCGAATTAGATTTGAAACAGCGTTATTTGCAATCAAAAGCTCATATGCAGGAACCAACCCTCCTCCTATTCGCGGAATGAGTCGTTGTGAGAAAATACCCGCCAACGAAGCCGCTAGCTGCAAACGTATCTGATCCTGTTGGTCGCCAGGGAATGTGTCAATAATGCGGTTAACTGTCTGTGCGGCATTGTTAGTGTGCAGGGTAGAAAATACCAAATGACCGGTTTCAGCTGCTGTAACTGCGGCTGCCATAGTCTCGCGGCCACGCATCTCACCTATCAGCAGCACATCGATGTCTTGTCGAAACGCTCCTTCCAAAGCCGTTGCAAAATCATTCGTATCAATACGTACTTCACGTTGGTCAACAAGCGAGCGCTTTGGTTCGAAAACGTATTCGATTGGGTCTTCTATAGTAACGATATGCTCTGCACGCTCCTGGTTAACCAACTCAAGCAACGACGCAAGCGTCGTGGTCTTACCTTGTCCAACTGGTCCTACTACGAGAAAAAACCCTTGGGAGCGCCTCGCGAAGCTTTCAAGAATTGGTGGCAAATTGAGTTCGGCAACAGTACGAATAACATTCGGTATTAAACGCATTGCGATTCCTGTGGATCCACGTTGGAAAAAAGCATTACAGCGAAAACGATTCCCATCTTCGAGTTGGTATGAAAAATCAATTTCTTTGTCTTGAAGGAAGCGTTCTCGCTCTTCGGCAGAGATCATAACGCTTAGAAGCCCGAGTGTATCTTCACCGGTTAATATAGGCTCCTTCACAAGCGATACTAAAGAACCAGCCACACGAACAGTGGGGTGTGATCCGGCAGAGAGGTGCAAATCTGAACCACCCTCATGAACCAGAACATTGATGAATTTTCTCAATGAACTAT
>Ga0066639_10004746_pt1 | contig 11552 bp, 12 predicted proteins | sample CryGeyCG2114_010_2_FD_59504 | JGI IMG/M metagenome (GOLD analysis project Ga0066639, IMG submission 59504) | Groundwater microbial communities from aquifer - Crystal Geyser CG10_big_fil_rev_8/21/14_0.10 | ecosystem: Environmental > Aquatic > Deep subsurface > Groundwater | place: USA: Utah... | reverse complement strand
CTTTTACTTCTTTAAGATAATTTTCCATATGTTCATGATTAACATATTTGTAAAGTATAAATTTTGCAAACAAAGAGCCTATTTTATTCAACAATCCCATAAAATTAACACCTTACCTTAATTTAAAAAACTATCTTAAAAACATTCTTAAACCCTTTTTTCTTATTTGTTAAAAGAGAAGATGGAAATTCACACAATAGGCGGATTCAATGAAGTAGGAAAAAATATGACTGTAGTGGATACAGGTGATGATGCGATAATTCTTGATGCAGGGGTTTATTTGCCTGCAATTGTTGAGCTTCAGGAAGAAGAAGTCCAGCCACAAAGTTATTCTGAAAAAAAATTACGAAGCATCGGGGCACTGCCAGATGATTTGCTTTTAGACAAATTAAAAATTAGACAAAAAGTCAGAGCAATTTTATTAGGACACGCACACCTAGACCATATTGGTGCAATTCCTTACATTTCATACAGATATAATGCTCCTGTTGTTGGAACCCCTTTTACTGTAAATGTTTTAAAAAAAATAATTCAGGATGAAAAAATGAGCATTCCAAACAGAATAACTTCTGTAAACCCAAATTCATCTTTTTTAATTAAAGGAAAAAAACGAAACTACAAAGCAGAATTCATAAACATCACACATTCAACAATACAAACTTCAATGATTGCACTGCATACCCCAGAAGGAATAGTTCTTTATGCAAATGATTTCAAACTCGACAACAACCCAATTTTAGGTTTGCCTCCAAATTATGACGCCCTAAAAAGAATTGCAAAACAAGGAGTAAAAGCACTTGTTGTAGATTCTCTTTATTCAGGTGCAGACAGAAAAACCCCAAGCGAGAAAATAGCACGAGCAATGCTTGAAGAAGTTTTATTAACAGTTGAAAATAAAAAATCCGCAATCTTCGTTGCAACTTTCTCGTCGCACATTGCACGATTAAAAAGCATTGTTGATTTTTCAAAAAAATTAAACAGAAAAGTTTATTTTATCGGAAGAAGCCTGAAAAAATACGTCGGAGCTGCAATTGATTCAAACATGTGCCCATTTAAAAAAAGCATTCAAATAGGGAGCTACAAAAAACAAGTTGAATCAATTTTAAAACAAGTTTCAAAAAACAGACAAAACTCTTTGGTTGTTTGCACAGGGCATCAAGGTGAACCAGGAAGTATTTTAGACAGATTAGCAAGAAAAAAACTGCCTTTTGATTTCAAACCAAACGACAACATAATTTTTTCTTCAAAAACAATTCCAGCTCCTGCAAATATTGCAAACAAAGAACAACTTGATAAAAGATTGAAAAAATCAGGCGTCAGGATTTTTGACAATGTTCATGTTTCAGGACATGCTGGAAGAGAAGATTTAAGAGACTTGCTTTCTATAATAAATCCAGAAAACATAATTCCTGCACACGGCACAACCCAACAATTAACCCCTATGATTGAATTGGCAAGGGAAATGGGTTACAATGTTGGGAAAGAATGCCACCTGATGCAAGACACACAAAAAATTAGTTTAAAATGATAAAAGCAAATCCAAGATTTTCATTCATTCAAATTAAATGGGTGGAATTTAAATGAGAGAAGATATTTTAGGCGGAATAAAGGCAGCAATTGAAAGAGGGGCAACTCTCAAACAAGCAATGATGACCTTTTATCGTGCAGGCTATAAAAAAGAAGAAATTGAAGAAGTAGCAAGGCAATATCTAAAAGAAAAACAAATCAAAAAAATGCAAATGCAATCTCCGGCAGTTGCACAAAAGACAGGGAAAAAGGAAATCAAAAAACCAGAAAAATCAATTCGAGAACAAAAACCAATTCAAAAAATCTCAAATTACGACGCAGTTTTAAAACCAAAAGGAGATAATTCCATAATTATTTTAGTGATAATTTTAATCTTGCTTCTTGTAGGCTTAGCAGGAATTTTTATTTTCAGGGAAAAAGTTATAGATTTCTTTAATAATCTTTTTTAAAATGCCTGAAATTTATCAACCAGCAGAAGATAGTTATTTTTTATCAGAGATTTTAAAAAAACAAATTAAAAGTAAAAACCAAAAATTTCTTGACATTGGTTCTGGTTTAGGAATACAAGCCCAAACTTTAATTGATTTGGGAGTTTCTCCAAGAAATATAACTTTGGCAGATATAAATAAAAAAGCAATTCAACACCTCAAAAAGAATCTTCCAAATTGTAAAATCATTCACTCAAATTTATTTGAAAAAATAAAAGGAGAGTTTGACGTAATTTTTTTTAATCCGCCCTATCTTCCAAAAAATAAATTTGATTCTAAAAAAGACACGACAGGCGGAAAAAAAGGAAGCGAAACAATCAACAAATTCCTAAAACAAGCAAAAAAACATTTGAATAAAAATGGAAAAATCTTTTTATTGGCTTCTTCTTTTACAAAAAATATTAATTTTTTAGATTACGAAAAAAAACTTTTGGGAAAAAAGAAATTGTTTTTTGAGGAGTTGTTTGTTTGGGGACTTAGTGTTTAATTAAATTTACGGGGTTCTTTAATTCTTAATATATTCTTTAATAATGTGTTCTCTTATTTTTTCTATATCCTCAAAACTTTGTTTTTTTATTTTTGGATCTAATTTCAAAAAAGGGATTTTGAAATGATAAATTCCCGAATCAAAAAGCATTTCTCCTAAATGAACACGTGTCACATCTTTTTCACTTTGATTTGTAATTGAATCAAAAACATCCGGGTGTATGACCCATTCTAAATAATTAGTGAGGTCTTTTTTGCAGCCTTTTTCTGTACTTTTTTGCAAAGCCAGTGTTGCGGTATTGTCAATATCTTGATATTTTTCATAGTCGAATTGAATAATTTTCCCCTGGTGCCTTAATTTTAGGGAGGTTGTTTCGCTACTTGAACAAAAATACTCCTTTTCATTTATTGGAATTAATCTCCAAATTTTTTCTCAAATTCCAACGTTTAATATCTTTCCAACCAATCCCTTTTTTCTTCAAATTTTTCAATTGCTCAAATTGTTCTTCAAAAACAGGTTTTTGTATTTGATAAAAAATTCCTATTGGGATTTTCTCTGCTTTGTTATAATCAAATTCCTGCGCTCTTTTCCAAGCTTGTTCAAAATTTGTTTTGTCATGTCCTTTTTCTTCAAGTGAATAAGTTTTATTCTTTAAGCCAACATCTGGATGGAAAATCAAACACGGCTGCAAAACTTCAATAAATGAAAAACCCTTGTGCTTCATTGCCTCTTTCAAAACATATTCAACTTGCTTCACGTCTGCGAAAACACGCGCAACAAAACTTGCACCAGCAGCAAGCATTAAAGCAATTGGATTAATTGGTTGGGTTTTAACACCAAGCGGAGTTGTTTTGTCCTTGAACCCAGTTTCAGTCACAGGTGTCGGTTGTCCAACAGTCAAAGCAAATACCTGATTATTGTGAACAACATAATTTATATCTGAATTAAATCTCGCAGCATGAATCAAATGTTCCATTCCTTCTGCATAAGCGTCGCCGTCTCCTGAAAAACCAACAACATTCAAATTAGGATTTCCAACTTTAATTCCCAAACACGTTGGTAAAACCCGTCCATGCAAAGTATTCAACCCAGGCAAATTCACATAATCAAAAATTTTAGCATGGCAACCAATTCCAGCCACAATTGCAGTCTGGCCTTTTGCTTCAGCCAAAACTTTTTTCACACCAGCAAGTGTTTGAAAATTAAAACATCCCGGACACCATGTTGGAATTGTTGTTGTGTTTAGGTTTTTCATTTTAAAATGTTCTTTTAATAAATTTATTTGATTTAAAGAATTTTTTTGTAAAATTAATGGCCTTTTTTTCATCAAATTTTTTACAAGTATAAATAATTACAGAAAAGAATTTTGCATTACCCCAAATATATAAAGAAATCCCAGAGTCAATTAAAGGAATAAATGCATCATATCCTTGATTTATTTTTTTCCCCTCCCCTCCTGGAGAAAAGATTATTGGTCTTCCATATATCTTTAATTTTAACTCTTTACTTATTTCTTTAAAATATTTATTAATTACTTTTTTATTAACATTTATTTTGTAAAACCCTTCAATTAATACTCTTTGTCTCATTATCTCTTGCGCTATTTTTCTATTTCGGTTTTTCATCTCAAAATTTAAATTTCCTCCCTAGTTCTTTCCATCTTGGAATGAATATCGCAAAAAATGCAACGCAGAGCCCAAGAATAATCCCGACTTCATTGTGCTGGTGTGCAATCACCCTTTGAATTGCCATGATTATTAAAACAGCTCCTGTAAAAATAAAATACGGAATTCTCCATGATTTATTTTGGTCTATAAAAAACCAAATAACATAAAGCCCGAAACTCGTCCACACAATATGTGACGACGCATCAAATAAAATATCTTCCCCCCAAATATACATTGGCAGATATTTAAAAATAACCAGCCCAATTATCATTAATATCGCTGTCTGGATTAATAATTTAATTTGTTTATTCATCTCAACCTCTCCTCAATTTCTTCTTTCAATTCATCACATAGAAATGGTCTGCCGTCATATCTTAAAATTTTGTTTTTGTCCTCAATAAAAATTCCTGTTTTTTCAGCAATCAAATCTGCAAGCGGTGCCTTTGAATTATTTTCAATTAAAATAATATTTTTGCCTTCAAGTTCTTTTTTAATTTCAGGAAATGGTTCAATATACAAAACCTGCAAAAACTTACAATTCAAATCTCTAATCGAATCTAAAATAGCACCTTTAGGACTCCCCCATGAGATAAGAATATTTTTTGAATTTTTGTTTCCATAAATTTTAAACATATCAAATTTCTCCGCATCTTTTTTTATCTTTCCTTCTTTTGCAGCACGCTTCTCAATATTTTTCTCAATTATTTCAGGAACATCAGTTGCACTGCCTTCTGAATCTTTTTCATAAGTATTAAACCTGCCTAATTCTGTTATCTTTTCAGACTTTGTAATTTTTGCTTTTTCATTTAAAGTGTAAAAACTTTCCCCAAGATGTTTATCTGAGAGCACAATTGAAGGAATTTTATATTTTTGTGAAAAGTAAAAAGCTTGGCTTGTTAATTCTTCGCATTCTTTTGGGTCTCCAGGAGCAAGAACAACTCTTTCAAATTCTCCGTGTCCTGCATGTCTCGCAATATTCAAATCCCCTTGCCCAGTATAGGTTGGGACACCACTTGCAGGTCCAGGACGTTGAGCCAAATAAAAAACCAAAGGCACTTCTGCAATTCCAGTAACGCTAAGTCCCTCTGTCATTAAATCAAAACCCCCACCAGAAGTACCGACCATCACTTTTGCACCGGTAATTGCACTTCCAATTCCAGCATTTACAACAGCAATTTCGTTTTCCAATTCTAAGACCAAAATATTATTTTCAATTTGTTTTTCAGCCAATTCCCCCAAAATTCCTGTTGCAGGAGTCATTGGGTAAGCATAATAAATATCTAAACCAGATTTAACAGCTCCCTGAGAAATTCCTTGAGTTCCATTTATAAAATAAAAATCATTCTTTTTTGAAATGAAATTGTGCACTGAGTTCTTCTCATCTTCATAACCTTTTTTAGCTTCAGCCAAATTTTCATCAAATCTCTTTTCCAGCACCTTTAACTCCTTTTCTAAAATTGAAAAATCCATTCCAAGAATCTTAAACAATCTCCCAGCAAAATACATGTTATCCTCGCTTCCGTCCAAAACAATTGCGTTTTTAGTCAAATCTTCTTTATGAATTTCTTGTGTTTTTTTATCCAAACAAACCAAAATATCAATTTTTTTGTCATTACTGAAAATTGGCTCTTCTGAAAAACTCAACACATTAAAATTATGCCCCCCCCGAATCAACGACTGATAATCTCTCGAATAAAAAACATAATAGCCTTGCTTAACAAGCGCCTCACCCAAAAGATGCGTCAATATGTTCGGCCCTTGGCCTGCTTCACCTCCAAACAAGATATTCATCCTCATAAGTTACAAAATACATTGCTGGTTTTAAATGTTTTTGATTAAAACTACACAAAGATTTATAAAATAAATTCTCTGATTTCAAACCATGGCAAAAAGATCAAAAATAGAAAGAAAAGTATTAATAGGAGCAACCTTTCTTTTTCTTTTAGAAGCAATTATTTTTGGAGGAACACATATTGCAAACAGAGAATTAGAAAGATATTATCCCCCAGAAAAATATGTTTCTCAGAAATATACAAACCAGTATGTTTACGACAAAGCACCAATAATTGAGAACCAGGATTAATTCATTACCATAATTATTTTAAAGACTTAAATAAAGATATTCTTATGGTACGTTTTGCACACATCTCTGATGTTCATCTTGGGGGCTGGAAGCAACAGCCAATGCAGGATTTGAATTTTCAATCATTTCAAAAAGCAATGGATATTTGTATTAAATCCAAACTTGATTTTATTTTAATTGCAGGGGATTTGTTTGATTCAGCCTATCCGCCAATTGAAATTCTAAAAGAAACTTTTGCGGAATTTAAAAAACTAAAAGAGGCAAAAATCCCGTGCTTTTTAATTGCGGGCTCGCATGATTATTCTGTTTCAGGAAAAACTTTTTTAGATGTTTTGGAAAAAACAGGTTTTTGCAAAAATGTTGCTGATTTTGAAGAATCTCAAAAAGACGGAAAGTTAATTTTAAATCCTACAACTTACGGGGGTGTTGCTATTTATGGTTATCCTGGAAAAAAATCAGGCTTAGAAATACAAGATTTAAGGAAAATAAAACTAAATGACTGTCCGGGAATGTTCAAAATTTTTATGTTGCACACCACCCTCGACAAAGCAAAAGGCACACTTCCAATTGAATCTCTTGAAGCAGATTTGCTCCCAAAATCAGATTATTATGCCTTAGGACATTTGCATATTGATTTTCAATACAAAAATTTTATTTATCCTGGTCCAATTTTTCCAAATAATTTCCAGGAACTTGAAGATTTAAAATATGGGGGTTTTTACATTGTTGATACAGATAAAGAACTTTCATTAGAAAAAATAAAATTAAAAATAAAAGGAGTAGAATCTCTTACAATTCAGATAAAAAATGCATTAACAGCAACAGAACAAATAATTTCTGCATTAGAGAAAAAAGATGTCGAAGACAAAATAATTCTTTTAAGAATCGGCGGGGAATTAGAACACGGAAAAAATTCAGATATTAAGTTCCAACAAATTGAAGAATTTGCAAAGCAAAAAAAAGCATATTTCTTGTTAAAGAATACGCATGACTTAAAAACAAAAGAAATTGAATTAAACATCGAAATTGAAAACACAGAAAATATCGAAGAAGAAACAATAAAACTTTATTCTGAAAAAAACCCTTCGGATTTTAATAAATTAATTCCTCAATTAATGAGCACGCTTTCAATTGAAAAACAAGAAGGCGAAACCTCTGAAAGTTTTTCAAGAAGATTAATTGATGAGAATAAAAAGGTTTTGGGATTTTGAAATGATTTTAAAAAAGATAATCTTAGAAAATATCCGGAGTTATGAAAAACAAGAAATTGTTTTTCCAGAAGGTTCAACATTATTATCTGGCGACATTGGTTCTGGGAAAACCTCAATACTTTTAGCAATTGAATTTGCTTTATTTGGATTGCAACCAGGACAAAGAGGAACAGCTTTGTTAAGGAATCAAGAAACAGAAGGAAAAGTTACAATTGAATTCGAGGTTGATGGGAAAAATATTCTCGTTGAACGTTGTTTAAAACGAAGTAAAACGGTTTCCCAAAATTATTGTGCAATCACAATCAATAATGAAAAAAAAGAATTATCTGTTGTGGAATTAAAAAATAAAATTCTGGAACTCCTAAATTATCCAAAAGAATTTTCTAAAAAACAAAATATCCTCTACAAGTTTACTGTTTACACCCCCCAAGAAGAAATGAAACAAATTATTCTGCAAGATTCTGAAACAAGAATAAATACCTTGAGGCATGTTTTTGGCATTGATAAATACAAAAAAATTTTAGAAAACATATCTATCTTAACAATAAAACTAAGAGAGGAAAAAAGAATCAAAGAAGCACTTACAGCAAACATAGAACAAGATAAATCAAATTTATTCTCAAAAGAAAAAGAACTCGAAAAAATAAGACAAGATTTAATTGTAATAGAGAAAGAATTTTTTATAAGGCAAGAAAACAGAAAGAAAATCGAACAAGAAAAACAAGAACTTTCAAAAAAAAGAGAGGAAAAATTAAGGCTCCAAAAAGAAATAGAAAAAACCCAGATATTAATGTCTACAAAAAAGGAATCAATTTCAGACAACAATAAGTTGGTTGAACAATTAAAAAATCAAATAAAAGAATTACAAGATTTGCAATATGACGGATCAAAAACCCCAATAATTGAAAAAGAATGTGGAGAATTAAAAAAACAAAAAGAAACTTTGGACAGGCAAAAATTAGATGTAAGTTCTCAAATAAATTCCTTGAATTATAAAAATGAAGACAATAAAAAACTGGAGCAAAAATTTTCAAACCTAGAAAGTTGTCCGACTTGTTTGCAAGATGTAGATGCTGTTTATCGTGCAAATGTTTTGAATAAAATTCATTCCGACACTTTCAAAAATAATCAAGAAATAGAAAAATTAGAAGATGAAAAAAAAATTATTTTAAAAAAAGAAAGCGAGGTAGATTTTAGTCTCTCTTCAAAAAATAAGGAATTGCAGGAATTAAATATCCTTAAGATAAAATATCAGAATATCGAAGAAAAACAAAACCGCTTTGATGACCTGGCAAAAATAAACCTTTCTTTAAACAAGGATATTGAGATGTTAACCCAGCAAATTGGATTATTAAAATCTTCTATTATTGAATTAAATAGGTATGACCCTCTCTTTGATGAAAAACAAAAAGAATTTGAAGAAGCATCAAAGCAAGAAAGGCTGGCAGATATAAAATTAGCAGAATTAAAAAAAGAAATTGGTTTTTTCTCAACTCAAATAGATGAATTAAGAAATAACCTGAAAAAAACAGAAGAGATAAAAAAACAATTAGATTATATTGCTAAGCTTGAGGAATGGTTGTCTAAAGAATTTACCTTAACTATCTCGCATGTTGAAAAAAACGTGATGGTAAGACTTAAAACAGAGTTTTCAAAACTTTTTGCAGAATGGTTTTGCATGCTTGTGCCTGGTTTTTTTAATGTCTGGCTTGATGATGATTTCACTCCAATTATTGAACAGCACGATTATCAAATTGATTACGCTTATCTTTCAGGAGGCGAGAGAACAGCAGTCGCATTAGCATACCGGCTCGCGCTTAATCAAGTAATTAATTCTTTAATGAGCAAAATAAAAACCCGTGACATTGTTATTTTAGACGAACCCACAGACGGATTCTCAGAGCAACAACTTGATAAAATGCGGGATGTCCTGCAGGAACTAAATGTCAAACAATTGATAATTGTGAGTCACGAGCAAAAAATTGAAGGATTTGTTGAAAATGTTTTGAAATTCAAAAAAGAAGCAGGAATTTCTAAAAGAGAAACCGAACCAAAAACTTTATAAAATACTTGTTTCTATATTTTTCATAAGAAATTATTCTTGAAATTTAAAATGGATAAGGAACTGAAAAATTCAATTTTGAAAACAGGCACAACAATTTTGGGCATTGTTTGTAAAGACGGAGTTGTAATGGCTGCAGATAGGCAGACAAGCGCTGGAACAATTGTTATGCAAAAAAGAACATTAAAGGTGAGAAAAATAAATGATTACCTTGTTTTTTCTGGTTGTGGAATTGCTTCTGACATTGATAGAATTGCAAAAGTTTTGCCTGCTGAATTAAAATTAAAACAATTAAGAGCCCGCTCAAGACCAACTGTAAAGCAAGCAGCAAGTTTATTGACAAACATGAATTATTCTGGAATAAGACAGCCATCTATGATTCCACAACAAGCAGGAATTCTTTTAGCAGGATTTAACGAAGACGGTTCTGTTGAACTTTATTCAATTGAACCAGCAGGAAGTGTTGTAAAAGTAGAAGATTATGACGCAAATTTTGGAAGTGGTATGCCTTATGTTTTAGGTTTATTAGAAAGACAATACAAAAAAGGATTAACAACCAAAGAAGGAGTTGAACTGGCAATAGAAGCTTTGAAATCTTCAACACAAAGAGACATGGGTTCTGGTTATGGAATTGATATCTTTACAATTACAAAAGAGGGCATAAAAAAAGTTGTTGAACAAGAGATTATACCAGAATTTAAAGACGATAAAAGAGATTCTTAGTTCATTATTTTAAAAATTAAAATGGATATTTTGAAAAACATAATAGATAGACTTCATGGAAATATAACAGAAGCTATCTTTGAAGGCGCAAATATAGTTCTTTATACAGACAATGAAAATTTCTTCAAAACAGGAGAAAGCAAAATAAAAGAAATAGTTGACGATATCAAAAAAAGAATTGAATTACGGGCAGACCAAAAAATTTTACCAGACCAAGTAAAAACAGAAGCAGAAATTAAAAAAATTGTTCCGCAAGAAGCAGAAATAACAAACATAATCTTTGACCCTTTTCGAAGCATTGTTGTAATTGAAGCAAAAAAACCAGGAATGGTAATCGGAAAACAAGGCTCTATTCTTGATGAAATCAAAAAAACAGTTTTATGGACCCCGCAAATTCAAAGGTCTCCTGCAATAAAAAGTCAGATAACAGAAAATATTCGAAGCGTCCTTTATGCAAACAACAATTACAGAAGAAAATTTTTAAATTCAATTGGGCAGAAAGTTTACAAGGGCTGGAATCCAGACAAAGTTGAAGAATGGGTAAGAGTAACTTTTCTTGGAGGAGCAAGACAAGTCGGAAGAAGCGGAATTCTTTTGCAAACCCCAAATTCAAAAATTTTACTTGACTGCGGGGTTGATGTTGCTTCTCAAGGAACAGACAAATTTCCTTACTTAGACATTTCAGAATTTAACATCTCTGAATTAGATGCAATTATAATCTCACATGCACACTTGGACCATGTTGGATTGCTTCCATATCTTTACAAAATGGGTTACAAAGGCCCTGTTTACATGACTCCTCCGACAAGAGACATTGCAGCTTTGCTTGCTTTGGATTATATTGGAGTAGCTTACAAACAAGCAGCAGCCCCCTTATTTTCTTCAACAGACATAAAAGAAATGGTAAAACACAGCGTATGTTTAAATTACAACGAGGTTACAGATATAACCCCTGACGTTAGATTAACTTTCTACAATGCCGGGCACGCACTAGGAAGTTCTTTGGTTCATTTGAATATTGGAAATGGTTGTCATAATCTTTTATACACTGGAGACCACAAATATGGGCGTTCACGACTTTTAGACCCGGCAATTGCAACTTTCCCGAGAGTTGAAACAGTGATTACAGAATCCACTTATGGGGGCAAAGATAGAATTCTTCCACCAAGAGCAAAATCAGAAGAAGAACTTTTACAAGCAATCACAAATGCTATTGAAAGGGGAGGAAAAGTTTTAATACCTGAATTGGGTTTGGGTAGAGCCCAGGAAACAATGTTGATTTTAGAAGATGCAATAAGGACAGG
>Ga0066639_10004742_pt1 | contig 11557 bp, 13 predicted proteins | sample CryGeyCG2114_010_2_FD_59504 | JGI IMG/M metagenome (GOLD analysis project Ga0066639, IMG submission 59504) | Groundwater microbial communities from aquifer - Crystal Geyser CG10_big_fil_rev_8/21/14_0.10 | ecosystem: Environmental > Aquatic > Deep subsurface > Groundwater | place: USA: Utah... | reverse complement strand
GCATTAGGTCTTCTTTCAATTACAGGAATTATCATGTCAATAGACTCCTTTGGCCCTATCTGCGACAATGCAGGTGGCATTGCTGAAATGTCAAACATGTCAAAAGAGACAAGAACCATAACAGATGCATTGGATGCAGTTGGAAACACTACAAAAGCAACAACAAAAGGAATAGCAATAGCATCTGCCGGCTTGTCAGCTCTTGCATTGTTAGCAGCTTTTGCTGAAGCTACAAATATAACTGTAATCAACCTGCTTAATGTCAATGTATTGGCAGGTCTGTTCATTGGCGCTGTAATACCATTCTTATTTGCCTCATTCCTGACAAATGCTGTAAGCAAGGCTGCAAATCTTATTGTTATAGAAGTGAGAAGGCAGTTCAGAGAAATAAAGGGTATAATGAAAGGAAAGGCAAAGCCAGACTATGCAAAAAGCGTTGATATCAGCACAAGAGCTGCTTTGCGTGAACTGATTATTCCAGGTCTTATTGCAATATTATCTGTAGTTATTGTAGGATTTACACTTGGCCCATTAGGACTTGCAGGCACTCTTATCGGCTCAATAGCAACTGGAATGATGCTTGCCCTTACACTAGCAAATGCAGGAGGAGCATGGGACAATGCCAAGAAATACGTAGAACAGGGTAATTTGGGCGGAAAAGGAAGCGATGTCCACAAAGCCACAGTTATTGGCGATACTGTAGGAGATCCAGCAAAAGACACAGTAGCTCCAGCCTTAAACTCATTAATCAAGGTTATGAATACGCTGGCAATTTTGCTCGCACCTTTGCTGATTCTGGCTGCAGCCTAGGAAAAATAACATTTATAAAGTATTTCATATATCTTTTCAAGAGGTTATAAAATGTTCAAAATAATGACGTTAAAGGATGAGGTAAGAGTGCCTCCTACAAAATTTGATCTTGATATAAATCAGGCTATCAAAGAAAGCCTTCAGGATTCTGTCGAAGGAAAGTTAAATCCAGAAGTAGGTGTCTTTCTTGTTGTCACAGACATTCTGAGCGTAGGAGAAGGCACAATAAAGCCTGAAGATGGTGCAATATTTTACCCATCTGAGTTCAAAGTTCTTGCTTACAAGCCTGAAGTAAATGAAATGGTAATGGGCGTTGTTGTTGACATAACTGAATTTGGAGCATTTGTCAGAATAGGGCCTTTGGACGCATTAGTTCATGTTAGCCAGATAATGGATGATCGCATATCATATGACCAGAAAAACGCAACATTCGTGGGAAAGAAGAATCCTTACAAGCTCAAGGAAGGAGATGTAGTAAAAGCAAGAATAGTTGGTCTTTCATTAGGAAAAGGAAGAAGCAAAATATCAATGACAATGCGCCAGCCATCATTAGGAGCGCTTGACTGGATTGAAAAAGAAAAAAAGAAAGAAGTTAAAAAATCAAGATAAATGAGGAATAATTATGGCAAAAAGAGCATGTAAAACTTGCAGAAGAATTGTAGAAAAAACTGTATGTCCAGTATGCAAAACAAATGACACAACATCAAATTTTCAGGGAATTGTCTTTGTATTTGATCCAGCATCAGAAATAGCACAAAAACTCAAAATAACAGCCCCAGGAAAATATGCAATAAAGGTATGATTACAGGTAATGACTTATGAAAATTGAAATAAAAGAAGAAAAAGAAAATCCATTTCTGAGAAGAAAAGAATTTATTGTTGAAGTTGATCACAAAGATGAGACAACTCCTTCAAAAGCAGCTCTTCAGCAGTATCTTGTGAAAGAGCTGAAAAAAGAAGCTGAATATATAGACATAAGAAACATTTTTTCATATTCTGGTATGTCAAAATCAAAGGCAAAAGTCTTTGTATTGGAAGAGAAGAAGGCTCAGAATTTGTCAAAATCTGAAACAAAAGAAGAAATCAAGGAAAAAGCAAAGCCTGAACAGCCTGCAGAAGAAGCTCCTAAAGAAGAGCCAAAACAGGAGCCAGCATCTGAAGAGGTAAAACCTGAAACTAAAGAAGAGCCAGTTAAGAAAGAAGCAAAGCCTGAAGAAAACAAAGAGGAGGAAGAAAAGAATTGACGTCCTTAGACGTCTTTCATTGAAGTGATAATTATGGCAGTAAAAAAGAAGAAACCTGAGAAAAAAGAGGAAGCACCAAAAGAAGAAGCTAAAGAAGAGGCACCAAAAGAAGAGGTAAAAAAAGCAGGAAAGAAGAAAAAAGAAAAAGTTTCCCAGAAAGAAAAGCCAAAGAGCAAAAAGAAGCATGCAAAGGTGCAGGTCTGGAAGCTTTACGAAGTGAAAGATGGCAAAGCTACTAGAAAAAATGCAGCATGTCAGAGATGCGGTTCAGGCACATTCTTGGCTACTTTCAAGAACAGAAAATATTGTGGCAAGTGTGGCTGGGCACAAATTGAAAAGCAAAAATGATTTCTTGCTGATTTTATTCATATTCAAGAGACGAAAATTGATCAGGTCCTCTACATTCTCCGATATTTTTACAGCTAAAACATGGCAGTTCGTATCCCATGTCAAATTCATGAACTGTATAGCCTTCTGTGCATTTAGAATATATGTCATTTTCTTTCAAAATTTCTGTCATTTTACCATATTATATTTCCCATCTATTTTTATAAGTATTCACACCAATTCTGATTATGAATCTTACTAATTCTGATATACAAAGGAAGATAGAGCAGAATATTGGCATTCCTGACTATGAGATATTTAATATAATGGAAAGAGATGCTTTGTACATATCCAGACAGGTTTCTAAGATAAAGTCATTCAGAAAGGACATGAAAAATGAATACAGGAACAAGTCAGTTGAATTCTTACTAAGGGTTATTGAAAAAACAAAAACAGGTCAGTTAACCCGCGATCAGGCATACCTTTTATTTTCTCATTTCATTCCATATACTTACGACTTTTTTGAGGATGAACTGAGCGACGCAATATGCACAGGCTCTTCCCTAAATTTGCCATTCAGGAAGGAAAGCACTATGGATGCTGTGAGAAGAATAGAAGAGCAATTGAAAAGAATAAAAAATAGAAAATATGGCAGCACTGAAAATTAATTATGATTTACATTTCAGAAGCTTCAGGTACTTCATCTCTTCTTCCTCTTCTCTCGACTTTTTTCTCAACTTTTTTTGTTGTTCTTTTTACCATTGCAGACACCTCATTGTCTGATACATGAATTAAGGTTCAGATGATGTCCTTCTCAGAATGGCGTATTAATAAGGCCGGTGGAATTCAAGGTGGGATTTTGTTGAAAAAACCTTAATAAGCCAGAAATGATATGATATGGGATTCTGAGTATTGAAAAATTGAATATCTTAAAAACCTTTCCTCCTTACATGAATCATGATATCACTCGGTATAGAGTCAACAGCACACACATTTGCAATTGGAATTGTAAAAAAAGACGTGGACAAGATAGAAATTTTGGCAGATGCAAGAAGCATTTTTGTTCCTGAGCCAGGCAGCGGAATACATCCTTATCTCGCAGCCCAGCATCATGATAATGTAAAAGAAAATATTTTACAAAAAGCTCTTCAGGAAGCAAATCTTTCTTTGGATGATATTGACATTATAGGTTATTCAGCAGGTCCCGGCCTTCCTCCTTGCTTGAAGGTTGGATATGAATTTTCTCTTCAGTTGTCACAAAAGTACAAAAAAAAGCTTGTGCATGTCAATCATGCCATGGCTCATCTGGAAATAGCAAAGATGATGTGTGAAGCTGTCAACCCTGTCTTCCTTTATGTTTCAGGAGGAAACACACAAATCATCTCTATGTCATCTAACTGCTATCGTATATTCGGAGAAACATTGGATATAAGCATTGGAAACTGTTTGGATACATTTGCAAGAAGTATTGGTTTACCATTTCCAGGCGGTCCAGAAGTTCAGAAGCTGGCTGAAAAAGGCGAGAAATACATCCAACTTCCTTACAGCGTCAAGGGAATGGACTTGTCATTTTCCGGCCTCCTCACAGAAGCAACAAAAAAGGTAGAAAAGTTTAGCAAGGAAGATGTATCTTACTCTCTACAAGAAACAGCTTTCTCAATGCTGGTGGAAGTATGTGAGCGCGCATTAGCTCACACTGAAAAAAAGGAGCTTGTAGTCACAGGCGGTGTTGCAGCTTCCTTCCGCCTTACTCAGATGCTGGAATTGATGTGCAAGGAAAGAGGTGCTGTGTTCAAAAAATGTCCTATGAAGTATGCAGGAGATAATAGAGTTAACATAGCTTATGCAGCTTTTGATTCTAAAGACTTAGGCTTTGATTTTAACCCAAAATGGAGAATAGACCAAAAGTTGAATTGAATGATTTACAAAAAATCAAAGGCAAATATTAAAGAACCTCAAAACAAGTATATTCATGAAAAATAACCAAAGCATCAACCATGCTTCTCATGATCATTATAAAATATATGGGGCTGTTTTTGTTGCTGTCATGTTCTTCCTTTTTATCGCTTCTTTTTTTGACGGAACAATAACAGGATTTGCAGTATATAATTATACATCAGAATCCGACTTTGGCCAGGGAACATTGCAGAATGTTTCATTCTCCTCTGGAAGTATTCAGCTTACTTCATCTCATGGAGCTTACATTTCTAACATAATTGACGCAGGAATGCCAGCAGAATGGAAAAGTTTATCCCTTGCAGTTAACAATCCAACATGTTCTGCCTCTTTATCATTCCAGAATGACGATATTTATTCAGGAACAAAAGACACTTACATAAAATCAAATAGCCCTGACGCAAACTACAAATCAGGAGATCTTCAGGCAGATATGGATTCAAGCTCGATAAAAAAACCTGTCATCAAGTTTGAAGACATATTCGGTACAGAATCTAGTCAGATACTGCTTTCATCATCGATAACAGCGGCAAACATGACTCTCATGGTATCTGACAAAGGGGATTCAATAGAAGTTTATGAAGTTCTTGAAGACTGGTCAGAAGATGAAGCAACATGGAATAATAGAGATGCATCCAATATATGGAGAGTTGAAGGTGCAGGATATACAGACGAATCTGCAAAATCCCATTCATCTGTTTTGCTTGACTCTTTCTCTCCGTCTTCAACAGGCTTCTACACTTTCTCTGTTCTTTCTGCAATTGAGAATTGGAAAACTTCAAACAATGGAATTGTTCTTAATCCAACAGATGAAAATAATGTCAAATTCAGAAGCAGCGAATACGGAACACAGTCAAACCGCCCAAAGCTGGAAGTTTCATATTCATATGATTGTACAGAAGTGAAGTATCAGGTAAGGTCATGCTCTGATTCAGAATGCTCTTCTGAATTTACAGGTCCTGATGGTTCTGACTCATACTATACCAGTTCATTTTCCCTTGATGTCTCTGACGCACGCTACTTCCAGTACAAGGTATTCATGTCAACAAACAATACAAACTTCTTCCCTTCTGTCTCTGATATTGTTGTAGAAAATGAAATTCAGAATAATCTGAACATCACTCTTTCATCTTCATCGTCTTCATCTTATCTTGGTCAGACTCAACTGTTTTCAGCCTCCTCATTGTATAACAATGTAAATGTTTCTTCCAATATAAGTTGGAGCTCAAATATAGACAGCTCTTTAGGAACAGGCTCATCTGTCAATGTCTCCCTTTCTGTCGGCACTCATACAATAAATGCAAGCATAAGAACAGCAACAGCCTTTGAATCAACAACATTTTCACATACTGTAGAAAACAGCTCAAAGCCGCTGGCATCTGTATTCAATGAAACTTACACAAGCTCTGTTGCACCTTCATCTGTGCTTATTGTATCAGCAAGCCTCAATGCGCAGCAGGAAACAAAAACATTAACAGCTTCTTTGAATGTTCCATCTGGATTCGAGTTTGTAGAAACTTCTTCTTATCCTATTACACAAAGCTTTGGAAACAAAATAGGAATTGCAACAGGAAAATGGATTCTTGCGTCTCCTTCTTCGTCAGGAATATATAATTTGACTGTAACATGGAGCGATAAATACAACAACACATGGACTTCTGACATAATGACAATAAATGTTTCTTCCTCTTCTTCCACACCATCCCAAAACATTAGCACAACATTTGTAAGTCTTTCATCCTTAGTAGAAATTTCTTCTGGAAATGAATTCAAGACAGAAGCATATGTAAAAGATATATCAGGTAATCTGGTATCAGCAGACTCTGTTAAGTTCACTATCTTTGATTCTCTTGGAGGTATAAACACAGGACCAGTTGATTACACAACAAATCCTTCCACAGGAAAATATATCTATACAAAAAATATTTCCTCTGATATTAACGGAGACTGGGCTGTTATTGTAAATGTTTCAAGAAATAATAAAACTTTTTCAGAAAAGAACTTTTTCAAGCTCTCTTCAGGAGGTCCTTTTGATCTAAGAAACATCAGTATTTTGAACAGCGAAGCTGAAAATCTTCATATAACATCAGTACTTGAGAACAAAGGAACAAAAACAGCAGACATAATAGTCAGATGGAACCTTACAAAAGAAAACATTCTTTTGGATGAAGGCCAGGATACAGTAGGAGTTTTTGGAGGTGAAGAAAAGAGTCATTCAATAACTCCTCATACAAATGAAACAGGAAATGTAAAAATAAGTCTCACTGGCTATTTTGGCAATGACTTCATAAAAAAAGTGGCAGCATTTGAACTATTTACAATTACAGGTGCAGCAACATCCGGCCAAATCGTAGCAGCAACTATTACAGAAACAACTGTATCAGAACCTGAGCCAGCACCAGCAGAAGAATCTGTTCCTGAACCTGCTCCAGAGTCTGTAGAAGAATCAGTATTAATTGGTTCTATTTCACCAGGTGAGGAAAAATCAACTTCCTTTGATGACAAATCTGTAAATGAAATAAAGATAAATGTCAAACAAGCTGCAGAAAATGTGGAGATTAAAGTAAAGTCTACATCACTACCATCAGATATTGTCGCTCCTGGAAGCTCTTCTGTTGTAGAATATTTGGATATATCCACAAACATTGAAGATGATAAGATAGATAATGCAACAATCAGATTCAAAGTTTCAAAAGAATGGCTAATAAATAATGAATATAATGCTAATGCAGTCGTGCTTCAAAGATACAAAAATGGGGAATGGCAAAAACTTTACACATCCATGGTATCTGAGAATGAAAATGAATATATGTTTCAAGCAATGACTCCAGGCTTTTCAACCTTTGCTATAACAGCTTTCTCATTTGACTCCACACTTACAGAATTTGTAGAAGAAGACAACACAATGATAATAGCAATTGTGCTTGTGTTGATTGTCATTGTAGCTGCTGTATTTTACATGAAATTCTACACAAAGAAAAAGAAAAGAAGGAAATAATCTTATTGTATTATCTGGCATCTTCCCTGCACGCACCCGCATTCTCCTGCCCCGCAGTCAAGAGGCCCTGAGCACACTTGGCTGCACAGTATGCCCTCTCTGTTCTCCTCAAAGCCCTGTGCAACACAACTTGTAGCATGGCAAGCCTCTTTAGGCATGCAGTCATCAGCAGTATTGCAGGCAAATTCTGCAGGAACATTGCTGCCTATCTGCTCTGTAACTATGTTTATTCCGATAACAATGACTGCAGCTATGATAAAAACAATGATAAGATGATTTGATTCATGAAGATTTATCATAATTTTATTTGCCTGAAAAAAGCTTAAAAGCCTTTCCGCCTTCTTTACACATGGTTTTCGAGACCCTGATATATGGAGATGTAATATTTGGATTGTCAATAATCATAGCCTCATTAATAGTCGCAAAGCTATTTTACTATATTCTGAAGAAATTTGTCTTCCATTTGACAGCAAAGACAGCTACAACTCTTGATGACAAGATGATTGAAGCAGTAAGAAAGCCAATATACATTGCCATAATCATATTCGGTATATATGGAGCTTTGAGTGTCATTTCTTATTTCTCCCAGTATCAGAGCATAATAAACCAGTCATATGTAATCATTTCTGTAGGAATTGCAACTTACATAGCAAAAAACATAATTGATGTTTTTCTGGACTGGTATTCAAATGAGATAAGCGGAAAGACAGAGTCAAAATTTGATGACGATTTCATGCCAATATTCAAGAAAATATTGCACGCAGTCATCTATGCAATTGCAATAATGGTTCTTCTCGGACAACTTGGTGTGGAGATAACTCCTCTTATTGCAAGCCTTGGCATAGGAGGTCTTGCCATTGCTCTTGCTCTGCAGGACACTCTTAAAAGTCTTTTTGCCGGCACATACTTGATTTCTGACAAATCCATCAAACCAGGAGACTTCATCGAAATAGATGATACTACAAAGGGTTATGTTGAAAGCATTGGCTGGAGATCTTGCAAGCTCAAGACCCTTCAGGGCAACTTGATAATAATTCCAAACAGTAAGCTTGCTGAATCCACTATGACAAATATGTTTTATCCTGACAAGAAAATTTCTATTCCAATAGAATGCGGAGTTGCATATGATTCAGATCTTGAAAAAGTAGAGACAATCTGCACAGAAGTTGCAAAATCAATTCAGGAAAATGTAGAAGGAGCTGTTAATGACTTTGAGCCATTAGTAAGGTACAAGGAGTTCGGAGATTCAAACATAAATTTCTCCATCATTTTGAAGGCAGAAGAGCCTGTCAAGAAGTTCATAGTGCGTCACGAGTTTATCAAAGCTTTACATAAGAGATTCAAACAAGAAGGCATTGAAATTTCATTCCCAGTTGTGAAAATAGTAAAATAAAAATAAGTTGATTTTATGCAACTAGACAAGCCGGCAGAAATCCTCAAACAAGGAGGTATCATAATATATCCTTCCGAGACATCATACGGCTTCACTTGCGATGCAACGAACGAGAAAGCAATAAAACGCGTCTATGAAATTAAGCAACGTCCAGAGACAAAGCCTTTCATAGTTCTCTTTCATTCAATCAATCAGGCAAAAGAATTTCTCCACATTGATGAAGATGCAGAAAAACTGTCAAAGATGCCTAGCGTCAGCATAATTGTGAAAAACAAAAGCCTCAAAGCTTACAAGAACAAGGTTGCATTCCGCATTCCTCAGCATGAAATTTCTCAGAAGTTATTGTCATCAATCAGCCCTCTTACAACAACTTCAGCTAACTTATCGAATGAAGATCCAATATATTCTTCTTTCCTTCTTTCAAAATTCAAAGACAAAGTTGACTTAATTATTGATCAGGGAGACCTTCCTAAAAATGATCTGACAACAGTTTATGAAATATCTTCAAAGAAAATTATAAGACAAGGTGCAGTCACAAAGGAAGAAATTGAGGAATTTTTGAAATGATTATTTGTCCTTTGCTTCGTATTTCTTCATTTTAATTATTCTTGCTTTTGTTTTTATTTTGTCAGGCATTTTCTGGTCATATCCTAATGCAATAATATCAGGATCATACTTTCGAATAACTTTCATATAATCATGCGGGTCGCCAATAACAACTTCATCTGCAAGCCCTTCCTTTTCCAGATTTTTTTTCCTTTGCCTTGCTGGCAAAGCATTCTTCTTCCTGTTGTGTAAATCATGCGTAAGAACAATTATGACTTTGCCTTTTTCTTTCAATTTGTTCAGTATTTTCCTATGGCCTTCATGTATCTTATTGAAGCAGCCACCTGTCATTATTGTTTTATCATTCATGCTTTCCACCTCGTGTGCATCCCACTTTCTGAACATTATGCACAAATCTATTTACCTTCCTTTTGATTATCTCTATTCGATGTCAGATAAATGTGAAAACTGTGGAAGAACAATATTTAAAACTCTGCGCGGAAAATGGATCACATTTACATGCACATGGTGCGGCTATAAAAGCGAAGAAATTGTCTGAAGCATCAATTCCTTTCATAATGCCAAGCAATGAAAACTTCGCCATCAAAATTTGATATATGATCCAAAACATACTTGCCTTCAGGAAATATATATTCTGGTTTTATAACTTCAGGCAATTCTAATTGAAATTTAACAACATATCCTTGTATTTTTCTGCTAGGTTCTTTGATAGGTTCATCAAGTTTTCTGTGTTTTTCGTACATTTCAGAGAGTTTTTCTCTCATAGATTTAAGTGGTATATCAATCCATTTTTCTTTTTCAAAATCATAAACTCTCATAAAAAGAAGAAACTAGAAACCTTTAATTCTTAGTTATGTGCAAATATTGCAAAGACATTATTCTTACTTACCTTCTCTATCCTTGCAAAGCCAAACCTTTCAAATTGCACAATGTCATTCTTCTTTGCATTCAGCAGGTTTGTCTCTCCAAAACCTTTTATGACCTTGTCAGGCATTTGTATTCCAACCTCTATATACTTTGAAGGAAGCCAGTGTATTTTTGGCACAGACTTGTTCTCAAGCGAAGTAAAGTTTGAAACTTCTGCCAGCTTTATGTTGCACAAGTCCTTCAGCCTTACTTCCAGTCCTTTGTAATTGTTGAAGTCTTTTGAATCAACAAAGAAATATTTTCCCAAGGAGAATAACCTATTTCTTTCTTTGCTCTCAGGATGTATAGGAAGATTTGCGCTTTTCATTTTCAATCCAGTCACTTCTATCTTCTTTGGATCTTCAATAAAGAAATATCTGTTTGCTGTATTGTCTATTAGTTTCCTGTTGAATGAAGACAAATTTTCAAAGGAGATTGTAATGTCAGAAGGCTTCAAGCCAATGTCTCTTATTATAAATCTTATTGCATCAGGATGAAATCCTCTTCTTCTTAGGGACTTTATTGTGCCTAATCTTACGTCATCCCATCCTTCAAACTGACCTTTTTCTATTCCTTCCCTTATTACACTTTTACTTAGAACCATGTCAGACATGGAGAATCTTCCGACAATTGATGTTATTGGATATTTCCATCTCATATGGACATAAAGGTATCTTTGCTTTGCCTCGTTTGTCGCATGCTCCTGCCCTCTTATTATATGAGTCACTTTCAGCAGATGATCGTCAATTGCAGAAGCAAAATTATACAAAGGCCATACTTTTTTCTTCACTAATGGATGTTTTGGATTGTCCACAATTCTGATTGCAATCCAGTCTCTTACAGCTGGATTTTTGTCATGAAGATCTGTCTTTATCCTTACTACAGCTTCCCCTTCCTTGAAGCCTTTTCCGTTGTTTGCAGCAAGTATCTTTTTCCATCTGCGCAGCTGGCTTTCTTTTGGCATGTCCCTGCATGAACATGCTTTAGACTTGTCCCTGAGCTTCTTCCATTTCTCATCGCAAGTGCATACATAAGCATTTTCCTCTTTTATCAGTGTCTCTGCATACTTGTAGTAAATGCTTAGCCTCTTTGATGCAAAAACTTCCTTGCTTATTTTAATTTTCAGCCATTTCAAATCCTCGCTTATCCATTTATAGAACTCTTTCTCAGGTGTCTTTGTCTTTGGATCAGTATCATCATATCTCAATATGAGCGTTCCTTTGTATCTTTTCACATATTCATCAGAAAGTATTGCCGGCCTTGCGTTTCCAAGATGCATAGCTCCGTCAGGATTAGGTGCAAATCTCATTACAAATTTTTCCCTTGTCAGTTCCAAGTCAGGAAGCTCTTTCTTCT
>Ga0066639_10004739_pt1 | contig 11563 bp, 13 predicted proteins | sample CryGeyCG2114_010_2_FD_59504 | JGI IMG/M metagenome (GOLD analysis project Ga0066639, IMG submission 59504) | Groundwater microbial communities from aquifer - Crystal Geyser CG10_big_fil_rev_8/21/14_0.10 | ecosystem: Environmental > Aquatic > Deep subsurface > Groundwater | place: USA: Utah... | reverse complement strand
AGTAATCATCGTATCGTGGGAGGCAGTTTCAAAGACATTTTGGAGGACCGGAGCGACTTTTTCCTGAGGTACTGCAACCTGTTCGGAAATGATGGTTGTCAGACTAGGCTCTTTCTTTTGTTCAAGGATCGATGGAATAACGGTAATGATTTTTTCTACTTGCTCAACCGGGAGTTGTTGGGTATTGGAAACCTGCGTCACTATTTTGGAATTCTGTATGAAATGGTTGATGGTCTGTATCACGTGGGAAACCGTTTCCGCAGGTACCCCGGTCTGTTGGGAGATCGTTGAGACGATCTGGTTCACCGGCTGGTTCACGGTCTGAACAAATGACTGGAGGATGGATTGAACTTGTGTTGGGGAGGTGTGGGTGGACTGGGAGATAGATTGGATGACAGGATTGTTCTGAGAGATAGACCGAACAAACGAATTATTGATGGAGGAAACTTTTTCTTTTGGAATTTGCACTTTCACAGAAATCACTTGGGTAATCGGAGTCATTTGGGGAATAGTTCTGGTAATCTCTTCCCGTTTTTGGATCTTCTCAATGGGCGAGGTGGAAATGGAAGATAGGATCTGTTTTGCTTGGCGATCCTCCTTGATTGCTCGGTTGAAAAGTTCGGTGCGGATATTCATATACTTCTGCCGTTCCTGAGGTGTTTCGGCTTTCGTGGGATTGGCGAGGTAATCGATATTGCGCATCACGGTTTCCTTAACCTGGCGATTGGTCTCAAAGTGGGCAACATCCGTGAGGCGGGATGCGGAGAGACTTAGGGAACGGGTGATCTCCTCAGTTTTATATCGCTTGATTTCCTCAATGGTTTCCATCTTGATTTTCACCGGAATCTCAACTTCTTTTGGAATATGGAGCGAGGTCGAGGCGACCGACGGGGATGGGGAAGTGCCCAAGGGAGACGGAGGACCACCCCTCATCTGATCATACATGGAGATAAGGGTATTTCTCATGGAATAGATTCCCTCACAGCAGTAGTCTCTAAATATTCGAAGCAGCCACCAGGGGAAAAAGATGGCGGCCCATAACATTACCAGAGAAATGACGTATTCCGCAAAGGTATCAATGTAGTTTGAGGAGTTGAAAAACCCGAGGGTTTGTGCAGGACCCCCGTACAGGATGTTGATTGCAGTCGGGAAAATGTGCCCTTCTGACGTATGGGCTCGTGCGAAATTGAAAATAAACGGGATATGAGTAGAGGAATTCCAAATACTAGCAACGCCTCCCAAGAACAGTGCGAGGAGTGGTCCGTAGAAAACCCATTGGAAAAAAACCCCGATCCATATCCAGCCAATGTTGCGGATGAATACGAACGGGATAAGGATTGCCAGGAAAGGCGACACGAAAAGGAGGAACCATAAGATAACCCGTCGCAAAATCAGCATGATGCCAATAAGGTAATAGGTGATATTTGTCGTTTGAACAAGGAACTTTGACATCCTCACGGATTCAAAATAGTTTATATTCAAGTTGCTACACCCCTGAAAGGTCCGATATGCAGATTCACTTTGTTTTATCGTGTTTTCTCCAACGCCTCCGCTAGTGAAAAAGATATTGAACAATTTTTCAACACCGAGTTGCTGGGTAAAAAATAACATCACAGTATCTGAGAGTTGGATGATAAGAAGGACGATGAAAGAGGAAAACGCAGTATACAAAAATAGCGCCAGTATTTTTAAGATAAGGGGGAATACCTCGATTTTGTATCCGGTATATTTCCTTCCAACAATAATGCCGATTCCAAAAAGCGCAATTACTACAAAAAGGAGCGCGTACGTGATATTGCGTGAAAATGACCACACGCCAATAAGAGAAGAAATGTTATCGATGGATTTGAAGTTTAAGTTCCAGTACAGGAATTGACGGGACCTTTCGCCCCCTCTACCCAGAGCGGTTACCTCGGGATCAACCACCCAGTAATTTTTTGTTTTATCCTGTAGCCACCCTTCATAATTTGGTGCACAGATGAGTTCTGCGGAGGAATTGCAAACTATATCAGGTGTTCCTTCCGGGCAGGTCGGGCATCCGGAGCCACCGCATGCCTCATACGGAGGAGTGGGAGTGATTTCCGCCATAACAGAAGAATGGGCATTAAAGAACATCCACAACACCAATATCGCCAGGAGTAGTTTTTTCATCCTTAATTTCATCATAGGAGACGCAGAGAGATAAATCAATATGCTTTCGTTGACACTCAAAAATCTCTATGTTACTATGAAATCATATGAAACCAAGACAATTCATTTCCTTTATCATGTTTTTTGTCATGATGGCTGCTCTTTTTCCAAGTATGTTATTTGGAACTGTCAGGGCGGAGGGAAGTGGTTCTTACTCCATAAGCTGTCTGAAAATAGAGGGGACCTATAAGCCAAGTTGTATTGCTGAAAGAACTTGTTTGGATTATCCAACAGATACCGCACACCCGGACCCTTCCAATCTAGAACATGAATTCAAACTATCTGCTTCTGGGCTTCCGGCAAACAAAAACATATATATTGTTGGATGCGTACAGACAGACTCAAATCTCGCATGTACTGCCGGAAACGACACAGTGGATGATAAAGTCAGGAGTCTGGGATTCCAGATAGAAAAAGATCCAGTCCACGAATTTGCAGTGCTGGGAGGAAATCCGGTACAGGCCTTGGCCGATGGATCGGTCTCGACGATCATCCGAAGCTATACTGCCGCGAATACCGCTCATTCGTTTTTTGCCATATATGAGACGCCAATTTCGGAAACCGGAGGATCCAGTTCATCTGTTCAATATGACACGTTTAAATTCGCGCAGGATATATCCAAATGTGTAAGTATCCATTGGGATCCAGAGGGACGGACATTTGATAGCAAGAGTTTGGAGCCGATTCCTGACGTAGCGGTGAAACTATTGGACCAAAATAAACAGTTGGTTTTTGGAGTGCCGGGCTTGATCCCGGAAATGAAAACTCTCCTAAACGGCGTTTTTAATTTTTATGCCCCAAATGGCATCTATTATCTTCAACCATCTAAAAGCGGATATGTATTTCCCATGAGCATGAACGATGTTGACGCCAACTATTCGAAAGCATATTCCTGTGATACTGCCGTGGGTCATCCGCTATATCTGAATCAATATCCATTGGATGAACAGAATGTCGTTATCCACTGCGATGTTCCGTTAAACCCTGGGAAAAATACACCATACAGAAGTGATCCAAAAACCATCACATACGAGCAAATTGCGCTTCCCGGCTCAACCTCGGTGAAATACGCAGGGCAAGTGTCCCATCCGCTAACAATAGTTACTTTAACCGGAGAAACCACAGGAAAAAAAGTAGAAACCGTGACTGCTGATCGGTATGGATTCTGGACAGCGATCGTCTCAAACAGCGACATTCCAAAAAAATCAAACGGTCTCCCCGACAGGTTAATCGTAATGTATACAAAAGTGGATCTAACAACAGGAAAACCTAGCTCCACGACGAAAAAAGGAATTATTTTCGAACCGATCCCTCGGTACATCGAGGGGTATGCGTATAATCAGAACGGAGTTCCGCTGCCGTTTGCAGAGGTAGCAGTGGTCGTGGACAGTTCAGGTCTCGTTGAGTCCAAAACCAAAACTGACGAAAAAGGGTTTTTTGCAGTTCCCTCCCAAAATCTTCCAATCTTCCCTTACAGTCTGGAGATAAAGTCTTCGAGCGGTTCTTCCCCGGTCACGTATACGGCGTCGGAGTTTATGGAAAAGAATCAAGATTACCTTATTAAAGAAAATGTTAATCTCATGGAGGGGACGAAGAATAATGATCCTATTTCCCTCTCATCTATCAACATCACCCCTGGCGGCGGATTTTCCAGCACATCCTCCGGAGCAGGATTCATGAAATACGGCGGGAAGAATCCGAGTGCAACTAGTCCATCAACTACCCAGGAGAAGACGACAAATGAAATCATGAAAACGACACTTCTTATCCTATTCCTTCTTATCCTGGGCGCAGGCGGAGGGATCGCGTTTTATATTCGTCGAAAGAAAATGCCCGAAAATACTGTTTGAGTAGATATAGATATCTACCGATGTTTTTTATGCAGAGAATTCTTCCTTTTTGAATAGGTGATAACGGCGAGTGCCGCAGAGACGAGAGTTAATCCATATAATCCAACTCTTTGCATGGTTCCGGTTCCTCCGGATGTGGGGAGCGCGGTTGGGGTTGGGTACGTAGTAGTCCCAGGGATAGGGGTTGAGGTGGGAGACGTTGGGGACGTGGGAGTGGGGGTTGGAGAAGGCGCCCAGAGAACACATAGTTCAGTTGACCCCGGAGATCCGGCGATAAGCTTAAGGTTTAAATAGGCAAACGTTCCTGCACCCGAGTATCCGGAAGGGGACGAACCGGAGATGACGATTTTTCCCCCGTCTAGCGGGGTTGCGGTAACCGTGGTAAACGTATCTCCTGGAGTGACGCTTACGTATTGCAGATATTGAGTATCGTAGGTTGCACCAATCTCCGCACTTTGCAAGGTCTTTCCTTGGGTGTCGATGTTGATCGTGAAGATGACGGTCTGCCCCATGGTTAGCGTGCCGGAAGGCGCTATAAGATCGAATGCCGTAGCAAGGGCTGGTTTTGGGAACGAGAACCATAACAGCATTAGGATTCCCAACAGTGATACGATACGTCTTCCCATGTAACTAATCTTAGAATAATTTTTTCCAATTAGCAAGATATGATTGAGGAAAATTTTTTGTGGATTTTAGTCTATAGAGTTTACTCCATCACCGCCCTATACTCAATGCATGTTGGTGAGTATCCTTTCCGGAACAACGATAGGATTAGATGGCATTCTTATAGAGGTGGAGGTGGACGTCGCAGATCGGGGGTTCCCGACATTTACAATAGTTGGTTTACCAAACAAAGCGATTGACGAGGCAAAAGACCGCGTCCGATCCGCCATCCAGAATACTTCGTTTGAAATGCCTGATTCCCGTCTTACCGTAAATCTTGCACCGGCGGATATTCCCAAAGAAGGCTCGGGGTTTGACCTTCCGATCGCAGTCGGTGTCCTAGCAGCGTCGGGTTTTATCAAGGGAGATTTTTTGAAAAACAGTTTGTTCGCTGGAGAATTGTCCCTTGAGGGACGGTTGAGAAAAACTCCGGGTATTCTTTCCCTATGTATTCTTGCAAAAGAAAAAGGGCTTGAGGGGATATTCGTCCCCGAAGAGAATGCTCAGGAAACGACGTTGGTTGAAGGGATCAGGGTGTATGCGGTTAAGAATTTGGCAGACCTCATTTTATTTCTCAACGGAGAAAAAGAACTGTTGCCGTATTCCGGTTTAGGCGATCTTGGGGTTTCCGATGCACAAGCCTATGAAATGGATTTTGCCGACATCAAAGGACAAGAGTATGCAAAGCGATCCTTGCAGATTGCGGCAGCCGGATTCCACAACATCCACATGAAAGGTCCGCCGGGTGCTGGAAAAACCATGCTCTCCCGCGCATTCCCCTCGATCCTTCCCCCAATGAATAAAAAGGAAATCCTGGAGGTCTCAAAAATCTATTCAGTCGCGGGACTCTTAGGTAATCGTTCTGTTGTGATGTCGCGGCCTTTTCGATCTCCTCACCACACAACCTCTCGGGTAGGACTCATCGGAGGAGGATCGTACCCGTCGCCTGGCGAAATTTCCCTCGCTCACAGAGGCGTTTTATTTCTGGACGAGTTTCCGGAATTTCCCCGCTTTGCGCTAGAGGCTCTTCGGCAACCCTTGGAAGACGGGATCGTAACCATCTCCCGAGCAAAAGGGAGCATAACGTTTCCTTGCCGGTTTCTTCTCCTAGCTGCATCCAACCCCTGTCCGTGCGGATACTTCGGTCATCCCAAAAAATCGTGCAAATGTATGATCCATACCATATTAAAATACCGCAAAAGACTTTCCGGGCCACTCCTTGACCGGATTGATCTTCATATCGACGTTGCGCCGGTTGAGGAGGAAAAACTCACGGCGGACACATCCGGTACTGCGTCAGAGGATATCCGGAAAAAAGTCATCCATGCAAACGAAATCCAAAAAAAAAGATTCCAACACGTATCCATCCATAAAAATGGGGAGATGAGTCCGAAACATATAAAGGAGTTTTGTGTCCTGACACAGGGTGCAACACACCTTCTCAAACAGGCGGTTTTGCGGCTTTTCCTGTCTGCGAGGGTCTATTTTAAAACCATTAAAGTTGCCCAAACCATTGCAGATCTGGAAGGATTAGAGCATATTAACGATCAGTGTATTGCAGAAGCTCTCTCCTATCGTGCGAAAGATGAATGATGCTCTTGACAACGATCAAAAAATTGTTTTAAAATGATCACATATGAATATACTAAATTCCCTTAATGTTCTATTAATAAAAACCGTGTATGCTAGTGATGCAGATGTTATACCTCCTTCAACAACAGAAAGAGTGGATTTAAAATGGCAAATTCCTTCCCTTGCAGACATCGTTAGTTTTGCATTGCGGTTCCTTTTCATCATCGCGGGACTTATTGCGTTAATATATTTGGTTTTAGGTGCGTTTGCATGGGTGACTTCCTCGGGCAACAAGGAAAACGTTTCAAAAGCTCAGGAAAAAATCCAGGCGGCAATCGTAGGGTTAGTAGTAATGGTAGCGGTGATTGTAATTGTTGGAGCCTTGGAACAATTCGTATTTAATAAAAATCTGTGTCTTGGGTTAACGTGTGCGATTAAGCTACCGAGCTTGATACAGACGACGCCGGTACCAGCACCGTAATATAAAACAACCCCATGATGCTTCTTAGTTTTTTTGTTCAGGCTCAAGGTATCCGTGAATGGTGTCCTGATCCCGCAGATGTAGCAAACTGTTGTACTGTAAACGGCGTTCCCACGCTCAAGTGTCTAGAAATTGTTTTCGGCAATATCCTTACCCTTTCTTCCGCGTTCATCGTGTTGGTGCTTTTCATCATGCTGACGGTCGGAGGCTTCAACTACCTTACCTCATTCGGGAACCCCGAAAAGATAAAAAAGGCTCAGGGGACGATGAAGTATGCGGTTATCGGACTTGTCATATTTGTGTGCGCCTACTTGATTTTGAAAATTATCGACGTCCTGTTTTTAGGAGGAACCGGCTCGCTTTTCGAACTGAATTTGGGTTCGCAGGACATGAACCAATAGAAGTCTTATTTCGTCGGAGTAACGATGATCACCTTCACACCTTCTTCGCTGGGGAGTGGGGACACGAATTTATTCCGCTCCTTCATCACGTTATAGAAAAACAGAAGAAGAAGAGCGATCCCTACGGTAATAAACAGAAATCCGACAGCTTTCATAGGTGCACTTTTTCTTTAATGAGAAACCGTGGACGTTTTTGTACCTCTAGGTATATTTTACCAATATATTCTCCAATAACTCCGATGGTGATAAGTTGGACTCCGCCCACGAACATGATTCCAACAAACAGGGCCGCCCATCCTGTCACGGCAAATTGAGGGTAAAACAGTTTCCGCACGATCGCATAGAGGATTCCTGAAAATCCAATCAAGCCCGAGATGAATCCCAAGTAAGTGGCGAGCCGCAGGGGTTTTACCGAAAACGAGGCGATCCCCTCGAGCGCGAAATTCATCATTTTTGAAAACGAATAGTGGGTTTTACCAATGTGTCTTTTCTCCCGTTCAAAATATACGTATTCGGTTGGGAATCCTCCCCATGCGACAAGTCCCCGCAGGAAGCGGGAGTGTTCGGGAAGGGAATTGAGAAACGCAACAACTTCCCTATCAATAAGTCGGAAATCACCAACATCACTGGGGATAGGGGTGTCCGAAAGACTATTGATGAACCGGTAAAACAGATGGGCCGTGGTGCGTTTGAAAAAACTGTCCACGTCCCGTTTCTTTCGTTTCGCATACACGACCTTCGCTCCTTTTTTCCATTTTTCAACCATGTCGGGAATGATTTCCGGCGTATCCTGAAGGTCAGAGTCAATACTTATGACGCAGTTTCCCTTTACGAACCGGTACCCGCAGGTCAGAGCCATCTGGTGTCCGAAGTTTCTCAGGAAAGAGATAAGTTTAATGGAGGGATTTTTAGCAGCCTCTTCTTTAATGACTGCATCCGTCCCGTCCGTAGATCCGTCATTCACGAAAATAATTTCATAGGAATAACAGTTAATAATCGGAATCAACCGTTTCAATAAGGGTTGAATGTTTTCTTTCTCGTTGAAGACCGGGACAATGATGGAGAGAAGGAAATTATTCATATTATGGCTCTAAAGAGTCAATTTATGGCCATGTACCGTACTGCGAAGCAGTTCTGGTACATGGTTACGGGGCCAGGAGTTGAACCTGGTCTAGAAGATTATGCACCTTCTCTAATTACTTAGAGGGTTGGACTGTGTCTTCACCCAGCTGAGCTGGGGCTGACGTGCGGTCTCTACAGGTCTCCGACGTAACGTCGGAGTTCCCGCGGCGTTGTCCAAATAGCAAATGGATTTCGCCGTTATAAGTCAGTTATCTTAAAAAATTACTCTTTTAAGAGCCCATATGAGCCTTCTGTGCAACCGTACACTACCCCGTAAATTTATGGAGAAAGTATACCAAACCAAACGCAAACAATCAACGCTTGAGGAACAACTCCTTCCACTGCTGCCAAGGAGGGAGCGGTATGGGGGTTAACGTTGAAACCGTAGGAGTGGGTGTGGGAACGATGATCGCAATTTCATTGGGTTTTAGCAAATTCAGTTTGTTGCGGAGGGTTTTTTCAATCTCGTTGAGATCGCTATTTTTCAACACCTCGGTTTTCAACGTGATATTTCTCTTTTTCTCGCTTTCGTACTCTGACTTATAGTCTTCGTAAAACTGCAGTTTCTTCTGGTAGTCAATAATGTTTTTCGTCAATGACGAAACAAGGAATAAAAGGAACAGGAGGACGAGCACGGTTTTAATGGACTTCATACACCCCTCAGTATAGCAAAGCTTGCTCTCCCCATCAGGAAGGAAGAGTATTTAGGAGCTTGATGATTCGGGAGGGCTCTGCTTTTGACTTGAGTTCTTTGACGCAAATCCCGATGAGGGCTTTGGGATTTTTTTCATACATGTCTTTATGTTGTTGGATGAGTTTTTGGATTTCCTCTGATAGCTCCTCATCCGATATCTCTTCGGGAAGGTAGGGGGTGATAATGGAGAGCTGTTTTTCATACTCCGCAACCAGATCCGCTCTTCCCCCCGCTTTGAACGATTCGATGGATTCGTTGAGTTCCTTCACGTGTTTCCTTAGAGTTATAATGACTTCTTCATCCGTAAGGGAAGCTTTCTTCTCGATTTCCCGATTTTTGATCTGTGAGAGGACGTACCGCAATACCGATACGGTTGCCACATCTTTCTTTTTTAGTGCCGCGTACTGATCCTCTTGCAATTTCTTCTGAATCATTCCATAATTATAGCCTATGAACCGAGGGAAAAGGACGGATTTGTTACGATCTTTAAGGAATTTCAAACGGATTCTGGAGAACAAACCATCGATCCCAAAAATGGTTGAGGAAGTGCAGATGATGAATTTCAAAGTGAGACCGTTACAGGGAGACATTGCCGTTCTCAACTTGAAAAACCGACAGCTTTTGGAAGTCTTATGGAGTTTAGGAAAGCTGGAGGAGTTTTTTCACAAAGAGGTCACCCAGGTTTCCGCAGATCAAAAGGAATCGTTTTTTACCATGTTCGACAATCTCCAGGATAAACTCGAACGGGAACTCAATACGCTGTCTCTGAAAAATGAACGGATTGCAAAAACGTCCACAACGCTTGAGATGGAGATTATCAAAGAATTCTCCGACGGTCCCATGAATTAACTTAAGATATCATGAGAAAATTCCCCATTGTTATTGATTTGGAGACGAAATATACGTTTCGAGAATTCACTGACCCCTCTAAGCTGGGCGTATCGGTTGCCGCTATTTATGACTACAAACACAATGAGGGGAAAATATTTCTAGAAAACGAACTGAATAAATTGTTTCCTATCTTGGAGAATAGTTCGTACATCATCGGGTTTAACAACCGGAGTTTTGACCTACAGGTTCTTCAGTCTTACTACCCGGGAAAATTGGAGAAATTTGCCATATTTGACATCCTGGAGGACATCAAAGGGAAAATCGGTAGACGGCTTTCCCTAAATGACATGGTGTCCGCAACGTTAGGGAAGAAGAAAACCGGACACGGGCTCATGGCGATTGAATACTACAAGTCCAACCAGTGGGAGAAACTGAAACAGTACTGTCTGGATGACACGTTTCTCACGAAAGACCTGTTGGAGTTCGGGGCAAAACACGGGGAGGTGTACTACCGAAACGAACAGGGGAAAATCCCAATCAGAGTGGATTGGAAAAAATACCTTCAAGAGGATTCGGGGAACGGGAACGTAGCTCTTACCTTACCGTTTTAAAATCACTAGTTTGACACCTGCTTGTTTCAAGAGTTGCGTTCCTAAAGGATCGGAAAACTCTTTTTCCGCAATGATTTTTTTGATCCCGCTGTTGATGATCATTTTTGCACATTGTAGACAGGGAGAATCCGTCAGGTACATATCCGCGCCGTTGGTTGAGATGCCGTGGTATGCCGCCTGAAGAAGCGCATTTTGTTCCGCATGAAGACAAATACAGGTATCCTTTTTTTCACCGGATTTCAACTTTCCCGTCTGCCGGTTCCAACACCGTTTGCATCCTCCTTCAAAACAGTTTTTGATGCCGCTGGGAGTTCCATTGTAACCCGTCGCTAAGATTTGTTTATTTTTTACAATAAGCGCTCCGACCCGGCCCCGGATGCAGTTACTGCGGGTTTTTACAACGTGCGCAATTTGGATAAAATATTCGTCCCACTCCGGTCGTTTGAATGTTTTTTTCATATAAACTCAAGGATATTATACTGTACAATAGGAGTATTGATATGAAATCCTTTTTTCAGATATTCTTGGCGGTTGCGGCAGTAATACTGCTCATGGCAGCCGGCGCATTCTTTTTCTGGCAATACCAGCAAAAAACCGCAAAGTCTCCGAATCCTGTCCAGCTGGTTTCTCCCACTTCCGCAATTACAAAGGCAGAGGTTTCGCCAATCATCGTCGAGACAACCCTGGTTCCAACAGAGTCAGCAACCGCAACCCCGACTCCGTAAGTATCGGACTCGGATTTGATCAAAGCCGCAATGGCAGCAAAACACAGTAAACCAGTTGCAGACGTAGAATTAACAATCAGCAAAAATACCGGTACCCATGCGACAGGGGGAGTAACCTTTGCGGGAGAAATGGGCGGCGGATGGTGGCTTGCCGCAAAAAGCGGAGGAAATTGGGTGATCGTCCAGGACGGAAACGGAACCATGGATTGTGCAGTTATCGCTCCCTACAACTTCCCCAATACGATTGTCCCGGAGTGCTTGGATGAGGCAACCGGCAAGACCGTGATACGGTAAAACGGAATTCATTTATCTAAATGACGTAAGTTATATGGAAAGAAACGATACAGAAAAAGGGTTTGTGATGGTTGAGCCACCGACAGATAAAACCGGTTTTATTAAAACAGAATTAGGTCACATGATGGG